>Ga0079224_100012102_pt1 | contig 11930 bp, 12 predicted proteins | sample Stecom2015_FD_80414 | JGI IMG/M metagenome (GOLD analysis project Ga0079224, IMG submission 80414) | Agricultural soil microbial communities from Utah to study Nitrogen management - Steer compost 2015 | ecosystem: Environmental > Terrestrial > Soil > Agricultural land | place: USA: Utah... | reverse complement strand
GTCCTGTGGCGTGACCGAGAAGACCGCGTAGCGGTAGAGGACGAGTCGGCCGCGCCGGACGTGCGGGGTCCAGCCGACGCGCCCCATCACGCAGGCGACCAGGACGAGCGCCGCGCGAGCTCCCGGGAAGGCCGACGCAAGGTGGTTGCTCATGAGCGAACCCGCCTGCGTCGCCACGACTGACACCAGCCAGCCCGCCGTCAGACCACGGATGAACTCCGGTTTCTCGCGCTTGACGATCAGCGCCGTGAAGATGCCGTAGGTAATCACGATCCACAGCAGCAGTTCGACGCCCCAGAGCACGAACGCCGCCTCGCGCTGACCGAAGAGCACGATGCACTGGCTCCCGAGCACGCCGGTCCCAGCGACCGCCGTGAAGAACCCGGGCGCGCGTGCGTGGTCGGTGAAGTCGTCGAGAAAGCGCGGGAAGTACAGAGTCAGGCGGCCAAGCGTCAGCAGCCAGAGCAGCGCGTAGGCCAGCAGGTTGATCCAGAACAGTGCGATGGCGATGGACCGCATGCCTTCAAGCTGCGCCGCGATCGAGACGATCCCGGTCGCCATCACCAGGGCGAAATAGGCTGGGTGTAGGCTTTGCAGCGCAACCTGAAGGACCTCGGTCCGTGCCCGCCGAGGACTTTCGCTATCTACGTGAGACATCAACAACCAAGCGAGCGCCTCCAAACCAAGCCGGAGCTGCAACCTATTGGATAGTCTGCGGCTCCGGCCGTCAGGCGACAGCAGTCGCTTCGAGCTCGACCAGGAGGTCGGGGAATGCCAGGCGCGTGACGCCCAGGAGCGTGCTGGCAGGCCGGCAGCCGCTGGCGGCGAAGCGCTCGGCGAGCACATCACCGGCGGCCAGGAAGGCATCGACGTCGGTCGTGTAGTAGTTCAGGCGGACGACATTCGACAGGTCCATACCGGCCGAGCGCAGCACGGTCTCCAGGTTGTCGAGCGCCCGCCCGATCTGCCCGCGCATGTCGCCGGGGTGGACGGTATTGCCATTCTCATCCGATGACGTCTGCCCGGCGCAGATCAGCACCCGCTGGGCGCCACTGATCTCGTTGCCCTGAACGAACCCATACTGATCCTGCCACGTCCACGGGTTGTGCACGCGTCGCTCCACCGAAGACTCCTTCCTGCTGCGGCACAGGGATTCACCGGCGGGGATCGTAGTTGGTCCGCGCCGAGGCTGGCAAACCGCGTGCGCTCAGGCGGTCACTGCGTTGCCGGTGACGAGGTCGATCAATGCGCCAGGGTCGTCCGGCGGGGCATCGCCGCGCCAGGCCACGTGCCGGTCCGGCCGCGACAGCACCAGCTTCCTGTCGTAGACGTCGCCGGCCTCGGCACGGGTCAGATGCAGCACCTCTAGTGGCACGCCTCGCGCTCTAGCAGCGTCGACGATCTCATTTAGTGGCCCATCGAAGTCGATCGCCAGCAGCGTGAATTCGGGCCCCATGCGGTCGTAGAGCGAGGCGCCGTCGGCCAGCCAGACGTGCGGCGTGCGGCAGCCCGGGACGGTCGATGGGGTGTACTCCGCCATCGCGTACGGCGGGTGCGCGGCACCGTCGTAGGCAATGATCGGCGACTTGTCGTAGTAGTACCCGAAGTTCAGCCCGCTGCAAGCGTACTGCTGGACATTGAGCGCGTAGGTCGCCGCCCCCAGCGCCTCGCGAGCGGCCTCGCCTTCCGGCGTATCGTCCTCGATCTCCGGCGGCACGGCGCGTCGCTGGCTGGCGGTCGCGTGCGCGTGATTCATCGCGAAGTACGAGACCTGCTCGGTGATCGGGTGGCGTTCGGCCTCGTGGGCGGCGAGGATGCGCTCGCTGGCCCAGCCGTTGAGGTGGGCGGCCAGCAGCCAGCTCAGATTCTCGGCGTCGGCCAGCCCGGCGTTCATCCCATAGCCGGCGTAGGGAACCCAGAGGTGTGCCGCGTCGCCACAGATGAAGACGCGCCCCTCGCGAAACTTGTCGGCCAGCAGCCGGCGGCCGTACCAGTCCTCTTTCGAAATGACCTCGTACTCAAAGTCGGGGCCGACGCCCAGGATCTGGCGGATCGCCCAGTCCCGATCCACCGAGTCGAAATCCGGCTCCTCCTCGCGCAGGTAGTTGTGGATCAGCCACTTCTCGACGCCGTCGATGGCGTAGACGGTGCCGCTGCGCCGGGGATTGAGCGAGAGGTTGCCCCAGGCTGGCTCGGTCGTCAGCAGGCGGATCAACTCCGGGGCGCGAATGTAGGTCGATTGCACCCGCTGGATGACTGCGTCACCCTCCAGCTTCGCCCCGATCTGCCGCCTGACGTTCGAGCGGCCGCCGTCGCAGCCGACCAGGAATTGCGAGCGAAGCTCGATCGGCTCGCCGGTGTCGATATTGCAGGCCTGCGTCGTCACCCCATCGTCGTCCTGCTCGAAGCGTTCGAACGACGTGCGGTTGAGGATGGTGATATTGGGCGCGCTGGCGGCCTGCTCGAAGATGATCGGCTCGAGATAGATCTGGTTGATCCGGTGGGGCGGCTCGGGCGTCGGCCAGTTCGTGTCCGGGCCATCGGTCGCCGTATAGCGCCGGATGCGGCTGGGAATCGGGATGCGGGCCAGCTCGCGGCCGGTCATCGTCGTGCGGAAAGCGATGTCGTGCGGGTAGTCCGGCGGGAGGCCGCTGTTTCGAACCTGCTCGACGAAGCCCAGCCGGCGGAAGATCTCCATCGACCGGGCGGCGACGTGGTTGCACTTGACGCTGGGCGGCTCGCCGCGGTGGCGCAGTTCCAGCACGCAGGACTCGATCCCGCGGCTGGCCAGGTCCAGCGCCAGCGTCAGGCCGACCGGCCCTGCCCCGACGATGACGACCTGTGACTCGATCCGCTGCGTCATGCCCCACCACCGCCCTGCTGTAATGCATCCAATGCTGACTGGCTTGATTCTAGACCGACATTCTCCCCGTGATACGACAGATCCCGACAGTCGTACACCGCTGGGATATGTCGCGTGGAAACGTGGCCGGGGTTAGCGGCCGCGGAGTTCGCGGAAGTTGTCGATGATGATCAGCAGCGAGAGCAGCACGAATACCACCACGACGGCTTCGAGGAAGAACTCGTAGAGCAGCACGCCCAGCGAGATCAGCGCCAGGACCACCGAGCCGCCTACCAGCACATCGACCAGCTTGCGGCGCAGCGCGGCGTCGATGGCCACGAACGCCACAACCATCCCACCGGCCGCGATGAGCCAGACCTGCGGGAAGAAGACCACGATCCCGACGAAGCCCAGCAGCAGCAGGCCGACGCTGACCGCCGCCCAGGTCTCGGCCAGACGGCTCTCGTGCAGTTCCTCCTTCGTCAGCGGCACGTGAAACTGGCGGATGTGACTGGTCGGGTCGCCCAGGTCCCCGGCCTCGATCCGCTCGATGTGCAGCTGGATCGCTTCGGCGGTCTGGATCAACTCGGCGCGCCGCTGCATCAGCGCGCGCAGGCGCTGCTCGCCCTCCGCCAGCGCGCGCTGCCGGTCGTCGAGGATCGAGCGGAAGACCTCGGAGCGCTGCAGCGCCTCGACCTCGATACCGAGTTGCGGCAACGATTCCTCCAGTTGGTCGATCTCGATATCCACCGCCCTCAGCTCGACGAAGACCTCACCCAGGCGGCTCTCCAGCACCCGCCGCGCCACGCTAGGCGGCGCGACCTTGTGCAGGCCGGTCCAGCCCACCGGGTCGGACCATGTCTGGCGGATCGTACCGTCGCGGTTGTACTTCGGGCCGGCCGGCGCCGATTCCCCCTCGAAGGGGTCGCTGGTAGCCAGGCCCCAGAGCCCCTGGTAGCGCTCGACCCAGCCATCCTCCGGTGTCAGCAGCACCGGCGTCCACTCATGCTCCTCCCCGGGCCCGATCGCCAGTCCATCGCCTCGGGCATAGTCGACGTAGGGGAAGCGCAGCAGGCCGGCGATGCGCTCGCCGAACGTCGGATCACCCTGCCGCAGGAACTGGGTCCACAGCCGGCGCACCTGGTCGACGAAGCGTGAGATGGGCTTGAGCAGGCCGACCTCGTAGCGCGCCAGGTACTCGCCCGGCTGGAAGTAGTTCGCATGCGAACCGGCGGCGGCGAAGATGATCGGGTGGTTGCCCCAGCGCATCAGGAATGGATCGTCCCAGCGCCGACGCAGGTCCTGGCCGGGGAAGTCATGGACACTGCCGGCCACCCAGAGAGGCCGCGGGCCGTCCTGAGTCTCTTCGAGGTAGACGAAGACCTGCTCCCAATCCGCCTCATGGTCGTTGACTCCGTGGAAGGTCGAGCGCCAGTCGTTCATGGCGTAGAAGTATAGGTAGTGAAGCGTGATGTAGCCGCCGCGCCGGACGACACGACCATAATAGGGAAATTGCGGGCTCTGGCGGCGGATCTGCTGGTAGCGGCGTTCGGCCGCCGCGACCGTGCCGCCGGGCACGCGGCCGCGCAGCAGCGAGAGCACTTCGAAGAGCGAGTCCAGCGTGCGGATGCCGATCCCGACACGCGCCAGCCGCCCGCGAGCGCTGAAGACCGGGCGATCCTCGCGAATCAGCCAGCGCGCCATCTCGCGGCCCTCGAGCGGGCGGTCGACGAAGCGCAGGAAGTGCTGTGCGCCGGCCGGCGGTGGGCGCAGCGTCGCCAACGTGTCGAGGCAGACCTCGCCGCGCTCGGCCAGCAATCGATCCGGTCCCTCATCAGAAGTCCCCAGCAGGAGCTGGCAATGCTCGACATAGCGATCGACCGGGCACGGGAAGAACAGCTCCCCGTGGGTGAAGCGCAGGATCGGCTCGAATTCTCGCAGCAACTCAAGGTCATTCAATGGGCGTCGACTCCCGGACCTTGAGATAGCCGAATGCGCGGCGCACGTCGCGCCAGTTCAGGTAGAAGATCGCGACGACGCCCAGAGCCAGGGTGATGTAGTTCGGATGACCGTGGTAATAGGCCCAGAGACCAACGGCGAGCTGGACCGAGAGCACGAAGAGCGCCAGCGGCCAGGCCCAGCGCACCATCGACAGCAAGCCCCCGGCGACGATCAAACCAATCACGGCTACCAGGACGGCCAGCGAGCTCAGGTAGACCGCCGAATCGCGCATGCCAGCGTCGAATGGACCGCTACGCCACCAGCCGGCGATGGCCGAGACGGAGGTGATCGCCTGGATCACCGCGATGGCGGTCACGCCGAATGGTCTGGGTTGAGTGTGCCGTTCCACGCTTGCGGACTTTCTGACGCGATTCTCGAGCCGGCGTATTGCGCCAAACTGCCCTCCGAAGTGTAATCCTCAGGCGTGACCGCGTGAATCACGGGACTGGGGGCAGGCGCTGAGCGGGGCAACGACGATGCAAACGCCGGCCGGAGCCGAGGCGCTCCCCGGCAAATGGACGGCCGTGGCGCTGCTGTCGGTGGCCGAGCTGCTGGGCATGGCGACCTGGTTCTCGGCCTCGGCAGTTGTGCCGGCGCTGACCGACGAGTGGTCGCTGAGCGACAGCGGCCGCTCCTGGCTGACGATGTCGGTGCAAATCGGCTTCGTTGCCGGCGCGTTCGGCTCGGCGCTGCTCAACCTGGCCGACCGCCTGCCCTCGCGCTGGCTGCTCGCAATATCGGCGGCGCTGGCCGCGAGCTTCACGCTGCTGATTCCGGTCTACGCCGACGGTCTGGCCGTCGCCCTGCCGCTTCGAGTGCTGACCGGCATGGCGCTGGCCGGCGTGTACCCGGTCGGGATGAAGATCATGGCCACCTGGACGCGCTACGATCGCGGCCTGGGGATTGGACTGCTGGTCGGCGCGCTGACGCTCGGCTCGGCGCTGCCGCATCTGCTGCGTACTTTCGGCGATCTCAGCGAGTGGCGGCCAGTACTCTACGCGGCCGGCGGGCTGGCCGCGCTGGGCGCGGTCATCGCCGCGCTTTTCATCCGCGAAGGCCCATATGCTGTGGCCGCGCCCCGCTTTCGCTGGAACTATGTTGGCGAGATCCTCCGCAACCGCCCGGTAGTGCTGGCGAACCTGGGCTACCTGGGGCACATGTGGGAACTCTACGCGATGTGGGCCTGGATTCCAGTCTTCCTGCTGGCCAGTTTCGATGTGGCTGGCGTCGGCTCCGGCTGGGCGGGCCTGACGGCCTTCGGCGTCATCGCGATCGGCGGGCTGGGGAGCATCGTCGCCGGCAAGCTGGCCGACCGCTTCGGGCGCACGCTGATCACCTCGGCGGCCATGATCGTGAGCGGCGCCTGCGCGCTGGCGGTCGGGCTGCTCTATGGCGCGTCGCCTCAATGGTTGGTGCCGCTGGTGCTGATCTGGGGCTTCAGCGTCGTCGCCGATAGCGCCCAGTTCTCGGCCTGCGTCAGCGAGCTTGGCGATCGCGAGTACATCGGCACCGCGCTGACACTTCAAACCAGCATGGGCTTCCTGTTGACGCTCGCCTCGATCCGGCTGGTGCCGGTCTTCGAGGGATGGTTTGGCTGGCAATGGGCGTTCGTATTCTTAGCTGCCGGTCCCGCATTTGGGACCCTCGCGATGCTCCGCCTACGGCGCCTGCCAGACGCCTTGCGACTGGCGAACGGGCACCGCTAGGCAGGATCTGGCACGCTTGCTGTGGAGTGCGGCCGCCAGGCCCAAAGGAGGCTAGATGCCCAGCGAACGCCCGCGCATCATGCTGCTGATCGCGCCCTCAAGCTACCGGGGAGAGGCCTTCTCTCGCGCTGCCCGGCGGCTGGAGATCGAGGTCGTGCCGGTCATCGACCTCCCCGAGCAGCTGGCCGACGAGCGCGCCTACCGCCACGCGATCGACTTTCGAGACATCGAGTCCGCGGCGAGTTGGATCGAGCGTTTCCACGTCGAGCAGCCGCTGACGGCGGTGCTCTCCGTCGACGACTCAGCCACCGAGCTGGCGGCCGTGGCCAGCGACCGGATCGGGCTGCCAGCCAACGACCCGCGCGCCGCCCAGGCCGCCCGCGACAAGTTCGTGATGCGCACCATGCTCCGCGAGGCGGGCGTCAAGTGCCCCGAGTTCCGCCTGATCGACATCTCCGGCGAGGCTGTGGATATTCCGACGGACCTGCGCTATCCGGTCGTCGTCAAGCCGCGCCGCCTCTCGGGCAGCCGCGGCGTGATTCGAGCCAACGACGAGACCGAGCTGCGCGCCGCGATCCGGCGCGTACGGGCGATCCTGGACGCCGAGGGCGAGGCCAGCGGGGCGTCGACGCTGCTGGTCGAGAGCTATCTACCGGGCGTCGAGGTGGCGGTCGAAGGCGTCATCGACGCCGGCCAGCTGCAGGTGCTGGCGATCTTCGACAAGCCGGACCCGCTGGAGGGGCCTTACTTCGAGGAGACGATCTACGTCACTCCGTCGCGGCTGTCGGCCCACGTGCAGGAGCGCATCGCCGAGGAGACGGCCGCGGCGGCGGCCGCGCTCGGGCTGCGGAACGGCCCGATCCACGCCGAGCTGCGCATCCATGACGACCGCGCCTGGCTGCTTGAGATCGCAGGGCGCTCGATCGGCGGATTGTGAGCGCGCACGCTGGAGTTTGGCTCCGGGTCGAGCCTCGAGGAAATTATCTTACGTCAAGCTTCGGGACTGCCGATCGAGTCGTTCGAGCGCTCGGGCGGCGCCGTCGGCGTCATGATGATCCCGATACCGCGCAAAGGCCTGCTGCGCGAGGTCGTCGGGATCGAGGAGGCGAACGCGGTTCCGGGCATCGAGGGCGTCGAGATCACGGCGCGAATGAACTACCCGATCACGCCGCTGCCGGAGGGCGCCAGCTACCTGGGCTTCATCTTCGCGCGCGGCGAGACGCCGGAAGCGGTGGAGGCCGCGATCCGCGAGGCGCACGCGCGGCTGGAATTCAAGATCGTGCCGATGATTTCGATGGGCATCGGGTGAACACGAGCTACTTCTTCTTGCGGGCGGGCGCGGCGCCGGCGGTCGGCGGCGTCCAGCCCTCGGGGAGCTGCGCGTCCTCGCCGAAGAAGAACTCTTCCATCTCGGCCCGCAGCAGCTTGCGCGTCTCCGGATCGGCAGGGTGCAGGCCGTAGTGGTTGATCAGGATCGTTTGATGCTGCTTCCAGAGCTCCCAGGCTTCGAGCGAGACGTTCTCGTAGATGCGCAGGCCGAACTCCCCCGGGAAGGGCGGTTCCTCGAAGCCCTCGGCCTCGCGACCCAGTTTGACGCACATCACCATGCGAGCCATGTCGACCTCCTCTTCGCCACTCTACGGGCGAGGGGCGTCATCGGATGCTGACGTCAACTCTACCATCCCGCCATGCCGCCCCAGGGGTGCTCCTCTTCGGTCTGGAATGCGCCACAACGCGGATCGTCCTCGACCACCTGATCGCCGGCGGCATCGACGTCCGGCTGGTCTGTATGCCCGGCCCGCCAGCTGTGCCGCTGATCGAAGCTCCGGCCCGGCGACGGCCGGCCTCGCTGCCATTCGCCGCCCCGGCCATGGGCACGCCCACGGTGACGGCGGCAGCCCATGGGCACGGTATCGACGTCTGGAGGATCGGCGACCTCCGCAGCAAGAGGGTGGAGCGCGCTCTGGCCGGCGTCGATGCCGACGCGCTGGTCGTCGCCTGCTACGACCGGCTGATCCCAGCAGCGATCTACGGCCGGCTCCCGCTCGGGGGTCTGAATCTGCATCCCTCGCTCTTGCCAGACAAGCGCGGTCCGGACCCGCTCTTCTGGGTCTTCCACGCGGGTGACGAGCTCGCAGGGGTGACCATCCACCGCCTTACTGAGACGTTCGACGCCGGAGACATCCTCGCCCAACAGTCGATCCCGCTGCCCGACGGCATCAGCGAGGACGAGCTCGACGCCCTGCTCGCCGCGATCGGCGCGGAGCTGGTGATCGATTGTCTGGCGCAACTATCGCGGGGAGAACCCACGACCTGCCCGCAGAACGACGAGGCCGCCACCTGGGCGCCGCACCCGCAACCCTGCGACTGGGTCATTGACGGGAGCTGGACGGCCCGCCGCGCCTTCAACTTCGTGCGCGGCGTCGGCGGTCGTGGCCATCCGATCAGCTTGCGCTGCGACGGCGAACAGCGTCAGGTGGTCGAAGTCCTGGACTGGCAGGCAGACGATCAGGCCGTCGAGGCTCCGCCGGGCGCCGTCGCGGTACCGATGTCGGAGGGCATTCTGGTGGCTCGATTCGCGCCGCGGCACGCCGGCTAATGCCGAATCGCCCCTGACTTGCTACGCTGTCGGGAAACGGGGACTACGAGGGGATGGTGGCAATGCTCCGCTATGCCGACGGCCGCGGTGCGGCCCAGGAGAAGGATGCCGGCGACGAATTCGCGGCGATCCGCGAGCGCTTCTACGTCCAGCCAGGAGTGATCTACATGGACGGCAACTCGTTGGGGCTGCTCTCGCGGGACGCCGAGGCGGCTGTCCACCACGTCCTCAATGAGTGGAAGACACTGGGCATCGACGGCTGGATGGGCGCCGACCCGCCCTGGTTTTTCCTGGGCGAGGAGTTGGGCAGGCGCATGGCGCCGCTGGTTGGCGCCGAGCCTGACGAAGTCGTCGTCGCCGGCGGCACGACGATCAACCTGCACGCCCTCGTCGCGACGTTCTACCAGCCGACGGGCACGCGCCGGAAGATCCTGATCAACGAACTGGATTTCCCCTCCGACGTCTACGCCCTGGAGGGCCAGATCGCGCTGCGCGGCGGCGAACCGGAACGCGACTTGATCAAGATCCGGAGCCGCGACGGGCGGACGATCGACGAAGACGACATCATCGCGGCGCTGGATGCTGACATCGCGCTGGTGCTAATGCCGAGTGTGCTCTACCGCAGCGGGCAGCTGCTGGATATCGAGCGCATCACGCGGGAGGCACACGCCCGGGGCATCGTGGCCGGTTTTGACTGCGCTCACTCCGTCGGCTCGGTCCCGCACCGCTTCGATGAGTGGGATGTCGACTTCGCCTTCTGGTGCAACTACAAGTACCTCAATGCCGGCCCGGGCAGCGTCGGGGCGCTCTACGTGAACCGCAAGCACTTCGGCCGCCAACCGGCCCTACCCGGCTGGTGGGGTTACGACAAGACCCGGCAGTTCGATATGAGCCACGAGTGGCAGGGCGCCGGCACGGCCGGCGCCTGGCAAATCAGCACGCTCTCGATGCTCAGCGCCGCGCCGCTGATCGGCTCGCTGCGGATCTTCGAAGAGCTCGGAATCGCCGCCGTTCGACAGCGCTCGCTGGAGCTGACCGACTATCTGATCACCCTGCTGAAGGACTCCGGGATGCTGGAGCCGCCCTATAACTACGCGATCGGCACGCCGCGCGAGCATCACCGCCGCGGCGGGCACGTCGCCGTCGAGCACGAGGCGGGGCCGCAGATCAACGCCGCGCTCAAGAGCCGGGGCGTGATTCCGGACTTCCGGCCGCCGAACGTCGTCCGGCTCGCGCCGATCGCGCTCTACACCAGCTTCACCGACGTCTGGGACACCGTCCAGCACCTGCGCGACATCATCGACACCGGCGACTACCGGCTGCAACCCAGCGAGCGAAGCGTGGTAGCCTAGGCCGACTCTAGCGCCGCGCCCGTTCATCGCTGCGCGGCGAATCAGACAGAACCAGGGAGGATTCATGGCGAGAATCGAGATCGTCAACGCGCACGAGGACGGCACGCCGATCATCGTCGAGGCCGAGGAGGGCCGCCGCCTCGTGCTGGTCATCGAAGATGCCGGCGTCGATATTCTTCACCGCTGTGGTGGCCGCTGCCGCTGCACGACCTGCCGCGTCGACATCATCGAGGGCGATCCCGGCCCAATGCGCGATGTCGAGCGCGAGCGGCTGGCACGCGAGGAAGAGATCGGCCCGAACGTGCGGCTGTCCTGCCAGATTCTCGTCAAGAACGACCTGAAGATCGAGCCGATCTACCGGCTCCACAAGACCGACTTCAGCGATCCCGGACCACGCCCCAAGGAAGAGCTAGAACCCTAAGCGGCCGCGCCGTCCGGCCCCGGAGGGACGCCGCCCACCCACCCCAGGTGACGCGCCGTAACCTGAAGTTGCGGCAGTCCTTATACTTCCGGCATGAATGAGCGGACGGACATGACCACGACGATCGAGATCCCCGCGTACATCCGCGCCTGCTTCCTGCCCGCGGTCGGCTTTACCCACGATCCGGACGCTGCCGGCGAGGCCGTGTACGTCGCGCGCGTCGAGCGGGGCGCCGACGAGCCGCCCGGCCTGTCGTCGGACCGGCTGCCCTTCCTGGCGCTTCCCGATGATCTGGCCACCGCCGCGCCCGCCGACGGTGCGGCGCGCGTCCTCGTCGCCGTCGAGGGGCGCGATGTGCTGATGGCCGACGCGCTCGCCGCGCTGCTCAACCCGGAGACGGTCCGGCTCGCGCTGGTCCACGTCACCTGGGTGCCAGGCATCGCGAAGTCGCCGCTCGATGTCGGCGGTATCGACGATCCGCAGCCGTCTGACCTGCTCGCCTACCAGGGCGCTCGCGAGGCGCTGATCGGCACGGCCACCGAGCTGCGCAGCTCCGGCTTCACGACGTCGACCCATCTGCGCGAGTCACGCGACCCTGCCCAGGCAATCGCAGACCTGATCGACGACCAGCAGCCAGTGCTCTTCGCGCTGGGCCTCGGCAGGCACGGCGCCGGCATCGGCCGGCGCGTCATGGAACGCGTCAGGGTCGCGACGCTGTTCGTCCGGGCACGGTGATCGAGCGGCTGGGCGCGTGATGACCAACCTCCGCCAGCGATTCCTGATCGGCTTGTTGCTCGGGGTCGCGGTCATCAGCCTGGTCGTTTTCTTCAGCGACCGCGAGGCGCTGGCCAATGCCGCGCGCGATTTCGACATGCGCCTGATCCCGCTGATCGGCGCGCTGACGATCTGCAACTACGTCCTGCGCTACTACAAGTGGAGCTTCTATCTCGACCGAGTGGGCGTCGACGGGCTGAGACCGCGGGAATCGGCGCTGATCTTCGTCAGCGGC
>Ga0079224_100012101_pt1 | contig 11930 bp, 10 predicted proteins | sample Stecom2015_FD_80414 | JGI IMG/M metagenome (GOLD analysis project Ga0079224, IMG submission 80414) | Agricultural soil microbial communities from Utah to study Nitrogen management - Steer compost 2015 | ecosystem: Environmental > Terrestrial > Soil > Agricultural land | place: USA: Utah... | reverse complement strand
CCAGGCTGCGTAATTCAACCATACGATCAGTGCCCAAGTCTCCTTTGGATCCCATGACCAATAGCCACCCCACGCTTCTGCGGCCCACATAGCACCTAGAATAGTGGCGATCGTAAAGAATGCGAATCCGATCGCGATCGACTTGTACATCAAATCATCCATCATCTCCAATGAGGGAAGTTTTGAAGCAAGAACGCCTTTATCCGCTAGCAGGTAAGCCACTCCGACCATCGCTGCCAGTGAGAATCCACCATAGCCGATAAAGTTGGCCGGCACATGGATCTTCATCCAGTAAGACTGAAGCGCTGGGACCAGCGGCTGTATGACATAGGCTTGTCGATCAAAGATGTACCAAAGGATGAACCCAACTGCGGCGCTGATGATGAGCATGACGAATGGGCCTAGCTGCCGTGTCGCGTATCGCTTCTCATAGTGCAGATAGAGTAACGCCGTAATGAGGCAGAACAGGATAAAGACTTCGTACAGATTACTGACCGGGATATAACCGACATCCGGCGCGATCAGGTAAGACTCGTACCAACGCACCATGAGCCCGACAAATCCCATCAGGACGGCAGCCCAGGCCAATGAGGTCGCGAATTTACCTGTGAATTGAGAGTGATTGAACAATGCCGCCCAATATACGACTGTAGCCAATATAAACAGCACGTTCATCCACATGATGGCTGACTGACTGGAGATCAGATACTTTAGGAAAAAGGCTTGCTCAGCACTTTGCAAGTCGCTCCCGTAAAGATAGACTGCGAACAGACTTAATACGCCGATCCCCACTATCAACAGACGGATCGCCTTCCAGCGCCACCCCAACCAGGTGAACGTCAGTGCGGCCCCGAACAGGAAGAACTGCTCGTAGCCATCCATGTAATGGCTATACTTATTGAATGCAAAGATCGCTCCTGCAAACAGCACGATCGCATAGAGCCAATCCTGCCAATTCAAGCTTTTTAGGAGTGGTACTGGTTCATCATTGATCAAGGCGTTACTCATGCTGATTCCCTCAACAGGTTAAGGTCACCCGCTAACTAAGCAGGCGATTCAATTGCTCTTGATAGCGAGCAAATTCCACATCCAAATCACGATTCTTACGATTTGAGGACATGGCGAACAGAACGTGGTTGTCCGGTTTGACCAGCATCCAGATCCGGCGTTCACGTATGTAGATCATTGCAAAAATACCCAACACAAGCAAAACCGATCCTGAATAGACCAGGTTCTTGCCTGGTGACCGAGTGAGCTGCAAGCCGCTCGCTTCACGATGCTCGAACTCCTTGAGCTCTAAATAGAACGGCGCACCGTAGAAAAACATATCACTCAGGCTATTCAAGCTATCCTGTAGAAACAGTATCGTCTCCTCATCTGGGACAACTGGTTGCTTGCTCGCACGCTCTCGCGCCAGATTGTTCGCCTCTACTGCTGCACCATTGATGATCTTAATATAGGTTTGCGCTGCATTCTCTCGCTGTTCCTCAGGCACCGAATCTTCGATCAATGCTGCGATACTTGTATAGCCCCCTTCTGAAAAAGCCCCGAGCAGTTGCACTACACTGGATTCGAACTTCTCTCTCATGTCACTATCGACCACATCTGTGGATAGCGCACCAGCAGCCAGTCGGCGTGCAATCTCGGCATGAGCCGACTTATCCATGATCACCGACCGAAGATGCATGAATCCTTCTATCTCAAAATTCTCATCGACAGGTATCCTTAGATATCTGTAATCTTCCTGAAGTGTCGGCCTCATACCAGATACGAAATAATAGCGTTCATCCAGCTTCAGCGGCTGCATGTAATTCACATATTCACGAGCCTGCCCCTGAGTGTCCCTCACTTTGAACGTGACGTTCGGGCCAACGTTCTGCGGCCTACCCTTACCGTCGGCGGATAAATTCAGGATGTTGAATTTCCGGAAATCATCGAACTCAATGTTTAGCGCCGTATCCCCTTCGCCTAGAGTCACACCATCATGCACCGTGCCTCGTATCGGTAAAGGAGTGGTTTGCTCGCTAAACAACCCCCAAAGGTTGAAGTCAAGGTTAGAACCACCGTCCTGAAAGTCCGATTGGTAGATCGCCACCCCTTTGTATATCAAAGGCTTGTTGACGCTTATCGTAGCCTCAAGAGGCTCCTCAAGATCCGGATCGGTAATCACTAGATCGCTCTCGAAAGACTTCGGCTGACCTGTCGCGTAGTGATCGATACGAAAATCCTTCAGCGCCACCCTAAAGGGTAACTCCTGCACCAAATAACCATCACGCATGCGCATGAAAGCCACATCGGCGCTTGTTCCCTCAGGCAGGGTCATGTTGGCTCGGAATGAAAGATTACCGACAGACAACCGGCTTTTCTCCGGCACCTCGGATGCACTGATATCGCGAACCTCGATCGTCTTATACCCTAGCAGCTCTTGAACCTTGAACGGGATATTGCCGTCTATCAAGCCCCCTAGGCAGATGATGACGATTGCCGCGTGCGTAAAGATATAGCCAAGACGTTGATACGTACCCGCTTTACCCACAATCAGTTCATCACCGTTATCGTGACGCACCATCTTGAACCGGAAGTCACGAGCCGTCAGGAACTGCTTCAAAGCATTCTTGATCTCGTCCGCACTACCTTTAGCCTGATACTCATGCCGGTGACTGAAGGCGCGCAAGGACTTTTCTGTCGCAGACTCTCGCCACGTACGCATCTCACGCAACATGTTGGGTGTTTGGCGATAGATACACAGGCTTGTGGAAATGACCAGAAACAGCAGGATCAGTAAAAACCAGCCACTGTGATAAACGTCATAAAGACCGAGTACTTCAAAAATCTCGAACCAGAACTGGCCGAATTGAATGATGTAGTTGGTATAGGGTTCATTCTGCTTGAGAACGGTACCAATAATCGAAGCGACCCCTAGTACAGTCAGCAGACTCACGGCAAAGCGCATAGAACTCAGAAGTTCATACAAGCGCTTGGAAAAGGTTTGTTTGGGTTTCAAGGCAATATCGTTTCAGTCGTATGTTTGAATGGCCATTAGGACAACCTGTCCGAACGGGAGTTGCCTAGCTGATCGATGATATGTTGCCGATGATGATACTGGATAAAGTTAAGGGCGGCTTGCGCCACCCTTAGAGATCATAAGCAACCCATAGCTGACGCTTAATACGAGTTTCTTAGCGCAAACCTTGAATATAATCGGCAACTGCTGCGATTTCAGCGTCACTTAGCTTAGCTGCGATCATGCGCATCATCTTGGCAGCATCATTCGCACGTTCACCGGAACGGAACGTATTCAACTGAGCAACAGTGTACTCAGCATGTTGACCTGCAAGCCGCGGGAATTGCGATGGCACACCTGCACCCGCTGGACCGTGACAAGAAGCACAGGCCGGCACTCCCATTCCTGCAATCCCCGCCTTGTAAATCCGCTCACCCAGAGAACCCTTCCCATTCGACTGCGCAGTGCCTTCCTTTGCTGCCTGTGAAGCATAATAAGCACTCAGGTTCGCAATGTCATCTTCTGAAAGATTCGCAGCCATCGGAGCCATTACCGCATTCTTGCGCTCACCTGACTTGAACTCCGTCAACTGCTTGGCGATGTACTCAGGAATCTGGCCTGCGAGTTTCGGATACATCGGAATCATGCTGTTACCATCTGCACCATGGCAAGCCATGCAGACCTGATTGGCAATAGTAGCACCCTTGGCTGCATCACCAGCAGCATTAGCAGAAACGGCACTAAACAAACCTAACGCAAATGCCGCAAAAATACGGAAACTCATACCCGACTCCTCAGTACTCAAATAATTGATACATAATAGTGGCGACTACATTAATCTTTCTATTTTATCGAAAAGCGTCATATCGTGATAGCATTTTCAGTTCTATCAGCGCCGAAGCAAGTCTACTCTCATGCCATTGTTCCAAAACGCCACCTTTTATATATCCGCTCATAACCTACGAGACCTACCCCCACCTACTGGTGTGGAGATCGCTTTTGCCGGTCGCTCCAACGCAGGAAAATCGAGCGCTCTTAACACACTCGCCAACCATAACCGCTTGGCATTCGTCAGTAAGCAGCCTGGTCGCACCCAGCTTATCAATTTTTTTGCGCTTGGCAATGACCGTTACTTGGTCGACCTTCCAGGATATGGATACGCCAAGGTACCTCAGGCCATGCGTGAGCACTGGCAGCAGACGCTTTCCGCCTATCTCAGCCAACGCTCTTCATTGACAGGTCTAGTTCTGGTAATGGACTGTAGACATCCACTCACGCCTCTCGACCGTCAGATGCTGGACTGGTTCTGCCCCAGTGGAAAACCTGTACATGTGCTGCTGACCAAGTCTGACAAGCTCTCAAGAAATGCAGCCAATCAAACCCTCCTGGCAGTCAGGAAGGAGCTCGATAAGCTTTGGGGCAACTGCAGCGTACAACTCTTTTCCAGCCTAAAAAAACAAGGTGTGGAGGAAGCAGAGTCAGTGATTGGTCAGTGGCTATTTTCGGACGAAGATGAGGTCCCAGACGCCGTGACCTAGTTTCAGGCCGCGCTTCTCAAACTTGGTCATCGGACGATACTCAGGTCGTGGTGCATAATCTTCCGCTGTATTCTGCAACTGAGGTTCGTTTCGCAACACCTCAAGCACCCATTCCGCATAGTCTTGCCAGTCCGTTGCCACATGAATGTAAGCACCTATCTTCAACTTGCTGCATAGCATCCGCACAAACGGCTCTTGGATCAGTCGTCGTTTATGATGCCGCTTCTTATGCCATGGATCCGGGAAAAAGATGTGAACACCATCCAGTGAAGCATCGCCGATCATATGATTCAGCACTTCGACCGCATCATGCTGAATCAATCTTAGGTTAGTCAGATCCAGAACCTCGATCAGCCTTAAAAGATTACCGACTCCAGGGCTGTGCACTTCGATTGCCAAATAGTCCTTATCAGGATTTGCAGCTGCGATTTCTGCAGTGCTATCACCCATCCCAAAACCGATCTCCAAGATCTTGGGACTCTCGACCCTGCCGAACAGTGTATTCAAGTCTAGAAGTTGCTGCTGGAAAGGAACGCCGAATCGGGGCATATTGGTTTCGATCGCACGCTGCTGTGCAGGAGTTAACCTACCCTGGCGCAATACAAAACTACGTATTGGTCGGTTCTTCAGCTCTTCGGTTGTCTTTTCGTGTGATGCTGTCATAGTGCGCTGGACTCAAGTTCATTAAGGCAGGGATTATACCCGAGTCCCTCTAACATTCTGTTTGATAGATACTTTAGAGCGTATGCGAACGGTCACCTTGCTTAAAACCGACCAGACTCGCTTCGTAGTTCTTAGCCAGCGCCACCACCTTGAACAATTCACCCATTTCGGCTGGAGACAGTAACTTTTGAGCTTCTGCAGCCAATGGAAGATACCGGCCCATGTCATCAGGTGAAACCCTTCCTAGGATATCGGTAATACCGCAATTGATCAGAAACTGGGCCTGACCACAATATCCCTTCAGACTTAGTCCATGAGTAACGGCTGATTCGGCCAGTGCCGTAAAGTCCACATGCGCGGTTATATCCTGTAAGCCTGGATAAAGGAAAGGATACGCATGAGCATGATGCCGATAATGGCACATCAGCGTTCCTTGACGACGCTGCGGATGATAATACTCATGACGAGGAAAGCCATAATCTATAAATAACATCACGCCATGATCCAACATAGCGGCGAGGCTATACATTAGACCGGCCATAGCAGGACAGATCTCAGACACATACCCATCCGGTAGCTTAAGGACGTCGAGCGCCTTCACTAACCCTGTATCGTCTAATGGCCTTTCTGACCAGACGAAATCCTCCCCATCCTGCCTGAGAGATACTCCGAGCTCAAGAAAGCCCGGGGCTGATCTCTTGATGACATGCACCGGCAGCGCATCCAGCACTTCGTTAGCCAGCACCAAACCCGTAAAACTTTCTGGTAGCGTCTCCAGCCATTGCACTCGTTCCAGCAGGCTCGGCGGGAGCCTGGAAGTCAGAGTCTGCCGCTGGATCTGTCGCAGGTATGCACTCACTTCCAGAATCAAATAGCGTTCGGGGAGCTGTTGCAACCTATCCAGCTCGATGAGAAGCTCTGCCGCCAACTTACCGGTTCCTGCACCCAACTCCATTAAATCGCCGGAGGTCGTGTCCAACACTTGACGAACTTGCTGAGCCAGGCTCTGCGAGAACAGTGGAGAAATCTCAGGTGCCGTAACGAAATCTCCGGCATGCCCGAACTTTTTCGCGCCCCCGCTGTAGTATCCTAGTCCTGGCTCGTACAGCGACAGCTCCATATACCGAGCAAAATTGATCCATCCATGACTGCTGTTTATTTCACGTCGTATGGCTTGCCTTAGCTTCTCACTATGCGCCAAGGCTTCTGTATCGGGGAGCGGCAGGTGACTATTCATGGTACCGGATTATAATGACTTATCCCGCTGCCAGCGTTTTTGTTCTGTATTTTGATTGGAAAGCCGCGTGACCAACAGTGAAATTCATTCTCTAGAAAACAAAGTCATCCTTATTACGGGCGGCGCGAGAAGAGTCGGCGCCGCAATCTCTCGAATGCTTCATGCTAGTGGCGCAAAACTGATGATCCACTATCGTAGTTCTGCAGCCGAAGCTCGCGCGCTACAAGCCGAACTGAATCTGAAGCGACCCAATTCAGTCGCTATCATCCACGGGGACCTGCTTAATCTCGCAGTACTGCCTTCCTTAATCAAAGAAACCGTGCAGCATTTTGGTTGCCTTGACGCATTGATCAACAACGCTTCCAGCTATTATGCCACCGAGCTAGGCGAAATCGGCGATGAGCAATGGCGAGACCTCATCGGATCCAATCTGAAAGCGCCATTGTTCCTATCACAAGCTGCAGCAGAGGAGCTAAAGAAAACCAATGGCTGTATCGTCAACATTACTGACACACATGTAGAGCGGCCGAAGAAAGGGTATATCGTTTACAGCGTTGCAAAAGCGGGACTAGTCACATTGACAAAATCCCTTGCCCACGAAATGGCCCCTGATGTCCGCGTCAACGCCGTTGCCCCAGGCCCCGTAATGTGGCCTGAAGACAATCCCCAGTTTGACGAGGTCTACAGAAAAAGAGTCATCTCACAAACACTGTTGAAACGCATCGGTGAAGCCGAAGACGTAGCACGCGCAGTACGATTTCTAATCCAGGATGCGCCATATATGACAGGTCAGGTGATCGCCGTCGATGGTGGGCGCTCACTAAACCTGTAGGCGCTCTGTCCATCCCAGTACCGCTATATGCAGAGATTCGATCAGAAAAATGCCAACTCATTCAACTGATTTTTCAGCTTTTTTCCGGAAACCGCCATCATTCCGGTAAAATTGCCATCCTTCACGCTTTTTAATCCATCTATGCCATGAAACACTACCCTGACAACGTCTCCGGCAACTTCCTTAAGTTACGTAACAGTCTGATCAGCGCCACAGGAAAAGCCATCGGAGACTACAACATGATCGAAGAAGGCGATACGGTCCTTGTCTGCATGAGTGGAGGGAAGGACTCTTATACCATGCTGATGATGCTTCTAGCCTTGCAGGAACGGGCGCCCATCAACTTCAAACTGATCGCGATGAATCTGGATCAGAAACAACCGAATTTTCCAGAGCATGTCTTGCCTAGCTTCCTAGACGACCTTGGCGTGGAATACCGGATTGTTGAAGCTGATACTTACTCGATCGTCAAAGAGAAGATTCCTGAAGGCAAAACCACCTGTTCATTATGCTCTCGCCTACGTCGAGGTATCATCTATCGAACAGCGCAGGAACTCGGTGCCAACAAGATCGCTCTCGGACACCACCGTGACGATATCGTACAAACCCTTTTCCTCAATATGTTCTTCGGCGCCAAGTTAAAGGGCATGCCACCGAAACTCGCGACGAACCGTGGTGAATTCATGGTGATCCGTCCTCTTGCCTATTGCGCTGAGAAGGACATCGCAAGCTATGCCCGAGGAATGCAATTCCCCATCATCCCATGCGACCTGTGTGGCTCTCAGGAAAACCTGCAGCGGCAAAAAGTGAAGGAAATGCTTAATACTTGGGAACTTGAACAGCCAGGGCGCATAAATAACATCTTTCGCGCGATGGCAAACGTAGAACCATCTCACCTTTGTGATACCGATCTTTATGACTTCAAGAATCTAAGTGCCGCAAAGCCTCAGGACGAGGATCCACTTTTCGGTGATATTGCTCAGGAACCGGCGCTGACACTGGCTCATGCAAGTGAAAACCGTATTGAATTCATGCGCAAACCTGCTGCAATGGTGGAATAGCAGCACAAGGGTAATGCTCGCACGCTGAATGGCTGCGACGTGCACTCCATGGGCTATGGCCTGGCACTTCCACCTACAAAGCCAGAAAATCGGTCCGTCACCTGGTTATGTTGATTCAACTGATCCAATTTACCGCTCATAGCCGCATCCAATAGCTGGAGGCGGCTTTGTGGCGTCGGGTGCGTCTTGAACATCAATGACAGTCCTGCATCCTGACTATTCATCCCGTCCAAGGTATGCAATACAGAAGGCAGACCATACGGATCATATCCTGCACGCGCGGCGATTACGACACCCATACGATCCGCCTCATACTCGTCACTCTTATCCAGCCCGCGGGCATACAATTCTGTGCTGGTAGCAATAGCCTTTTCCGCCAGCGAGCCATACTGTGATGATTCCACGGCCATACTCGCCAAATCCGCGATGATGCCGGTCTGTGCATTTTTCTGGATAGCTGCAAGGTGATGGCGCCGTAACACATGTGCGATCTCATGCGCGAGCACTCCGGCAAGTTCTGACTCATTACGCAGGTTCATTAACAAGCCGCGTGTGATGAATATATAACCGCCCGGCGCAGCAAATGCATTCAAGCTATCCGTATCAAGTACACCGAATCGCCAATCCAAGTCATTGCGCTCTGTATGCCGGACCAACCACCAGCCGACTCGATTGACATATGCCTGGAGATTATCATCCTGCATCAGCGGCGCTGCCCCAAGCAGATTGGCCGCGACCCCTTTGCCAATCTCCACTTCACCTTGAGCATCTACACCCTTGAGGTCTTGCGTCTTGCCGATAATATTGGTCAGTTTATCGAGGTTGAGGCTAAAAGCCTGCGCTGTCGTTGTGGCCAAAAGCGCCAACAAAACCAGGATGGTACGCTGCATCATGATCAGTTCCTCTTGAATAAACCGTTATTCGATGCTGATGAGGATGTTGCATCGAGATAATCCAATGTCCGCGATTGCAAATTGGCTTTTGCAGCGAATGCCGCCGCTTCGCTCTTGGCAGACGTGAATCTATCCAGATGCTTGACGGCTTCCGGATCAGGTTCAGCGTCCCGTAACTCCTCCTGACCCAGTCCACGTACGCCGGTTGTCACCGTTACGCCACTACTACCGGAACGTCCGGTCGTCGCCAGATTGACAAGGGTGCTTAGATTATCACCCGTCTTGGCAACGCTTGTATCGACAGCCCCAAGCTTAATCGCCGTCATCTTGAGCCAGCCCTCATCAGTGGCCGATTTGACTCTCATCCACCCGCCTTGCCGTTGTAGTACTTCCAGAAAAGTACCTACGGGTAAGTTTGCTATCGTTTTAGCGTCCAAGTAAGGCTGCTCTTTGAGGTCTGACGTAACCAGCACCCTGCCCGCCTCTGCGGCCTGCAACAGGTTGGGTAAGGCGCTTAGCATCAACAACACCGCCCATTTTCGCAACGAAGTGATTTCAATCATGCTTCTTCCTCGGTTCAAATAATCGTACGGCCTGAACTCGGCCTTTTACCTGAAAATTGCCTTTATCCTCGAAAGTAAACGGGCATGCCTCCCCCGAGTCCAGACAAAGCCGCATGGTCTCCTCTGATACCAGCACTCTTGCTACACCCTTGGTCAGACCTTCAATGCGACTCGTCAAGTTTACTGTATCACCGATGGCAGTGTAATCCTGTCGGTTTTCAGAACCGATGAACCCTACGACCGCCCTGCCACTATGGACGCCGATACCGATATCCAGTCCCTCTGCCAGTTCACCCGCCTCTTTGCGGAACCCTTCAAGCTTTTCACCCATCTCTAATGCGGCAGCCACAGCCAGCAATGCATGATCATGCTGCGAGACTGGTGCTCCCCAGAACGCCATAATGGCGTCACCTATATACTTATCGAGTGTTCCCTGATATTTGAATATCACCTCGGCCTGCAAACTGAAATAGCGATTCAGTAACTGCACGACCTGTTCGGGCTTGCTATTCTCAGACAAGGTCGTGAACCCGCGAATATCCGAGAACAGTACACTGATCTGAAGGCTCGCACCGCCCAATGACTCTGCTGTCACCCCCTGTTCCACCAAGACTTGCACCACGCGCGGATCAAGAAAACGACTGAAAGTCTCAACCACGTGCTGACGCGCTTTACGCTCATACAAATACTCAGCAAGCGCCGCGAGGATGTAATACAACCAGAGAAAGAGTATGACACTCAGCAACGGCATCAGCCATTGCCACGCAAGCGCAATAAACTGCACATAAGTCAGTACCAATGTCAGTACCAGCAACAACCCGCCTGTCAAAAGGATGCGACGATAGTAAGCGAACACTATGGACAAACAGCACAGCATCACTAAGCCGATCATCGCAGACCACCACATCGGCACATGCTGTAAGTCGTTATTGTTTTTCAGGTTATCGATCGCAGTCGCTAGAATCTCCACCCCCGGATGAAAAGCGGAAACAGGAGTCGGGCGCACATCATGTAATCCGTTCGCGGTCGCACCTATGATCACTATCTTGTCCCTGAACTCATCGTTCTTGCGAACGGGTTCGGAACGCTGAAGATCCTGATAGATATCAGCATAACTAACGCGTGGATAGCTTAATGCCAACCCCCGCCAATTGAGATTGATCTCGGCAGATTTCGGCACATCGAACCCTAGGTGTCTGGCAACGGTCAATGGCAACGAAGGTACTCGCCAACCCGATACGTCGTGGTACATGGTATATCTGCGCACGACACCATCTTCATCCACCAACGCATTATGTGTACCGAGCCTGCCAGTATTGATCACAGATGGCAAGGGCAGTGCCATATTCACGTGCGCCTGAGGATACGCATGTTCTCCTGCCTCAATGCCCAGCAAACTCCCATACTCGGCTAGTGGTATACCTTGGGAATTAGCGCTATCGAGCAACAGCATCGGGAAGAAACTCCTTTGGCTACCGGAAACCACCTCAGATAAATACGCATCGCTTTCCGGCCTAGCCAGATCGGAATCGCTAAACAGCACATCAAAAACCACAGCTCTTGGATGTTGTTGCTCCAACCCTTGAAGAAGTTCGGCATGAACTGCACGTGGCCAAGGCCAGCGCCCGATGTCTGATGCCATTATCGCTAAGCTGCGCTCGTCGATATCGATAATGACGATATCCTGATCCGGTGCGAATCGACCATCAGCCGTTTGGACGTGATATGCGATAAGCGCATCGGAAAATCGTCTTTCGAGTGGGGAAATAAGCCGAAACCAGAAGATTTCACAGAAAAAGAGGAACAACACCAAGGAAATGGTCAAAAACGTCTGGCGTTGTTGTATGATGCGACTCATGCCACGCATCATACTCTCGCTTTCTCACACATTTCCAGCATGAAATCGCTATTTTGGAGTATATCGCCTCTTCCATAGTGGCGCGTTTACTCTTATTATCTGGCGCATCCTCCACAAATATAGTCATTCTGGCTAACCGAATGTCAAAACTACTAATCGTTGAGTCTCCATCTAAGGCAAAAACGCTGAAAAAATATCTAGGCAAGGATTTTGAAGTGCTTGCTTCCTACGGTCATGTCCGCGATCTGATCCCGAAATCGGGTGCAGTGGACACCGAACAT
>Ga0079224_100012100_pt1 | contig 11931 bp, 8 predicted proteins | sample Stecom2015_FD_80414 | JGI IMG/M metagenome (GOLD analysis project Ga0079224, IMG submission 80414) | Agricultural soil microbial communities from Utah to study Nitrogen management - Steer compost 2015 | ecosystem: Environmental > Terrestrial > Soil > Agricultural land | place: USA: Utah... | reverse complement strand
TTGATTTCAGCGTAAACGTCGGCTGGTAAAACTTGGTCTCCTGTAACACCTAACAGCATCAATCCTAATCCATCATTTCCTTCTGGTAATTCACCATTATAACGAGGGCGTTCAACCCCTTTTTCTTTGTAGATGGCTTCGATTTTTGCTTCAACCTCTGCTTCCAAACCATTAGCTTTGATGTATTTCTCACAGTTTTGGTCAATCGCTGCATTCATGAAGAATCCTAACAACATTGGTGCTGGACCGTTGATTGTCATCGATACAGAAGTTGCAGGATGTGATAAGTCGAATCCTGAATACAATTTCTTCGCATCATCCAAACAACAGATGGAAACTCCTGCGTTACCAATTTTACCGTAAATATCTGGACGGTGACCGGGGTCATTTCCGTATAACGTTACCGAGTCAAATGCCGTTGACAAACGTTTAGCAGGCATTCCTTTCGATACGTAGTGGAAACGACGGTTGGTTCTTTCAGGACCACCTTCACCGGCAAACATACGCGTTGGATCTTCACCTTCACGTTTGAATGGATATAAACCAGATGTGAAAGGGAATTCACCTGGAACGTTTTCTTGCAATACCCAACGAAGAATATCACCCCAAGCTTCATACTTCGGTAAAGCAACTTTAGGGATTTGCAAGTGAGAAAGTGATTCTGTATGTGTTTGAATTTTGATTTCCTTATCGCGAACCATGAACGAGTATACTGGATTTTTGTACTTGTTCACCTTTTCTTCCCAACCGGTGATTACTTCCCAGTTGTAAGGATCTAAATCGCGTTTTAATTTATCGAATTCAGCTAGTAATACTTTTCCTAATTCAGCTCCAGCTGTACCAACGATTTCAATTCCGTGTTGCGTCAATTTTGGTGCTTTACCCGTAATTGTTTCAATCGTTTTGTAGATACCAAATAATTTTTGAGCAACCTCTTTTTGCGATAATGCCTTAGCATCATATGCGCGGTTATTTTCAGCAATTTCAGATAAATAACGTGTACGTGCTGGTGGAATCACGAAAATCTTTTCAGACATTTCACGTGTAATCTCGAATGTAGATTTCAAGTCAGCACCTGTTTTTTCTACAATCTTATCCATAATTGCTTTGTACAATTGATTTGTTCCTGGATCGTTGAACTGAGAAGCAATTGTACCGAAAACCGGCATTGTTTCAGGATCTTTATCCCACAAATTATGGTTGCGTTGGTATTGTTTTTTTACATCACGCAATGCATCCAAAGCTCCACGCTTATCGAATTTATTGATTGCCACTAAATCAGCGAAATCCAACATATCGATTTTTTCCAATTGCGTAGCAGCACCAAATTCAGGAGTCATGATGTACAAAGAAGCATCTGAATGATCTAATATTTCTGTATCAGATTGACCAATTCCAGAAGTTTCCAAAATGATTAAATCGTATTTAGCAGCCTTCAATACTTGGATAGCTTCCTCTACGTATTTAGATAATGCCAAGTTTGATTGACGTGTAGCCAATGAACGCATATACACACGTGGATTATTGATTGAATTCATACGAATACGATCGCCCAACAATGCTCCACCTGTTTTCTTCTTTGAAGGATCCACCGAAACCAATGCAATTTGTTTTTCAGGGAAATCGATTAGGAAACGACGAACCAATTCGTCTACCATCGAAGATTTTCCTGCTCCTCCTGTTCCTGTGATTCCAAGTACTGGAGTAGATTTATCTGCTACTTTATTAAAATCAAAGATTTTCAAGAAATCCTCTTCACGGTTTTCAGCCAATGAGATTAATCTTGAGATCGTTGTAATATCTTTATCCAACAAGGATTGATATACATCTTTTCCTGCTGGCAATTTCAAATCTGGTGTTGGAAAGTCTGATTTTTGAACCATGTCATTAATCATTCCTTGCAATCCCAATTCACGGCCATCATCAGGAGAGTAAATGCGAGTGATACCATAATCCATCAATTCTTTGATTTCAGTTGGAAGAATTACTCCTCCACCTCCACCAACAATGCGGATGTGTCCTGCTCCTTTTTCTTGAAGCAAGTCGTACATGTATTTAAAATATTCGTTATGTCCACCTTGGTACGAAGTCATCGCAATTGCGTTTGCATCTTCTTGAATAGCTGTATTTACAACATCTTCCTCACTTTTATCGTGTCCATGGTGAATCACCTCACATCCAGTTGCTTTAATGATACGGCGCATGATATTAATTTCTGCATCGAGCCCATCAAAAAGAGCTGCTGCAGTAACAATTCTAACTTTATTTACAGGGGTATAAGGTGCATTATTTTCCATAGAGGCAAATGTAATTAAGAATTTTTAATTTGCCTACAAAATCGGTTTAAGGAATCTAAAAGTTCTACTGGAAAATTACAGAAATAGTGAGTAGCTGTTTAGTTTGAAAAATAGGTCTTTGCAAATTTATTTTGAAAGATAGCTATATAACTACCCTCACTCAAAATTGGAGCAGAGGGTAGTTATGTAAGGAAAGTACTGCCAATCCTAGTCTTATCAATTCAATGCAGCCTATTCTTAAAGCGATCTTACAGCTTCTTTAAATAAGTTTCCTCTTTCTTCGTAGTTTTCGAACAAGTCGAACGAAGCACAAGCAGGAGAAAGCAATACCGTTTCATCTTTTTTCGCAAGACGGTAACCATAAGCCACTGCTTCCATAGCCGATTTAGCTTCAACGATTGTATCTACAACCCCTGAAAATGCTTCAATAATTTTAGAATTGTCGACACCTAAGCAAACAATTGCTTTCACTTTTTCGCGAACTAATTCAGTAAGTTCTGAATAATCGTTTCCTTTATCAACACCACCAACAATCCAAACAGTTGGCTTTTCCATGCTTTCTAAAGCAAACCAAGTAGAGTTTACGTTAGTTGCTTTAGAATCGTTGATAAATTCGATACCGTGAACCTTTGCAACGAATTCCAAACGGTGTTCAACATTAACGAAATCAGCTAAACTTTCTCTAACAGTTTCTTTTCTGATTTCAAGTAAACGAGCTGCAACTCCAGAAGCTAATGAGTTCTGTGCATTGTGCTTTCCTTTTAGGGCTAATTCATGAATTGACATAGTGAATTTTTCTTTATTTGTTGTTATTGTTAATTGTTGTTCTGCATCGATATATCCTCCTACTTCCTGAACTTCTGTAAGAGAAAATGGTGCTAATTGAGCACTGATTGACCGCTTTTGTAGTTCATCCTGAATGGTTTTATCATCTGCATTGTAGATAAACCAATCATTCGCGGTCATGTTTTGCAAAATGCGAAATTTACTATCCACATAATTTTGCATTTGGTATTCGTAGCGATCCAAGTGATCAGGAGAAATATTTAAAAGCATTGCTATGTCAGCTTTGAAATCAAACATTCCATCCAATTGAAATGAACTCAATTCCAATACATACCAATCATATGATTCTTCCGCTACTTGCTTCGCAAAACTTTGTCCCACATTTCCAGCCAAACCAACATGGATTCCTGCTTTTTTCAAAATATGGTAAGTCAACATGGTAGTTGTTGTTTTTCCATTACTACCTGTGATACAAATTGTTTTTGCGGTATTGTAATATCCAGCGAACTCAATTTCTGAGATTACCGGAATTTGTTTTTCTTTTAACTTCTTGATGATAGGCGCCTTATCAGGAATTCCAGGAGATTTAACACAAATTGTTGCGTTCAGAACACGTTCCTCAGTATGTTGACCTTCTTCCCACTCAAATCCGCGTTCATTCAATTCATCTTTGAAGGATTGCTTGATTTTACCGAAATCAGATACAAACACATTCCAGCCTTCCTTTTTGGCAAGGATAGCAGCACCGACACCTGATTCGCCAGCTCCAAGAATTACGATATTTTTATCTCCGTACGGTTTCACCTTATCTCAATTTCAATGTTACGATTGATACGACTGCAAGTAATACTGCAACAATCCAGAATCGAGCAACAATTTTTGCCTCATGCAAGCCTCCTTTTTGATAGTGATGATGCAAAGGAGCCATTTTGAATATTCGTCTTCCCTCTCCAAACTTTTTCTTCGTGTATTTGAAATAGCCAACCTGCATCATGACAGATAAGTTTTCAATCAAGAAGATTCCACACAATACTGGGATCAATAATTCTTTACGGATAGCAATTGCAAAAACAGCGATGATTCCACCCAACGCCAAACTCCCTGTGTCTCCCATGAACACTTGTGCGGGGAATGAGTTATACCACAAGAATCCAACACAGGCACCAACAAATGCTGATATAAAGATTACCATCTCTTCAGCAAGAGGGATGTACATTACATTCAAATAATCGGCAAATTTTACGTTTGAACTTACATAAGCCAATACCGCTAGGGCAATTCCAATAATAGCAGATGTCCCTGTCGCCAAACCATCCAATCCGTCTGTCATATTTGCTCCATTCGACACAGCTGTTACGATGAAAATAACAATCGGAATAAAGATCAACCACCCGTATCCTCCATCTGAATCTTGACCGATCAACCAGTTGTAGTTAAACTCATTTCCTTTGATGAATGGAATTGTCGTCGTCATATCGTCCGTTTCAATCCACTTGTACCCTTCACCTGCATCTGCGTGCATGTGTGTTACAACTTTTTCATTTTGCAAAAGCACATACGATTCTTCTACTTTCTTGTGAACTTTCACATCATCTGAGAAATACAACATTCCACCAATAATCATCCCTACTCCAATTTGTCCTACAATTTTGAATCGACCTTTCAAACCTTCTTTATTCTTTTTAAAAACCTTGATGTAATCATCCAAGAAACCGATTAATCCCAACCAAATTGTAGCAACCAACATTGTAATCACATAGATATTATCCAGCTTTGCGAAAAGTAAAGTCGGAAAGAAAATTGCACTTAGAATGATTATTCCTCCCATGGTTGGAGTTCCCGATTTTTCCAATTGTCCTTGTAAACCTAAATCGCGAACAGTTTCACCAATTTGTTGTTTTCGCAACAAGTTGATAATTCGTTTTCCAAAAATGATTGATATAATCAATGAAGTAATAAGTGCCATTGCTGCACGGAACGAGATATATTGGAATAAACCTGCTCCAGGTACATTCAATTGATCGAGGTAATTAAAAAGATAGTATAACATAGAATGCGTTTTTAATGTTCTTATTCAATCTTAATTTTCCATTTGTTTAAACAATTCGTAAGCAATTTGCTTATCATCAAAATCATGTTTCACTCCATTGATTTCTTGATACTTTTCGTGTCCCTTCCCTGCAATCAAAATAATATCACCTTTGATAGCCATCGAAATAGCAGTTTTGATTGCTTGCTTGCGATCAACCACAGAAATTGTTTTTTTGAAGTGTTGACCAGGAACACCTGCATTCATCTCTTCAATGATTTGATTTGGGTCTTCACTTCTCGGGTTGTCAGATGTAAAAATCACTTTATCACTTAACTCACAAGCAATTTTCGCCATCTCTGGACGCTTTGTTTTATCTCTATCACCACCACAACCAACAACCGTGATTAATGTTTCATTTTTTGTTCTAACATTTGCAATTGTCTTCAATACATTTTCCAAAGCATCTGGCGTGTGTGCATAATCAATAATCGCTACAACTCCACCATCTGAAATAAAATATTGAAAACGACCCTCAACGGATTCCAACGAACTCAAGATTCGCAAGATTTCATCTTCATCTTCACCCAACAAAGAACTTACTGCAAAAGCAGTCAATAAGTTGTAAGCGTTGAAATCACCAATCAATCTAGACCAAACTTCCTTACCATTGATATTAAGCACCAAACCAGAAAACTGATTTTCCAAAACTTTTACTTTGAAGTCAGCAGGAGATTTCATTGCGAATGTTGCAATCTTCGCATTGGTATTTTGAACCATGACACGACCATTTTTATCATCTACATTTGTCAAAGCAAAAGCAGTTGATGGCAACTGATCGAAAAAGCTTTTCTTCACATCCAAATACTCCTTGAATGTTTTATGGTAATCCAAGTGATCGTGTGTGATATTTGTGAAAACGCCCCCTGCGAATTCTAATCCAGCAATACGATGTTGATGAATGGCGTGTGAACTTACTTCCATGAAACAAAATTCACACTGCTGTTCTACCATTTCAGCTAACAACTTATTCAAAGCAATCGGATCTGGAGTGGTATGTGTTGATGGAATATCTGTATCTCCAATTTTGTTGACAACCGTAGAAATTAAGCCGCATTTGTAACCCAATTTACTAAACAAGTTGAACAACAATGTCGTTGTCGTTGTCTTACCGTTTGTACCTGTTACCCCAACTAATTTCAATTGTTTGGATGGCTCATCGTAGAAATTATTTGCTACAATACCAGCTGCTTTGTGCGAATTATTTGTAACAACAAGCGTCACATCACTTGGAACATCAACCAAACGTTCTGCAATGATTGCCTTACACCCTTGCGCGATGACTTGATTGATAAAATCGTGACCATCGAAACGAGTTCCTGCAACAGCAAAGAAAAGTGAACCATTTTTTGCCTGTCTAGAATCTAGTGTAAGAGAAGCTATTGTCAAATCATTGGAACCAACAATTGTTTCCAACCCTACACCGTATAATATGTCTTTTAAAATCTTTTCCATTATTTCAAGTGTAAAATCACAGTACCTTCTGACACGCTTGTTCCAGGTAATACTGATTGTTGATAAACCGTACCATAACCGATTAGCTTCACTCTCATTCCAGTTTTCTGAATTAAGAACACAGCATCTTTGGCACTCATTCCTATCACATTTGGAACAATTCCATCAGAAACCAATCGTTGTTCCAATTCAATTTTTTCTTCTTTTTTCGTTGTTGTCAACCACTCACCATCATCCATGATTGAATGTTTGATTTTGAATGATCTAAACAGTTTTTCTAAATCAGAGCGATTTCCATTTTGTGAAATTGGCGCTTCAGCTATGCGTTGTTTTTGCTCATTAATTGCATCATGATACTTCAAACGAGATGCATAAACCTTATTGGCAATTGCAGCAAATACAGTCCCGGAAACACGTGCTCCATAAATCTCAGATTTAGGTTCAGAAATCACGACAATACAAGAATAAATCGGATCATCGGCAGGGAAGTAGCCAACGAATGATGCTTGATACTTGTAACTCCCTTTATCCCCATAAGAATTATCGGCATTCAAGATTCGAGCTGTACCTGTCTTTCCAGCAATTGTAAAGAATGAAGATTTCAACGCACGACCTGTTCCATTTGTCATCACACCTTCCAAGCAAGACTTCAACACCTGAATTGTTGACTTTTTACAAATTTGATTGTGCAATACAATCGGTTCAAACTTCTTGATAACTTCCTGTCCTCTTCTGATTTCCTGAACAAATTGAGGTTTCACAAACTTTCCATTATTGGCAACAGCGTTATAAAAGGCCAATGTTTGCATCGGAGTTTGTTGAACTTCATAACCTACAGCCATCCACGGAAGAGAAATTCCTGACCAGTTTGGATGTTTTGGGTGATACAAAGTTGGTTTAACCTCACCACGAATATCAAGACCTAATGAATCTCCCAATCCGAAGCTTTTCAAACGATTAACGAATGCCTCCTGATTTCCTTTGTATGCATTATGCACAATTTTCGTAAATACATTTGATGACTTTTCAAAAGCCTCTTTGATTGTAATTGTTCCGTAACCACCATCATGATCTTTCATGACATTGTTGTAGAAATGATATTCACCCGTTGCATTGACTTTATCAGAAACTTTTACTTTATCATCTTCCAACAAAGCCATTAACGAGGCCAATTTGAAAGTTGATCCAGGAACCTCTTTTGTACCAATTGCATGGTTAAATGATTCGTAGTAATTTCCGTCAGTTGCCTTTGTCAATGAAGCAATCGCCTTAACAAAGCCAGTTTTTACATCCATCACGATAACAGAACCATGCTTCGCATCTTGATTGCGCAATTGTCTTTCCAACTCCGTATGTGCTACCTCTTGAATCTCTAAATCAATTGATGTGATCACATTCGCCCCTTCAACAGACTCACGAATGATTTGACCAGTTTTCTTCCATCCATTACCGTATTTTTGTTCAATCTCCTCACCAAATTCCCCAGCTAAATATTCGTTAAATGCGCCTTCAATCCCTACACGCAACTCACCCTTTTTCTTTTCTGGTGCTCGATAATATCCAATTGTTCTTTTAAGTAACTCCCCGTGTGGACGTTTACGAACAATCGTTTCTTCAGAGTCGATCAATCCACCTTTTAATCTTCCCTTATTGAAAATCGGCAAAGTAGCCAACTGTTTTTTCTCTTCAATTGTTGCCTTGCGTTTAATTAAGAGGTAACGCTTTTTCTGAGCACGAGCAGAGCGAATGTAGCGTTCCCATTCACTTGCAGAACGAATACTGTACATTTCAGACAACCCTTGGGCTAATTCGTTGATTCCTTCGTCAAAGATTTTTTGGTCAACGACTGTTGGATCCATATGAATATCATAAAAAGACACTGATGTCACCATTGGATTGTAATTTACATCCAAGATTTCACCACGACGAGGCTCTCTTTTTACCGTTCTCGTTGGCATTTTTTCTTGAACACCATCGTTTGTTGTAAAAATTTCAGAACGTCCTTCTAGCTGTAATGCAGCAGTTTTTCCCAAAGCTAAAAGCATAATAAGAATAAACCCTACATATATAAGGTGAACACGAAAGCTAATGATTTTATTTTCTTTCACGTTAGTCATTCTTTTTTTCTTTGATGCGAATTACTTTAGTTGGATTAACCGTTTCTTTTAACCCTCTTTTTTCTAGTTTTTCAACTAATATTTGTCGTCTTGTATTCTCTTCTAATTTTGCTTTAGCTTCAATGTATTCAGCCGTAACTTCATTCAACTCGTTTTGCGTTTTTTCTAAATCACGAGACAGTTCTTTTCCATAATATCCCTTCCCTACAGAAAGCAGCAACAAGAAAATGATGAAAAAGATGAAATTCAAGTTGTTTAACACAAACTCTTTTGTCAAAAACTCCCCATTTAAAATCTGTAAAAAGGCATTAGAAGACTTGCCCTTTGGAGCCTTAGCCTTCTTTGTTGAAGCTTTGCGAACCTTCTTTTCAGGTTGCGTTGATTCAACTGCTTTCTTTTTTACAAATTCGTTATCCATTACTTCTTTCTGCTATTCTCAATTTTGCACTACGTGCACGTGAATTACGCTCACACTCCTCTTCAGTCGGCACAATCGGATGGCGAACTACTTCATCAAATGGTTTCAACACATTCCCGAAGAAGTCCTTCTTAATTTCTCCATCCAAATTCCCTCGCTTCATATAATTTTTCACCAAACGATCTTCCAACGAATGATAAGACATCACCACCAAACGCCCCCCTGGTTTCATTATTTGTTCTGTTTGCATCAAAAAGCGTTCAAGCACATCCATTTCTTGATTCACCTCAATACGAATTGCTTGAAATACTTGCGCATAGAACTTATGATCCTTGAATTTTGGAGCACATTTCGCAATGGCATCCATCAATTCTTGCGTTGTCTTGATACGACCGCTTTCGCGTCTAGAAATAATTGCATGAGCCACTTGACGTGCGTTTTTTAATTCGCCATAATTGCGAAAAATGCGAATCAATCCTTCTTCATCGTATTCATTTACCAACTTCTCAGCCGACAGATCACCATTTTGATTCATACGCATATCCAATGGGGCATTTCCACGAATGGAGAATCCGCGTTGCTCTTCATCAAACTGATGAGAAGAAACCCCCAAGTCAGCGAGAATACCATCCACTTCTTTGATTCCAAGAAGACGTAAATGATTTTGAATAAATGCGAAATTTGAAGCGACGAAATGAAAATTCGGTGCTTCCCACGCATTGCGTTTAGCATCTGGATCTTGATCAAAAACAATCAATTTCCCCTTTTCACTTAATCGTTCGAAAATTGCTCTTGAGTGTCCGCCACCACCAAAGGTTACGTCCACATAAACCCCATCTGGATTGATATTCAATCCATCAAGACATTCCTTAAGCATTACTGGAACGTGGTATGTATTATTCGTCTCCGCCATCTATATCACCCATTACTTCATCCGCCAAATCAGCGAAATCAGCCATGTTGCTTTCGATCATATCGAAGTATTTAGCTTTATCCCAGATTTCAATACGATCGTTGTAGGCAATCAACATTACTTCTTGCTCAATTCCTACTCGCTCAGCATGTGCAACAGGGATCAAAATTCTCCCTGCATTGTCAAGTGAAACTTGTTTTGCCCCTTGGTGAAACAAGCGGTAAAACATACGATTCTTCGGTTTGAACAAATTCATTTTTGAAAGTTTTGCACTCAACTTTTCCCATTCACACATCGGGTAAAGCGTCAAACAATCCTCAAATCCTTTGTTCAACATGAAATCATTTGGGGATGTAGCAGGAAGTTGCTTCCGTAAACCTGCTGGAAACAAGAAACGCCCTTTAGCGTCCAACTTCACTTCATATTCTCCTACTAAGCCCATGACTTTATAATGGGTAAAATTAGTGACTATTTACCACTTTTTACCACCAAAACATTAATTGTTGATAACTATTAACGTAACAAAGAAATAAAAGTTTCATTAGATTATCAAAAAATACTGAAAAATAAAGGATTTATTAAAATTTCAACTTGGTGGTAAAAAGTGGTAGATGTGGAAAAATTCTTCAACTTGTTATTTACTTTTGATTTAAAAATTCGACTATAAGATCAATTCAATCAATCACTAATTTCATATCAACACTGAACTACAATTGACTAAAAATCAACTCTATTTCAACAAAAAGTAGGAAACACATCTACAGGGGGAATGATATGCAAATGCTTTCGTTATATTTGTACTATCTAATTTCGATTTACGTGAAGCGTATTCTTTTTATTCAAACTGCATTTTTGGGAGATGTCATTTTGGCTACCGCTGCAATTGCAGAAGCAAAGAGAATTTTCCCTCAAGCCGAAATTGATGTGGTTGTAAAAAAAGGAAACGAATCGTTGCTGTTGAATAATCCAGCAATTACAAACACCATTGTATTTGACAAATCTGGTGGAAAAATCAAGGAAATACTGCGATTAAGAAAATTCTTTAGGATAAGAAATTACGATATTGCTTTCAATTTTCATCGTTTTGGAAGTTCTGGAATTTTAACAGTACTTTCGGGTGCAAAAAGGAAATATGGATTCAAAAAAAATCCATTCTCATTTCTGTTTACTAAATCATTTGAACACGAAATTGGAAATGGAAAACACGAAGTGGAACGCAACCTCTCCATGTTGAAGGAATTTGGAGCTACTTCAATTGCAAAACCACACCTTTACCCTTCCGATACCGCAATTAAAAAGGTTACTCCATATAAATCACAAACCTATATTTGCATGGCACCTGCTTCTGTTTGGTTTACAAAGCAACTTCCTGAACACAAATGGGTTGAATTAATCAATAAACAGGAGGAATCATTAAAAATTTACCTCATTGGAGGTCCAACCGATACAGAACTGTGCAACCGCATTATCTCGCAGAGTTCACATACAAATATTGAAAATTTAGCTGGTCAATTGAACCTACTCGAATCAGCCGCGCTGATGAAAGATGCCCATCGTAATTACGTCAACGACTCGGGACCTTTACACATTGCATCCGCTATGAATGCTCCTGTGACAGCATTTTTCTGTTCAACAGTCCCAAACTTTGGTTTTGGCCCACTTTCGGATGATTGTGAAATCAAAGAAGTAAAAGGATTAGATTGCCGACCTTGTGGATTACATGGTTACAAGACTTGTCCAAAGGGACATTTTAAATGCGGAGAAGTTGAGTTGTAAACTCCTGTATTATGGAGTATTTTCTATTACTTCCTCAAGAAATTAAAATACAGTTCCATTTTTTATAAGAATTCTGATTT
>Ga0079224_100012099_pt1 | contig 11931 bp, 8 predicted proteins | sample Stecom2015_FD_80414 | JGI IMG/M metagenome (GOLD analysis project Ga0079224, IMG submission 80414) | Agricultural soil microbial communities from Utah to study Nitrogen management - Steer compost 2015 | ecosystem: Environmental > Terrestrial > Soil > Agricultural land | place: USA: Utah... | reverse complement strand
AATCGTGTTCGCATAATCTTGTATGGGTTGAAGGTTATTTCCTAGGTTTATTCAACTTAATATTATCCATAAACAGCAGTCCGAAATGTAATTTTTTCATTTACTTAGTGTTTTTTTTAAATTTGGTACAAATCTAAAAAAACAAATACATACACAAGTGTTTATGATTAAAAATATTTTATTGACAAATATTTACAAAATTTATTTTAAAATCATACGGATAATTTATTAAAACGTGCCGATGATTTGTCCAAATCATCGGCACGTTTTATATAAAAGATGCTGACGCTTATAAAAGATGCTGACGTTTTTTTAGCTATAAATTAGCTTTGGAATTCTGAATCGAGTTAAGAATGACAAAAAAGTTTTCACCTTTCAACTATCGACAAACTAAATTGACGACAGTATTTGCGTTAGGGATGGAGCGATTGTTAGAGCTCTTTTGTGTAGCGTAGCGAAACAAAAAGCGACTCGCGAGAGCCCGACCGAAGGGAACGCCCAAATAAATAAAATTAATATTGTAATTTAGTGCATCTAAACAAAAAGTGATGAGCAAATTATTCCAACCGTTACAATTAAAAAATCATACGTTACAAAACAGAATCGTAGTTTCGCCGATGTGCCAATATTCGGCTACAGATGGCTTTGCAAACCATTGGCATTTAGTGCATTTGGGTCAGTTTGCAATTGGAAAAGCCGCATTGATTATTCAGGAAGCCACTGCAGTTAATCCGGAAGGGAGAATTACTTACGGCGATTTAGGTATTTGGAGCGATGAACATATTGCACCATTGAAAGAAGTTGTTGATTTTGTGCATAGTCAAGGGAGTTTGATGGGAATTCAAATTGCACATGCAGGTAGAAAAGCTTCGACCAACAAACCTTGGATCAACCGAGATCAATTTAAACCTGGAGATGCCAATGGATGGCAAACTGTGGGTCCGTCTGAGCTTCCGTTTCACGAAAAAGATCACGCGCCTAAAGCTTTGACTAAAGAAGAAATTAAAGCCATTGTACAAGATTTTAAAAGTGCAGCGCAACGCGCCGTAAAAGCGGGTTACGATGTGATAGAATTGCACGGTGCGCACGGGTATCTAATACATCAGTTTTTTTCGCCTTTGATCAATAAAAGAACCGATGAATACGGTGGAAGTTTTGAAAATCGCATTCGTTTTTTGATAGAAATTATCGATGCGGTTTCGAAAGTATTGACTACGCAATCGCTATGGCTGCGAATTTCGGCTACCGATTGGGCAGATGGAGGTTGGACATGCTATGACAGTGTCAAACTTATCCAAGTAGTGAAAGCTATGGGTGTAGAAGTGGTAGATGTGTCTACAGGTGGTGCGGTACATCATCAGCAAATTCCAGTGAGTGATAATTATCAAATCCCATTTGCTGAAAGAATCCGAAAAGATACTGGAATTCTTACAGGCGCTGTAGGACTCATAAAATCAGCCCAACAAGCTGAGGACATTTTGCAAAACAACCAAGCAGATTTGGTACTTATAGGTCGTGCTTTCTTGCAAAATCCTCATTTGGTATATCAGTTTGCTCATGAATTGAATGAAAATGTAGCGTGGGCACCACAATACGAACGCGGTAAAGAAACTTTCTGATATAAAAAAACTCCGCAATAGCGGAGTTTTATACTTTTATACGGTTCCAAGCTACTACTTGAACACCTTTGGAATAATGCATTTTGTTGGGCAATTTGTTCAATGCAATACCATCGATACGATAACTGGTTTCTAACTCAGAAACCCACAATTTAGCTATATCCCAAGGTTTGTGGTGAATATCGTAACGGTATAGAATTCCTTTTCGTTCAACATACAAACAATAACGCTCGGTTAAGAACACATCTAATTCCGTTTTCTCCTCAATGGATTTACCTATTTGATAACGGGCTTTAAATGAAAAACCTTTATTTGATGATGCAGATTGGAAAGCATTAGTCCTATTTCTTCGCATTGGAGCGAATTCATACGGCAATCCTGAAATCCATCGTGCTATCTTGCACGAGAAAGAATTTCCAGCTTCAATATTTAGAAAATAGACGCCTGGTTTTCCGTCTTTTATTACATACGTTCGTAAGTTGATTTCATCGAAATTGGAAATAAACGAAACTGCAGGTAATCCTTTCGGACGAATTTCTTCCATAGTAAATGCTACCAAAGATATCCAAGCATTGCCATCAATAGTATCTAATTGCAATCCTTTAGGAATGAGGTGCTGTATAGATTCGGGTGTAATTTTCCAATGAAAAAACAATACATCGTTCCATTCTTGATAATAGCTGTAATTTCCCACTGGTAGTGGCCAAGGTCTGTGCTGGGTATGTAGTAAAATATCTGAGAGTGTATCTTTCATATTTTTATAAAAACGTTTTTTCTCAATAGAAATTGAAAAAAGGTCGACTGGAATGATTGGGAATTAAAATTACGCAATTATGGACTGATTTTTGAATGTTTTATTTAAAAAAAATCTTAATCATGAAGAAATGGTGTATGTTCGGTTCGCTCTTAGCTGTCTTGAGTTGTGCAGTTGCGCAGCCTCAAGTACATCCTTATGTAGGCGAATGGATATTAGAAAGTAAAAGTGGCGGTTTTGAAGGAAAAACTATACTTCCCGATGCAGAATACGTATTGAAAATAACAGCTGATAGTATATTTTCTTATAAAGATTATACATTGATAGATTCACAGACTTTTATAATAAAAAAAGGGAAATGTATTCATAGCACCGAGCCACAAGACACTTTACAAGGATTAGGCATGATGCGAACGAGCATCGCACTCAAAAACGATCGATTGATATTGGCGCAACAATGTAATGATTGTTTCGTATCTGTATATAAAAGAAAATAACTGCTCGTGGAGAGCAGTTATTTTTTATAGATGGTATTCGAGTATCATATCGATTACTGAATTGTAATTGAGCAAATCGCGATCTTCTTCATTATACACTTTTTGCCACACAAATTTGGGTAAAAATATAGGCGAAATAGCTTTGCCATTCCATTCTACCTCGAGCTGATGTTTTTGAAGAATTTGTATAATTTTTTGAGCGAGTTCTTTCGTAATTACATCATTTACATTGTTGAGTTTTTGAAAATGTAAATACAAGCCTTCACCTTTAATAGCTTTTTCAAGATCTTCTCCATTGTAGAAACAATATCCTACCGATTTGGTATCGTTGTCTATCAATGTACGCTCTACCTCTTCCACTTCGTATTCACCATCTTCGTTGGTATATCCAGGAAAATGTAAAGCAATAATCTTATTTTCCGCCATTTCGTCAAAAGCGGCTATCAACCGTTCGGTATGATTGGGATGGTGCCAGGATTTGCTTTCTTGGAGCAACTCCTCGTACACCTTTTCGATTTGCTCATAAGCCCACTCTTCGGAAACTTCGTCTGCGCATCCATTGTCTTCAATCTCGTCGAGAATACTGGTCTGAATGTCTTCTATACTATAAAATCCGGAACGAACTTGGGTATAAATAGAGTCGAAAATAAATTTTTGATCTTCAGACATATTTTGTCTCATAATTTTTACAGCTAATTAAAGGTATTTTTTTTAAATAAATTGATTATACGAATATATCAATTCCATTTAAATTTCATATATCAGTCATTAATTTTTTATATATAAAAGAACATTTTTTTTAAATAAATATTTTTAGGAATAAAAGAAATACAAAACAATAAGTGATATATATTCTACAGAAGCTGTACTTTTGCAGACTAATTATACATTTATAATGAAAAAAGGACTCATTGCATTAGCTTTTGGTGGATTGGCAATCGGGATGACCGAGTTTACTATGATGGGAATATTGCAAGACATTGCTAAAGATCAAAATCTGGAAATACCACAAGCTGGTCATTTTATAGCTTTGTATGCATTAGGAGTGGTTGTAGGTGCTCCGCTGCTTACCCTATTTATGAGCAAAATCAATCCCAAAAGAACCCTCATGCTCTTGATGCTTATTTTTACTATTTTCAATGCTTTGTTTACTATAGCACCTGAATATTATACATTAGCTATCAGTAGATTTTTATCTGGTTTGCCACACGGAGCATTTTTCGGTGTCGGTTCGGTAGTAGCTGCTCAGTTAGCCACGAAAGGAAAAGAAGCGCAAGCGATATCGTTGATGTTTACCGGTATGACAGTTGCCAATCTTGCTGGAGTACCTCTGGGAACTTACATCGGACATCATTATTCTTGGCGGTACACCTACGCCTTGATTGCTATTTTGGGAATGATAACCTATCTCACACTATATTTTTGGTTACCCAAAACGGATAGTGGTTCTACCAAAAATATCAGTGAGCAATTGAAGTATTTTGGGCAATGGAAAGCTTGGCTCATCATAGCTATTATCTCTATTGGTACAGGTGGGCTATTTTCATGGATATCTTATATTTCTCCTATGGTTACCAAAGTGGGTGGTTTGGAAGAATCAAAAGTTCCAATCATCATGATATTGGTAGGTTTGGGTATGTTTTTTGGCAACCTTTTAGGCGGAAAATTGGCAGATACTATCTCTCCTACCAAAGCTTCGATGGCTTGTTTTAGCTCTATGGCAATAACTCTCATTATAGTGTATTTTACAGCTCATATCAGTGAGATGTCTTATATTATGGCTTTTGTTACGGGTATGGTGGCTTTTACTACAGGTTCGCCTTTGCAAATGATGTTGATACAATCAGCAAAAGGCTCAGAAACCATAGCTGCGGCTGCAGGTCAAGCGAGTTTCAATATTGGCAATACGTAGGGAGCTTTCTTTGGTGGCATACCTATTACACTCGGATTTGCATACAACACTCCGGTATTGGTAGGAGTTGGAATGGCACTTTCAGGAACCATCTTAGCGTTTGTATATTTAAAGAAATTTGCCACAAAAATTGCGTAAAACTTCCACAAAAAAGATACAATATTTATAGAAAACAGTAATTTTTAAGCGTTTTTGGCATAGGCATAGTAATTGTTTCATATATCATACAAAACGATAAAAAATAATTGCTATGAAAAAGTTTTTTAAAATCTTCACTATCTTATTTCTAACGGTTTCTGCTGTTTCATTTGTTGCTTGTAGTGATGATGACGATCCTGCAGACAACGATATCTTTGTAGGAAGATACAACGGTAGCGTATCATACATCAGTGGCGAAGAAAATATATCGTCATCGGATGGTAGCGTAGAAGTTGTAAAAGTCGGAAATAATTACAATTTCTTGTTCTCGAACAACATTCCTAATATCACAGGTGTAGAAATCCAAAAAGATAACAATACTGGGGTTATGATAGGTTCTACAGAAACTCATTATATTCGTATCAATGCGGATGAGCTGAGAATTTTATATATTAAAGATGGTGCTCAATGGACAGCAAATTGTAATAGATAGATTCAAACAACAAATAAATCGGAAGAAGAGTTATACTTTATGGGTATAACTCTTTTTTTTGGGGTGAATGTAAATAAAAAGATTTATTTTTACATTTATATAAATCAACCAACAAACATTTATGAAAAAAAAACTAATAACCATCATTACTTTAGCGTCATTACCTATTTTCGGACAAACTTATAATTCAGACCAATTCTTGCAAGATGGACTGACATTACATAGCGAAGCTAAATATGATGAAGCTATACAAATATATCATAAAGTACATCCTTTTGATCCTAATTACAATATAGCACAGTACGAAATTATAAATTCATTATTAGCAGATAAAAAATACGAGGAAGCTTTAGAGCATTCTACTACATTGTATAATCAAAATTTTCAAGACCAATTTCCCGACTTATATTCTTTACATGGTATAACACTTAGTAGCAACGAGCGCCTCAAAGAAGCTCTGGAAGTTTTTGATGAAGGTTTAAAAAAACATCCCTATTCCACTAACCTCCTGCTCAATAAAGCGGTGGTATATATGAAACAAGACAAAAACCAAGAAGCTCTAGATCTATACAAACAGATTATAGACATAGATCCTACACATCTTACAGCGCTTTATCATATGGGTGTAATAGCCTTAGAAGATGGAAAGATTGTAGAAGGAAGTCTTTCTCTTATGACCTATTTACTCTTCGAACCATACAATTATAACTCGAAGAATGCATTGCTGTATCTCAACAAAAAATATCATCAAAATTACGCAAACAAAAGCCAATTGCACTACTCTGACAAAGGAGACAACTTCAAAGAATTAGAACAAATATTATTGGCTCAAGTGCAATACCACAAAGATTATCAATTAGAAATATCTATCGATGATATTGCTATTCGAAATATGCAAATTATCGTAGAATATTTTAAAGATCACACCTTTAAAGACGGATATTTCGAAAACAAATTTGGAAAATTATTTCAAACAATAGCCCAATCAGGTCATACCAAAAATTACTTAATGACCTCTTTGCTTTCTATTAGTGAAAATTTTGAAAAAGAATTTTCTCGAAATGAAAAAGACATCCGAAATTATATCAATAATTTTCTTTCTAAAGATTTAGCCGAAAGTTTTAAATACGGTAAGCGTGGAGACCAACGTTATTACGTATTCAGAGAAGACAACGAGAAAGTATTTATACCTGTAAATGACGCCAACGAATACGAAGGTAAAGGCTTTGTAGAAAATTTAGTTACCACTACTCGAGCAGATATCAGTTATAAAAACAACGCGCTCAATGGTATAAAAAATTATTATTTCGAAAACGGTATCTTATCAAATAGAGAAAACTACGTCGATGGTGAAGTAGAAGGCATAGCCGAATCATTTGCTCGCAATGGGCAAAAAATTGCCGAATATACCGTGACCAAAGGAAAAGCAAACGGAAAATACAAAACGATTTCTCCTAAAGGCTTTGTAGAATGTGAAGGAAACTATATAAATGGCCAATACGATGGATTATCTACTTGCTATTTCGCAGATGGAAGTGTACAGGTAATAGCCAATTACAAAGCAGGGAAACTAGAAGGTGAATTCAAAAAATACAACCAAACAGGTACACTTATCATCTCCTGCCACTACAAAGACAACGAAATCGATGGTACATACAAAGAATTTTATGACGATGGCACTCTCAAACAAGAAGCTGTGTATAGCAAAGGTGTGCCACAATCCAATGTGATTTATCATTACAATAAAAATATCCAAACTCGATACAATTATATCGATGGCAAAGTTTCACAGATAGAATATTTCAATCAGAAAGGTCAATTGACGAAGAGAGAAACATACGACAATAAAGAAGAATATGTGTCTATAGAAGATTTCAACCCTGAAGGAGAAAAATATCAGACTCACTTCTTTAAAAACGGAAATTATTCTCATTCGGAATACAACATTCCCGCTCTAAACATCAATAAAAACAAAAATAAAAACTCGTACTATAGCTACAACCCAATGGGAATCCTTATTGCGGAAGGAAATTTTGCCAAAAACAAACCTATCGGCGAGTGGAACTATTATAACAACAGCGGCGCTCTTACATCTAAAGTAAGTTTTGACAACGATGGAAACTATCTGAGAAGTGAAGGATTTTTAACCAATGGTGATAAAGACTATACCATCAATTACAAAAACAATCAGTACTACGGATTGTACGAAGATTTTTACAACAACAAAATCCATTTTACTAGATATTACAATGAAAATGGAATCAACGGACCCGAAGTAACCTTTTACGACAATGGTATCAAAAAATCAGAAGGTTTTTACATCGACAACGAATTGTATTACAACTTCGAATACTTTACATTGGAAGGAAAAAAATACGCCAAAGAGTATTATCTGAATGGAGAAAAAATAGAAGAAGAGTTTTATTTAGACAATTCTCCTAAAAAATTTGAATACTACAACAAAAGCGGAAACTTTACGTTCCAAATTTCACCGTTGACAAAAAAAGTAATTACCCTAAAAAATGGTGTGCTTCATGGAAAATACGAATACAAAGAAAACGATATCACAATCTATTCGTATCAGTACAAAAATGGTATGTTGCACGGAAAACAGTCGTATTATTACATAGCAAACACACTGTTGTCAGAACATAATTACTACAACGGATATAACCATGGTGAGTCTAAATATTTCGATCCTACAGGAAGATTGCACACCAAAGTACAATACGTTTGGGGTTATCAAGAAGGATTGACAACAAATTACTTGGCAAACAATCAGAAATATCTTGAAGTCAATTATGAAAACGACGAAAAACACGGAATGGCTTATTACTACAACGGTTCGGATAAGAAAATTGCCGCTATAGAATATTATTATGGCGCGCCAATCGCCTATCAGGTATTAGAAGTCAATGGCAACCTTTCAGACAAAAAACCATTTGAATCCACAACCCAAATAGAATCTTTCTATCCCAATGGTAAAAAAGCACTTTCTCTGACTTTTAAAAATGGTTTGCTCGAAGGTGATGCCGAAATCTATTACGAAAACGGCAATAAAGCATTTGCCAACACATATATAAAAGGTCGTTCGAATGGAATTCAAACTTTTTATTATGAAAACGGAAAAATCTACAGTCAAACTCCATTTAAAGAAAGAAAATACGACGGTACCGTAACCTATTTCGATGAAAATGGAAACAAAAAAATTGAAGTTCAATACAAAGAGGATCTCATGCATGGAGACTTTAAAATATATGAAAACAATACACTCAAAAAGAAATACACATACGACACAGATATCTTGGTATCTATGTAGCATTTCCATGTTCTTTTTTGCAATAACCACGAACGGACAAGCTCCATCAATCGAACAATACCAGCAAAAATATCCAGGACAAACCGAAATAGTTACAGATTATTTAGAACATTATCACATCACTATAGATAAAAACAACCAGCTCAAGATCTCCCAAGACAACTTGGAAGAAACCATGATCATAACAGATAAAGGAACTGGATATTCTGCAGTAGAAAGCATCGTGTTTTCCGACTTGAATATCATCAAATCATACAATGCTTATACGATCAATTACGTCAACAACAAGGAAAAGAAAACTCCTATAGCAAAAATAGTGGACAAAAAACTCGACCGTAAAGGCATTTTTGATTCGGATGTAAAATTAAAATTGTTCAATTATGCCAATCTAACTTTGGGAAGCAAAAAGCATCTCAAATACAGCATGGATTTTACAGATCCATTTCTGTTGCATCGATTTATGTTTGCTACTGGCAATCCCAACGTACAACGCACACTCAAAATCAGCCACCCTGAAAATATCAACATAGAGTATCGCATGTTCAATACAGACGGATTGCAGATTTCACAACAGACCGAAACCAAAAGAGGTATCAAAACCATCACTTTTACACACCAATATCCCGACGTGCTTCGCAATGACGGTGGTGCAGCTGGTATGATGTACGAAGCACCTCATTTGCACTTTTGGGTTGCAGATTATACTATCAATGGTGAAAAAAAACCTATACTGGGAAGTATAGACAAATTGTACAATTATTATTACAATTTCATTCAAACCATCAACCAGACAGAAGACGAAGCACTCAAAACGTTTACCTTAGAGCTAATCAAAGACCAAACTACAGAAGAAGATAAGTTACGCACAATTTTTCAGTGGGTACAAAAAAATATTAAATATGTAGCATTCGAAAGTGGATACGAAGGGTTTATACCGAGAGAAGCCGGAATCGTTTTCGAAAGAAAATATGGCGATTGCAAAGACATGGCATCCATTATTACCGAAATGGCAAAATACGCCCAGATACCCAATGTCAATTTTACATGGATTGGCACACGCGAATTGCCTTATACCTATAGCGAATTGCCAACTCCAGCTGTAGATAATCACATGATTGCAAGTTATATCAAAGGTGATCAGATCATTTACTTAGATGCTACCGACAATCATGTAGCTTTTGGATTGCCTTCTATCTTTATTCAAGGAAAAGAAGCTCTCATCTCGCAAGGAAAAACATATAGATTAGCCACAGTGCCAGAAATTCCAGCTGATACAAATCAGAGAAAAGAGGTTATACACATTTCATTGGATAACAACAAAATAGTAGGAACAGGACATTTCTCGGCACATGGACTTATCGCTTCCAAATTGAGAAATATGATTGGAGATAACCAACGCAAACGAAAAGATTTTGTGTTTTCTCTATTGCAAAAAGGAAATAATAAGTTCAAACTCAACGAATATACAGAAAAAGATTTCAGCGAAACTCAAAAACCCTATGCAATCGATTATGCATTCGAACTCGAAAATTATGTTGTCAGCGCAGGAAATGAAATCTATGTAAATATGACAATGGACAAGCCTTTCCAAAATGACACTTTTGAACCCACAAGAAAGCAAACCTACGACAACGAATATTTGCAAAATCAGACCTATGAAGTGTGGCTCAATCTACCGCCCAATTCGCAAGTAATGTACATCCCAGAAGATGTAACTTTTGAAAACGAATTGATGAAATATCAATTTTTATACAAAAAACAAGACAATCAAGTATGCTTGCATTACCAAATTCAAACCAAAACCACTTTGATAAAGCCACATCAGTTTGCTTTGTGGAATGAATCCATCAAAAAGTTAAAAGAAAATTATCTAGAAACCATCATAATTACTCAATCATGAGAAAAATAAAAAGAACTCTTGCAACGATCTGTTTGCTATTAGCTAGCTTCTACTTACATGCACAAAATGTAGAATTTACCAATTATACATTTTCAGACAAACCTTACACGATCGATGCACAATTTGCAAATGAAGAAGAAATCATAATAGAACGTAATATCAAGACCGAATTTGTATTTGAAAACAACGAGGCATACGAAGTTTTACTAGTTCATGAAAAAAAACTCATCAATTCAGATAACGCCATAGAGCGCAACAATCGTGTATATATTCCAGCAAGCATCGATGACAATTTGCTTGCCAACAAACTACGTGTGATTTTGAAAAGCGGTAAAATCATCGAACTAAAAAATTCGGATATCAAAGAAGAAATAGATGAGCAAACTCGTACCAAATACAATTATTTTGCTGTAAATGGTTTGGAAAAAGGAGCCATAATAGAAAAATTATACATGATCAAACGCAGTCCAGAAATTGCTGGAAATTATTTCAATTTTCAAGGCAATTCTCCCATTCTCAATGCAAGCGTAGAAATCATCTATCCAGAACATTTGATCTTTGCTTCAGCTTCTTATAATGGATTTCCAAAAGCAGAAAGCCGATTGGAAAGCTATCCAAAGAAAAACTCCCTGTATGCCGAGGCAAAAAATATTGCTGCTATTCCACTCAACGAATCTCAAAGTAATCCTGTGAAAAATCAGCAAAAAATCGCCTTCAAATTGGATCAAAACAAAGCCTCTGGTGTGCGAAATATGTACAACCATACGGATGCAGGGAAAGATCTTTTCGAAGCGTACAATGCCGAACTGTCTCGCGACGAATCCAAAGCGTTAGACCAATTTGTAAATAATATAGCAATAGGAAAAGACGCTTTAGAAACTCTACAAAATATTGAAAATTACATCAAAAAAAATGTACAATACAATCGCTATTTCAATGCGAATAAAAATTTGGTAGATTTGATAAAAAACAAACAAGGAAATCTCTTTCATATTATGCGCCTCTATGTGCAAGTGTTCAATAAAATGAACATAAAACACGAGATTGTTCTTACCACCGAACGTTTTGAGAGCGTATTCGACCCCAATTTTGAATCGGAACTCAATATGAAATATGCCTTGTTTTACTTTCCAGAAGCCGATGCATACTTAGAGCCGGGTTCTAATATCCACAGAATGCCACTTTTCGATGACGAATATGGTGGAAACTATGGTATGTTTATCAAATCGAAGGTATTCAATGGTATTCAAGTACCTATAACCGAAGTTCGTGTTATCGATTTTCCAAAAAATCAGAGTT
>Ga0079224_100012098_pt1 | contig 11931 bp, 8 predicted proteins | sample Stecom2015_FD_80414 | JGI IMG/M metagenome (GOLD analysis project Ga0079224, IMG submission 80414) | Agricultural soil microbial communities from Utah to study Nitrogen management - Steer compost 2015 | ecosystem: Environmental > Terrestrial > Soil > Agricultural land | place: USA: Utah... | reverse complement strand
TATCGTTCATCATCACATCGCCACCAGATTATAGGAGATTTCATGCATATTTCCACTTTTTTCCATGAGTGGAGCCGTAAAAGCATTCAACAGCTGGACACCTCTCGCTTTCCTTCTTTTTATCAAAGCGAACTACACTTCATACGTGGGTTTCTGGAAGAACTTGAGCTGCAGGCTCCGGTCCGGTGTATCCAGCGCCAGAAATTCGGTTTAAAACAGGTGGTAGCTTTAATCAAGTTTATTATAGAGAAGCAACGGAGAGGCCACATTATCCGATTTTTCGAATCAGTACAACGTTTCGAGGTTTACATTTCAGTCGCCCGTGCCATACATAAACATGGCTTCGTTTTCCCTTGCATGGGAGGGACGCAGCTCGACCTGCGACAGGCTTTCCATCCGGCTTTGGACGTGCCCGTCCGGAACAATATTGTCGCTTCAAACAACGTCTGCCTGCTGACAGGCCCCAATATGTCCGGAAAATCAACGCTATTGAAGACTTTGAGCATTTGCGTATACTTAGCGCACCTGGGGCTCGCCGTACCCGCCGAACAGGCGTCGATGCCTTTCTTTGAACACATCTCGGTGATGGTCAATCATAATGACGATCTGGCAAGCGGATACAGCCATTTCATGATGGAAATCAAGCGCGTGAAAGAGGTGTTAGTCCGTACTCGGCGCGGAGAAACCTGCTTTGCCGTCTTCGACGAGCTCTTTAAAGGCACTAATATCGACGACGCAATGGAGATCAGCAAGCTCACAATAGAGGGACTGATGCAGTTCTCATCCTGCTTATTTTTTATTTCCACGCATCTGCACGAGTTAAAAAAAGCCCACGTCATCGAACGCGGGCTGGTTGATACATTGTATTTAGACTGCAGCACGGAAACCGGTAAGCCGTGTTTTACATACCAGGTCAAGCAGGGATGGTCCGACATCAAGATTGGCCGGATCCTGTTTCAGCTGGAAGGTTTGGAAGACCTCTTACGTAAGTCGTCAGGCCAAAGTTTATGACGCTAGGGCAACACCTCGATTTCGAATATTTTGTCCCAGTTTTTTCCGGTCACGAAAAAAGTCTTTGTCTTGTTGTTATAAGCTATACCGTTCAGCACGTCGAGATCAATATGTGGAGTTACTTTCTCCCGTAAGGCCGCAAGATCGATTAAGGCTTCGACCGCACCATTTTCCGGATTAATTATACCGATAAGGTCTTCTCCATAAAAATTGGCGTAGATCTTCCCATCTACCCACTCCAGTTCGTTGACCGCTTTTACGATGCTCTTACTTGTCGCCACCGAAAAGTAATCTATCTTAGAGAAATTTTTCGGGTTCAGAATATAAATACGTTCGGACCCGTCCGACATGTACAGCCGTTCTCCGTCGTTTGTCAGCCCCCAGCCCTCCATGTACTGGAAGTACGGAAGCGTTTCGATCTTTTCAAGCGTATGAACATTGTAGACATACGCTTCATTGTTTCTATATGTCAGCTGGTAGAGCTTATCGTTAAGCACGGTGGCGCCCTCACCGAAAATCGCATCGTCCAATTCTACTTTCCGGACAATTTCTCCCGTGACCGGCTTTACAATGCGTACGCTCGACTTCCCCTTATTGCCAGATGGCCCCTCTCCGTTTCCCGTACTTTCGATCAGATAATCTCCATAAAATTCCAGTCCCTGTGTATAAGCTTTGATATCGTGTGGATAGGTGTTGACTAAACGGTAATGGCGGAGCTTCGGTTCCGACGCGGGCAGAAAATCCACACGCACTGCTGTTTCCTGTTGCACGCCATTACTGTAAACAACCGCCTTAATAACCTGTATCCCAAACTTTCCGTCGGACAAAGCATAACGGACGCTGTCATTTCCCCCGGTCTTAGCCACCCGAGCCTCGTTTACATAATAGATTACCGAATCAATGGTTTGGTTGGGATCCTCCTGGATGCGTAGTGTCAGCTCCTCTCCCGGAACGTAACGCTGCTTAAAATCTTTTGAGTCGATGGCGAACATATGCATTTCCTCCCTGTCAGAGGTATCTTCGTTTTTTGCATCTTCTCTACATCCGGCCATACAAAGAATCCATAATAACGGCGCCATAAAACCGACGCTCTTCCAGCTTGTCACTTTCATATGTATTTATTTATTCCTGTGTGATTCGATTGAAAATTTCACTACGTACTTATCACTAAACTGATGAGCCCCGGGGGCAACTCCTGACAGGTCAACATCGCTTAGGTGTTTCACCCCGGCAAGTATACCAATATATCGCGACTTCTTCATGCTTCATGCACCGGGAAATGAAAAAGCTCCTCTCGCCTGCGTCAGGTTGTGGCAACAATTCTGCGGATGCGTTTCCAAACGACGCCAATATAGCCCGCGAACCTAATCTTTTTTTACTTTTTCAACAAAAAAAGAAAATAAAAAAAACATCCATACGTTTTTACTGTTAATAGATAAATAGAAAGAGAACGTTTTTATGGTATTTTTTTTCAAGACATTGTCTAGTATTTGGACACGCAGGCGAATTCGAGCAGCTGTTCTTTACCGGTTCACTGCGTCTAATAGATTTCCGGCGGGCATGGAGGTGTTCTTTACACCAGGATATATCTCCCATAGCGCAGCGACAGCCGGAAGGGGACAGCCGGCTATGTAGGCGTGAAGCCGTCAGCAAAATATAACTGTTTAACGATTTCACATTTTCTTGACAGAAATAATAGGAGAATTAAATAGGCCCTAAACGCCCTATCTAAAGGCTAAATGCCTAATTATTAGTTGCCCGCTATAAAAAAAAATATAACAAGCTCTTGATATTTCCAATCAAAATAAGCATTTTTACCACCTGAACACTATATAAAAAAAGAAGGTATTATCTGCCATGGCACGAAAAAAAAATGAAGTACTAGAACAACCTGAAAATGCTCCGGTAAAAAAACCGAGGAAAGTAGTATCAGGGCCCATCAGGGACAAAGAAAAGACGAAGCGCAGACTAGTCGCTACAGTAGGTAAAGTATTACAGAAATACACCTATTCGGGCTTAACAATCACGAATATTGCAAAAGAATCCGGATTAAACCCTAAACTTATCTACCTATATTTCGGCAGTTTGGACGGTCTCATCGAACAGTATATCCTAGAAAAAGATTTCTGGTCGGCGAAGTCTAAAACGCAGCTAGCCGAAATGCTGGAGAATCCGGATAAAATTGGTGCCGTGGAAACCAACGAAGTATTTCAGGTCCAGTTTGACTCTTTCCTAAAAGATAAATCAATTCAACGCATCATCCACTGGGAAATGGGTATGAAAAGCAAGTTGCTGAGGAAAGTAGCCGACGACCGGGAGGAAGTGGGCGACAATCTGCTGAAATATCTCGACCCGAAATTTGAAGACACGGATGTGGACATCCGCGCTACACTCGCCATTATTCTGGGTGGAATTTACTATCTGACCCTCCATGCAAAAAATAACGGCAGCACGGTCAGTGGAATCGATATTAACGAAGACGAAGGACGGGAACGCATAGAGAAAACCATTGAGCGCCTTATCCTCCGTGATTTTGAAGATGCGGAAAACCAAAAGAAAAAACGCGCGGCGAAAAAGAAATAATGCCATAAAATCGAGAAAGAGGTCGCTTCGGAACACGGTGCGGCCTCTTTCCGTATCTGTCATACTCCCCAATTAGGCTATACGCCCTTACTCTCATTGCCGTACGCAAGTGTCAATCCATTGTCAAACCGACACCTATTAACGCAACTTAATTGCATATAAGAACTGCATTTATTTATTTTGCCCTAGAATTCAAACATATGGAACACAACCAGCTATTCGACGCGATTATTATCGGTGGGAGTTATTCCGGAATGTCTGCTGCGCTGTCCTTGGGACGTTCGCTGCGGAAGACCTTGATTATCGATGACGGAAAACCCTGTAACAGATCAACACCTCATTCACACAATTTCCTGACACGCGACGGCGCTACACCAGGTTATATCGCAGAAGTGGCCCGCGAACAGCTCGGCGCCTACCCCACGGTTTCATGGCTTAATCAACATGCCATGCACGCAAAAAGGGATCACGATATGTTTGTGGTTGAAACCGGCGATAACAAAATTTGGCACTCAAAGCGATTGATTCTAGCTGCAGGCATAAAAGATTTACTCCCCGGCACACCTGGCTTCGCCGATTCCTGGGGAATCAGCGTCATCCATTGCCCTTATTGCCATGGCTACGAATTCCGTCAAAAACGGACAGGGATATGGGCAGACGCCGAGCGCACATTGCATCTAGCCCCTTTAGTCCGTAATCTAACGGCCGACGTCTGCGTATTCACGGATGGAAAAACGGTCTTCGACGGTGAGCAGCGGACCAAGCTTCGCCAACTGGGCATCAGGATCCTGGAGCAGGAAATAGGATCGTTGGAACATGAAAATGGGCATCTAAAACACATTGTACTGAAAGATGGTCAAAGCGTTCCGCTCGATACCCTCTATGCCGCTATTCCTTTTGAACATCACACGGCAATACACAGAGAACTTGGATGCGCAGAAACAGCGCAGGGATACATTCAGGTCGACGCCTTTCAGAAAACGACCGTTCCCGGAGTATTCGCGTGCGGAGACAACAGCAGCGGCATGCGCTCGGTGGCCAACGCTGTCCTCACGGGGAGCGTTGCAGGTGCCATGGTGAATAAAGAACTGGCAGACGAAGGTCTGTTCGCTGCCATGCCGTAAAAACGAGCTGCTGCACCCGAACATTGGGATGTCCGGTGAAAATTGTATTTTTAGCAAATGAGTATATTAAATCAGAAATTTGAAACGGCTCACGGAACAGCCCCATTTTCCCAGATAAAAGCGTCGGATTTTTTGCCGGCTTTCGATATCGCCATTGAAAAAACAAAGAAAGAAATTCATGCTATCCGTACGGACAGTGTGCCTCCGACGTTTGAAAATACCGTGGAGGCAATGGCTTACTCGGGCATGGAGCTCGACCGTATTTCGAATATATTCTTCAACGTGCACGCTGCCGAGACGAACGATGAGTTAGAGAAAATCGCGCAGGAGGTTGCGCCGAGACTGTCTGAGCTGGCCAACGATATAAACCTCGACACAGCACTCTTCGGCCGTGTTAAAACCGTTTTTGAGCAAAGAGAATCGCTGGTATTAACTACAGAGCAGCGGACGCTGCTGGAAAAGTCCTACCGCAATTTTGTCAGGAACGGCGCACTCCTGCGTGAGACGGAAAAGGAAACCTTACGAAAAATAGATGCGGAGCTCGCCGTATTAAAACTGCAGTTCGGAGAAAATGTCCTTGCCGAAACCAATGCCTACGAATTGCATATCACAGATGAAAAGGATCTTGCAGGCCTTCCCGCGGGTGCCGTTGAAGCGGCACGCAGCCTTGCTGCATCTTCCGGAAAATCGGGGTGGATATTTACGCTCGACTACCCAAGCTACATCCCCTTTGTGACCTATGCAGATAGCCGCCGCCTCCGCCGGGAGATTACCCTTGCAGCTGGGCGTAAGGCATTTCAGGATAACGGTTATAACAACGAGAAGAACATCCTCAGGATTGTGCAGCTGCGCTTTCAACGGGCCCGGCTACTGGGCTACGAAAGTCATGCGCACTTTATTTTGGAGGAACGTATGGCACAGAGCCCCGCAAAGGTGACAGCTTTCCTTGCGGATCTTCTTCAAAAAGCTAAGCCTGCAGCGGAGCGGGAATTTGAAGAATTGGCCAACTTTGCAAAAAGGTTGCACCATATTGACCGGTTAGAAAAATGGGACGGCCCTTATTATAGCGAAAAGCTTAAACAGGAAAAATTCGACATAGACGACGAAGTGCTGAAGCCTTATTTTGAACTAAACCGTGTGCTGAACGGTGCCTTTCAGATTGCCAAGAAACTTTATGACCTGCACTTCACGGAAGTATACCATATTGACAAGTACCATGGCGACGTTCGTACGTTTGAGGTCCACGGGGCAGCGGGAGATCTGGTGGCCATCTTTTATGCCGACTTTTTCCCCCGGAAGGGAAAACGGAATGGTGCATGGATGACATCCTTCAAACCTCAATATCGGAAAGACGGCATTAACGAGCGCCCCCATGTCTCCATCGTCTGTAACTTTACGCCGCCTACGGCCACGAAACCCTCCCTACTGTCTTTTAACGAGGTAACGACACTATTTCACGAGTTTGGTCACGCTTTGCATGGCATGTTGGCCAACACGGTCTACCCCACACTATCCGGCACCTCCGTGTTCTGGGATTTTGTCGAACTTCCAAGTCAGATCATGGAAAACTGGTGCTACGAAAAGGAGGCGATCGGGCTTTTTGCGAGGCATTATGAGACGGACGAGGTCATACCAATGGATTTGATCGACAAAATCAAAGCTTCGGCGTCTTTTCTGGAGGGGATGGCTACGTGCCGCCAGCTGGGATTCGGCATGCTGGATATGGGATGGCATGGACAGGACCCGTCAGACATCTCGAGCGTGAAGTTGTTTGAAACGTCCTGCTTAGCTGCAACGCAGCTTTATCCGGATGTGGCGGAAAATGCCGTCAGCCCATCCTTTTCGCATATATTCAACGGGGGTTATTCGTCGGGATATTATAGCTATAAATGGGCTGAGGTACTGGACGCCGATGCGTTTGCCTTCTTTCAGGAGAAAGGAATTTTCGACAGGGAAGTAGCCAGCAGCTTTATGGCCAACATCCTCTCAAAGGGCGGCACGGAGCACCCGATGACCCTTTACAAGCGCTTCCGTGGGCAGGAACCTCAGGTCGATTCGCTGCTAAAAAGAGCCGGATTATTGAAATAACGTTAAGCGCAGTAAAATGTAGCGTTGCACTTTTTATTTAGGAAAATACTATTTAAATTTAGGTAGGTAATCAACACATCTTAACTAAAAAGTTATGAGCAAGCTAGAAGAAAAAATCGCAGCTTACACAGCTGAGGCCAAGAAATTAAACCTTTCCGTCGATGAAGCGTTGATCGCTTCCGTTACAAAAGGCCTCGGACCGTCTATTTTCAATGCCGATGCGGAGACCATCGCCGCCTCCGACAAGGCCGAGCTGGCGAGGCTGAAAACCAACTTCCTAATCAAGAAGCTAGGGCTGGAGGATAGTCCTGAGTTGGATCAGGCAATAGACGACGTTATTGAACAGGTAGGGAAATCGAACAGGAACAAGTACCGCGCAATTGTATATGCACTTCTTGTCAAAAAGTTCAAAAAAGAAAGTGTCTATGGATAAAATTCCCGGGGCGCATCCCCGGGAGCTGGAAAACCTGCTACTACTTTAGGTTATCTCTGTAAACCTTTGCTTTTTTCATTTCGGTCTGAATGTCTTTTCTGGAAGCGTCATACGTCAACACTTTTTCATAATCTGAAACCGCTTTATTATACGCGTCAGCAGCTTTAGTCTTATCGTAATTCGCTGCGCCGGCCGTACCAGTTAATATTCCCAGATCTCGGTAAGCTATCGCTCTGTTCTGGTACAACTTAGCGTCGTTGGCTGAGATAGCGATCGCTTTGCTATAATCCTCGATCGCGGTCTTTAGCAGCTGCTCTTTCGCGGCGTTGCTTATTTTGCTATTACTTGCCACGGCGAGGTTGTTGCTTGCTTTAGCTTTGTAATAATATGCCGAGGTATGTTTTGGATCCAAAGCAACAACTTTTTTAAATGTCTCGATCGCTTTGGTGTAATCGCCATTATGGAACTGCGAATAACCCAACAGGTACTGTACATCCGGGTCGTTAGCCTCCGCCGGCAGCGCTTTCTGCAAATGTGTCGCAGCCGCCTTAAAATCGCCGTCTAACAAAGCTTTCTGCCCTAAACGGACATTCGGATTGCTATGCTGGCTTTGCTCCTGCGCCTGCGCAGTCCATGTAAAGAAGGTTAAAACCGCCGAAGCTAAACCTAACTTAACTATCCTCCACTGGTTACTCAAAAATCTACGTTTCATATGTATATAATTATTCATTTCTGTTTACATCCACTTGTATTCATGAATGCTTCGCATTTTGCCTTTTAATTGTCACTTGGAATGCCCGGATCAGCGTTGTATGGCGGCAGTCAGGACATATACTATAAATAACTTTATAACGATCATATATGTATTCACTGGATAACAACGCCTAGGCTCCCGGTTTCATATGCCCTTTTTACTTCCATCCATTTTCTGCAATGAACACACTATTCATTGGATATAAATCTCCGCTAAATAGTTTAACGGCACAATTAGAAGTTATTAACATTTCCACATTTTAAACAAAATGATTTTAACTAACTTTGCCTATATTAACTACGATCGAAGCATTCTTATCATAAATGATACCAATTTTTAAAGTTGGCATCCCTCTTGCAACTATATAGGGAGATAAATCATTCACATACAAACGATCTAAAAATCTGACATATTGTCGGATGAACACATATATATATGAATAAAAACGACACATTTGATATCAACCAAGTACTTTCTGTCATAAATGAGGATACAGAATTTTTTCCGTTAATGAGTTCGCAGGACGAGGAAGAAATGAGCAAAGCTGCGATTCCTAATATGCTTCCCATCCTCCCTTTACGCAATACCGTTCTCTTTCCAGGTGTGGTTATACCGATCACGGTGGGGCGTGATAAATCCATCAAACTGGTCAAGGAAGCGTATAGAGGCGATCGTACCATTGGCGTTGTATCCCAAAAAGATATGAATATCGAGGAACCTACGCTCGATCAGCTGCACAAAATTGGTACGGTTGCGAATATCATAAAGATATTGCAGATGCCCGATGGCAATACAACGGTTATCATCCAAGGTAAGCAGCGTTTTAAGATTACGGAACTCGTTAGCAGCGAACCGTATCTAAAAGCGAAAGTGGAACGCGTTCCGGAAGATAGACCAAAAGTATCAAGCAAGGAGTTTAAGGCATTGATTTCTTCTATTAAGGAGCTTGCCCTGCAGATTATACAGCTATCTCCGAATCTGCCGAGCGAAGCGGGCCTTGCTATCAAAAATATTGAAAGCCCAACCTTCCTGGTCAATTTCATATCATCGAACATGTCTTTGGAGACGGAGCAAAAGCAGAGTCTTCTGGAGACTAAAGATTTTGTTAAACGTGCCAAATTGTTGCTCGAACATCTGACCACTGAGATTCAGATGCTGGAACTCAAGAACCAGATACAAAACAAGGTACGCATCGATCTGGACAAACAGCAACGGGACTATTTTTTGAGCCAACAATTGAAGACCATCCAGGAAGAGCTTGGAGGAAACACGCCTGATCTGGAAATGGAGGAGCTCGAAAAAAGGGCCCGCGCGAAAAAGTGGCCCGCTGAGGTGCAGAAACATTTCGACAAGGAGCTCGAGAAACTCGGACGTATTAATCCGGCGGCGGCAGACTACTCCGTACAGATCAATTACCTCGAACTGCTTCTTGACTTGCCGTGGGGTGAGTTCACAAAGGACAACTTTGATCTCAACCGAGCCGTCAAGGTATTGGACCGCGACCACTATGGCTTAGAAAAAGTCAAACAGCGGATTATCGAATACCTGGCCGTCTTAAAGCTAAAGAATGACATGAAAGCTCCGATCCTCTGTCTCGTAGGTCCTCCGGGGGTTGGAAAAACATCACTGGGCAAGTCTATCGCCAGGGCACTTGGACGTAAATATACCCGCATGGCGCTTGGCGGCGTGCGCGACGAAGCCGAAATCCGGGGTCATCGCAAAACCTACATCGGCGCCATGCCCGGCCGTATTATACAGTCATTGAAAAAGGCCGGCGCCTCCAATCCTGTCTTTGTGTTAGATGAGATTGACAAGCTCGGTGCAGATTTTAAAGGCGATCCCTCGTCAGCCCTATTGGAGGTGTTGGACCCAGAACAAAACACACACTTCTACGATCACTATGTCGAAATGGAATATGACCTCTCAAAGGTGATGTTTATTGCTACGGCAAACTCGCTAAGCGGTATCCAACCGGCCCTGCTGGACCGGATGGAGATCATTGAGGTCAATGGATATACGATAGAAGAAAAGATCGAGATTGCTAAAAAGCACTTGCTTCCGAAACAGATCGAGGTGCATGGATTAACCCGCAAAGATATATCGCTGACCAACAAGGTTATCGAGAAGATTATCGAAGAATATACCAGAGAATCTGGCGTCCGTGGACTAGAAAAGAAAATCGGCTCTATTGTCCGTGGCGTTGCAACACGGATTGTTATGGAGAAGGCGTATGCGCCGAAGGTTACAGCCGCTTTGGCCGAAGAGATATTGGGCGCACCTATCTTTGATAAGGACTTATACGAAGACAACGAAGTTGCCGGTGTCGTTACCGGACTCGCATGGACTTCCGTCGGCGGCGATATCCTATTTATTGAGTCGAGCCTCAGCCCCGGCAAGGGCAAGCTGAGTCTTACGGGTAATCTCGGAGATGTAATGAAAGAGTCGGCAGCACTTGCGATGGCGTATTTACGTTCGCACGCCGCTGACTTCGGTATCGACTACAAAGTTTTCGATAAATGGGACGTTAACATACACGTTCCTGCCGGAGCCACGCCAAAGGACGGACCTTCAGCGGGTATAACGATGTTGACAGCCCTCACCTCGCTCTTCACCCAGCGCAAGGTAAAAGAAAAACTGGCGATGACGGGCGAAATCACGCTCCGCGGCCGCGTCCTGCCCGTCGGCGGAATTAAAGAAAAGATACTAGCGGCAAAACGTGCCAATATTAAGGAAATTATCCTCTGTAAGGCCAACGAGAAAGATATTCTGGAAATTAAAGAAGATTATATCAAAGACCTGAAATTTCATTATGTGACCCAGATGTCGGACGTTATTGAGCTGGCTCTGTTAAAACAAAAGGTCAGAAATCCGAAAGACTTAAGTATAACAATCGATTAGAAAGGTGGAGCTGGTCTCCACCTTTTTTGTTCTACGTAGGGCACACACACCAAAGCCGGTCCTCGGTTTTGGGCATTGCCTCAAAAAGGTTAACTTTGCGGCTTTAAACTTCGGCTCCCGCCACGACAGAACAAAGAAATGATTGATGGTCTAGTTCGGAGAATACTGCTTTCTCCGGTTCTTATCTATATGTTACGCTGCCTTGCCGGCTTTTTTATCGGCTACGTGCTGTACAGCAGGTTTATCCACTTTGAGCTCTTTTGGGCACTATTATCCATTATATTGGTCATCTCGCCTGAAGAAAACGATTCAAAGCGTCTATCTGTCGAACGCTTTAAATCGAATTTCGTCGGCTCATTCGTGGCGCTGTTATGCATTATCGTTAACGGGAATGCACTTTACATGATTGTTATAGGAATTATACTGACGATATTAATCTGTCGGCTGTTCCATATCATGAATATGGCGAGGGTGGCTATAGTGGCTTTGCTGGTTATCATGATCCAGCCCCATAGCGAGGCGCTTTCCTACACCCCAATCCTCCGGTTTCTTTCTGTCAGTGCCGGCTGTCTCATCGGCCTTACCATTGTGATTGCTTCCTCTTATGCCATCCGATTCGTCCGGCGGCGGTATGATAGCTCAGTCCGCTAGTCTGGAGCCAGGCTATCAAAGGTTGCTTTCTATAGCCCCCACTTCCTCCCGATACAATTCTAAAGGCTTATCCAATAGTACGGCTATCGCTGTCATCTGCCGATCCAGACGCTCTTTAGGGATATCGATATAGACAATGCCCGGAACCTGACTCCAGTATAACTTGTTAAATACTTGATGTCCGATCATAGATCCTTCGCCCACAATGCGGATTCGGGCGATCGTATTTTTGAGACCTTTGATAGCTATGGGTCCTGTCGGTGTTCCATCGACAAAAAGGTATAGGGTTTGCCTATCCTTGGACAGTGCGGAGAAGCCATTATAATGGCCGGTGGGAAGTCCCTTGTTGGCAAAAGCAAGCACTTCAGCGTGTTTACTTAGCCACTGTC
>Ga0079224_100012097_pt1 | contig 11932 bp, 6 predicted proteins | sample Stecom2015_FD_80414 | JGI IMG/M metagenome (GOLD analysis project Ga0079224, IMG submission 80414) | Agricultural soil microbial communities from Utah to study Nitrogen management - Steer compost 2015 | ecosystem: Environmental > Terrestrial > Soil > Agricultural land | place: USA: Utah... | reverse complement strand
CACCACAGGTGGGTCTCGCCGACCGCGATGTCGTTGACTAGATGATCGACCTCGATCAGCAGCGTGGTCTCGCCGGTCTCCCGCGAGGTGCGTCCGAACTGACCCCAGTAGGAGCGCCAGTAGACGAACTCGGCGTCGAGCTCGAGCTCCATGGCTTCCTGGCCGACGTCGAACTCCTCGAACGTGAAGCCGTCGCCGTCGCCGTCTCCGTCTCCGTCTCCGTCTCCGTCGCCGTCGCCATCGCCATCGCCATCGCCATCGCCATCGCCATCGCCATCTCCATCGCCATCGCCATCTCCGTCGCCATCGCCATCGCCATCTCCGTCGCCATCGCCGTCGCCCGGATCATCGCCGTCCCCGTCCCCGGTCGACGTCGTATCGGTCGACTCCCCGGCGAGCTTGGGCTCATCGTTCGTGCACGCCAGCGGCGAGACGATCAATCCGAGAAGCGTCAGCCCAATTCCCAGGCGATCTTGCATCCATGCAGCGTACCCGCTGCACGAATTCCCGTGCAACGACGGTCGCTCAGCGCCGGAGCGCGTCGTCGATCCAGGCCTCGAGGCTGCCGCCCCACAGCAGCGGCGTCAGCTCGCGGCCGTTGACGTACACCGCCGGAGTGCCCCGGATGTCGAGCGCCTCGCCGATCGCCCGATCCTTGCTGACGGCGAGCTCGGCGGCCTCGGACTGGTAGGCGGCCTGCCACTTGCCGAAGTCGAGCCCGCGGATCTGCTTGGCGTAGCGCTCGAGATCCTCGTCTTCGAGCTGATCTTGGTGATCGAAGATCAGATCGTGCATCTCCCAGAACTTGCCCTGCGCATGGGCGGCCTCGGCCGCGATCGCGGCCGCCTTGGCGCGGTCGTGCATGTTCAGCGGGAAGTGCTTGAACACCAGCTTGACCTGGCCGCGGAACTGCTGGACGGCCTTGCGCAGCACCGGGGCCTCGGCCTTGCAATGCGGGCACTCGAAGTCGGCGAACACGACCAGGGTCACGGGCGCGCTGTCGCTGCCGTAGGTCGGCCGCCCTTCGATCGGGATCTCGCGGGGCGTGAGCGCGTCGACGACCTCGTCGATGTCGAGCTTGATGTCCGAGGGCGTGGCCCCGCTGGCCAGCCGATCGGCGATGTACTGGGCGACCAGCATCGAGTTGCGACACTCGGGATCGGTGTTGAGCGAGGTCGCCAGCGAGTGCGGCTTGTCGCACGCGCTCGGCTCGGTGTTGAGGACCGTGAAGTAGGTCGCCTGCTGGGTCTCGCTGAGCTTGCTCAGGTCGACGCCCGGCGCGGTCCGGATCATCTGATCGGCCGGCGGCGGAGCGAGCTCCTGGCGGGTCCGCTCGGCCCGAACCGGCTCGGCGGAGCGCGTGGTCGCGCTGCTGCCCGGCTCGTCGGGGCCGGCCGGAGTACACGAGGTGCAGGCCGTGGTCGCGACGGTGACGGCCAGCACGGCCAGGGCCAGGGAGGATCGGTCGACCAGTTCGCGGATGGAACGCATCACGAGCTCGCGTCGTGGCCCGACGCGCGCAGAACGCTAACTCAGCGCGAAACCGCCTGCAAGAGCCGGTCTTGACGGTAGCGACTCGGCGGGCGATACAGCCGGCCTCAGGAGGAGCCCTTGACGAAGATTCTAGTGACCGTCAAGCGGATCCCGGATCCGGACGAGAGCCTGAAGTTCACCACCAGTGGACTCGACCTCTCCTCGGTGAAGTGGGTCCCGAACGCGTTCGACGAGTACGCCGTCGAAACCGCCCTGCGTCTGTCCGAGGACGTGGTCAGCAAGAAAAAATTGGCCGAGATCATCGTGCTGTCGATCTGTCCGGAGAAGCAGCGTCAGCACATGACGCAGTTCCTCGCGATGGGCGCCGACCGCGGCGTGATCGTCGACGCCGACGACGCCAGCCTCGACACCGGCTCGATCGCCAAGATCATCGCCGACGTGGCCAAGGCCGAGGGCGTCGACTTGGTGATCACCGGTAAGCTCTCGCAGGACAACGAAGGCAACCAGGTCGGTCAGCGAGTCGCCGCGCTGCTCGGCTGGTCGCAGGCCTGCTTCGCCGCCGAGATCGACTGGGACCAGGGCGCCAACAAGCTGACGGTCTCGCGCGAGGTCGATGACGGCGTCGAGGTCAAGCAGGTCCCGCTGCCGGCGGTCGTGACCGTCGACCTCCGCATCGTGCTGCCGACCAGCGTCCGCAACGGCGTCAACCCGCGCGATCACAAGTTCACCGACGGCCCACGGCTGGCGTCGCTGCGCGGCATCACGATGGCCAAGAAGAAGAAGGTCGACGTGCGCAAGCCGGCCGCCACCGAGGGCACTCGTGAGACCGTGATGGCGATCCACAAGCCGCCGCAGCGGCAAGCCGGGCAGATGGTCGGCTCGATCGACGAGCTGGTCGAGAAGCTGGCGACGGAGGCGAAGGTTCTATGAGCAAGGTACTCGTCGTCCTCGAGACTTCCGGCGGCAAGCTGCGCTCGCACTGCCTGCCGGGCATCACCGCGGCCAAGCAGATCGCCGACGCGCGCGGAGCCGAGCTGCACCTGCTGGTGCTCGGCGCCGACACCCGCGCGGCGGCGGAGATCGGCGCGGCCGGTTACGGCGCGACCACGGTCCACACGATCACCGATCCCGCGCTCGAGCCGTTCACCGCCGAGGCGTGGGCCGACGCGATCGTCCACGCGGTCAAGACCCTCGGCGCCTCGGTGGTCGGCGGCACGGCCAGCTCGTCGCTGCGCGACGCGCTGCCGCGAGCTGCCGCGCTGCTCGACGCCCCGCTGTGCGCCGAGATCGTCGCGGTCAAGTCCGGTGACACCTTCACCCGACCGATCTCGGCCGGCCGCGCGCTGCTCGACGAGAAGCTCTCGGGCGAGCCGATCTTCTTCACCGCCCGCGGCGGCGAGTTCGCGCCCGCCAGCGCAGGCGCAGCGGCGTCGGTCTCGGCCATTGGCGGCGCCTCGATCTCGACCCGCGGCGTCTCGGTGGTCGGCGTCCACAAGACCGAGAGCTCGCGCCCCGCTCTGACCGAGGCCAACGTGGTCGTCTCGGGCGGACGCGGCATGCGCGAGGGCGCCAACTTCAAGATCCTCGAGGATCTCACCGACCTGCTCGGCGGTGCGCTCGGAGCCAGCCGGGCCGCCACCGACGCGGGCATGGTCCCCGCCGATCTGCAGGTCGGCCAGACCGGCAAGATCGTCGCGCCGAACCTCTATGTCGCCGTCGCGATCTCGGGCGCGATCCAGCACCTCGCCGGCATGAAGGGCAGCAAGGTGATCGTCGCGATCAACAAGGACGGCGAGGCCCCCATCTTCCAGGTCGCCGACTACGGCCTGGTCGCCAAGTGGGAAGAAGCGATCCCCCGCTTCATCGAGCTGGTGAAGGCCCGCAAAGGGTAGGAAGGCTGGGGTTTTTTAGGGGAGCTGGTTCTCGCGGGGGCTGGTTTGATGGAGGGACCGTGGCCGGTCCCTCCCCCCACCCCCTGCCGCCGCACAGCGGCGGAACGACGGCCTGAGTGCCCCCGTCGGGGGCCCCTTTCGGACGGGCGGGGGCTACGGCGGTCGTGTCGAGGAGGCTTTGCGCCGCCGGGATTGCCCAGTGTGGGACTGAGCCACGGTGGTGGATGGGGCATACGCCTGCGATCGCATCAACTCGATCGCGGCGCAGTCGTGCGCGAGATCGTTGGCGATCAGTCACGGGGAAGACCAATTTGGTCGCCAACGATCCCGCGTATCGAGGCGCCAAAACAAGTCGATGCCTCCTCAGGCGTATGTCCCATCCACCACCGCAGCCCAGTCCCACACTGGGCAATCCCGGCGGCGCGGAGCCCCCTCGACACGATCGCCGTAGCAACAGGCGGTCCGAAAGGGGCCCCCGACGGGGGCACCCAGGCCGTCGTTCCGCCGCTGTGCGGCGGCAGGAGGTGGGGGGCCCCGCCGCGAAGCGGTGGGGGGAGGGACCGGCTACGGTCCCTCCATCAAACCAGCTAAAACAGAGCGGTTGGCCGAGCAAGATGACGTGCCGGTGCCGCGCAAGACTCCCGTCACGGGGGAGCACGCGACGACGCCGGCCGTACTGCCTGCGCCGCGCTTCCTCGGTGCCGTCGGTCTGGCCGGCGTCGCGCACTTGCTGTGCGCCTGGGGGATCCTCGCGGCGCTGGGGGACGTCGGACCCGGCGCTCGACCTGCGCTGGTCGGCGTGCTGGTCGGGACCCTCGCGATCGCGCTGACGATCGCCGCTCGAGCACGCCGCGAAGGCTTGCACGTCGCCACCGGTCGGACCTCGGCGCTGTTCGCCCTGCTGCCGCCGATCGCCAGCGTGGCGATCGGCTTGCCGTGGATCTGGGCGGCGACCGGCGGCGGTCTCGAGCAGGCGGCGATCGGCACGACCGTGGTGCTGGCGGCCGCGACCGCGCCCGGGATCGCGATCGCGCTGATCCTCGAGTACTCGCTGTGGACCGTGGCCGCGCGGATCGTCGAGGTCGAGGCGCTGGCCCGGCGGGCGTCGGGCAAGCCCCACACCGGACGCAAGCCCGACGCGCTCCGGCCCGCGCCGCCGCGGCTGGCATCACGGCTGGCGCGGCTGGTCGCGGGGCTCGGGCTCGCGACCGGGCTGCTTCTGCTGGCCGACGCGCTGGTCGAGATCGGCGATCCCTTGGCCTGGCTGGCGCTCCCGCAGACCTGGCTGGCGATCGTCGGCTGTCTGGCGACGATGGTGCTGGCCGTGCTCGCGGCCGCCAGCGCGGGGCTCAGCCCCGGCCGCGACGTCGAGGCGCTCGCGGCCCGGCTCGACGCGATCGGCTGGGACGAAGCGCCGGGCAGCAGCGCGAGCAGGACCAGGAGCGCGCGACCGCTGGCCGCTCCGGTCCGGGTGACCAGCTTCGACGCGGTCGGTGAGCTGTTCCGCAACCTCGAGCGGCTGCGGGCGCGGCTGGCCGAGGACGTCGGCACCTACCAGCGCGCGCTCGATCGCACCCACGCCGCCGACGCGGCCAAGCGAGAGTTCCTGGCCGCGGTCAGCCACGAGCTTCGAACCCCGCTCAACTCGATCCTCGGCTACGCCCAGCTGCTGCTCGAGAGCGAGCTGAGCGAGGCGCAGGCCGAGGACGTGCGGCTGATCCTGACCGGCGGACGACAGCTGCGCGAGCTGATCGAGGACATCCTCGATCTGTCGATGATCGAGAGCGGCGAGCTCGAGCTGCGCTTCGCCGCCTGCGATCTCGGCGAGCTGGTCGACGAGCTGATCGACATCCACCGCGCCCAGCTCCGCGGACCGCAGGTCGAGCTGCTCGCCGAGCGACGCGGCGAGATCCCGACGGTCGTCTGCGATCGCAAGCGGGTCGGCCAGGTGCTGACCAACCTGCTCAGCAACGCGATCAAGTTCACCGAGCAAGGTCGGGTGTCGATCAGCGTCGCTCACGATGCTCGCCGCAGGCGGGTCAGCGTCGCGGTCGCCGACACCGGGGTCGGCATCGCCGACGCGGAGCTCAGCACGATCTTCGAGGAGTATCGGCAGGTCGGCGCCCGCAAGCGCAGGCTCCGGGGCACCGGCCTCGGCCTGGCGATCGCCCGGCGGATCGCCGAGGCCCACGGCGGCTCGCTCGACGCCGGCAGTCAGCTCGGCAAGGGCTCGACCTTCACGCTGCGGCTCCCGCTCGAGCCTCCCTCACTCGAGCCTCGCTCGCGCGAGCCTGCGGCAGAGGAGGCGTCGAGTTGAGCAGGACGGCGAGCAGCCGGCTGGCGGTCGAGCAGCGGATCCTCGCGATGCTGGCGCTGCTCGGCCTGGTTCACGCCGCGCTGTCGGCCCTGTGGATCGCGCTCGCGCTCGAGCCCGACGCGCTCGCGTCCCTCGCTCGACCGATCGAGCTCGGCGCGCTGCTGGGGGTCACGCTCGCGGCGATCGTCGCCTGCGTCGTCCACGTGACCCTGCGGCTGCCCGAGCTTCGCTGGCCGCGAGCCGACGCCGGCCCGGGGCCCTGGCCGCTCTCGCTGTTCGGCGCACCGGCGCTGCTGGTCTGGCCGCTGCTGGCCTGGCGCGAGCGTCGAGCCACCGAGCGCGAGCTCGGCGATTCGCGGGCCCACGAAGTCGAGCTCGGCTTTCGTCAGCTGCTGGCGATCCCGAGGATCGCGGCGACCAGCTTCGCGGTCTGGCTGGGGGTTGCGACGATCCTGGCGCTCTCGCTGATCGCCCGGTTCGTCGCGGTCGACGGCGGAACCCTGAGCCTGCTGCTGGCGCTCGCGCTGGCCTCGTTGGTCCCGCTGGTGTCGCTGGCGACCAGCCGGATCCGCGCGATGCTGGTGCCCGAGTACCTCTCGGCGCCGCGACCCGATCCGCTCGCGCTCCCGGTTCGGCGCTCGCTGGCGCTGCGGCTGGGCGGCCCCGCGGGGCTCGCGTTGATCGGCGTGGTCGCGGTCCCGGTATTGGTCGGCTCGTTGTGGACCGAGCGCGTCGACGCGAGCGAGCGACGCGAGCGGGCCCGGCGAGACGCCGAGGCCTTGATCCAATGGGCCGAGGCCGGCGAGCTCGCAGCGGCCCGCGCGTTCGTGGTCGACAACCCCCAGCATGGGCTCACGAGCGAGTCGTTGCGCCTCGGTGCCATCCCCGAGGGCGTCGGTCCGCGGCGCGGCTTCGTCGATGTCGATGGCGACGGCGTCGACGACCACTTCGTCGCCGAGGGCTCGGCCAAGATGCTGGCCAGCGCAGCGATCGCGGAGCGCTCGGAGCCGCTGGCCGCGGTCTGGATCGCCAGCATCGCGCTGGGTCTGCTCGCGGGTCTCGCGTCGTTGGTGCTGTTGCTGCGCGACGTCGAGCGAGACCTCGGCCGCGCGAGCCTGCAGGTTGGTGCCGTGGCTGACGGGGAGATCCCCGAACCAATGGCCATCGACACGTTCGCGACGGCCGAGCTGCGCGGACTCGTCGCCGCCGTCGATCGCCTGGTCGGCCGCATCACCGACGCCAACGTGGCCAAGTATGTGCTGATCGAGAGGGGTCACGAGGCCGATCGGCTCAAGAGCCAGTTCCTCGCCAACATGAGCCACGATCTGCGCTCGCCGCTCAATTCGGTGCTGGGCTTCAGCGAATTGCTGATGACCGGCATCGAGGGCGAGCTGACGGCCAGCCAGCGCGAGATGGTCGGGACCATCCACCGGACCGGCAAGGACCTGCTTCAGCAGATCGACGACATCCTCGACACCGCCAAGATCGAGGCCGGGCGCATGGAGCTGCACCGCGAACCCACGCCGCCGGCGACGTTGATCTCGCGGGCAATTCAGCGTGCGCGGGTTCGGCTCGATCGGCCTATCGATTTCGACACCACCTTCGCCCCGGGCTTGCCGCCCGCATTCGTCGATCCGTACCGAACCGCGCAGGCGCTGGAGAACGTACTGTTGTTTGCAGCGGAGGGGCTGCAGCAGGGCACCATCGAGATCCACTGTGACGCTCCGACCCAACCGAGCCGCAAGTCCAAGTCGGACGGACGCGAGGTGGTCATTCGGATCATCAGCCCACGCGCGTTGGCCCCGCTCGCGGAGCTCGAGCAGGCCCGACGTGGGTTCTTTCGCCTGCCCGGTCACACCGGCCTCGGGTTGGGTCTCCCGATCGCAACCAGCATCCTCGAGCAACAAAACGGCGCGCTGCAGATCGAGGACGGCAGCAGCAGCAGCCTCGGCGGTCGCGCGGCGATGGGCTTCGAGCTGCGCATGCCTGCGTTGACCGCCCGACGTGTGCCACGTCCGCGCGTTCGACCAGGTTCAGTGTCCGAATAGGCACATTGTTTATCCTTTGACCATGCGCATTTCTCGGTGACTTTGACGCGGGCAATTCGCGTGTCTTGTCGTCGATTAGCGGATGCTGCGCCAAATCGAGCCCGGCTCGGTCGGACCGACGCGCCGCCGCCAAACACGTGAATTCAGCGAAAGCGGCGCGATCTGGCCGCTCGTACGCATTTCGGCCCTTGGATCAGGTTCGGTATCACCCCCCGCGGTGTGCCACATTCAACCGCATCGAGATGAGCGCGTGGCAAAAAGGTACACAATACAATTGCGGCAAATTAGCTACGACATCGTCGACAAAAACATGCATAGTTCCGCAGTCATGTTTTCGCGTCGGACGACCTGGGATGTCTCCCCCAACCGGCTCGCACACGCACGGCTGCATCATCAAAGCTGCGGACGCGAGGCCCTCGACCTCGCCTCCAGCAACCCGACGATGCTCGACCTCGTCTACCCCGAGGAATTCTACGCCGAGCTCTTCGATCCGCGGGGGAAGTTCTACGAGCCGGAGCCGTTTGGGCTCGACGCTGCCCGACAGGCGGTGGCCGAGCACTACTACGCTCCTCGCGGGCACCGGATCAGCGCCGAGCGAGTGGTGTTGAACGCGAGCACCAGCGAAGCCTACGCGCAGCTGCTCGCGCTGCTTTGCGATCCGGGCGACGTCATCTTGGTGCCGAGCCCGAGCTATCCGCTGCTCGAGTACCTGGCCGAGCTCGCCCGCATCGAGCTGGTCAACTACCCGGTCAACTACGACGGCCACTGGTGGATCGACACCTCGGCGATCACCGAGCTGGTCGCCCGCCACGGCGATCGGGTCAGGGCGATCGTCTGCGTCGCGCCCAACAACCCGACCGGCTCGTACCTGACCAGCAAGGAGCTCACCGCCATCGAGTCGCTGTGCAGCAAGGCCGACCTCACGCTGATCGTCGACGAGGTGTTCGCCGACTACCCGCTGTTCCCCGGCCCCTCGCGGGTCGCCTCGGCGGTCGACAACGGCGTGGCCGAGCGCGACTGCCTTACCTTCGTGTTGTCGGGTCTATCGAAGGTCGCCGCGCTCCCGCAGTTCAAGCTGGCGTGGACGGTCGCGTGCGGACCCGAGGAGCTGGTCCGGCCCGCGCTCGCGCGGCTGGCCGTGATCGCCGACACCTACCTGAACCTCTCGACTCCGGTCCAGCTCGCGCTGCCTCGCATCTTCTCTGCCAGCGCGGCGATGCAGAGTCAGATCCGCCGCCGCAGCCTCGCCAACCTGCAGACCCTCGACGCGGCGATCTCCGACAGCCCGGTCTCGCGGCTCGCCGTCGAGGCCGGCTGGTCGACGATCCTCAAGCTCCCGCGGCTCGGCGAGCTCGACGACGAGGGGTGGGTCCTGCGCATGCTCGAGCGCATCGACGTCTGGGCCCAGCCCGGCTCGCTGTTCGACATGCAGGGCTGTCACCTGGTGCTGTCGCTGCTCACGCGGCCCGATGACTTCGCCGAGGGCCTGTCGCGGCTGGTCGCCTGCGTCGAGCAAGAGTGTTTGTGCTGAAGGGACAGGTCGCGAGGCCGCGAGGCCGCTACCCCAACCACACTCGCAGCAGCGAGATCAGCTGCTCCGGATCGATTGGCTTGGTGATGTAGTCCGACGCCCCGGCCTGCAGGCACTGCTCGCGATCGCCTTTCATCGCCTTGGCCGTGAGCGCGACGATCGGTAGCTCGCGCAGCTCGAGGTTGGCGCGGATCCGGCGGGTGGCCTCGTAACCGTCCATCTCGGGCATCATGATGTCCATCAGCACCAGGTCGACGTCGCGCTGCTCGTCGAGCTTGCGCAGGGCGTCGGCGCCGTTCTCGGCGTAGGCGATGTCGATCTCGTACTGCTCGAGGATCGCGGTGATCGCAAAGATGTTGCGGACGTCGTCGTCGACGACCATCACCTTGCGACCGGCCAGCGATGTGTCCTCGCGGGCCAGCCGGCGCAGGATCTCGCGCTTGTGATCGGGCAGCCGATCGTGGGCACGGTGGAGCACCAGCGAGGTCTGCTCGAGCAGGCGCTCGAGCGGATGATCCTGTTGTTGGACGATGACCGGGATCGGCCGGCCCGGCCGCGATCGCTGGATCTGCTCGAGCAGCTCGTCGAGATCGTCGAGATCGCTACCGATGATCACACAGTCGAAGCTGCGCTGCGCCAGCAGCTCGTCGAGCTGCTCGGCGCTCGCGGCCGTGCTGCACTCGAGGTCGGTGTCGCCGACCAGCTCGACGATCGCGTCGCGGCGAGCCTCGTCGCTCATGACAATCAACAGCTGCTTGACCGCGCGCTCGACGAACACGCGGGTCTCGGCCAGCGCAGCCTCGACCTGCTCGACATCAATCGGCTTGTCGTGCCGGGCGATCGCGCCGAGCTCGACGCTGCGCCGCTGCGAGGGCGCGATCACGTGAACCGGGATGTGGCGGGTGCGGAGCTCGTGGCGGAGCCGATCGAGCACCACCCAGCCGCTCATGTCGGGCAGCTGGAGATCGAGGATGATCGCGTCGGGCCCGAGCTGCAGCGCGAGCTCGAGCCCCTCGCCGCCGCTGCTCGCGACCACGCCGCGGAGATCGGTCCGCCGCGCCAGCTCGAGCAGCGCCCGCGCGAGCTCGGTGTCGTCGGCGATGATCAGCAGCATTCGGTCGCCAGCGGCCAGCGCCGGGCGATCGTCGGCGATGGTCTGGCGGAGCACGACCTGCCACTGCGACGCGCCGGGCTCGGTCCGATCCAGGGCCCGCGCACGAACGGTCCGCTCACGGTACTCGCGAGGCATGCGCAGCGTGAAGGTGCTGCCCTCGCCGACTTCGCTGCGGACCTCGATCGAGCCGCCGAGCAGCGTGGCGATCTCGCGGCTGATCGACAGCCCGAGGCCGGTCCCGCCGTACTTGCGGTTGACGCCGCCATCGGCCTGGTGGAAGGCCTCGAAGATCAGCCGCTGCTGATCGGCCGGGATCCCGATGCCGGTGTCGGTGACCGAGAACGCGATCCGATCGCCGGCCGACGGCCGAATCGCAAACTCGATGGTGCCGCTGTCGGTGAACTTGAACGCGTTCGACAGCAGGTTGCGGAGGATCTGCCGCAGGCGCATGTCGTCGGTGACGATGGTCGGCGCCAGCGCCGGGTCGATGTCGATCCGCAGGCTCAGACCCTTCTCCTCGGCGTTCTGCGCGAAGGTCCGCTCGACGTAGGACTCGAGCTCGGACAGCTGGACCTCGCTGATGTCGAGCGCCATCGTGCCCGACTCGATCTTGGCGAGGTCGAGGATCTCGTTGATCAGATCGAGCAGATCGGCGCCGGCCGAGTGGATGGTCTGGGCGTACTCGATCTGCCTGGCCTGGAGGTTGCCGTCGCGGTTGTCGGCCAGCTGCTTGGACAGGATCAACAGGCTGTTGAGCGGGGTCCGCAGCTCGTGGGACATGTTGGCCAGGAACTCCGACTTGTACTTGGAGGCCAGCGCCAGCTGCTCGGCCTTCTCCTCCAGCTCCTTGCGGGCCAGCTCGACGTCGTAGTTCTTGCGCTCGACCTCGGTCTTTTGCGCGGTCAGCTGCCGGGCCTTCTCCTCCAGCTCCTCGTTGGTCTGCTGCAGCTCCTCTTGCTGGGTCTGGAGCTCGTAGGCCAGGCTCTGCGACTGCCGGAGCAGCTCGTCGGTGCGGGCCTGGGCCTCGATGGTCGCGACCACGATCCCGAGGCTCTCGAGCAGCTGCTCGAGGAACGCCAGCTGAACGTCGGAGAAGCGCTGGAACGAGGCCAGCTCGATCACGCCCTTGACGTCGTCCTCGAACAGAATCGGCACCACCACCAGGTGCTTGGGCGACGCCTCGCCGAGCCCCGAGTTGACCTGCACGTAGTCGCTCGGCACGTCGGTGACCAGGATCCGCTGGCGCTCGAGCGCCGCCTGCCCGACCAGGCCCTCGCCGAGCCTGAAGTTGTTCGACACCCACTTGCGCTCCTTGTAGGCGTACGAGGCGAACAGCGCGAGCCGGACCTCGTCGTCGCTGGGCTGGGCCATGTAGAACACGCCGTGCTGGGCCCCGACCGTGCGGGCGAGCTCGGACAGCACCTGGCGGGCGACCGTCAGCAGGTCGCGCTGACCTTGCAGCATCCGGGTGAAGCGGGTCAGGTTGGTCTTGAGCCAGTCCTGCTCCTGGTTGACCCGGGTGGTCTCGGCCAGGGT
>Ga0079224_100012096_pt1 | contig 11933 bp, 9 predicted proteins | sample Stecom2015_FD_80414 | JGI IMG/M metagenome (GOLD analysis project Ga0079224, IMG submission 80414) | Agricultural soil microbial communities from Utah to study Nitrogen management - Steer compost 2015 | ecosystem: Environmental > Terrestrial > Soil > Agricultural land | place: USA: Utah... | reverse complement strand
CGGGCGGAGCGCGGGGTCGCCAGCCGGTGTCGCGCGGCTGCGAGCGGTCGATCACCGCGCCGACCTCGAGCCCGCCAAACGCGGCCGGCGGATCGTTGCGGAGCCGATCCATCACCGCCGCGATCGCCCGGCGCCCGCTCGATCCGGCGGCATAGAGGTTGCCGGTCCGCTCGCGGTGATAGCCGTGCTCCTGCCAGATCTCGTCGAGCCGGTCGAACAGCGTCTGGCCGGCCTGCTTGCACGCCGCCGCACACTCGCACAGCAGCAAGGCCGCGATCGCCCCGTCCTTGTCGCGGACATCGTTGCCGCGCAGGTAGCCGTGGCTCTCCTCGCACGCGAACACCAGCGCCCGCTCGAGCCCGCGTCGCTCCGCGTCGGCCTGCATGCCCGCGTGGTACTTGAAGCCGACCAGCAGATCGTCGACGACCTCGACGTTGCGCGAGCGAGCCAGCGTGGCGATCAGCGGCGAGCTGACCAGCGTCGTGAGCACCCAGCCCTGACGCAGCTCCTCGGCGCCGAGGGTCGAGAGCCCGCGCAGCGTGTGGTCGAGCATCAACACGCCGAGCCGGTTGCCGTCGACGAACCGATACTCGCCCGACCGGTCGCGGACCATCGCGCCCAGTCGGTCGGCGTCCGGGTCGGTGGCGAGCAGAAGATCGGCCTGCTGGGCGCGGGCGACCTCGAGGCCGACCGCAAACGCGGCCGGCGACTCCGGGTTGGCGCTCTTGACCGTCCGAAACTCGCCGCCGTCGGGCAGCTGCGCCTCGACGATCACCGGCTCGATCCCGCGCGCGCGCAGGACCGGGATCACCGAGCTGTCGCCGACCCCATGCAGGGGCGTGTACGCGACCTTCAAGCCCGATTCGCCCAGCGATCCGAGCGTCACCCCCTGCGCCAGCACGTACTCGTGATAGGGCCGATCCGCGCGATCGGGCTCGGCGTCGGGGTCGATGCGGATCACCGCCGCCGGGACCCGGCCCGCCGAGATCGCGTCGAGATCGATGGCCGGCAGCGAGCCTTTCTGCTCGCCGGCCGCGACGATCGCCTCCATCAGGATCCGGTCGAGCTCACCGAGCACCTGGGCCCCATCGGGACCGTAGATCTTGATGCCGTTGTCGGTCGGCGGGTTGTGGCTCGCCGAGATCACCACCCCGGCCCCGCACCCGAAGCGCCGGACCAGATAGGAGAGCTGTGGCGTCGGCCTTGGTCCATCGATCAGCATCACCGCGATCTGCTCGGCGGTGAGAGCCGCGGCGACGACTAGCGCAAAGGTGCGACTGGTTGCCCGGGTGTCGTAGACGACCGCGACCTTCGGCTCGGCGTCGATTCGACGCATCGCGGCGGCGAGGCCGCTGGCGGCCTCGCGCATCAGCGTCGGGTTGACCCGGTTGGGACCTGCGCCACATGGACCGCGACGTCCACCGGTCCCGATCGGGAGCGGTCCGGCGAAGGCGTCCTCGAGCTCCGCGAGCGCGGCCTTGCGATCAGCTTCGCTCGCGTCCGCTCCGCCAAGCGCCGTCGCGACGGTCCGTCGCAGCTCGGCCCGGACGTTCGGGTCGATCGGTCCGTCGAGCCAGGCCGCGATCGCGGCTCGAGTCGGCTCCGGGAGCGCCAGGCGAGAGAGGTCGGCGTGGGTGTCGGCGGGCGTCGTGGTCGGGGGCACGGTGAAATCTTACCTATCACCGACACGTTGGCGCGCGCCGAAACAGCCGCACGAATGAGTGTTCGGCGGCTACGTCCCAACCGAGCCCGGCGCGACCCCCCGAAATGTGGAACACTAAAGAGGGTCGACTGTCGGGGCTGCCGCCGAGCACCCGAGCCGATCGGCCATCACCCGTAGGAAGTAGGGAACCGTGAACCAGACCAAACCCGGAGCGAGTGCCAGCGCTCCAACCGTGCGAACCCTCTGGCAACGACTTCGCCCCTTCATCCGACGAGATCTCAAAGGCCGGCTGATCTCAGCGTCCATCGCGGCGCTGGTCATCGCCGGCCTTTCCTGGTTTGGAATCTCGGCGTTCACGCACCTCGACTCGGCCGACGCCCACAGCCTGCGGGTCGAGCTCGGGCTCGAGCGAGCCGGAGAGGTCTGCTCGAGCCGATCGTCGACGCCCGACTGCAGCTACGACGATCGGGCGCAGGCCCGGGTCGACAACGAGTGGAACCGCGACGTCCGGCTCCGCTCGGCGATCCTGCAGGAGCTCGATCTGCGCATCGAGGCCACCCTCGCCAACCTCGAGGAGGCCCGCGATCTGCTCGACCGCCAGGAGTTCGACTTCGGCAACGGCCGCCCCGCAGGCGGCGACGTCCGCCTGGTCGAGCTGCTGCGGATCCCCGACCTGGCCCCGCTGCGCTGGCACGGCCTCTACGTCGACGGCACCTCGATCGAGCGGCTCGAGCAGGCGGCGACCTACGAGCCGATGCGCGACGAGAGCCCCGACGCCACCCGCAAGCTGCTGGTCCAGGCGATCGACGAGGCCCGTCTGCAGCTGCTCGACCACCGACGCACGGTCGATCGGCAGCGCTCGCGCGAGCCGGAGCTGCAGGTCTCGAGCACGCTGCTCGACCTCGACGCCACGCTCGTCGACCTGCGGGTCCGCGCCGACCGTTACGACATGACCCTGACCACTCGCGACTGGTTCAACGCCAGCGTCGGCGAGTCGACCAACCGCTCGGCCTTCCACCTCGCCAATCAGCACCCGACCGAGTTCACCCAGGCGCTGATCGCCAGCAGCGAGATCTGGAGCGGCGGCTGGGAGGCGGCGGTCTGGACCAAGCAGCACAAGCCGACGGTCCGCTACCGCTCGCCGATCAGCGACTCGACCCGCTATCGGCTGGCCGGCATCGTGTTCCTGGCGATCGCCAGCTTCGTGTTCGTGGTCGTCAGCCCAATCGTCACCGCGACCGCGACCGCCCGCGAGCGCGAGGCCGGGACCTTGCCGGTCCTGCGGATGACCGGTATGAGCGCGGGTGAGCTGGCTCTGGCGATGGTCGTCGGACCCAACGTGTTCGCGGCGGTGCTCGGCGGCTCGCTGCTGCTCGGCGGGCTCGTGCTGCTGGCGACCACGCTACCGATCAGCGCGCTGATGCTGCCGCTGTTCCTGCTGGTGGTGCTGGCGGTCGCCACCCACCTGACCGCGATCGGCCTCGGCGACGCGCTCGGCCAGCGGGTCAACGCGATGGTGGTCGGCGGGCTGCTCGGGGTCGGGATTCTGATCCCCGGCCTGCTCGGCGGCGTGTTGGCTTCGTTCGACATCGCCGCCACCGGTCTGCTGCTCGGACCGCTGCCGGCGCTGACCGCCAGCGTCGCCGACATCAGCGGGCTCAACGGTGTCGGCCTGTACCTGAGCGACGAGCTGACCGTGACGATGCTCGGCTACTCGCTGGCGATCCAGGCCGTGCTCGGGCTGATCTGTCTGAGCTCGTGGCGGCGGCGGGTCGAGCAGGGCTGGACGCCGCTGTTTCGGCCGATCGAAGGCGTGATCCTGGCGCTGGCCAGCATCGGCTGCAGCGCGCTGACGCTGCTCGACATCAACAACCACCACCAGGCCCAGGACTTCGACGCGCTCAACCTGCTGACCTTCCTGTCGAGCGCGTTCTTGCTGCCGCTGCTCGCCTGGTTGCTGGTCGCGAGCCTCCGCCGTCCGGCTCGTGCCCATGCGGTCGCCGATCACGTCGAGGCCCGCCGCGCGTTCCTCCGCTTCCAGGGCTTCCTGGCGCTGTCGACCTTGCTGGTCGGCGGCACCTACCACCTGGTCATGAACCAGGCCGGCCTGCAGACCGAGGACTCGGAGATCATGTGGGCGACGCTGACTCAGCTGCTGCTGGCGGCCGAGACCGGGGTTGCGACCCTGCTGTGGGCGTCGCGTCGGCGCGAGGGCAAGCTCCGCGTCGCGTTTGTCGGCGGCGCCGCGGTGTTGATGCAGCTCCGCCCGGTGTTCGGGACCTACGGTCTCGAGGTCGAGCACGTGGCCCTGACCAACTCCGCCGCCTCGCCGTTGCTGCTCAACGCCGAGATCTCGGGCTACTGGCTGGCCTTCATGGTGCTGTGCTGGGCCGCCGGGCTCGCGCTGATCTTCACCGCGCTGGTCCGTCGGCGCGACGAGAAGCGGGCCGCCCGGGCTGCCGCGGCTCAGGCCGACGCCGAGGCCGACGACGACGACTTCGGCGGCATGCCGGGTCGCCGGCTCATCCACTGATGCTCCTGTAGGGGTTTCGGCTCGGAGCCGAAACACCGCCCCTCCTGCGCCCTACAGGACCGTCCAAAGCCGAACGCTGCCTGGATCCGAGAGCTGGGTCGGGACCCCGAGCCCGGCCAGCTCCTCGCTCGGACGACGATCGAGCCACGCCGCCCGGCGCATCGCCAGCTCGTCGCCCTGGCTCGCGTAGGCCTCCCACTCGAGCTTGAAGAACGCGGCAGAGGAGACGGGGTCGGTGGTGTGCTCGAGCGACGGCATGGGACCTCGCGTCGGTTATCGACCACCCGCGCGCAGCCGCCAAAAAACCATCACTCCGCTGCGGCCGAGTTGGCCGGCTCCGGCTCCGGCTCCGAGTCGGCGTCGACAGCGAGCGCCGGCTCGCTCGGTCCGTAGGAGCGCCAGCGCTTGCTGACGATCAACCGAGCGCCGCGCGAGAAGGTCAGGTACGACCACGCCCACTGGATCAACACCAGGATCCGGTTGCGAAAGCCGGTCAGGTAGTAGATGTGGATCAACAGCCACGTCCACCAGGCCAGCACGCCGCCGAACCGCAGCTTGGTGGTCTGAACGATCGCCCGCCTGCGGCCGATCGTCGCCATCTGGCCCTTGTCGCGGTAGTGAAAGCGGCCCCGCTGCCGACCGGCGAGATCGTGAAGAATTGCCTCGGCGACGAACCGGCCCTGCTGCATCGCAACCGGAGCCAGGCCGGGGTACGGCTGACCGTGCTCGTCCTCGGCGTGGGCCAGATCGCCGGCGACGAACAGCTCGGGGTGACCCGGGACGCTGAGATCGGGGCCGACGTGGATGCGGTTGAGCCGATCGCGGACCACCTCGAGCCGATCGAACACCGGCGCGCGCACGCCCGCGGCCCACAGCACGGTCGCGGCCTCGATACGCTCGTCACCGATCTCGACGCCGTGGCCGTCGACCCTGGTGACCATGCTGTCGGTCCAGACCTGCACGCCGAGGGTCTCGAGATCATGGGTGGCCCGGCTGGCCAGATCCTCGGCGAAGTTGGCCAGGATCCGGTGGCCGGCTTCGATCAGGATCACCCGGGTCAGCTTCGGATCGATGTTGCGAAAGTCGCGAGCGAGGGTCGTGCGGCTCATCTCGCCGATCGCCCCGGCGAGCTCGACCCCGGTCGGGCCGCCACCGACGATCACGAAGGTCAACAGCCGCTTGCGCTCGCGCGAGTCGCTGGGCAGCGCCTCGGCCCGCTCGAACGCGGTCAGCACCCGCCGACGGATCTCGGTGGCCTGCTCGACGGTCTTGAGCCCCGGCGCGTAGGGCTCCCAGTCTTCGTGGCCGAAGTAGGCGTGCATGGCCCCGGCCGCTAGCAGCAGGTAGTCGCAGCGGAGCTCGCCGAAGTCGCCGAACAACCGCCGCCCGTCGGCGTCGACCGCCCGCACCTCGCCCTGAATCACCCGGATGTTGGGGTAGCGGCTGAGCATGCTGCGGATCGGCGCGGCGATGTCGGCCGGGCTCAAGCCGGCCATCGCAACCTGGTAGAGCAGCGGCTGAAACAGGTGGTGGTTGCGGCGATCGACCAGCACGACGTCGAGCTCGTGCCCGCGCCGGCCGAGGATCTTGGCGGCGTTGAGCCCGGCGAAGCCGCCCCCGACGATCACCACTCGCTTGCGTTGCTTGACCTCGGACAAGGGCGAGTCTCCTGCCCGAGTCGTACGTCGGTGCGCACCCGTCGTCACCCGTCGGTCGAGCTCACGCAGAAATTGCCGTGGACGAGCAGCTCGCCGACCGCCTCGTGGCGCTCGATCAGCGGCGTCTCGCAGGGCCGACCGGAGGCGTGGAAGAAACCCAGCTGGTCGGGCGCATCACCGAGCTCGACCACGGTCGAGCTTCGGGTGCCGTAGTTGAGCGGTCGAGCGTGGACGCAGACGCTGTCGAGCCCGATGCCGAGCGGATCCGGCGGATCGTGCGGGCGATGATCGGCGAGCACCGATCGCCAGCCGGCGAGGTCGGGCGCCGGCCCGGCGGCGAGCTGCTCGGCCCGCTGCGCGAGGATGGTGTGGCGCTCGCTGGCGGCCGCGCCGAAGCTGCGCTCGGTGATCCAGTGGACCCCGGGCGGAAGCTCGAGCTCGTGCAGCCGCTCGCCGTCGGACCAGATCGCCGAGCCGCCACCGCGGTCGGCAAGCAGCAGGTGAAAGGGGTTGTAGTCCCGCGCCGCCAGCCTGGCGATCCGATCTCGGGCTGCGCGATGATCGGCGGCGCCGAGCGCCTCGAACACCGGCTCGCCTCGCGAACGTCGGCGCGGATCGGGGATCGCTCGGCGGTTGGTGATGCCGACGAACAGGCCGGCGTCATTGATGCCGAGCCAGGTCCCGCCCGCACGAACATCCCGCGGCGCGAGCACGGGTCGCGCCGCGACCTCGCCCGCCGGCCACACCCGCGGATCGATCGCCGGTCGATCGAGGGCCTCGTCGCGGTTGGCCGCGACGACCAGCGGCCGGCCCGGCCAGACCTGCAGCGCGGCGATGATCGTGCACATCGGCGTCAGACTACGCCCGGCCCGGCGCTCCGCTACAGCGAAACCCAGTCAGCGGAACCGGACATGCAGGTGGTTCTTGTGCCCGCGCCAGTGGCGGATCAGCCCGCGCGTGCGACCGGTGCCGCGCGGATACTGGAAGTACTCGTCGAGCTTGGCCTTGGGCACCCCGTTTTGCCTGGCGTGCTCGTAGAGCAGCGCCTGGACCTCGTAGTCGAGGTAGATGACCCGGACCTCGCCGGTCGCGATGAACTCCTCGATCAGGATCCAGGTGCGGCGCAGATCGATGTTGTCCTTGCTCGCGCCCGAGAAGTGCAGGCGATCGGCGACATCACCCTGCAGCACCAGGCCGATGTCGAGGTCGTTGCCTTCCTGGTGCGAGAGGTGGCCGTTGAGCGGGCCGCCGCCGCTCTTGGAGATGTCGCCGATCCGCAGCTTGGGTCCGCCGTCGGCCCGCTTGGCGTAGCGGTCGACGACCTGGCCGATCAGCCGAATGGTCCGCGTGGTGCCGTAGACGTTGTGCTCGCGCTTGATCGTGTAGGCGTGGTGATCGGGCAGCTTGCGGCCGTTGCTGAGCCGGCCCGGTTGCGGCGGCTCGGGCTCGAAGCCGGGCAGGATCTCGCCGACGGTGACGATCCGCAGCTTGTGGCCGATCCGCAGCTTGTTGGGATCGCGGAGCTTGCCGTCCTGCAGGGCCAGCAGCTCGTCGGGCGCGAGCCCGTGATCGTGGGCGATCTTGTTGAAGGTGTCGCCGGACCTGACCTCGTAGTCGATCTCGACGATCTCGCGCGGCGGGATGTCGGGGCACACCGCGAGCTTGTCGCCGACCCGGATGTAGTTGGGGTTGTCGGCGAGCTTGGGGTTGAGCGCGATGATGTCCTTGCTCGCCACGCCGTAGAGTCCGGCGATCAACCCGAGGTGCTCGCCGGCCGCGACCACGTGCCAGTGGATCGGGGTCCGAAAGTCGCAGGCCTCGTCACCGCGGCGCTGCTGGCCTCGCTTCTTGGACTTGCGCGGCGCGATGGCTTCGTGGGGATCGCCCTCGGACTCGTCGCCGTCGATCGCCGCCCCGCCGCCAGCGCCGGGCTCCGCCGCGTTGGCTGGGCCGGCGAGGCTCCAGACCATGAGGGCGGCGGTGAGGACGAGGCTCGACGAGCGTGGACGCATGATCTCCTCGGCGAAGCTGGTGGGATACGGCCCCACCCTCCCGATCCCATAAGATGTCTTTGGCCACGGACAAAAAAATCGGTCAATTCGCATCGCGGCGGCGAGCCGGGTAACTTGCTAGCGAGGTCTCATGCGATCCACTTGTTCTTCGTCTCTTCGTCCTTTCTCTCGTTCGCTCACCCTCGGCTCGTTCGCGGTGCTCGCTACCGTCACGCTGACCGCTTGCCAGCCGGACAAGGGACCAGGCTCGGTCGTGGTCACGTACGTGCTGGGCAACAGCAAGACCTGTGAGGAGGTCGGCGTCACCGAGATCGAAGCCACGCTGTTCCGCGGCAGCTTCGAGGAGCCGAGCCGGTCGTACTCCGAGCGGGTCCCGTGCGAGATGGGCGAGGTCGAGCTCGACGGCGTCGAGCCCAGCAACTACGAGGTCCGAGTCGTCGGCTTCGATGAGGACGGCTTCGCCACATTCGACAACTTGGGGCAAAATACCTCGCAGCGAACGGTCGAGGTGTTCGAGGCGGCGGAGTCGGACTTCGACGCCGATCTGACCGCCCGCCCCGCCGACTTGCTGATCCGATGGCGACTTGGTGATCAGGGATTCGGGAATTGTACCGGGGTTGGAATTGCACGGTTCGAGATCAACGCCTACGAAGTCGGAGGCGGTACGCTGTTGCTCAGCACCCTGCTCGACTGCGAGCAGGCCGGCGGCGACGACGGCTACCGGCTCGTGCCCGATCCCGCTCGGGTCCTGAACGGCGTGTCGTTTGGCGAAGTTGGTATTCAGGCCCTCGCCGCCGACGGCGACGACGTCGGACTTCCGGCCACGTTCGTGTTTGATCCGGTGGGGGCGGGCTACCCGGTCAGGCTCGGGATCGAGTGCACCCAAGCGGGTTGCATTTCGGAGTAGCGGAAATCGGTGCGAGCCCCAACACGGTGCTCGACGATCATTGTCGGCGCTTCAACGAAGCTGCGTTTCAGTGTTGAAGCGCCGACGCGGTTGAGTTAGGTTGGCAGCATCGAGTGTCCCGTCTGCACGTCCAGGCGGAGCCGACTCTCGAGACTGGTCTGTTGGACAGATCGAGGCACGCACGGCGCCTGCAACACCCGGCGCCCGACCGTGGTCCAGTCGCTTCGCGCGGCATCGACTCACCTCCCGCATTCACCCTCGGCGGGGTAGCCGGAACCGTCATGCACTACAGCCAGCAACGCAGCGCGGTCAACTCGACTCTCGAACTCGGACTTGGCGGCAACGTGGACGTGCTGCGAATTCGCTTCCAGGGCTTCATCGACGTGACCGAGCTCGGCGAGCGGATCGAGGCAATCCTCGATCGCCTGCGACGCGAGACCCCAACCGGGCTCCTGTGTGATCTCCGACCGGTGGCCGGGTATGGACCCGGGACCCCGGCGCTGGCCCGCGAAGGTCTGGCACTCGCCCGCAAGGTCGGCGTGCGGCGGGTGGCGTTGGTGGTCAACTCCTCGGTCGTGCGCACCGCCGCGCAGCTGCTGGCTCGCAACCTTCGACTCGAGCTCCGTTGCTTCCTGGGCGAGGCCGAGGCGCTGCGCTGGCTCGATGGCCTCGGGCCCAATGTGTCACATTAGTCGGGGCTGTGTCGATTCGATACTCAGCCGGAGATGCTGGGGATGTGGACGATCTGCAGCCGGTTGCCGGCCGGATCGATCAGATAGAACGAGGTCGCGCCGTCGCGATGCAGCCGCGGCTTGCCGAGGATCTCGATCTCGAGCTCGGCGGCCCGCTCGCTCAGGCGCGCGTGCCAGGCCTCGACCGCGAGCGCGTCGGGGACCATGAAGCCGAGGTGATCGAGGGCCGAGTGAGCGCGCTCGACCTGGCTGACCCGATGGAGCGCGAGGTTGTCACGGCCGCTGGTCAGGTACGCCGCGTCGACGTCGGGCTGCCAGTCGATCTGCATGCCCATGCCCTCGCGATAGAACCGTAGGGTGGCGTCGTAGCGATCGTCGGCAACGTGGACGGCGACGTGGTGGAGGCCCAGAAGCGGCGGCGTGGTCGACTCGGCAGACGCGCTCACACCTTGGTTCTTAGGCGCGGCTCGGGGCCCATGCAAACGCAAAGACCGGCGAGCATCACCGCGCTGGACGCGGCGCGCCGAGCCGTGTTACCCCGGCCCAGAACCCGTCTTGGAGTCCTTCGCCGTGAAACGAGTCCTCGGAATTTGCGTCGCCGCCCTGCTGCTCCTGCCCGCCTGCCAGCCCAAGGAAAAGGACGTCGACGTCGAGGCCGAGATTGCTCGCAACCTGGCCGACGGTGACTCGAACCTGCGCAACAACAAGGTCGCCGAGGCCAAGAAGAACTACGAGGTCGTGCTCGGCCACGATCCCGGCAACGCGGCCGCGTTGACCGGGCTCGGTCGCATCGCCCTCGACGCCGAGGATCCGGCCGGGGCGATCGAGCCGCTCGAGAAGGCGGTCGCGGCCGATCCCAAGTACTCGCTCGGACACGCCTCGCTCGGTCGCGCGTACGCGGGGACCAAGGACTGGGCCAAGGCCGCCGAGCACCTCGGCCAGGCCTGGGAGCTCGACAAGGACACCGAGCAGTACGGCCTCGAGTACGGCATCGCGCTGCGCGAGGCCAAGCAGCTCGACAAGGCCTCCGAGGTGCTGCTCGAGGTCGCCGAGATCAACCCCAAGCTCAAGTACGTGTACCGCGAGCTCGGCCGGGTGCAGCTCGACGGGGGTGAGCTCGACAAGGCGCTGCGGACCTTCATGAAGGCGCAGACCCAGTGGGCCGGCGATCAGGACGCGTTCGCAGGCGCGGCGATGGTCTACGAGGCCCAGGGCGAGATTTCCAAGTCGATCGATCAGTGGTCGCAGTACATCCAGCAGGACTGCTGCTCGACCTACTCCAAGGACGTCGCCCAGCCCAAGCTCGCCGAGCTCAAGGCCAAGGAGAACGCGACGCCCAACGATCCGACCGAGGCCGGTTAGGGCGTGACCGCGTTGGCCGGGGCCGAGAACAGCTTGGCCGCGCCGCCGATCATCCCGCTGACGAAGACCTGCTTGCGATCCTCGCTGAGCGCGACGCTCGGGTCGGTCATGCCGGCCGGCAGCGCGACGTCTCGCCAGACGCTCTCGGTGTCGCGCCAGCGCAGCTTGTCGCCGGTCAAGGTCCACAGGCCGCCCTCTTGGCTGGCCCACATGCCCTGCGGATGCTCGCCGGGCGGCAGCTCGTCGAGCAGCCAGCCATCCGACTTGCCGCGGTGGTGGAGGATGAACTCGCGCGCGCCGCTGGTCGCGAGCACGCTGACGCTGTGCTTGCCGCGGCTGGCCTTGCGGCCGAACTTCCAGTCGTCGAGCGGGAGCTGCTGGGCCTTGTCGGCGACGCACAGATCGTCCGTGCACTCGATCTGGGCGTAGTAGCCGGCGGCGTCCCTGCTGATCACGTAGATCTTGCCGGAGCCGGCCTCGACGAAGTCGATGGCGGTGCCGCGGTGCGGGCCGATGTCCGGGTCGTCATGCTTGCCGGCCACCCGGGTGATCTGGCTGAGGCTGGCCGGGTAGATCAGCATGCCGCTGCGGGTGCTCATGTGGGCCTCGTTCCAGTCGTCGGTGCCGGGGTGGAACCACTGATCGCCGTGATAGGCCTGCGGCACCCAGCGGTTGCCGCCGCGCAGCTTCATCAGCCGGATGTAGAGGATCTCCATGTCCTCTTCACCGTCTTCCTCGACCATCTTCGACTGCACGAACCACGCGTCCGAGGGCCAGACGCCGAGCACCGGGAGCGTGGGTTCCATGTCCATCTCGACGACCGCGAGCTGACCGTCGGCGCCGATTTGAACCCAGCTCGATCCGGCCCGGCCGAGCACGCCCGCGTCGAGCTCGAGCACCAGCGCCAGCGCTTCGCCGGGCTCGGCTGCGAGCGTCCACTGGGCAGTGAACGAGCTCGCGCTCCAGGGCTTGATGGCGATCTCTTTAAGTGCACCCGCCGGCGGCTCGACCTCGGCCTCGGGCTCGAGCGGAATCGGTGGGTCGGCTGCGGTCGTGGGCTGCGGCTCCTCGAGCTCGGCGACCGGCTGCGGCTCGGGCTCGGGCGG
>Ga0079224_100012095_pt1 | contig 11933 bp, 14 predicted proteins | sample Stecom2015_FD_80414 | JGI IMG/M metagenome (GOLD analysis project Ga0079224, IMG submission 80414) | Agricultural soil microbial communities from Utah to study Nitrogen management - Steer compost 2015 | ecosystem: Environmental > Terrestrial > Soil > Agricultural land | place: USA: Utah... | reverse complement strand
TCGCCCGCCGGGACCGGCCGCCGTCCGTGGGGTCCAGCGTGCCGAAGCGGTCGATCAATCCGGAATCGATCGCGCGCTGCGGCACCTGGTCGGTCGCCCCCCAGCGCGAGTCGTAGAGCATCGCGGTCACGTCCATGCGGTCGGCACCGCGCCGCTCGCTGTAGCGGAGCAGGGCGTTGTCGCGACGAAGGTCGGCGGGTTCGACCCAGGGGCCGTCGCGGACATGGTGCTCGAACGCGGCGAGCCAGTTGCCGTGGGCGGTTGCCACCGAGCCCGCGCCGAAGAGACGACCGTAGCCGTGCTCGCCGATGCCGATGGATACGAGCGGGCGCTCGAGCCGGTCGCGCAGCACGATGTCGGCCGAGCCGGCCGTCGAGAAGTCGCCGTTGTCCGCGAAGTACGGGCCCTTGCGGTACTCGATGCGCTCGACGAGCTCCGGCATCAGGAAGTTCAGGTCCGTGTAGCCGTGGCCGTGGCCGTGCGTGGGCAGGTTGACCGGAACGCCGTCGACCCGCGTCGCGAAGTCGGTGCCGTGATCGAGGTTGAAGCCGCGCAGGAAGTACTGGTTGGCCTTGCCGTCGCCCGAGTGCTGCGTGACGATCATGCCCGGGACGTACTCGAGGATCTCGCCGGTGCGCAGCGCCGGCCGATTCTCGAGCAGGGAGGCGCCGACGACGCCCTGGGAGGCGGCGTCCGACGACCCCACCGAATTGTCGTAGTGACCGACGACGCGGACCTCGTCGAGCCGGGCCTGCTGGGCGAGCGACGTGGACGCGAAGAGCAGCGCGGCGAGGCCGATCGCCGCGAAACCGCCGCGAGCGGCGGCCATCAGCGGTCGATATCGAGCCCGGCGGCGAGCGCCTGCTCGTCGGCGTGGTAGGAAGAGCGCACGAGGGCGCCCACGGCCGCATGCTCGAAGCCCATCTCCCGCGCCCTGGCGCCGAACATGGCGAACGTGTCGGGATGGACGTAGCGCTGCACGGGCAGGTGCGCGTCCGACGGCGCCAGGTACTGGCCGATGGTCAGCATGTCGACATCGTGCTCGCGCAGGTCCGCCATCACCTCGAGGATCTCCTCGTCGGTCTCGCCGAGGCCCACCATCAGGCCGGACTTGGTGGGCACGCCCGGCACGCGGCGCTTGAACTCCTGCAGCAGCTTCAGCGAATGCGCATAGTCGGAGCCGGGCCGAGCCTGGCGATAGAGCCGCGGCACCGTCTCGAGGTTGTGGTTCATCACGTCGGGCGGCGCCGCCTCGAGGATGTCCAGCGCGCGTTCAAGGCGGCCCCGGAAGTCCGGGACGAGTATCTCGATGCGGGTTGCCGGGGCGAGCTCGCGGACCCGTCGTATGCACTCGACGAAATGCGCGGCACCGCCGTCGCGCAGGTCGTCGCGGTCCACGCTGGTGATGACGACGTAGCGCAGCCCCAGGGCGGCGATCGTCCGGGCGAGGTTGAGCGGCTCGTCCGCATCGAGCGGGTCGGGCCTGCCATGGCCGACGTCGCAGAACGGGCAACGGCGGGTGCACTTGTCGCCCATGATCATGAACGTGGCGGTGCCCTTGCCGAAGCACTCGCCGATGTTCGGGCAGGCCGCCTCCTCGCAGACGGTGTGCAGCCGGTGCTCGCGCAGGATCCGCTTGATCTCGTAGAAGCGGCTGTCCACCCGGGCCGGCCTCACGCGGATCCAGTCGGGCTTGCGCAGCGGCTCGGTCGCCGGCACCACCTTGATCGGGATGCGGGCCGTCTTGGCCGCCGCCTTCTGCTTGGTGTTCGGGTCCAGCGGCGGGCGGTTCGGTTCGGTGGGCAGGCTCATGGCTCGGTTCGAAGGGGAAGCGGCTCGCCTATTATCGCCGACCCGGGGACCGCATCCGCGCCCAGGCCGCGGAGAAGGAAGCGCGCCAGTTCCTCGCCCGCGGCGGCCACGTTGCGGACGACGCCCTGGCTTCGCATGTCGGTCACGGCGAGTCCCGGCATGCCGCAGGGATCGATGCGCCCGAAGGGGTCGAGGTCCATCGCGACATTCAGGGCGAGCCCGTGGTAGGTGCGCCCGTGGCTGACCTTGAGCCCGATCGAGGCGATCTTGGCGCCGCTGCCGCGGGCATCGCGCACGTAAACGCCGGGCGCGCGATCGCGTCGCGTCGCCGCGATTCCCACCGAAGCGAGGTAGTCGATCACCGCCTGCTCGACGAGGCAGACGAAGTCGCGCACGCCCAGCCGTCGCCGGCGCAGGTCCACCAGGAGGTAGGCGACGAGCTGGCCCGGACCGTGATAGGTCACCTGGCCGCCCCGGTCGGTCGTCACGACGGGAATCGCGCCCGTGTCGTGCACGAAACCGGCATCGCCGGCGAAGCCCTGCGTGAAGACGGGCGGATGCTCGAGGAGCCATACCTCGTCCGGGCTTCCCGGATCGCGATCGCGCGTGTACGCGCGCATCGCCTCGAGCGTGGGCAGGTAGGGGGCGAGGCCGATCCGTCGGACGACGAGCTGGTTCGGTGGCGCGTGCATGGGCGACGAGGTTCGGATGGGGCTTCCGCCACGATCATGGCATGATCGGGAATCCGTTTCCTCCGGAGACCCTTCGATGGCCACATTCGAGTCCCCCTTCCGTGTCGTCCGCCAGGCAGGCTTGCGTCGCATGCTGCTCGTGCTGGGCGTGGCCGCGCTCGCCGGCTGCGCGCAGACCGGGGGTGCCGGCGACGAGGGCCGCTCGCGTGGCGGCGGCTTCCTCGGCGGCCTCTTCTCGAGCGGGCTCCCGGGCAGCCAGTGGAAGTTCGTCGAGGTGCTCGGCAAGCCGGTGCCGGACGAGGTTCGCCCGGAATCGAACCTGCTGAGCTTCGACAAGGACCAGGACGGCCGCGGCACCTTCTCGGCGGGCGTCGGCTGCAACCGCATGAACGGCCGCTATCGCGTGCGCGACGACGAGGTGCAGTTCCGCATCGAGCAATCCACCAAGATGGCCTGCGCCGGCGAGGTCGGGATCGCGGAACGGCGCATGGTCGCCGCGCTGAGCTCCACCAGCAACTACCGGATCTCGCGCGATCGCCTCGAGCTGCTGGCCCAGGGCCAGGTGATGGCCACGCTCAACCGCCGCTGATGCGGCGCGGGGCCGCGTCCTAGAGGACCATCCTCACGAGGGGATGGGCAACCAGCGCGTCGTGCAGCGCGTGCAGCTGGGCGCGCGAGTGCGCCGTGATCGTCACCGTCAGGCTGAGCCAGTTGCCCCGCGACGACACCCGCATCTCCACGCTCGCCGGATCGAAGTCCGGCGCATGCGCGAGGACGATCGCGGTCACCGTGTCGGCGAACTCGTCCACGCGCGCGCCGATGACCTTCAGCGGGAACGCCACCGGGAAGTCCAGCAGCTGCTCGAGCCGGTCGAACGCGCTGTCCGTGCCGGGCCGGTTCGATCCGTTGCCCCTGTCGGTCACGACCAGCCGGCGATCGCCGGGTCCGTCTTGGCGCGCTGGTAGGCGGCATGCAGGCGGCGATGGACCGGCCCCGGCTTGCCGTCGCCCACCGGCCTGCCGTCGAGCCTCGTGGCCGGCAGGATCTCCTGCGTCGCCGAGCTGATCATGAGTTCGTCCGCGCGCACCACCTCGTCGCGATGGATGCGGCGTCGCTCGAACGGGATGCCCTCGGCCTTGCACAGGGCCTCGATGAGCCCCACCCGGATGCCTTCGAGCGCCAGGGGCCCGGCGGGCACCCCGCGCACGACGCCGTCGCGCACGACCCAGACATTGCTGGCGGCGCCCTCGGTGAGGAAGCCGTCGCGGAACATCACGCATTCCTGCGCGCCGGCGTCGATGGCCGCTTGGCGCGCGAGCACGTTGCCCAGCAGCGAGGTGGACTTGATGTCGCAGTGCAGCCAGCGCTCGTCGGGCAGCGAGACGAGCGAGATGCCCTGCTCGAGCACCGCGCCCGCCGGGGGCTTGAGCTCGCTGCTCATGGCGAACACGGTCGGCGTGGCGTCGGCGGGAAAGGGGTGGGCGCGCGGCGCAACGCCCCGGGTCACCTGGATGTAGACGAACTGGTCGGGCCAGGGATGACGGCCCACCAGCTCGCGCACGAGCCCGTCCCAGCCGGCTTCGCCGAGCGGGTCGGCGATCCGGATCGCCGCGAGGCTGCGGCCGAGCCGCGCCCGGTGCTGCGGCCAGCGGAACGGCCGGCCCCCGTACACGGGCACCACCTCGTACACGCCGTCGCCGAAGATGAATCCCCGGTCGAGCACGGGCACCCTGGCCTCGGCCAGCGGCATGTACTGCCCGTCCAGATAGACCGTCTGCCCGTTCATGTCGCGCTTCTCCGATCGGTGTTCACTGGCGCAGGATCAGCATCTTGAGGCTGTCCCAGAGGCGGCCGACGATGCCGGCCGGCGCGACATCCTCCATCGCGACCAGCGGACGCTCGGCGAGCAGCTCGCCGTCGAACCTCACCCTCAGCGTGCCGATGCGCTGGCCCTTGGCGATGGGCGCGACGAGGGGCTGGATGTGCTCGATCTCCGCCTGGACCTTCTGTGCCTGGCCCTTGGGCACGGTGACCCGCACCGCTTCCTCGAAGCCGCCGGGCACGACGTCGGCCTCGCCCTTCCAGACCGTATAGCTGCCCGCGGGCTGGTTGGCCGCATAGACCTCGACGGCATCGAAGTTCTGGTAGCCCCAGTTGAGCAGCTTCTGGGACTCGATCGCCCGCGCCGCCATCGAGGCGGTGCCGAGTACGACGGACAGGAGCCGGCGCTTGAGGTTCGAGCCCGGCTGCGGTCGCAGGGCGGACGTGATGAGGCAGTAGCCGGCCGCCTCGGTGTAGCCCGTCTTCATGCCGTCGACGGTCGGATCGACGTACAGCAGGCGGTTCCGGTTGCCCTGCTTGATGTTGTTGTAGGTGAAGGACTTCTCCGAATAGAGCTTGTAGTGCTCGGGGAAGTCGCGGATCAGGTTCATCGCCGAGATCGCGAGGTCGCGCGCGGTCGAGTAGTGCTCCGGCGCCGGCAGGCCCGTCGCATTGCGGAACTGGGTATTGGTCATGCCCATCCGCTGGGCCTGCTGGTTCATGATCTCGGCGAACGCCTCCTCGGTGCCGGCGACCGCCTCGGCGAGGATGATCGACGCGTCGTTGCCCGACTGCACGATCATGCCGCGCAGCAGGTCCTCGACGCGCGCAGGATCGTTCGGCTCGACGAACATCCGCGACCCGATCGCCTTGTAGGCGCGCTCGGACACCGGGGGGCGCTGGTCGAGGCTGATCCGCTTGTCGGCCAGCGCGCGGAAGACCACATAGGCGGTCATCACCTTGGTGAGCGACGCCGGTTCGTAGCGCTCGTCGGCGTTGTGCTCCGCGAGCACCTGGCCAGTCGTCATGTCGACCAGGATCCACGCCCTGGCGGCGAGTTCGGGCGGGCTCACCTGGGCCCGTGCGGGAGCGCTTCCGAATCCGATCGATAGCGACAGGAAAATCGCTATAGAAGACAAGAGCTTGTGCATCAATGCTCCTCTAAAACCTGACATTATAGGGGGGTCGGTCGCCGATGGCCCGGCGACGGTTCAACGCTCGGACTGCCGGAAGAGCGGCTTGACCAGGGCCACCACGCGGCGAGCCGGCTCGCCGCCCCCGCGGAAGTAGAGGACGTCGATCGCCTCGCGCAGGACCTGCCGCAGCACCTCGATGCTTACGCAGTCCTGTACCCGCGCCTCCCAGACCTCGCCCGCATGCCCGAGCTCGTGTATGAACACGCCGCGCAGTTCGCGCTTGAGCTGCGCGAGCATCGCCCGTTCCGCGGCGATTCGCTGCCGCCGCGCGAGGGCGTCCGGCTGCGCGACCTTGCCCCGGAGCGCTACCAGGCCGCGGCCGCGCAGGATCGAGACGAGGCGGTCGAGCTCGCCCGCGCGCGCAAAACGCGGCAGGTCGGCGAGGCTGCGCTGGCCGTCGATCAGCGTGAGCAGGCGCAGGCTCGCCCGGTCCAGCCCGGGCGGCGGCGTCACCAGCGCCGCGTCCCCCGTCGCGGTGCGCTCGAACACCGCGAGCTCGTCGAAGTCGCGGTCGTCGTCCCCGACGCTCACAGCGGCTCGATCCTGTGGCGCAGCGCCTGCGCCGTGTCGAGGTCGCGCGTCGCCGCGACCGCGGCCATCATGGCCGGCACCAGCCGGCGCAGTTCGGCGCGCGAGCGCGCCCGGCCGATGCGCTCGACGAAGGCCTCCCCGGCTTCGCCGAGCGTGTCGGCGCAGGCCTGCACCAGGCGTCGGCGCAGCGTGCCCAGCGCCGCATCCTCCGGCGCGGTGGCGATGCCCTCGGCCGGCAGGACCGGCGAGGGAACCCGGCGCAGGAAGCCGCGCGCCTCGAGCGCGGCGATCTCCGCGGGAAAGCCGGGCTCGGGGAAGCAGCGGGCCAGCGCCCGCGTCGGGCGCCTGCCGTCGCACAGGATGAGGATCTGGCGCTCGCGCGGGGTAAGTCCCGCGCGGCCGGTGCGCAGCTCGTCCGTGCCGAGCCGGGTGCGCACGGGCCGCTCGTCGCCGGCGCTCATGAGGCGTCCGCGCCGGCGTCGTCCGGGGCGGTGCCCGGGCGCGCGCCCGCGATCGACTCGCTCACCAGGCGCTTGAGCAGGGTGAGCCGGCCATGGAAGAAGTGGCCCGTGCCGGGCACGACCACCACCGGGAGCCCCATCGGCCGCGCCCAGTCGAGCACGGCCGACAGGGGCACGACGTCGTCGGTCTCGCCGTGGATCACGAGGCTGTCGTCGGGCACCGTCTCGACCGTGAAGCGCGAGGCGGCCACGCCGACCAGGACCAGGCGCCACGCCGGCCGGCCTTCCTCGGCGAGCCGGCGCGCGACGCGCGACTGCACGAACGATCCGAAGGAGAAGCCGCCCAGCACCAGGGGAAGATGCTCGCCGGCCGCAGCCCTCGCATGGCGCACGACGGCGAGCAGGTCCTCGGTCTCGCCGTCGCCATCGTCGTGCGTGCCCTCCGTCTCGCCCACGCCGCGGAAGTCCGGGCGCCAGCAGGCGAAGCCCTCGGCGACGAGCGCGCGGGCGATCGTCTGCACCACCTTGTTGTCGCGGGTGCCGCCGTAGAGCGGATGGGGATGCGCGATGACGGCGATGCCGCGCACGGGCCCGGGGGGCGCGTCGTACGCGGTCGAGATGCGGCCGGCGGGGCCGGCGATGGCCACCGTCTCGGTGGCGGCGTTCATTCGAGCCGCAAGCGTGCTACCGGTTCGCCGCCGGCGAGATGCGACTCGACGATCTCGTCGATGTCCTGCCGGTCGAAGACCCGGTACCAGACGCCTTCCGGATAGACCACGGCCACGGGGCCGAGTTCGCAGCGGTCGAGGCAGCCCGACTTGTTCACGCGCACCTTGCCCGGGCCGAGCAGCCCGAGTTCCTTGCAACGTTGCTTCGCGTAGGCCTGCAGGTCCGCCGATCCCGCGGCGGCACAACAGGGTCGTGTCTCATCGTCGCGTTGGTTGACGCAGAAGAAGATGTGACGATGGTAATAGCTCATTGCGCACCGATTATAGTCGCCGCCCGTCGCGGCGCGACGACAGGCGTGCGCCGAGGAACGCGATCGCCGCATACGGCCATGCGAAACCGATCGCCGTGATGAGCGCCGTGAGGTTGGCCCATTCGCGATGGTCCGCCGCCGCGATCATCGTGCGCTGGTAGTCGCTCGCCGGGGTGAGGTTGTGCAGCACCGTGGCCAGAACGAGCGCGACGAGTCCCACCGCCGTCGCCTGGCGACGGTCGAGCCAGCCGCAAGCGAGCAGGGCGGGCAACGAGACCAGCAGGCCGCCCTGCGGGGCAGCGGACAGCCAGCCGAAGGGCGCCTGCGGGTCGGGAAGCCAGTAGGCCCCGGCGGCCCGGACGGCCGCGGCGCACGCGATCGTCGCCACCGTGATCGCGAACCATCGCGCGCCCGGGCGGATGATGGTTCGCACCAGGCCCCCGATGGCAAGGACGGTGAGGAACACGCCCACGCCCTCGGCGAGCCGCGCAACGCTCTCCGGCAGTCGCCATGCATCGACCGCGGCCGGCTCGATGCCGAGCGCCACGAAGGCGGCATCGCCGAGCCGGCCCGTGCCGAAGACGAACACCTGGGGAGCGGCCTGGGCGAGCAGCCACGCGAGCAGCAGCACGAGGCCCGTGCCGGCGCCTTCGTCGAAGGGAAGGCGATGGTGGTGGGTTGCCCTCCAGCGTTGCCAGCGGTGGGCGAGGAAGCGCTCGAAGGCGATCGCCAGCACGATGCCGGCGAACGCCCCGGCGGTGTTCGCCGCCCAGTCCAGGCGCGAAGGCACGCGGCCGGGCAGCAGGGTCTGCAACCATTCGAGCACCAGCGAAAGGCCGCTGGCGGCGACGAGGGCGAGGCCCGCCGCGAGCCACGACGGCGGCCGCCGGCCGTCGATGAGCAGCGGCAGGAGGATGCCGAGCGGCACGTACATCGCGATGTTGAGCGCGACGTCGAAGCGGGTCCAGTAGCGCGGCCACGGTTCGAACACGAAGCCGAAGCCGATCGCGCGCAGCGACGACCATGGACGCCAGCCCGAGAAGGGGTAGAGCGTCGACCAGACGATGGCGGCGACGACCGCCAGCGTGAGGATCGCGAGTCCGGCGGAGCGACGGGGGGTCCGTTGGCGCGAAGGCAAGTCGGGCGGCCCGGTGGGCGACGCCAGTTACGGGAATCGCCCGGTGTTGGACAGGATGCGCCACAGGATATGATTCCGCGGTGAACACCACAATCGACGTCTCGCCCAACGGCGGAACGCAACGAGCGGCGGCGATCGAATGGCGCCACGTGGCCGAGATCGGCTCGACCAACGACGAGCTGCTCGCGGGGGAGTTCGGCGCCGAACCGAAGCGTCCTGTCGTGCTCCGCGCCGATCGCCAGGTGGCGGGTCGTGGCCGGCGCGGTCGCCGCTGGGTCTCCGAGCCGGGTGCCGCCCTCACGTTTTCCGTCGCGCTGGAACGCCGGGTGCGCCCGGGACAGGCGCCGCTCGCCGGCTTTTCGCTCGCCGTGGGCGTGGCGCTCGCCGAAGCGCTCGTCGGCGACGTGCCGGACCTTGGCCTGAAGTGGCCCAACGATCTCGTCCGCGCGGGCGGCAAGGCGGGGGGCATCCTCGTCGAGACCCGGCGCGAGGGTGGCATCGAACGGACGGTGGCCGGCATCGGCCTTAACCTGCTGGCGCCCCGCATCGACGCGGACGCGGCGCATCCCGTCGATGCCCTCGTGCCCACGGGCCTCTTCGAGCGTCCCGGCGCGTTCGACGCCGACGAGCTGGGGCGACGGTGCGCGCTCGCCGTGTGGGTGGCCTTCGACGACTTCGTCGCGCACGGCCTCGGCGCGTTCGTCGAGCGCTGGCGGCATTTCGACGCGGCTGCCGGCCGGCCCGTCGTGCTGCGCGACGCCGAGCGGGTGCTCGCGCGCGGCACCGCGCTCGGCATCGATGCGAATGGCGGGCTGCGCATCCGTGATGCCGCGGGCGTGGAGCGGTCCTGGTCGATCGGCGAGCTGTCGCTGCGCTTCGAGGCGTCGGGCTGAGGAAGGCCGCGATGCGCATCGCCCTCCTGTTGCTGGTCGCGGCCAACCTGCTTGCGTTCGCGTGGGGCCAGGGCTGGCTCGCGCCCGTCATCGGCGACGTCCGGCAACCCGAGCGCCTGGAGCGCCAGGTCGGCCCGGAGCGGCTGCGCGTGCTGCGCAGGGACGACCCCCACCCGAAGGAGCGCGTGGTGGCCGGTCGGGTCGAGTCCGACGAGTCGCGCCGCCCATCCCGGCCGTCGGGCGCCCCCGCGCGCGCGCCGGCTCCCGGGACGGCACGCGCGCCCGCTGCCGCCGCGCCGCCCGCCCGGGAGGCAAGCGCCCCGCGCGAGCCCGGCGCACGCATCGATGCCGCCGCGCGCGAGGACGCCCCGACCGTGGCGACAGGGGCTCCGGGCCGGACGGCGCAGGGTCGGGGGAGCGAAGCCGGCCGGCTGGAGGATGCGCCCGGCGCCGCTTCCACCGGCATCGGTCGCGCGGCCGACGGTGCCGCCGACCTCGGCCTGCGCGACATGGCCCGCCCGTCGCCCGCGCGCTCACCGGCCGATGCGGCCATGCCCGCTGCGCAGGAAGAACCCGCCGGTTCGGCCGCCGCGGCCCCGGGCGCCGACCCCGCCGCGTCGAAGCCGCCCGCGACACCGGACGCCGAGACGCCGAGGGCGGCGCCTTCCGTTCCCTTCGGCCTTGCCGAGCCGCCGATCACCGCCGCCCTGACGAGCGATCCCACGCGGCTCGCCCGCGCCGCGGCCGGTGTCGCCCCGCCGTCCGGCGAAGGGCCGGACGACACCGCGGCGGCCGTCCGCTCCGCCCGTTCGCCGGCCGCGGATGCCGGCCTGCCGGGCAACCTCGAGACCGGTGCCTGGCCGGCGCCCGTTGCCGTGGCCCGGGCGGCGCAGGCCTGCTTCGACCTGCGCGGCCTCGACACGGTGCGCGCGGCGGCGGTGCGCGATCAGCTCGAGGACATGGGCGCCACCAGCATCGAGGAGCGCGCGATCGAGAACCGCAGCGGCTTCATCGTCTTCGTGCCCGCCTCGGAAACCGTGGAGCAGGCGCAGGCCCGCATCGAGCAGCTGCGCGCCCAGGGCGTGCGCGACACCTACCTGGTGATGGACGGCACCTACCGCCTCGCGATCTCGCTCGGGGTGTTCAACCGGCGTGACAGCGCCGAGCAGCTGGAACGCGAGGTGCGCGCGCGCGGCGTCGAGGATGCCCGCATCGACTTCCTCAATCCGGCGGCGACGCGCGTGACCCTGCGGGTGCGTGGTCCCGAGGACCTGCTGGGCGAGGCGCAGGTACGCGCCGTGGCGAACCTGCGCGATGGCCAGCTGGCGCGCTGCCCATGAGGCGCGGCAGGGCCGGGGGAAACGCGGGGACGGGGCGCTAGCCCCGGATGCGGCCGAGCAGCTCGGTGGTCGATCGCTCGTAGCGAAACGGGATCGAGTGGACGCTGCCGCCGCGTGCGCGGACCTCGTCCGCCCCGACGATCTGGTCGACCGGCCAGTCGCCGCCCTTCACGAGCACCTCGGGCTGGATGCGCCTGATGAGCGCGAGCGGCGTGTCGTCCTCGAACCATGTCACGCACTGGACCGATTCGAGCGCCGCCACCACCGCCAGCCGGTCCGCGAGCGGGTTGATCGGCCGGTCGGGCGCCTTGCCCAGCCGCCGCACGGATGCGTCGCTGTTGAGCGCCACCACGAGGCAGGCGCCCAGCGCCCGCGCCTCGGCGAGGTAGGTCACGTGGCCCCGGTGGATGACGTCGAACACCCCGTTGGTGAACACCAGGGGCCGGGGCAGGTCCGCCAGCAAGGCGTCGATGTGCTCCGGGTCGATGATCTTGCGCTCGAAGGGAACGAAAGCGTTGCTCATGCGGTGGCCTGGCCGTCGGCTGGCGTGCGCACCAGCAGCGAGAGAACCCCGCTGTGGCCGTGGATCCTGCCGCCCGAGATCTCGCCGTTCGCGAAGAAGCCGAAGATGGGCAGATCGCCGAGATTGTGGCGCAGGACCTCGAGCTCCGCACGGGTCGAGCCGAACAGCGACGGGCGCGACGCGCAGCTCACGTAGTGCGCGCCGATCACCTCGAGCCCCTCGCTCTCGACCTCGTCGCGCAGCTCGGTACAGACGCGGATCAGGTCGGCATGGGCCGAGCGCAGGTCGCGGGTGCAGAAGACCGCATGGTCGCCGCTGCGCGGCGTATCCGCGATCGCGAGGATGCGGTGCGTCGGATCGATGCCGACGAGCTGGCGGACCGTGTACTCGCCGAAGCCGACCCGGCCCCGCTCGGACTGCATGGACAGGCCCACGAGCAGCCCGCGGCGCAATTCGTGCGCCGGCAACGCGCGCAGGATCTCGTCGCCATCGGTGGAGCGGCGCACCTCCTCGGGCACCCCGAGGTCGGACAGCAGCACGTCGAGGG
>Ga0079224_100012094_pt1 | contig 11934 bp, 10 predicted proteins | sample Stecom2015_FD_80414 | JGI IMG/M metagenome (GOLD analysis project Ga0079224, IMG submission 80414) | Agricultural soil microbial communities from Utah to study Nitrogen management - Steer compost 2015 | ecosystem: Environmental > Terrestrial > Soil > Agricultural land | place: USA: Utah... | reverse complement strand
GCCCCAGGGTCCAGGTAACGCTCTCCGACAAATCCATCCAGAGGCGAGTAGACCCGAGTCTGACTCTGTTGTATGCGGAGCTCACTTAACTCTGCTTCGGCCTGTTCGACCTGTGCCTGAGCGAGCTGGTACTCAGCCTCAGCCGCCCGCAGGCGGCTTTCGACATCTTCCAGTTCTTGCGATGAGACAAGCGCTTCCTCATGCAGATTCTGATAACGTTCAAACAATACTTGCAAATTCTGCAGGCTGGCGAGCTCGCGCCTGACTGCCGCTCGAGCAACCACGATGCCCGCCTCGCTTCGGCGAATCCGCTCTTGCAGGTCGGAATCATCTATCTCCGCCAGAAGCTGGCCTTGCTTAACTGGATCGCCTCTTTCCACCAGTACGGAGACCAGAAATCCACTGATACGGGACGAAATATCGACCGATGCCTTGGGCCTCAACTCCCCTAAAATCTCGAAATTCGTTCGAAAGGTGCGTGGCTCGGCCACGGCGGTATCGACACGCATCGTTGGTCGCATCATTAGGCCGGCTCCAAGTCCTCCAGCAGAAGCGGCCTGACCTGCAAATTCCTGATATAAGCGAAATCCCAGAATGGACAGAAAACCACCCAGGAGTAAGATAACTATCACCTTCTTCAAAAGGAAAATCCTCCGAACGAAAACTTTCGGCTTGCACTTACTAGAACGTTTTTACAAAGACAAAGTTTCAAACCCCTTTCAACTTTCTCCTGCCCGCGCATCTTGAACTATTTCTCGGATTTACTGATGGCACAGGCGCGTCACCAAGAGTATAAATGAAACATTCAAGTCTCGACTGAATCTATAATGACAGCAAGAGGTTTCTATGAGTTTCGATTTCCTCCGGCGTAGCCTGCTTCTGCCCGCTGTTCTTTTTCTCTCCGGCTCGATGCTGCTAGCGGAGGAGCCGGCCAGGGTAAGCTACGTCGAAGGCATTGCATCATACGAACACGGGGTCGAAGTTGACTGGACAGAGGTGGTCACCAACCTGCCAGTAACAGACGGAGACCGCTTTATCCTTCAGGACGATTCCCGTGTAGAAATAGAGTTGCACGGTGGTAATTTCCTGAGGGCCGGTTCCTCGACCGATTTCAGAATCGTGACTTTGCAACAAAACCAGGCGGATGTCCAGTTACACGAAGGCGACTTGGCACTTCGGGTGAATCGGGACGGTCGTTATACGGTTCGCTGCGGGTCTTGGCGAGCCGTCACGAACCGAGAAGGACTTTATCGCGTCCACTGTGAACCAGAAGAGGAGTTCTGGCTGGCGGTGCGCAAAGGTAGAGCCCGGCTTACGTCTGAACGAGGTGAACGAGAGGTTAAGGCCGGCGAGGTTGTGATGATCTCGGACCCGGATAACGGGACTTTCGCTTCATCTCACCGCTATGAGTTGGATGACCTGGACATCTGGAATGATCGCCGCGACGCCCTTTATGCCGGCGGTCTCTATGCTCCGGAAAGCGAGGATATCCGTCCCGGCTATTACGACCTGAATCTATATGGCCGTTGGGGCTATTTGAGTCCTTACGGACGAGTCTGGTGGCCGAACGTGGGCCACAGCTGGTCCCCTTTCCGCTACGGCCGCTGGCTGAATTATCCTCGTTGGGGGTGGACCTGGATTGGACATGAGCCCTGGGGATGGGCCCCCTATCATTATGGTTCCTGGGTGTATGATCGGGGCTTCCGCCGCTGGTGCTGGGTACCCAGTTTCAAGATCTGGTCTCCGGCAATCGTGAATTTCTACTTCGGACGCGGATTCATCGGTTGGAAACCCAGGGGCCCACGAGACCCGGTGCATGTCGAACGAAGTCGGATTGTCAATATCGGCTCTCGCATCGTCGATCCTCACCCGGATGGTATTACCGTGATTCCACGAGGCGATTTCATCTCAGGACGTGCCGCCACCGATCGCTTTTTAGTACCAGGCGAGTCGCTCGCAACCAGTCTGCGGCCGCTTCAGAGAGATCGGATTGCGGAACGGCTGGCACAATCCCCGAGTGCACAACTTGATCGATCTGAGGCCAGCCCAACGATAGGTCGAGCAGTTCCATCGCGCAGTCCAAGGGTGGTCACTATTACACCGAGTCGGCCCGTTAGAGAAGCTCGAACTTCCACGACGACACGGGAAGAGGGCTATACGCGACCGGTCCCTTCTTTTGACTCGCCTTCTGTTTCCCCCGCACGAAGCTTTTCGGAAAGGTTGCTTGATCGGCAAACCATACAGGATCGCAATTCACGCATCACCGTTCCACCTCGCAGGCAACAAAGGGAGAGCCTCGATATCGAACGCCGCACGCCTTCCGTGTCTCGAGACGTCAGCCCCAGAACGACGGTTCCGCGACGGGTGATACCGGAACGTAGAATTGTAGTTCCGCGGCGGCAGGAACCAGTGAGACCTCCGGCTTCCCGGATTGAACCATCGCGACGATCAGCTCCAGCTCCTCGAAGTGTGGCACCTTCGATTCAACGGAGCAGTCCAAGCCGATCGACTTCTCCCGCTCCTGGACGATCGGGCCGGACGGTAAGGGATCGGTAACGCTTTCTAGCTGCCCTTTTAGCTGGTCGTGACGAAATTTGGACACTTTATCTGAGAGCGTCCTCCAGAGCAGTAGCCGCGTCCGTGCGCTCGTCACGATACTTTACGATCAAAGCACAGGCCGCGTGCAGCCGAAAGGAGGTTGCGTAGTCGCTCGTCTCTACTGGACGGCTGCCTGGAATGACCACCGCTCGTGGAGGAATGATTAAAGGGCCATCCTGGCCTCCTCGGAGCGTCTCACGCCGGACAAGATCGTAAACCGGAATCGAACCAGTCAGGATAGTACCGGCGCCAATGACAGCTCCCGATCCGACTCGCGTTCCTTCATAGATCCCGCAGTTGCCGCCGACCATCACGTCGTCTTCAATGATGACTGGTGTTGCTCCAACGGGTTCCAGAACTCCTCCAATCTGGCTTCCGGCGCTGAGATGAACCCGTGCCCCAATCTGAGCACACGATCCAACGAGAGCGTGAGAATCCACCATCGTGCCCTCGCCTACGTAAGCTCCCACGTTCACATAAGCCGGAGGCATGACAACCACTCCCGGAGCCAGGTAACTTCCCGTCCGAACGCTGCTCCCTCCAGGTACGAGGCGCACATTTTCGGCAATCTGCGTGTCCCTCAGAGGATAGGTGTGCTTGTCAAAAAAGCGAAAACTTCCCTCCGAGAAATCCTTCAGCTGCCCGACTCGAAAACCGACCAGAATTCCTTTTTTCACCCACGCGTTTACTTTCCAGTCGCCATTAGCCGGTTCCGCCGCTCGAATCTTTCCGGAGTTGAGAAGTCGCAGGAACTCTCCAAGAAGATCCTGAACTTTGTTATCAGACAGTTCAATTCTTCGTTCGTAAAGTGCTTCTATGTTTTCCCTTAACTGCTGCATTCGTTTCCTCTCCGGCTGCCGCACGCTCGCTGGATCAGCTTCAGTGCCTCTAAATCAACTTCAATTCCTGAAGAACATTCTTCAGTTTCTGTCGATTCTCCTCACGCATCGGCACCAGGGGGAGTCGGTAGTTTTCCTCTAACAGCCCCATCATTGCCATCGCCGCCTTCACAGGAATCGGATTACTTTCGATAAAATTCGCATCCATTAGAGGCAACAATTGAAAGTGTAATCGGCGAGCTTCGTCCCATTTCCCGCTCAAAGCTGCCTCAACCATCTGGCTTAAAAGGCCGGGAGTCTCGTTGGCCACTACTGAGATGATGCCGTCTCCTCCCAGTGCCATAACTGGAAATGCGAACGCATCGTCACCCGATAAAACTAGAAAATCCGGTGGGCGGCATCGCAAAATCTCCATGATCTGCGAAAGATCGCCGCTGGCCTCCTTTATCCCTGCAATATTGGGAACTTCAGCCAGCCGAAGCGTTGTCTCGGCTGTAATATTAGAGCCCGTCCTTCCGGGAACGTTATAGACAAAAACCGGCAGATCAGTGTTCTCCGCAATGGCTTTAAAATGCTGGAATAAACCTTCCTGCGTCGGCTTGTTGTAATAGGGTGCCACCGACAGGATACCATCCGCTCCAATGTCGGTAGCATGACGGGTGAGGTCGACGGCCTCGCTGGTGGCATTGCTCCCGGCGCCGCAAAGAACCGGCACCCGGCGATTGACCTGCTCTACGATAATCTGCATCACGCGGTGATGCTCTTCATGAGAGAGAGTCGCACTCTCACCCGTCGTGCCCATAGCCAGGATGACATGTGTCCCTTCCTCAATCTGCCAGTCTACGAGTTTTCTCAGTCGGGCCTCATCCACTTCTCCACGCTCATCAAATGGCGTTACCAGTGCAACCGTCGATCCTCGAAATCGTGTCACGTCCATTAGCTCGTCCTTTCCGAAATCGAGTTCATAAAATCGTCCATTGTAAATATTCCTTTTTTCCCAACGATCCAGTGAGCTGCTCTGACGGCTCCTCTGGCAAAGGCCTCTCGACCGTGAGCTGTGTGCCGGACTTGAATCGAGTCCGCGACAGCATCAAACCCGACTTCGTGGATGCCAGGCACTCGACCGACTCGAGTCGAGGTAACGTGCAATTCTCCAGTCTCAATCTTACGGTGACAAGTGTCATAAAGCGCCTTGCTCTTACCGGGAAATTTCTCCAGGATGATCTCAGCCAGCTTTCGAGCTGTGCCACTGGGACTGTCGATCTTGCCGGAATGATGCCACTCATGAATGTATGTGTCGTAGTCTCCCACTGCGCCCATTAGTTCTGCAGCCTTTTCAATGATCTTCATGAACTGGTAAACACCAATCGAAAAATTGGGACTATAAATCAGCGATAGCTCCGAAAGGGCTTTTACCTCGGAAAGTTGGCCGTACCACCCGGTGGTCCCTTCCACGACTGGGAGCTGATGCCGGGCGGCTGCACGCAACACCGGCACGACCGCATCGGGTTGGCTGAAGCTGATCAGCACCTCCGCCCCGTTCAACTCTGATTCTGGAGTTAGGGGAGCATCGTACTCAAAGATCGCAACCACTTCGTCGCCCATCTCGCGAGCCACTGCTTCAACCTGTTTTCCCATACGACCGTAGCCGGAAAGAGCGATTCTCATCAATATCTCGTCCTTGCAAGCGGATTGACCTGTTATGCGCCTACTGGCAGTGCGAAAATGTCTGTGTCCAGTTCACCGGCGAAGATTCTCTCGTGCAGTCGGCGAACCACTGCAGGAATATCCTCCTCATCGATGACGAAGCTGATATTGACATCGGACGCCCCTTGAGAGATGAGATGAATCCGGAAATCATCCAGAGTGCCAAAGATTCGAGCGGCTGTGCCGGGAATCCGCCCGATATTCTCCCCCACCACGCAAACGATTGCCTTTCTCTCGAGAACCTCCACTTCAGCGAATTCTGACAATTCCTTAAGGATCTGGGGAAGGTGCTCCGGATTATCGATGGTTACAGATACACTGACTTCCGACGTCGAGACCAGGTCAACAGAGGTACGGTAACGGGCGAAAATTTCAAATATTCCAGCCAGAAACCCGTAGGCCATCAACATCCGGGTCGACTTGATCATGATGACCGAAAGGCCTTCTTTGTAGGCGATCGATTTGACAGGCCACCGGCGGTAATCTCCGCGCGGAAAAGGCAAAGGATTCAATGCCGGGAGAATTTCGGTACCACCTTCCCGCGGCCTTCTTGAATTGAGGACATAAACAGGAATACCTTTCTCCACTGCTGGAAGTATGGTAGCGGGATGCAGTACTTTCGCTCCAAAGTAGGCGAGTTCGGAAGCCTCCTGGAAAGTCATTCGTCGGATCCGCCTGGCTTCTGGGACAAGGGTCGGATCTGCCGTCATCACGCCGTCAACATCGGTCCAGATCTCCACCGCCTCAGCTTCGGTCAGCGCCGCTACCAGTGTTGCAGAGTAGTCGGAACCTCCCCGCCCGAGAGTGGTGCTGTGCCCCTCCAGGTCGCTGCCGACGAAGCCTTGCATCACAGCAACAATCCCTTTCGAAATGAGGGGGGTTATGAGGGGGTCGATCCGCTTCTTCGACTCGGCTACAAGCGGCCTGGCCCTACCGAATGAGGAGTCGGTCATCATAAACTGGCGAGCGTCGACCCATTGCGACGGAATCTTTTCCGATTCCAGGAAGCGAGCCAGGATTCGGCTCGAGAGAAATTCACCGATTCCGAGCAGGGCATCCCGATCGGCTGCCGGCGCCTGACCGGTCTCCATCATTGCTCGACAACAGTCCTGCAGTCGCTTCTTTGCTTCCGCCAAGACCTGGGACAAAAGTTCATCCTCTCGCAGGCCCAGATCCTGCACAATCTTCTGATGTTTCTTAATAATCCAATCGATAAGCCCCTTGGCTTCGTCCTGATCTCCCGCCGATGCGTGAAGACAGAGAGTGACCAGTTCATCGGTAGTTTTTCCGGTTGCCGATACTACGACAATTGGGACCTTCTCTCTTCGCGCCGCGACTATATCGGCCACCCGACGGAAGGCAGCTGCATTCTCTACCGAGGTTCCTCCAAATTTCATGACAATCATCTGCGCTGTTCCTCAGCCATTGCTTCGCGAAAGCAGCTCTTTGACCAGACGAATGTAGAGCCGTTTTGCCTGTTCCAACTCTCCAACGGTCACCTGTTCTTCGGCACTGTGAGCGTAGCGAATCGAACCTGGTCCCAGCATCAGCACTTCCCCAAGGGTTCTCAAATAGGGAGCGTCAGACCCAAAGGACACGACGGTTCGATCAAAGCCATCGAGAACGAAAAGGCGCATAGGTTCCGAAAAGCTGACGACATCCAGATCAACCGAGTTGGGTAGATCATTTTTCATCCGCTCCAGGACCGGGCCGGATGGAGTTGCCAGCCGCATGATCCCCTCAGCCTCTGCTTTTCCGGCTATCACGTTGGCTCCCGTCCCGCCACTTATTTTTCCAATATTTAAGGTATTAGCCCCCATTTCTTCGTCGCGACTCCAGTCCATCTTCTGCCATGTTGACAACAACTCGATCAACTGATGAATCGCTGAGCTCCCCAGTTCCGGATAAGCGGAATGGCCTTCTTTCCCCGCGGCCCGCAGTCGGAAAACTATGGTACCTTTCTGGCCGGCCGCCAGACGATTCTCTGTCGGTTCTCCAAGGATAACGTATTCCGATTCGATGGGGAGACGAGCGGCCGCTCGCGCCCCATCAGAGTCCTTTTCCTCTCCCACGACGAACAACAGACCGAAGGAGGTAATGCCCTGCTCCAGCAAGTCCTCTGCTGCTCCGATCATCGAAGCAACAGCCCCTTTTGCATCACATACTCCTCGACCCCGGATCAAATTGTTACTCCGTGAGAAGGGAAAGTGGGGGAGAACCGTATCGAGATGCGTCGACAATAGCACTGCCGGACGCGCCTCTGTTAGGGCCAGCAGGTTGTAGCGGTGCTCACTCAGCGGCTGTCGTTCGATTCTAAATCCCAGCTCGACTAGCTAACTCGAGATTCGGTCCGCCACCTTCCCTTCTTCACCCGTGGGAGATTGAATATTTGCCAGCTCCTCCAGAAGGGCAGGAATGTCAATTCTCTTCAGGTGCTGTTCGTGTGTTTCTTCTTCGGTCAAGTGCTCTCCACTCTGATATCGGCTTCAACCAATTTCATTTCATCTCCGGTCCACTCCCAGAGATGCAAGACATCCTTCAAGTAATCGCGGTTCAGAGTATACCCCTCCCTGTGTAACCAGTGTCTATCTGTCAAGGATTGGCCCTGCACCCGGCTTTCTTTCCCTTCCTGTGTCCACCAACTTCGATATTCAAAGTGAAGACGGAAATCGTGATCGATACTCTCCGGTCGTTCCTTCCAGACTTCCCATTCACTTTTCAACATCCACACTGCCGAGGGACGAAACATCCGTAGAACGTCCTGGGCTGCTACAAATCCCGGATCGTCGGTGATGACCACCAGTTTCCTCCCCTGCTGCTGAATCTCACGCAGCACGGGATAGTCTTCCATCAGCGCGGCATTCGTCATGAAACGGAGAAACTTTAAGAGACCACCCCCGCTGATACGAGATTGCCACCGTTCAATAGTTGATAATTCACGGCGTTCTTTAACCTTAAGCTCATCGCGGAACGCCTTGATAAACAACCGCAGATGGGTTCCATACTCGTCAATTTCAATACCCTGGTTGCTTTGGCCAAGCATTCTCTTTCCTTTCACTCCTCCCCTCGGAACCAATCTTGTCGGCCTCACTGCGTTGGGAACTCATGAGAACACCCCTACCAGCCGACCGGGCTCTTTGGAAGTTCTGAGCCTACTCCGCTCTGCTGATTCTTATGCCCACTACTGTCGCACAAAAACTGCTTCAGTCCCACCTGCTTGGAGGCTCAATGACCTGGAGAGAAGGCTGGCATACACATTGATCGATGGCTGTCCAGAAGGCGTGTTACTGCTGTTCTTGCTCCGGTCTGCCGAGAGGTAGCGGCCGATGGAGGGCAAAAGAACCAGATCGGAAAGCGCAGTCCGGCGTCTTGGTCATTCGCGTCTTTCAAGGGAACACGAATACGCTGCCGATCACACCGGTCTTGAAGAAATTAGGGACTTAGATCGGGACTTCCCGCATACGCTTCGGCTTGATGAATCCATCGCGTGACTTCCTCCGCCGAAGGAAGCTCATCCACAATGCTCTTGCGATCGTTGATCTCCTGAAGCTTTCCGATAAATTCCTGGGGCTCCTGCCGCGAAAGCTTCACGATATTAGAAACGCCCGCCGCGTCCAATAAACTCAACACCCTTGGCGAGAGTCCCTCAATCCGGGAAAGATCAAGGTGCTTCACCCACTTTTGCAATATGTCACGGCTTATACCGGTCAGTGCGGCCAGTTCCTTGCGCCCGCGAGGAGTGGCGGTGCGCTCCAGTAAGCGTTCAACGGAATGGATCCCGGCTGCTTTTAGTCGTGCAATGTTTTCCTTTCCAAGTTCCTCAAGTTGAGAAATCTCAGTCACTCAAATACCTCCCTGCATATTTAGTTTTATTGAGGGTTATGTGATCCGGTGAGAATCGACCCGGATCGCGCAGGAACAACTTCCCAGTGTATCAGGTGCCTGGCTTTTCTCAAAAGGAGCCGATAAGGCTCCCTAACGGGATAACCCGGAAGTGCCGGCAACTCCGGTCGCCGCGATCTTCTGCAGAATGGGCCCCAGTACTTTCCATACATTGTCCGCCAGTATGCGATGTCCTGCCGAATTGGGATGAATACCGTCCGGAAGATTCAATGACGGATTGCCGGCCACTCCCTCCAGAAGAAACGGTATCAAGTGGAGATCCTTCTCTGCTGCCAGGGTGGGGAAAACAGCCCGAAATTTGCGGCTGTAATCGGCCCCCATATTGGGTGGCACCATCATTCCAGCGAGGATAATTTCAATGGCCGGCTTACTGGTTCGAGCCCGATCGACAATCTCTTGAAGATTCCGGTAGGTGGTTTCGGGTGAGACTCCCCTCAATCCGTCGTTGGCGCCCAGTTCAAGCAAGAGCACATCCACAGGAGAACGAAGAAGCCAGTTGATGCGCCTCAGGCCGCTCGCAGTGGTATCGCCGCTCACGCCCGCATTTACGACCTCTACCGGCAAACCTGATCGACGGGCTCGTTCTTCAAGCAAGGCCGGAAAGGCTTGCTCGGGGTCTAAACCGTATCCGGCTGAAAGGCTATCTCCGAGCACCAGCACCCGGATACTCTGCGCGTTCGATGCCGAAGCACCCAAGGAAAATCCGAAATTATTGCGTTGCGTCGGAGCGAAAAGCACTATCCACGCAATCAGCAGAGTTCCCAGACGCCCGGCGCGGAAACCAGATTTGTGCGGGATCACACTCATCCTTTCCATAGTACGATAATACATGGGATGCGAGTGCATCCAGAAAGTCGAGAAGTCAGCAGAATGTCCAGGCGGTCATCGGATTACATCTTAGACGTTCAAAATTTACAAAAGGAATACACAACTGAGCATGGACCGCTGAGGGTTCTCAGTAATGTCACGTTTTCCGTTCCGACCGGCTCCTCCTGTGCAATCGTAGGACCTTCGGGCAGTGGCAAAACGACGTTGCTGGGGTTGTGCGCAGGTCTGGACAGACCTTCTCTTGGTCAGGTGCTTCTGGACGGCGTCGACCTGACGACACTGACCGAAGAAGAATTGGCTCGCCTCCGCAATCACCGCGTCGGTTTCGTTTTCCAGACCTTCCAACTGATTCCCACCTTAACAGCGTTGGAAAACGTACAGGTGCCGCTGGAATTGCTGGGACGACGCGGATCGGCAAAGGAAGCAGCAAAACTCCTGGAGCGAGTCGGCTTGAATGACCGCCTCGACCACTATCCGGCTCAGCTCTCAGGCGGTGAACAGCAGAGGGTAGCACTGGCTCGCGCTTTTATTCATCGTCCTCGAATCCTGTTCGCCGATGAACCAACGGGAAATCTCGACTTTGAGACCGGCAAGAAGATCGAAGATTTGATATTCGAATTGAATCAGGATCTGGGTACTACCCTGGTCCTGGTGACCCACAATTTTGAACTGGCTTCCAGGACCGACCAAATTATCCGCTTGCGCGAGGGATATCTTGAGGAAGATCTCGCAGTCTTTCAGAAAGGCAGTCAGAGATGAAACTCGCCTGGCTTTTCTGGATGGCCTGGCGTGATAGTCGAAGGAGCCGTAGCCGACTCCTGCTTTACACCTGCTCGATCGTTCTGGGCGTGGCAGCGCTGGTGGCGGTCAGCTCGCTGAGCCGTAACCTTGCGGACGCAGTTGAGGCTCAGTCGCGGGGACTGCTGGGCGCAGATGTGTCCTTCAGCCGCAATCAACCTTTCACTGAAGCTGACAAGGATTTTTTCTCAACAATTGGAGAGGAGTACAGCGACCAGATCAGCTTCGCATCAATGGCCTACTTTCCAGAGTCGGAAATGACGCGCCTGGTTCGTGTACGGGCCATCCAGGAAGGCTACCCCTACTATGGCACGTTCGAGACCGATCCGGAGGACGCTCCCCGGCAGCTGAGACAGGGAGCATTTGCTCTGGTCGAAGAAGGGCTTTTGCTGCAGGCGGGAGCGCAGCCCGGGGATGCCATCAAGATTGGAGACCTCACACTAACAGTAGCTGGAAAGCTGCTTCGTACTCCTGGCGAATCACTGAGCTTCTCCAATATTGGAGCCCGCGTCTATATGCCCTATGAACTGGCAGAAGAAACCGGATTAATCCAGTTCGGCAGCCGCGTTCGTTACACCCGCTTTTTCAAGTTGCCTCCACCGGTTGAAGCAGAAAAACTCCTGGAGGCGGTAGAAGAAGAGAGACGCGAGCTCGGTCTTTCAGTCGAATCAGTGCAGGAACGACGGGAAGAGTTCGGTAGCGCACTGGAGAATCTGTCGAGTTTTCTCTCATTAATCGGTCTTGTCGCGCTCATACTGGGAGGGCTCGGGGTGGCCAGTGCCATCCACGTCTACGTAAAGACCCGTCTTAATACGGTAGCCATTTTGCGCTGCGTCGGAGCAACCCCGGCCCAGTGCCTTGCTGTTTACAGTATCCAGGCGGTGGCCATCGGGCTGGTGGGATCAATTGTTGGGATTGGGTTAGGCTATGTAACACAGCGACTTCTTCATCGTCTCGTCTCAAGTATTCTTCCCCTTCAAGTGAATCCAGTGCTTCACTGGATTAGTGCAGCCGAAGGGTTACTCCTGGGGCTTTCATTTTCGCTTCTCTTCACCTTGATTCCCCTCGTCAAGATTCGAAATATCTCCCCACTTCTTGCGCTTCGTGCAGATTTCGAGCCGGAGGGCAAAAGGAAGCGGGATCCGCTGGTAGTGCTTCTTTACGCCCTGATCGCCGCAATCATCTTCGGTTTTTCGATCCTCGAAGCAGGGCGATTCGTTTCTGGTGCCGGATTCTTTCTGGGAGTGGTTGCCGCCTTCGG
>Ga0079224_100012092_pt1 | contig 11935 bp, 11 predicted proteins | sample Stecom2015_FD_80414 | JGI IMG/M metagenome (GOLD analysis project Ga0079224, IMG submission 80414) | Agricultural soil microbial communities from Utah to study Nitrogen management - Steer compost 2015 | ecosystem: Environmental > Terrestrial > Soil > Agricultural land | place: USA: Utah... | reverse complement strand
TAGACGATGCCGGGGAACCGTCCCGCCGCCGGTCGTGTCGTCGTGTCCCCCGGCCGGTACAGCTGGCACACCACGTGGCTGCCGTCGCGCAGCGGCACGCGCACGTCCTGGCGCACCACCTCGTATTCCGGTGGGCGGTCGTAGGCGAAGAAGGGGTCGTCCGGGAGTACGTCGGTGGAGGGGGCGGCGGGCTTCGGCGCGGCCGTGGCCACCGGGGCCACGGACACCGCCAGTGCCGTGAGGATGCTCGCGGCGCAGGCGAGCGCGCGGCGTGCTCGGGGTCGGGGGTGAGCACGTCCGTGGCGAGCCGGGCTCATATCGACTCTCCTTCGGTGGTGGGTCGGATCGGCAGTTCCAACGTGAGCAGGTGGTAGCTGAGCGTCTTGCCGTGTCCGTCGAGGACGGTGGAGCCGGTGACACCGCCCGCGAGGACCCCGGGGATCGCGAACACGAAAGCGGGCAGTCGTGGCAGCACGGTGCGGGTCACCGGGCCGGTGACGGCGGCACCGAAGTGCCGCGCCACGACCTCCGCTGTGAGGTGGGTCGACAGCAGGTCGGCGTCGGCCGGATCACGCGGGAACACCGACAGCATCAGCGCATCACCCTTGTCCCCCGCCCGGACGTCGGCGAGGTCGTCGAGCAACACGGTGGACATCACGCCTCCAACAGGTGGACGAACGGGGTCACCAGCTGGCGCGGCAACAGGCACGAGCGGACGACGACGGTCTCGCGTGTGGTCCGGGTGACGCCACCGCCCGCCGCCGGGCCGTTGGTGTAGAGCGACTCCACTTCCCAGCCGATCACCTCGGCCTGGTCGGGCTCGGGGACGCGGGCGGACACCCGCAGACGCACCTCGAACGGCTGAGGATCGACCACGAGTCCGCGGAACGCCGCGCCCGCGCCGATGTACTCGACCCGGATCGCGCTCTCGTCGACTCCGTGGACCCGGACGAGCCGTTCGCGCACGACGTCGGCGGCCAGGCGGGCCCGGTCCAGAGCGCGGGGACCCGCGTAGCTGATCTGTCCTTCCCCCAGCCAGCCTCCCCGGAACCCGAGGGACACCTTGAGTTGGTCCGGTCGAGGTCGCCCGGAGGCGCCCGACACCCGTACCCGGTTCTCGCCGGTGCCGGTGAAGGTCACCTCGGAGAAGTCCGCGACCACGTCGGGGGTCAGGTATGCGGTGGGATCATCCACTTCGTACAGCAGTTGCTCGGCGCAGGTCCGGGTGTCCAATCGGCCACCGGTGTCCGCCAGTTTGCGGAGTTCGGCGGTGCCGTCCGCGGCGACGTCGGCGAACGGGAACCCGAGCCGGGCGAGGTCCGGAACCGGTTTCGTGCCGGGATCGGCGAAGTACCCGCCGGTGAGTTGACCCGCGCACTCCAGCAGATGCCCCACCGCGGTGCCCGCGCCGAGCAGTTCCCAGTCGTCGGCGTCCCAGCCATACGTGTGCACCAGTGGCCCCAAAAACAGGGCCGGGTCGGCCAACCGTCCGGTCACGATCACGTCGGCGCCCTGCTCGAGGGCCTCCACGACGGGGGCCGCGCCCAGGTAGGCGTTGGCCGAGATCAGTTCCTCCGGGCAGGCCGACAGCGGCGCGTCGGTCTCCCACACCACGGGGTCGACGCGGCGCACGATGTCCAGCACGTCGTCACCGCCGACGACCGCGATCCGGGAGGGCACACCGAGTTCGGCGGCGACGCGAGCGGCGAGCTCGCCTGCCGCTTCCGGGTTCGCGGCCCCGGAGTTGGTGACCACCCGCGTGCCGCCGCGATGGGTGTGGGGCAGGACCGCGCGTAGTCGCGCTGCCAGCAACGGGTCGTAGCCCGTACTCGGATCGCTCAGCCTGCGGGCGTGGGCGGCGGCGACGGTCCGCTCACCGAGGCATTCGAAGATCAGGAAGTCCAGTCCACCCCGGCGGGCCAGATCCACGGCCGGGTCGATCCGGTCGCCGGCGAACCCGGCTCCGGCACCCAGGCGCACCGTTGTCCCCCTCATGCCACCCACAGCGGCACCGCCCCGGTTGCGATGGCTACGAGCAGCATCACGATGCTGACGAGCCAGGCCCAGCCGATGAGATGTCGGATGTGTCGTCCGATCTCGACCCCTCCCAGTCCGACGAGCAGGTAGAACGCACCGGTCAGCGGGCTGATCGGGAATCCGACGGTCTCCTCCCCGATCAGTGAGGCCGAAGCGATGGCGACGCCGGACACCGCGAACTGCTCGCCCACACCGATCAGGACCGGCATGACACCGAAGTAATACGCATCCGGTCCGAACACGAGGCTCAGCGGTACCCCGAGGACACCGACGATCAGCGGCAGTGCGGGCGCGGCTCCGTCCGGGATCAGTCCGCGGCCGTCGACGCCATCGCGTCGATCATCCCGCTCCCTTCGAGGATGCCGAGGAACACACCGGCGGCGAGCAGGGTGGTGGCCATGAGCATGGCGCCCTTGGAGTGGGCCTCGATCCGGGCGGTCTGCTGCTTCAGGCCCGGATAGTTCACCAGCAACGCGATCAGTACCGCGACCAGGAACAACAGCTCAGGAGGTGCCACCGCGGCCACGAGACAGGCGATGACCGCGATCGTCAAGGCGACGTTGAACCAGAACAGCCGCGGGCGGCGCAGGTCCTCCCCTGCTTCCTCACCTTCCTCACCGGCCGATCCGTCCCCACCGGCGCCGCTGGATACGGAGTCCGAGGCACCGCTTATGACGCGGGAGCCCCCGACTGTGGTGACACCCTGCGCCTGCTGTGCGTGCTCGGTGGTGATCCCGGCGAGCCTGCGCCGCTCTCGACGTCCGAGCCACCACGCGATGGCCACAGCCGCGACCACCCCGGCGACCTGCGCCGGGATGAGCGGGACCCACAGGTCGTTGACGGCGACGTCGGTCACCGCCGCCGCCCGCGCGGTCGGACCGCCCCACGGCAGGACGTTCATCACACCGGCACCGAGCCCGACGCACGTGGTGAGGACGAGCCTGCTCATCCCGAGCCGGTCGAACAGCGGCAACATCGCCGGGATGGTGATCAGGAAGGTCGTGGCCCCGGCCCCGTCCAGGTGCGCCGCACACGCCAACAGTGTGGTCGCCACACACACCGTCACCGGTGCGTTCCCGGCGAATGACACGATGCGGTCGATGATCGGATCGAACATACCGGCATCGCGCATCAGCCCGAAGTAGATGATCGCGAAGACGAACATGGTGGTGACGCCGACGACGCCACCGAGCCCTTCGGAGACGAACCCGCCGATCTCCGCAGGGGAGAAGCCCGCGATCAACCCACCCAGGATCGGGACACCCGCCAACGCGACCACCGCGGCCACCCGGTTGGTCAGCAGCACAGCGAGGATCACGCCGATGGTCAGAAAACCCATCAGGGACAACATCGACCCAGACCTCTCACTCAACGACTCGGAGCGCAGCCACACCGGGGCACTCCGGCGGCGCTGCCTGGATCACGAGTGTGAGGCCGGGCACTATTCAAGTCCACCATCAATTTCGCATACATTGATGCGCCATGGGCATAGACATCGGCATACGACACCTGCGTGCCGTGGCCGCCGTCGCCGATGCGGGCGGCTACACCGGCGCGGCCCGAAAGCTCCACGTCGCCCAGTCCTCGGTCAGCCGCACGGTGCTCGAGGTCGAGCAACGACTCGGGGTGCGGCTTTTCGAGCGCACGACTCGCCGGGTGCACCCCACCGTCGACGGTGAACAGTTCCTGACCATCGCCCGCCGACTGTTGGCCGAGTTCGACACCGCCATGAACCACTTCGAGGGTTATCTGTCCGGGACACGGGGATCGGTGTCGATCGCAGCACTGCCCTCGCTCGCCGCGACGATGCTGCCGCACGTGCTCGCGAAGTTCCGGACGGCACGGCCCGACGTGGCCGTGACCGTCCTCGATGGACTGTCCCAGGACGTGCTCGACCACGTGGCGCGGGGTAGCGCCGACATGGCGGTCACGGTCGCCGCGACCGTGCCTCCCACGCTGCACGCCCGGCCCATCGCCGTCGACCGGTTCGTCTGCGTGTTCCCACCGGGGCACAGGTTCGCCGAACACAGCGAGATCACCTGGAACGACCTCGACGGCGAGGAGTTCGTCGCCTTCGACCCGACCAGCAGCATCCGCGCCTACGTCGACCGGACGCTGTCCCGGCACGGCGTGCGACTCGGCTCGGTGACCCAGGCACGCAACGTCGGCGCCGTCGCCGGGCTCACCGCGTCGGGCCTCGGTGTCTCCGCCGTGCCCGGACTCGTGCTCCCCATGATGACGTTCGCCGAGATCAACTCCCGCCCCCTGGTCGAACCGGTCGTGGAACGCGACATCTGCCTCGTCCACGACCCCACCAGACCCCTGTCCCGCACCGCTTTGGCCCTCATGGAACTTCTCGCGAACGCCCGCTCCCAGCGACTGCGATTACCAGCCGGTGCGCGCTGGGTGTGAGATCACGTCGACCGCCCCTTGCCCCTCAGGGCGAGGATGCTGAGGGCTCGAGGAGCGCCGAGACCGACTTCCCGAGGACGTCCAGGCAGTCGTTGAGGTAGAAGTGCCCACCCTCATGGACGTTCACGCGGAAGTCCCCGACCGTGTACCGACGCCACTCGTCCGCTTCAGCCGGCGACACGTTGTCGTCCCGGTCACCGACGTGGACCTGGATGGGTATGTCGAGCGCCGGACGCGGCTGGTGAACATACGTCTCCGTGACCTTGTAGTCGGCGCGGATGGTCGGAAGCAGCAATTGGACGAACTCGTCATCGGACAGCAGCACATCGCTGGTCCCGGCCAGACTCCTGATCTCGTTGATCAGGTCTTCGTCGCTGAGCTGGTGGATCTTGCGGTCCTCGACCAGGTGTGGGGGCCTGCTTCCCGACACGATGAGCGCGAGCGGTGGCCGTCCCCTGTCCCGCAGCAGATGCGCCGTCTCGAACGCGATCAACGCACCCATGCTGTGGCCGAACAGTGCGAGGGGACGGCGGACGGCGTCGAGTTCATCCGCGATCGTCTCGGCGGCGTCGACGATGCTGACCAGTCCGGCCTCGTTGAGCCGATCCTGTCGGCCCGGATACTGGACCGCCGTGACCGCGATGGTCGACGACAGGTGTTCGTTGAAGTGGTGGAAGTAGCTCGCAGAACCGCCGGCATGCGGAAAGCACACCAGTTCCACCATCGCGGCAGGGTTCTGTCGACGGCTTCGTAGCCAACCGCCTTTCATGGCTTTCTCCCCTCGGCTCCCGGATCGACCCTACCCGGCACCTGACTCATCTTGTCCATACAGCTTTTCACCGGGCGTCCCCGCCTACCGAGGGGACAAACAACCGTCGTACCGCCGCTCCCAACGATGTCCCCGGATCCCCGAGGTCGAAGGGCAGGTCGAAGTGGTTTCGGCCCGGGACGACGAGATCGCTCACGCAACCGCCGGCCTGTCGCACCGCGGCGACGAACTCCGTGTGCTGCCTGGCGAACTCCGTGGTCTCGTTCTCCCCGCGCGCGATGACCAACGGTGGCAGACCGGTCAAGGGAAGATGCCGGGGACTGCAGGCGAGTGCGGTGTCGACGTCGAGTCCGAGCGGGGAGTTCACGTAGGTCCGGCGAACCGGGTCGAGGTCGTAGACGCCGCTGAGCAACACCGCCCCGGCGATCGCCTCCGTCGGTCGCACTCCTTCCCGCCGCCAGCCGATCTCGTCGAGCAAGGCCATGGCGACCAGGTGCGCACCCGCGGAACATCCACTCAGGACAACACGCCGAGGGGAACCGGGAAGCCCGTCAGTGTTGCGGCAGATCCACCGCACCCCCTCGGACACCATCGTCACGATCTCCGGCAGGGTGTACCGCGGGGCCAGGCCGTAGCCCAGTGCGGCCACCGAAACGCCTTGGGCGGTCAAATCCATGGCCATGAAGGCGGCCTCGCGACGACTGAACTCCTGCCAGTAACCACCGTGGAGGAAGACCAGCAACGGGGACCCGCGTGTCTTCGCCGGGAAGAAGTCGAGGACCTGGTCGGGTTCGTCGCCGTAACGGACCTCGACGAACCCCTCGATCTCCCGCCGCGCCTCGGCGCTGCGCCGGGTGTACTCGTGGAAGTAGCCCTCGACGTCGTCGACACACGAACTCGGCGAATACTGGAGGTCCAGCTCACGCTGGTCGTACGACCGGAAAACCGCCGTGGCCATGGGACGGATCACCTCGCTCGGTCGACCACGCTCGCAGTCACCGGCCACCGCCCGCACCGCCGCGTGTCGTGTGCCCACAGGGCGACACCGGCGAAAGCCTCGGTGGCTCGTGACCTCACCCCCGCACCGGACACGACGGCGCGGCCCATCGACATCACGCCCAACCCTCTTCCCTTGCGTCTCGACACCCTCGGCCGATCGTCGATTCGATCAAGCGGTGGTTCTCGAGATCTCCTCGAGGTCTCATCGTCCGACTGTTCCGGGACTTTCCCGTTCGAAGATTTCAGGGAACAACGTTCGGGACGTGGATCTTCGTAGGTAATCCGCGCCCGTCGTGCCCGCGGTGCCCGGTCTCGAACTCAGGAAATGCTCGGCGATCCTCGCATGCCGTGTTCGCAGTTCCCGCATCGAATCGTCGAAGTCGTGCAGCGCGTCACGAATCCGGTTCACCACACGCTCCGAACCACGATGCTGGTACTCCAAGAAGACTTGGGACAAGGATTTGCCCTCCAATCGCTCTTTCAGTTTTCGCCGATCGCGATCACGGAAACCGACGGTGTTCAGAAACCGGGTGTCCCGTGCACCGCAGAGGTACTCGATCTCCCGGTACTGGACCGATTGGAATCCGCTGGCTGAACCGACACTGGTGCGGATGCGGTCGAACGACTCGAACTTCAGCGTCCGGAGGACCTCGAAGTGCTCGAAGATCACCAGCATGATCCTGGGCAGGCGCTCCAGCAGCTCGGCCGCTTTGACCCCGTCGTTCAGCGTCAGGGCGTCGATCACGTCTTCCAGGTGCCGCAGGACGACCGCGAACCAGATCTCGCATGCCTGGTGCGTCGAGACGAAGAACATCCGGTCCACTTCGTCGTTCACGCAGAGGAGCGACAGCAGTTCGTCCAGTCTGAGGGACTCCCCGTAGACCGGATCCGGTTGCGTGGCACCCCATTCGGTCATCCGCTGTTTCCTCCCCACCTTCCCTACGATTCACCGCTTGGTACCACTGGCCACGAGCGCGAGCCTGGGCAGTTCCGCGCGATAGCCGAAACCGTCCGCGACGACGGTCAGCTCGGTGACGGGGTCAACCGCCGAATCCGGGAACGTCTCGGGGTCGTACCGGAAGATCTCCCGCAGCAGGCGCAACACGTCGGCCCGGGCGGTTTCGACGTCCGGCGCGCCTTCACGCAGCAGTTCCAGCCCATACATGTCGATCATGTAGTCGGCCAACCCCGCCAGTGCCCGCTCAGGAGTGTCACCGTGGATGGTGATCGGGTCGTACATCGTCTCGACTCGCACATCCGCGAACCCGGCGTCCGACAGGTAACCCGCCATCTGGTCGTCGGTGAAGTGGTCGTAGTCGTGCCCGGCCAACGCCTGGTGGTGGACGACCTCGCCGAACCACCGCGCGACCGGCGAATCCGAGGCGAAGTCGTGCAACGCGACACGACCGCCCGGGACGAGTACGCGATACGCCTCCGACAACGCCCGGGGACGTTGCGAGGGCGCGATGTGGTGACTTCCGTAGGCGATGAGCACGGCGTCGAGCACGTCGTCCCGCAACAGCAGTTGGTCGGCTCGCTGTCGTACGGCGGGCAGTCCGTCGGCCAACGCGGCGGCCACCATCGACCCACTGATGTCCCCGGCCAACAACGGCACCTCGGCGTCGTCCGGGGCCCCGGTCAAGCGGCGCCACACCTTGCTCAACAACCCGTCCCCACCGAGCACATCGCAGACCGGGCGAGTCCAATGTGGCCCTCCGAGCAGATCGAACAGCGTGGTGATCCCGGTGAGCCGCGCCGTCGATCGACGCTGCGCGAGTCGGTAGGAAATGCCACGACCCCGGCCGTCCTCATCACCGAACTCGTTGTCCTCGGCCAGCCAGGTCTGGTTCTCGAGTTCGGCCATCCTGCGGGCGTCGAGCAGCTCGAACATCGCCGGGTGTTGCTGCTTCATGTGCAGCTGATACTCGTGCAACGTCTTCCCCGGGATGTACGACGACCACGTGGGTGCTGGATTGTCCAGCATCCTTCCGGTCACGACGCGTCCTCCATGGCTTTGATCAAGCTTTTAGGACGCATGTCGGTCCAGTTCTCCTCGATGTAGTCGAGGCACTCCTGCCGGCTCTTCCCGCTCAGCACCTCGCGCCATCCGGCGGGCACCTCGATGAAAGACGGCCACAGCGAGTACTGTCCCTCGTCGTTCACCAGCACGTGGTAGACACCGTTTTCATCCTCGAACGGGTTCGACATTCAACTCTCCTTCCCTTTCCCTTCGACCGCCAGCGCATTCCTCAGAATCACGCCCACCTCTGCGATCGATTTCTGCCCCAACAACTGCTCGTGTTCATAGGGAACGACATGGACGTCGATTCGTCCGGCCACGTAAGGCCACCACAACTCGGCACGGCCACCCGGCCCCGAAACCCCCGATTCGATGAAGGTCATGTTCCCTGCAAACTTGCCAGGCGCGAACCGTCGAGTCAACCTCGCATTGTTGAGATAAATGTCCTTCATCGCCATGATGTCGTCGGGGGAAAGATTCGCGACCGGACCACCGAGCTCCGCGGTGAGCGACCGCAGATTGTCCACCCAGTCGCCCCGCTCGAGCTCTTCGTGGGTGAGATCGAGGCCGATCCCCCGGAGGTACTCTCCGAGTGCCCGATGTTCGTCCAGCTCGGTGCCACGGACCGATTCGGCGACCGGATAAGCGTCCAACAGCATCAGCAGCCCCACCTCCGCGCCCGCGTGCTGGAGCTGACACGCCATTTCGTAGGCCACGTTCCCGCCGAACGACCACCCCAACAATCGATACGGTCCACTCGGGCATATCCGCCGTATTTCCGCGATGTAGTCCGCGGCCATTTCCGGAATACTGCGCGGCAGTATCGCCCTTTCAGCGATTCCCCTCGCCTGGATGCCGTAGACCGGGATGTCACCGTCGAGTTGTCCGAGCAATCCGCTGTACGACCAACTGAGTCCCATTCCGGGATGGACACAGAATATCGGGGACGCGCTTCCCCCGGAGCGCAGCGGCAGCACGACGTCGAATGGGTTCCCGGCGGTACCGTCCGTCAGATATCGGGCGAGCCGAGCGGGGGTCGGCGCTTCGAACAGGTTCCTGATCGTCAGTTCGACACCGGTCGCCGCACGAATGTCGGAGACCAGTTTCGCGGCCAACAACGAATGTCCTCCGAGGAGGAAGAAATCGTCGTCGATACCGACCCGTTCACGGCCGAGCACTCCGGCGAAACTCTCGCACAGGATCTTCTCCTGAGGCGATCTCGGCGCCCGTCGTTCGACGTCGGTGGACGCGGCCGGCCTCGGCAGTGCCCTTCGGTCGATCTTGCCGCTGACGGTCATCGGTAGCTCGTCGAGCAGCACGATGGCGCTGGGCACCATGTAGTCCGGTATCCGGTCGTACAGGTACTCCCGCATGTCCGTCGCCGTGAGCTTCTTACCCGCCGCGGTCGGTACGACGTAGCCGATGATCCGTTTGTCCTCGGAGTCGTCGACCACCACGGCGCACTGTCGGACGTCCGGATGCGCGCTCAGCGCGGCCTCGATCTCGCCGAGTTCGATACGGAACCCTCGGATCTTCACCTGATCATCGGCGCGTCCCGCGAACATCAGCGCCCCGTCGGCCCGGCGATAACCGCGGTCACCGGTGCGGTACATCCGCTCCCCCGGCGCCCCGTACGGGTCGGCGACGAAATGGTGTGCGGTCTCACCGGGACGTAAGAAGTAGCCGCGCGCAAGCCCCGCCCCCGCGACGTAGAGGTCACCGACGACACCGTCCGGCACCGGTCGCAACCGGTGGTCCAGCACGTAGACCCGCTTGTTGTGCAACGGATTTCCGATCGGCACCGAACCGGCCTCGTCCGGGTTGCACACCCAGTAGGTCGCGCCCACCGTGGTCTCGGTCGGCCCGTACCCGTTCATCACCCGCCTGCCGTCCCGGGCCCACCGCGCGGCCAGCGGCGCGGGCAACACGTCACCGGTCACGGTCAGCGTGATCGAGCGCGGCATGCGCTCCTCGTCGACGGTGGCCAGCGCCGGCGGTGGCAACGTCAGATGCGTGATGCCGGACCCCTCCACCAATTCGGGGAGGGCGGGACCGAGTAACCGATCAGCGGGCGCGAAGACCAGCGTCGCTCCGGTCAACAACGCGGTGCTGAAGTCCCAGATCGAGGCGTCGAAGCTGGTCGAGACCAGCTGGAGCACCCGATCGCCCACCGACGGCGCCAACAGCTCCGACTGTGCGGCGTGCAGGTCCGCCAGCCCCTCGTGTTCGACGACCACGCCCTTCGGCCGGCCGGTCGAACCCGAGGTGTAGATGACGTACGCCGTGTCCCGGATGGACAGCGGGCGTTTCCGCTCCGCGTCGGTCACGTCGGTGTCGCTGTGCTCGCGCAGTTCGGCCATGGTCGTCGGGGCGTCGAGTGACACCGTGGGTGTCCCGGAGACGCTTCCGGCGGTCTCCTCGGTGGTCAGTGCCAGGACCGGGGCGGCTTCGGTGAGCACCTGCCCGATCCGCTCGGGCGGGGCCGTGACGTCGATCGGCAGGTAGGCACCCCCGGCCTTGGCGATACCGAGCCATGCCACGACCAGGGTCGTCGCACGCGGCAGCGCGACGGCCACCGGATCACCGGGTCCGACACCGTGTCCCACGAGCAATCGAGCCAGGCGGTTCGCCTCGGCGTTGAGGGCGGAGTAGGTCAGCGACTCCCCGGTGCCCACGTCGAGCACGGCGGTCGCGTCGCCGTGGGCGCGCAGGTCGCGTTCGAAGAGTTCGGCGAGTGTGCGCTTCGTGATCGGCCGACGTGCGACGTCGTTGTGGCGCAGCAGTCGGGTCCGGTGTTCCCGGCTGAGCAACTCGAGTGCGTCCAGCTCGACCTCGGGGTTGTGCACGGCGTCGGTCAGCAGGCGGAGCAGGCAGTCGACCATGACCTCGACGGTCTCGGCGGCGAACAGGTCCGCGTTGAACTCGACGGTGCCGTTCATGCCGGTCGGTCTGCCCGACTCGTCGAAGGTCTCGATCACACTGAACGCGAGATCGAACTTGGCCGTGTCGGTGGCCACGCTCTCGTACGACACCCGCAGGCCCGGCAAGTCCGTCACATTCTCGGGGTCGTCGTCCAGGCCGACGAAGTTCTGGAACGCCAGCATGACCTGGAACAGCGGGTGCCACGCCAGTGACCGGGGTGGGTTGAGCGCCTCGACCAACCGCTCGAACGGCAGATGCTGGTTGGCATAGGCGGCGAGGTCGACCTGCCGGACCCGGTCGATCAGCTGCCGGAAAGTGGGGTTGCCACTGGTATCGGTGCGCAGCACCAGGGTGTTCACGAAGAACCCGACCAGGTCCTCGACCGCGTCGTCGGTACGACCCGCGATCGGGGTGCCGATCGGCAGATCTGTCCCCGCGCCGAACCTGGTCAGCAGCGCCGCCAGACCGGCTTGGAACACCATGAACGGAGTGGCCTTCGTCCCGCGTGCCAGTTCGGTGACGGCGGTGTGCAACTCCGCCGTCACCGAGAACGGGATCCGGCCGCTCGGATAGCTCGGTTTCGCCTGCCGCGGACCGGCACCGGGCAGGTCGAGACAGTCCGGCGACCCGGCGAGCTGGTCGGTCCAGTAATCGAGCTCAGCGCTAAGAAGGCTGTCCGGATCGTCATCGGTGCCGAAGACCTCGTGTTGCCACAGGGCGTAGTCCGCGTACTGCACCGGCAACGGCGGGAACTCCGGCTGCTGTCCGTTGACCCG
>Ga0079224_100012091_pt1 | contig 11935 bp, 7 predicted proteins | sample Stecom2015_FD_80414 | JGI IMG/M metagenome (GOLD analysis project Ga0079224, IMG submission 80414) | Agricultural soil microbial communities from Utah to study Nitrogen management - Steer compost 2015 | ecosystem: Environmental > Terrestrial > Soil > Agricultural land | place: USA: Utah... | reverse complement strand
GGATGATCTCGGCCACGTGACTCGCCGTGTAGAGGCCCAGCGCACCGGCCACGGACATGAACCCGGCGTTGACCGAGAACCCCGATACGAGCCGCCGGCGGTTCTCGCTCAGTTGCGGCCAGTCGACCACGAACGGCCCTCCGAGGGCCACATAGGACCCGACCAGGACGACGAGGAGCACGCCGAGGGACCACAAGACCCGGTGATGGGGCTCTCCGCTCTGCTCGGTGACCCGGGTGCGCCATCTCCAGACCAATGCAGCCACGACGATGCCTACCAGCGTCAGGATCCCGTACAGCGAGATGTCCCCGGTGCTTCGAATACCGGGGATCCCCCATTCCCCGTTGCTGAGGATCAGGGCGGGTCGATCCGACCCGAACAGCTCCAGCTCGATCGCCTCCCGCAGGTGGGGAAGCGGCCCGTAGAGGAAGACGGCGAACGAGAAGAAGACGATGACCACCAGCGGGGGGATGTTGCGGAAGAACTCGACGTACCCGGACGAGAGCCTGGCCGCGAGCCAGTTCTGAGACAGCCGGCCGATTCCGATGATCAACCCGAGCACTCCGGCGAGGGCGACCCCGAAGATTCCGGCGAGAGCGGTGTTCTTGACGCCGACCAGCACCATCCGCCACACCGGTGACCGCGGGTCGAACTCCGGATGGTTCGGGATCTGGAATTGAGTCGGCCGGAAGAGGAAACCGAAGTCGAATCCGATGTTGAGCCGCCCGTAGTTGGTGGCGAGGTTCCCGATCAGCCACCGCAAGACCAGGAAGATCACGGCTACCGCAGCCACCTGACCCGCCGCGCGCAGCACGCGGACGTCACGCCACAGCGGGGGTCTCGTCGGGGACGGCTCTGGTGTCGTCACTCGTAGGTCGGTTCGGATGGGGTGGGGGTGAGGGTGGGGCGCCCTCGCGAGGGCGCCCCACCCTCATCTAGATGTCAGCGATAGGGCGGCGGATAGTGCAGACCGCCGTTGGTCCACAGGTCGTTCAGGGTCCCCTCGAGCACCAGCCCGATCGGCACGAGATGCCGCTCGAAGATCTCCTGGTAGTTGCCCACCGCCTCAACGATGGTCACGTTGAAGTCGGGAGCGAGACCGAGACCCGGATCGAACCCGTCGGTTCCGACGAAGTTCATGATGTTGGGATCGTCACCGTCGTAGGAGCCGATGGTCTCGGAAGTGAGACCGAACTCCCACGCCTGGATCGGCGCCAACACCGACCATTCGACCGCCTGCGCCCATGCCGAGTCACCGTCGGGGACGGCCGGGCCGAGCGGCTCCTTGGAGATGATCTCCTCCATGATGTGCTGCTCTTCGCCACCGGCCTCCTCGATGGCGTGCTTGAACGCGGAGAGCTGGCTGAAGTCGGACGTCCACGCCTCGCACTGGCCGCTCTCGTACGCCGGCTGCAGCGTCTCGTTGTCGGAGTGGGTGGACGGGTTGAAGGGAATCCCCCGGGCGTTGAACACGGCTGTCAAGTTCAGCTCGGTCGTGGTGCCCTGGAGCACGCAGATGGTGGCGTCGGCCAGATCCTCGAGCTCGGTGAAGCCGGTCGACGCGGGGACCATCAACGCCTGACCGTCGTAGAAGGTCGTCTTGAGGAACGTCGCCCCCTCCTGACCGTCACGAGTCGCCGTCCAGGTGGTGTTGCGGATCAGGACGTCGATTTCGCCACCCTGCAGGGCAGTGAAACGAGCGTCTGCGGTCAGCGGCACGAACTCGACCGCCTCCGGGTCACCCAGCACGCCGGCGGCCACAGCCCGGCAGAAGTCGATGTCGAACCCGCTGTACTCGCCGTTCTCGTCGACGACGCCGAAGCCGGGCAGCACGTCGTTCACGCCGCAGCGCACCGTTCCGCGGTCCTGCACCGCGGCGAGGACCCCGCCCTCGTCCTGAGGAAGGACCGCTGGACCGGTCGTGTCAGTGGTGCCGGTGTCGCCCGTGTCGGGCGGCGTGGTCTCGGCGGTGGTCCCGTCCGTGTCCGTGACGGGGACGGTGTCTGCGGAAGGGTCGCCGGTCGTACAGGCGGCAGCCGCCATGGCCAGCACCGCGAGTAGTGCAAGCAGTTTTCGTTGCATGTCTCTCCTCCTGTTGAAGGCGCCCCGAAGCGCCGTGGACGGGACCCTAGCGGACGGACCCCTCGGTCTGTGGGGAAAGTCCGCCCAAGAAACGTCGAGGATTCAACCGATGTCGGCGTGCTGGCGGACCCACGTGTGCATGGCGATCCCTGCGGCCACCCCGGCGTTGATGGAACGGGTGGATCCGAACTGGGTGATCGAGAGCACCCGCTCACAGGCGGCCCGGGCCGGCTCCGACAGGCCGGTTCCCTCCTGCCCGAAGACAAGGACGCACTCCCTCGGCAGCCCCGTCCGCTCGATCGGCTCCGCACCGGGCAAGTTGTCGACTCCGATCACTGGCAAGCCGGCGTCCTCGGCCCAATGCAGCAGCGTCTCGATGTCGGGATGGTGGTGGAGATGCATGTAGCGGTCGGTGACCATGGCGCCGCGGCGGTTCCATCTCCGCAGGCCGACGATGTGAACTCCCTCGGCGTTGAAGGCGTTCGCCGTCCTCACCACCGTCCCGATGTTCAGGTCATGGCGCCAGTTCTCGATCGCCACGTGGAAGGGGTGACGAAATCGGTCCAGGTCCTCCACGATGGCCTCGTGCCTCCAGTAGCGGTACCGGTCTGCGACATTGCGACGGTCGCCGCAGGCGAGAAGACCGGGGTCGAGACGCGGATCGTCCGGCCACGGTTCGGGGTGAGGCCCCACACCGACCTCGCTCGCCTCCTCTTCGTCCCAACGCCGGATCACGTCGGGGAGCTCGGAGAGCGAGCGGATCACGGCGTCGGCGGGCGAGTCCCCGGCACGGCCGTGGCGGTCGATCAGGACCGCCCGCGCCCCGGCGCGTTTGGCGCCGACGATGTCGGCCTCGATCTCGTCGCCGACGTGGACGAGTTCGCGGGGATGGCAATCGGCGGCCGCGGCTGCCATCCGGAACACCCGCGGGTCCGGTTTGCGCACGCCGATCTGGTCGGCTGCCAGCCAGAACGAAAATCGGCCTCCGATCCTCGTCCGTCGCCATTGGGTGGTTCCGCTGGTGATGACGCCCAAGACGAGCCCTCCGAGGCGGCCCAACGCCTCCTCGACGTCGTCGTAGAGGCGGTCCTCCGAATCCCGGTACTCGAAGAACCGATCGGTCAGCTCGTCGGCGAGCCCGGGCGGCGCACCTCCCACGTGCTGGTCGATGAAGTGGGCGATCGCTTGGCGGCGCATCGCCGCGAAGGGGGTGCCAGGAGAGCTCGATTCGACTACACGGCGATGGGCGGCGACGAGGTCTTCTTCGTCGGCCGAGAACTCGGGATAGTCACGGCGCAGCCGCTCGATGATCAGTCGGTTGGCTTCGGCCGCGACCGCCGGGAAGTCCCACAGCGTGCCATCTGCGTCGAACGAGACCGCCCTCACCGGCACGGTATCAGGAGAGCAGGACCTGGATCTGGGCGGCGATCGAGTCGTGATCGAGACCCGCCCATTCGATGACCGCCTCGGCGCTCCCGAAGGGGAGGAAGACGTCCGGCAGGGCGATGGACGCCACCTTCCCCCCGAGACCGGTGCCGGCCAGGGCCTCCAGCACCGCCGCCCCGAACCCGCCGCTCTTGACGTTGTCCTCCAGCGTCACCGTCAGACGGTGGGCGTCCACCCATTCCTCCAAGCGGGGGTCCAAGGGCTTCACCCACCGGGCGTTGACGACCGAGCACTGCACTCCCTGCTGGCCGAGGGTCGACGCCACCTTCTCTGCCGTCTCCACCAGCCGTCCGTTGGCGAGGAGGAGCACGTCGGAGCCTTCGCTTCGCACCTCCCACTCCCCGATCGGCATGGGTTCCACCGGCAGTGCCGGCAACGACGACGCCGCCCCCTTGGGGTAGCGGATGGCGATCGGGCCGTCGTGGGCAGCGGCCGACTCGATCATGGCGCACAGCTCCTCGGCGTCAGCGGGCGCTCCCACGACCAAGTTGGGGACCATGCGCAGGTAAGTGAGGTCGAACACTCCGTGGTGGGAGGGACCGTCGGGGCCGGTGACACCGGCTCGGTCCACTAGGAAGCAGACCGGGAGCCGGTGGAGGGCGACGTCGGCGATGATTTGGTCGATCGCCCGCTGCAGGAAACTCGAGTAGATGGCCACGAATGGGCGCTTTCCGGCCATGGCGATTCCGGCCGCCAGTGTCACTGCGTGCTGCTCGGCGATGCCGGTGTCGATGACCCGGTCCGGGTAGCGGATCGCCAGCTCCCGCAGCCCGGTCGACGAGACCATCGCCGCCGAGATGGCGACCACGTCCGGGTCTCTCTCCGCCACCTCGACCAGTGCCCGCCCGACGACGTCCGTCAACTTGAGCTCGCTCTTCAGTGCCCGACCGGTGGCGACGTCGAAGGAACCGACGCCGTGGAGCTTCTCCTCTTCGTCCTCGATGGCCGGCGTGTAGCCGTTGCCCTTCTCGGTGACGACGTGGACGACGACCGGCTCGTCGTATTCCTTCGCCCTCTCCAGCGTCTCCTCGAGGAGCGGCAGGTCGTGACCGTCGATGCGCCCCGAGTACTTGAGGCCGAGGGCGTCGAAGACGGTCGACGGCTCCACGAACTGCTTGGCCGCCTCCTTGAAGCGGTTGGCCAGTTCGTCGGCGGTCTCACCGACGAGCGGCAAGCCCCGCAGGATCTTTCCGAGTGACCTCTTGGCCCACTCGTAGCGGGGGTCGAATCGGTAGTGGGCGAGCGTGGCGAGCGCGGCGAGCCCACCGACGGTCGGGGCATAAGACCGGCCGTTGTCGTTGAGAACGATGATGAGTCGCGGCGGTCGGGTGACGGCGATGTGGTTGAGAGCCTCGTAGGCCATGCCGCCCGTCAGCGCCCCGTCGCCGATGATCGCCACCGTCCAGCCGTCATAACCGGCGAGGGCATGGCCCAGGGCATACGACAAGGACGTCGAGGCATGGCTGTTCTCGACTACGTCGTGCGGGCTCTCTTCCCGACTCGGGTACCCGGACAGTCCCCCGAACTTGCGCAGCTTCTCGAAGTCGTCGCGTCGCCCGGTGACGAGCTTGTGGACATACGTCTGGTGCCCGACGTCCCAGATCAGGCGATCGCGCGGGGAGTCGAACACCCGGTGGAGGGCGAGCGTCAATTCGACCACGCCCAGATTCGGCGAGAGGTGGCCCCCGGTGCGGGAGACGTGGTGGAGTATGAACTGACGGATCTCCGAGGCGAGCCGCTCGAGCTCCTCGGGATCGAGGCGACGGAGGTCCGCAGGAGCGTTGATGCGGGACAGAACGCTCTCGGGTGACGGCATTCGGGCAAGCGTAACTGCAGGCTCCACGTGTGGGAAGTGATGCCGAGCCGCGGCGGACAGGCCGCGCGAGCTCAACGGGGGTAAGATTCCGGCCGCCGGGGGATCCCCGGCTCTCACCCATGGAGGAAAGATCTATGAAGCTGAACCGCTTGATAGCGCTCCTCGCTGTCTTGACACTGGTCCTGGCGGCCTGTGGCGGCGGCGACGGAGAGGCGACCGATACCACTGACGGCGCCGAACCCGACACGACCGAGACCAACGGCGACGGCGGAGCCGCCGCCGACTTCGAGACCATCAGCGAAGGGGTCCTGACGGTGTGCACCGACGCCCCCTACCCGCCGATGGAGTACGAGGACCCCGACAACCCGGGCGAGTACACCGGCTTCGACATCGAACTGATGCGTGCGATCGCCACGAACCTCGGCCTGGAGCTCGCCGTCGTGAACGTCGGTTTCGACCCGATCACCTCGGGCCTGGCCATGGAGTCGGGCGACTGCGACATCGCCGCCGCCTCGATCACCATCACCCCCGAGCGCGCCGAGAACATCGCCTTCACCGACGGCTACTTCTCGGGCGACCAGTCTCTCCTCGTTCTGGTGGACTCCGGCATCGGGGCGCTGGAAGACCTCGCCGGCCAGAGCCTGGCAGTCCAGACCGGCACCACCGGAGAGATCTACGCCCAGGAGAACGCCCCCGAGGACACCGAGATCGTGTCCTTCGAGAACCCGGGCGACCTCTTCTTGGCGCTCGAGTCGAGCCAGGTGCAGGGCGTTCTCCAGGACCTGGTCCCGAACCAGGACTACGCCAACAACAACGAGTCGGCGGCGGTCGTCGCCACCTACCCCACCGACGAGGAGTACGGCTTCGCAGCCAAGAAGGAAGGCTCGGAGGCCCTCATCGAAGCGGTCAACGCCCAGTTGGCCGCCCTCCGGGAGGACGGCACGTACGACTCGATCTACGAGCAGTTCTTCCCGATGGGAGGATGAACTGAGCCGACTTTGACGGCACCGACGGGGCGGCCCGATTAGGGTCGCCCCGTCCTTCTTGCACTGACGGGAAGTCGATGACTCCGCGCCAACGGCAACGTGCCATCCGGGCCACCCTCTACGTGGCGTTGCTCGCCGCAGTTCTGGCGGTGGTGCTGTTCGCCGACTGGGCGTCGATCCAGCGCAACTTCTTCCGCCTGGAGATCGCCTCCGAGATGTTTCCCGAGGTGCTGACCCGGTTCGCGGTCAACACGCTCGTCTACACCCTCGCTGCCTTCGTGTTCGGTTTGGCACTGGCGCTGGTCCTGGCCCTGATGCGGCTCTCCCCTGTGGGACCGTACCGGTGGATCGCGACGGCCTACGTCGAGTTCTTCCGAAGCGTCCCCGCCCTCGTCACCATCCTGCTCGTCAACTTCGGAGTGCCGCTCGCCTTCGGACGACGTGTCCCCGGCGGCCTGTTCGGTATCGCCGCGGTCGGCTTGGGGATGGTCGGCGCCGCCTACATGGCCGAGACGATCCGGGCGGGCATCGAAGCGGTGCCTCGGGGTCAGATGGAAGCCGCCCGTTCACTCGGGATGCGGCCGAGCCAGGCGATGTTCTCGATCATCCTCCCCCAGGCGTTCCGCATCATCATCCCGCCGCTCACCAACGAGTTCGTGCTCCTCATCAAGGACACTTCGCTCCTGTTCGTGGTGGGCACGACTCCCCTAACCCGGGAACTGACGAAGTTAGGACGTGACACCATGCAGAGCATGGGGAACGCCACCCCGATGGTGGTGGCGGCTTTCATCTACCTGGTTATCACCTTGCCGTTGACTTTCCTCGTCAGGAGGCTCGAGAAGCGAGGTGCCCGTGGCCGTTGACCGCTCCGCCCCTCCCATCGAGATCATCGGCCTCGGAAAGAAGTTCGGACAGCTCGAGGTACTCCGGGGAATCGACATGCAGGTGAGGGCCGGCGAGGTGGTGTGTGTCATCGGTCCGTCCGGCTCCGGCAAGTCGACCCTCCTCCGCTGCGTCAACCGGTTGGAGGAGCCCACCTCCGGAAGGATCCTCATCGAAGGCGTCGACATGACCGATCCCGATGCCGACATCGACAAGCTCCGCACCCGCATCGGGATGGTCTTCCAGCACTTCAACCTCTTCCCTCATCTGACGGTGATCGACAACCTGACCATCGCCCAACGCAAGGTCCTCAAGCGATCGAAGCGGGAGTCTCGCGAGATCGCCGTCGCCAATCTGGAACGGGTCGGCTTGATCGACAAGATCGACGAGTACCCGAACCGGCTGTCGGGCGGTCAGCAGCAGCGGGTGGCGATCGCCCGGGCACTGTCGATGAAGCCGGACATGATGCTCTTCGACGAACCGACCTCGGCGCTCGATCCGGAGCTGATCGGTGAGGTGCTCGATGTGATGCGCCGCCTCGCCGAGGACGGCATGACGATGATGGTCGTGACCCATGAGATGGGCTTCGCCCGAGAGGTCGCCGATCGGGTGGTGTTCATGGACGGCGGGCTGATCATCGAAGAGGGGCCACCCAAGGAGATCCTCACCAACCCGCGCCACGAGCGGACCCGCCGATTCCTGTCGATGATCCTCTGATCGCCTCTTCCACCTGGCAGGTCGGGACAAAGCCCGCTTCAGTGACCTAGTGTCGCCCTATGCAGAGGTACCAGACGGAAGCTCTGGTGATCGGAGGTGGGGCTACCGGGACCGGCGTTCTCCGCGACCTCGTGATGCGGGGGTTCGACGCCATCCTGGTGGAACAACGTGACATCACCCACGGCACCACCGGTCGCTTCCACGGCCTCCTCCACTCCGGAGGCCGGTACGTCGTCAAAGACCCCGAAGCCGCGGTGGAGTGCATCGAGGAGAACCGGGTCCTGCGGCGCATCATGCCGCACTGTCTCGAAGACACGAGCGGCTTCTTCGTAGTGACGCCCTGGGACGACGAGGACTACGTTCCCGAATTCCTGGAGGGCTGCCAGAACGCGGGGATCCCGGTCTCTGAGGTCCCGGTCACCGAGGCTCTTCGTCGTGAGCCGTACCTCAACCCGAAGGTCTCTCACGTCTTCGAGGTGCCCGACGCCTCCGCCGATGCGTTCCTGGCCGCCATCTTGACCATCGAGTCCGCCCGCGAATACGGCGGCCGCTTCCTCCCCTACCACCAGGTCGAGTCGCTGGTGCGGGAAGGCGACCGGGTGGTCGGGGCGCGCTGCCGCGACCTGGTGAAGGGTGAAGAGGTCGAGATCTCCGCCGACATCGTCGTCAACGCCACCGGCGCGTGGGCGGGTCGAGTGGCGGCCACGGCCGGCATCGAGTTCGTCGTCCAGGCCGGCAAGGGAACGATGGTGGCGATGAACCACCGTGTCCTGAACACGGTCGTCAACCGCTGCAAGATGCCGTCCGACGGGGACATCATCGTCCCGATCCACACGGTGGCGGTCATCGGCACCACGGACGAAGGCGTGCCAGACCCGGAGAAGTTCGCCGTGGAGCCGTGGGAAGTCGAGCTGATGCTGGAGGAGGGCGAGAAGCTCGTCCCCGGAATCTCGAAGATGCGCGTCCTCCGAGCGTGGGCCGGTGTCCGCCCCCTCTACCAGGAGGAAGCGGCCGCCGACACCCGCGACGTCACCCGGGCCTACGCCTTGCTCGACCACGCCACCCGCGACGGTGTGGAGGGGTTCTTGACCATCACCGGCGGCAAGTGGTGCACGTTCCGCCAGATGGCCGAGGTCACCGTCGACGCCGTGTGCCGCAAGCTCGGCGTCGATCGCCCCGGCCGTACCCACCTCGAGCCTCTTCCCGACCGCTACGACCTGAAGAGCTACCACTGGCTGGGCGAGCGACTCGCTCGGGTCGAAAACGAGGAGTCGTACGGCGAGCTGGTGTGCGAATGCGAGCTGGCCACCCGCGCCGACGTCGTGCGGTCGATCGTCCAGCTCGGCGCCCGCACCATCGACGACATCCGCCGCGATGTCCGTCTCGGTATGGGCCCCTGCCAGGGCGGATGGTGCATCCCCCGAGTCACGGGCCTGCTCCACGAACACCGGTCCCGGCCCGTGGTCGACGCCAACGTCGCCCTGCGGGACTTCCTCCAAGAGCGGTGGAAGGGGCTGTTGCCGGTCGTGTGGGGCGACCAACTCCGCCAGGCCCGCCTCGACGACCTGATCTTCCAGAGCCTGCTCCACGTGCCCTCGCTGCCGGGACCGACGTCGTCGCCGCTGGGACCCACCATGTACGACCCACCCACCGACACCACCCCTGTGAAGACGCCCACGTACGACGGCACCGGAGAGGACAGGCGCCCGACCGTGGCCGGGGTCGACCGCGACGTCGTGGTGGTCGGTGCCGGCCTGGCGGGCATGACCGCGGGTTTTCACGCCGCGTCCGCCGGTGCCTCGACGGCAGTCCTCACCAAGGGATGGGGCAGCCTGCTGTGGCACACGGGCACGATCGATGTCCTCGGCTACCTGCCGGGAACGGACACCCCCGTCGACAACCCGCGCCAAGCCCTCACCCGGCTCGTGGAAGCCCACCCAGACCACCCCTATGCCATCGTGGGACTGGACTCGGTTGAGGAGGCGATCGGATGGCTGCAACGGCTGACCGCCGACGCCGGCTATCCGCTCCGCGGCTCGCTCGACGAGAACTACCTCCTGCCGACCGCTCTGGGAGCCGCCCGCCCCACGTGTCTCGCGCCCTTCACCATGACGGCCGGCGACTTGCGTCGTGACGACCCGATTCTGATCGTCGGTATCGACCATTTCGGCGACCTGTATCCCACCCTGGTGGCCGCCAACCTCGCCGCCCGGGGGGTCGAGGCAGAAGGGATCGCCGTCACCGTGCCGGGAGCCAATCGACGACGGTTCGTGACCGCGCAGATCCTCGCCTCGCTCTTCGACCAGGAGGCGTTCCGCGCCGAGGTGGTGAGAGCGATCCGGGCGAGCGGCCGCCGCGCGCCCCGCATCGGCTTCCCCGCCGTGCTCGGATTGGAGCGTCCCCGGGAGGTGATCGACCATCTCAGCCGCGAGTTGGAGGCCGAAGTCTTCGAGATCCCGACCACACCGCCTTCCGTGCCGGGTCTGAGGCTCCAGACGATCCTCCGACGCGCCATGATCGACCACGGCGGCCGAGTGCTCGACAACGCCGAGGCCTCCGCCGTCGAGGACGCCGGACGAGGCCGCCTCGGCGTGGTCACCGAGGCACCGGCTCGCTGCCAACGCCACATCGCCACGAGTGCCGTCCTCGCGACCGGAGGCTTGTTGGGTGGCGGGATCCGCGGCGCCTCCGACGGCTCGCTCACCGAGGTCGTGGCCGGCTTGCCGGTGGACGGCCCCACATCGCGGCTCGATTGGTTCGATCGTCGATTCGTCGGTGACTCCGAGCACCCGGTCTTCCGGGCAGGCGTGCGGGTCGGAGCCGCCCTCACCCCGCAGAACGGCCTGCTCCCCAACCTGTTCGTGGCCGGAGGCCTGCTCGCCGGAGCCGACCCGATACGGGAGCTGTCACTCGAGGGCATCGCCCTCGCCACGGGATTGGTGGCCGGACGGGCCGCCGCTCGAGCAGCTCGCACCGCCGGAGCCTCCCGATGATCGAGATGACGACGCCGACTGGCGTCACCCCGGTGGAAGCGACGCTCGACTACTGCATCAAGTGCAACATCTGCGTGACGGCATGCCCGGTGGCCCCGGTCACCGACCTGTTCCCCGGCCCCAAGTACGAAGGTCCCCAAGGTGCCCGGTTCCGTCACGACCGTCAGCCGAGCCCGGATCGCTCGGTGGACTACTGCTCCGGATGCCGGGTCTGCAACGAGGTGTGCCCCACCGGAGTCCGGATCGCCGAGATCAATGCCCGAGCCCGCGCCCGCATGGTCGAAGACGGTGCGTTCGGCGCCCGGAGCCGCCTCCGCAACAACCTCCTCGCTCGACCTCTCACCCTCGCCCGGCTGGGGGCGCCGGTCGGCGGTCTCGTCAACTTCCTCTTCACATGGCGCCCGACCCGCCTCATCGCCGAGCGCCTCTTGGGCATCCACCGCGACGCCCCGCTGCCGCGGTACGACGGGGCTCCGCCGTTCCGCCGCTGGTTCCGTTCGCGTCCCCGGAAGCGGGGGGAGGCCGGAACCGTCGTGTACTTCACCGCCTGCTCCACCGAACACTACGAGACCCGGGTGGGACGCACGGCGGTGAAGATGCTGGAACAGCTCGGCTTCGAGGTGATCGTTCCCGAGGCCCGATGCTGCGGGCTGCCGCTCCTCTCCAACGGCGAGTTCCCCGCCGCCCGTCGCTATCACGACGCCAACGTCGCCTCACTGCTCCCCTACGCGCGAGCGGGGATCCCGATCGTCGGCACGTCGACTTCCTGCACGCTCACGATCAAGGAGGAGGCACCGGATCTGCTCGACATGCACGACGAGGACAGTGAACTCGTCGCCGCCCACACCTACGACATCCACGAGTTCCTGCTCGACCTCGCCGCCCGGGGCGAGCTCACCGGCTGGCGGGAGATCCCGATGCGGCTGCCCTACCACCCACCCTGCCAGTACCGGGCTCATCGGCTGGGCATCCCCGCCCGGGAAGTGTTGGACCTGGTCCCGGGCCTGCAGGTC
>Ga0079224_100012090_pt1 | contig 11935 bp, 3 predicted proteins | sample Stecom2015_FD_80414 | JGI IMG/M metagenome (GOLD analysis project Ga0079224, IMG submission 80414) | Agricultural soil microbial communities from Utah to study Nitrogen management - Steer compost 2015 | ecosystem: Environmental > Terrestrial > Soil > Agricultural land | place: USA: Utah... | reverse complement strand
TACGAGGCGGCCGGACTCGCCAGGAACACTGCCGCCTCGGCGACGTCCTCCGGCTTGCCCGACCGGCCGAGCGGGATCATCTGCTGGATCTGAGCCTCGATCGCAGGATCCGTCGCCTTGGCCATGTCCGTCGCAATGCGGCCTGGGGCGATCCCACAGACCCGCACCCCAGTCCCCGCCAACTCTCCCGCCAGTGCCCGCGTCATTCCCACCAGCGCGCTCTTCGACGTCGTGTAGGGCAGCCCCGAGGTCATGAAGTAGGCCCGCGCCGTGACGGACGAGACGAACAGGATCACGCCGCTCCCCTGCGCGACCATCCGCCGACCGGCGAGGATCGAAAGCCACCACGGTGCCGTCAGGTTCACGTCCAGAACCCGATCCCACTCCTCACGCGTGGTCTTGAGCGCAGGCGTCCGCTGACCGAACTCGTCCTTCGGCGAGATGCCGGCGTTGTTGACCAGCACGTCGAGCCGGTCGTGCGTGGAGACCAGACGCTCGGCGACCGCCTCGTCGCGGACGTCACCGGCCACGGGCACGACGTCATGACCGCGCGCCTCCAGGTCGCGCGCCACCTGCATCGTCGCGGACTCGTCCCGGCCGTTCACCACCACGGCATAGCCCTCGTCGGCGAACGCCGTCGCCGTCGCGAGACCGATGCCTCGAGTGCTCCCCGTCACCACGGCGACGGGCTTGTCGGATCGAAGGGACATGGAACCACTCCTCGGAATCGCCATGAACTTGAATTTGGATTCAAGTATGCAGCCGATCCGGCGTCGGCGGAAGACACCCCGCGGGTCGATCACCACGACGCTCGACGAGGTCCATGCCTGGGCTCCCGGCGCGTTCGGGGATCCGTCCCCGCGTCTAGGGTCAGGGAGCGTCCATCGCACTGAGGGTCACGAAGGCGATCGCCAGGTCCTCGTCGTGACTGAGCGACACGTGCACCGTCACCCCGTCCAACCGTCGAGCCACCTCGCCATGCAGGCGGATCCGCGGCCGACCCCAGGCGTCGCGGACGACCTCGATCCGGTCGTGGACGTGCTCGCCCACGGGTGGAGGGCTCCCCCACAGCGACTCCGACCACGCCTTGATGAACGCCTCCTTGGCCGCCCAGCGCGCCGCCAGGGAGGCCATCTCGAGATCGGGGGTGCGACGCCCGGATCCGGAGGGAAGGCTCCGGGCGTCGCGGCGCTCGGCAGCGGTGAAGGCGCTGCCCGCGCGGGTGCCCGGCTGCCGCAACTCCTCGGCGAATCCGGACACGCTCACCAAGTCCACGCCGGTGCCGATCACCGGCACGCGTAGACCCCGTCCTCCCCGAGTCGGGCGCTCGGATCGAGCAGCACGGCGGCCTCGCGCTCGCGGGCATCCACATCGCCCAAGCGCCGACCCGCCGGCCGGCGGTACAGGGCCTCACCGCCGTACATCGCCTCGACGAGCCGGGCCCGTCCCTCGATTCGACGCTGCTCGGCGCGCGCGAGATAGGCCTCCCGCTGATCGGCCGGCAGCGACTCGACGAACGCCTGCGGGTGGACGACCGCGATCAGACCGGCCACGTGGCCGAAGCCCAGGCTGGTGACCAGACCGGCCTTGAGCGGCCCGGTCCGCAGCGGCTCGCGCAGCCAGACCAGGTGTTCGTGCTCGGCCAGGTCGTCCATCACGCAGTCGAGGCTCCGGTTCGGCGGGACCACGCCCCCCTCCAGCACTTGGCACAGCCCGATCAGCTGGAACGCCGCGGCCCCGCCCTTGGCGTGACCGGTCAGTGTCTTCTGGCTGATCACGTACAACGGGTTGCCGTCGCTGCGACCCAGGGCGGCCGCGAGACGCTCGTGAAGCTCGGACTCGTTGCGCTCGTTGACGCCCGTGGACGTGTCGTGCTTGCTCAGCACCGCGATGTCGTCGGCACCGACGCCCAACCGCGCCAGCGAGGTCGCCAGCTGCGACTCGCGCCCGCCGCGACCGGCCGCCAGCGCGCCCAGACCGGGAGCGGGGATCGACGTGTGCACGCCGTCGGCGAACGAGGCCGCGTAGGCGACCACACCGAGCACGGGCAGGCCCATCCGCGCGGCGAGGTCGCCGCGGGCGAGCAGGATCGTTCCGCCGCCCTGCGACTCCACGAACCCGCCGTAGCGCCGGTCGTTGGCTCGACTGAAGTAGCGGTCCTCGATGCCCTTGGCGGCCATCGCGGCCGAGTCGGCCGTCGCCGACATGTCGCCGAACCCGACGATCCCCTCGACGGAGAGGTCGTCGAAGCCGCCCGCGACCACGAACTCGGCCTTGCCGAGACGGATCTTGTCCACGCCCTCCTCGACCGAGACCGCCGTGGTCGCGCAGGCCGCGACGGGGTGGACCATCGCGCCGTAGCTGCCGACGTACGACTGCACGACGTGCGCCGCGATGACGTTCGGCAGCGCCTCCTGCAGGATGTCGTTCGGCTTCGCCTCGCCGAGCAGCGTGTCGATGTACAGCGAGTGCATCGAGGTCATGCCGCCCATGCCGGTGCCCTGGGTGTTGGCCACCAGCGTCGGGTGCGTCCACCGCATGAGCTCCGCCGGGGCGAAGCCCGACGAGAGGAAGGCGTCGACGGTGCAGACGAGGTTCCACAGCGCGACCCGGTCGACCGCCTCGACCATCTCGGCCGGGATGCCCCACACCGTCGGATCGAAGCCCGTCGGGATCTGACCACCCACCGTGCGGGTGAGCTTCATCCGCCGCGGCACGCGGACCTGGGTGCCCGCCTTGCGCGTCACGGTCCACTCCCCGTCCTCGCTCCGGGCGATGACGGTGTGCTCCGGATCGGCGTCCCGCATGGCCCGCGCCTCGGCCTCGCCGGACACGGCGAAGGTCAGATCGTGGTCCAGGTACACCGACGCCAGCAGCGGGGCGCTGTTGTCGACCATGTCGCCGTCGTCGGCGTACCGCCGCACGCCGATCCGCTCGCGCACCGCCTCCTCGTACCGGTCGGCGATGTCGGCCTCGTCGACGGCCTCGCCGGTCTCGGTGTCGTACCAGCCGCGATTCGTCGCGTCCCAGCTCACCAAGCCCGTGGTCCAGGCCAGCTCGAGCACGCCGGCGGCCGACAGCCGGTCCTCGACCTCCATCTCGAACCGCGTGCGGGCCGAGCCGTACGGACCGAGCTCACCGGCACCGACGATGACCACGAGATCCTCCGGCCGGGCGGTGACCTCACCCCAGGCCGGCGTCTCGACGCGGTCCAGCCGCGACGGCGGGGCCGGCAGGGCCGCGATCGTGGCGGACTCGTCCTCCTCGGCGCGGTCCGTGGCCCGCTCGCGCGCCACCGTCTCGCCCAGCGCGCGCAGGTCCAGGTCCGCCTCGCCGAGCCCACCGGTCAGGTCGAGCGTGATCGGCGCCTCGACGGCACGTCGACGCGCGTCGACGGTGCAGGCCTCCAGCAGCGCCTCGGCCATCTCGTCCGGCGACCAGGTTCGGACCCCGGCGGCCTCGACCGCCTCGACGAGCGGATCGTTGCCGCCCATGAGCCCCGTGCCGCGCACCCAGCCGATGATGGCGTGGGCAAGAGTCACCTTGTCGGCCCAGCGACGCTCCGAGCGCCACTTGGTCACCAACGCGTCCAGGGCCGCCTTGGCCTCGCCGTAGGCGCCGTCGCCACCGAACAGGCCCCGGTTGGGCGACCCCGGCAGCAGGACGTGCAGGCGGGCGTCGAGATCGCGGTCGGTGACCGAGGCCGAGAGCGCTCCGACGAGACGCTCGACGGACCACAGCAGGATCCGCATCTCGAGCTCGGCGCGCGGTCCGGCGTCCGCGGCGTCGCCCATGACCCGGCCCGCCGCGAACGGCACCAGCAGAGTCGGGGTCAGCGCGGGCTTGGTCACGGTCGTGACTCCGGCCGCGGTGCGCGACTGCTCGGCGCCGATCCACTCGACGAGCGCATCGACGTCGGCGAAGGAGGCGAGGTTCGCGGGGACCACCCACAGCACCGCACCGCCTCGGGCGTTCTGGCGGTACAGGCGCTTGAAGAACGCCAGCTTCTCGGAGCCCAGGCGCGAGGTCGTCGCGACCACGGTGGCGCCGCCGGCGAGCAGCCGTCCGACCACCGAGCCGGCGATCGAGCCATCGGCCGCGCCGGTCACGACCGCGACGTCGCCGGCGAACTCGCCCGGCGTGGTGTCGCGGGCGTCCCGGGCGATCCGGGCGAATCGCTCGTCCCCCGTGCGCTCGTGCCAGTACTCGGCCTGTGTGGCGACGACCTCCCCGGTTCCGACGAAGGACCCGATCGTCTCGTCGCCGTGCGCGATCCGGGCGAGATCCTCGCGGGCGGACGCCCAGCGGTCGTCCAGCACCACGGCGCGCTCGGCGTCGAAGACTCCGGCGGTCGCCTTGACCCAGTCGGTGCCGAGCTCGGCCTCGACCCGCTCCAGGATCGCCGCGGCCTGCTCGTCGGGCTCCACCTCGGCCGGAGTCTCGACCAGGCCGAGGTGCTCCAGCACGAGCCGTGCGGCCGAGGCGAGCACCCCGTCGCGTCCGGTGATGGCGGAGGTGAACTCCTCCAGGGCCGCGGCGTCGATCGTCGCTCCCTCGCCGCCGGTCGACGGCATCTGCACGGTCAGCCCGTGGCGGGCCGCGACCGCCTGCACCGCCGCGTCGATCGCGGCGTCCACGTCGCCGGCGGACCCGATGGTCACGTCGCCGAACGCGCCGCCGCGGACGCTCTGTCCCTCACGCGTGACCATCGCCAGCTCGGCCAGCACGTGCGTGGCCCAGCCCGGGCCGAGCTGCCACACGCCGGTGACCCGGTCGGCGATCGCCGACTGCTTGCGGCCGGTCGGTCCGAGCACCTTCTTGAGGTGGTCGCCGAGCGCCTCGCCCAACACGGGGCCGAGCGGTCGATACGTCCGCGCGAGCGCGTCGACCTGCGCTCCGAGCGTGTTCAGGTCGGCTTCCGCCGCTCCGTCGATCGCGCCGAGCGACAGCTCTCCGCCCAGGTCGATGAGCAGCTGGTTGCGCCGGCTCGACGCGCCGTCGGTGAGCGACTCGATGGTGTCGGCGGCCCCGAGCTGGTCCAGGCGCAGCTTCGTCCACCAGGCGATCAACACCCGGGTGGCGTCCGCCGCGGTGAACGGCAGGTCCGCGACCGTCTGCGTCGCGGGACCCGAGGCGCTCGGCGCAGCGGCCGGCACAGGGGCGTCGGCGGCGCCCGACGCGGGAGCGTCGGCCGGCTCGTCGGCCGGCTCCTCGACCGCGGGCTCCTCGTCGGTGGCGAACACCGCCGCGGCATCGCGCTCGATGTTGAGCACCTCGACCTTCGGGTAGCCGGGCAACTTGAGCGTGCCCGCCGCCAGGTTGGCCACGGTGGGCGCGGACCCCACACCGATCTCCACGAAGCGCTCGACGCCGAGCCCGCCCTGCTCGACCGGCGTGAACATGAGGTCCTGGGTCTCGATCCAACGCACCGGGCTGGCGAACTGCCAGGCCAGCAGCTCGATCAGCAGGTCGCGGCACAGCACGCCGCGGTCGGACGAGCGCGGGATCGTGACGCCGACGTACTGCTCGACCTCGCCGATGAAGTCCTCGTCGAGGCTGAAGGGCCTCGGCACCAGGTTCGGCACGTATCGACCCTCGAGGATCGACGGATCGATACGGGGCGGCAGGAGCTCCTGCAGCTTGCGTCGGAAGTCCGGGACTCCTCCGTGCAGGACGCGGCTGTGGAACGGCACGTCGATGCCGGGCACGAGGATGAACGCGGCCTTGCCGCCGAACCGCTCACGCCGCTCGGCGACGTCCCGCTCCAGGGCCTCCAGGCCACGGACGGTGCCGGCGATCGCGTACTGCGACCCGCGCATGTTGTAGTTGACGATCTGCAGGAACTCGCCGGACTCCTCGGCGATCCGCTCGACGTAGTCCCTGACCTCGTCGTCGGCCAGGCCGATCTGCGAGGGACGGATCGCCGCGAGGCGGTAGTCGCTGCGGCCGTGCTCGTCGCGCGGCACGAGGGTGTGCATGACCGAGCCGCGCTGGAAGACGACCTCGACGACGGCCTCGAGGCTGATCACCCCGGAGACCGCGGCGAGCGCGTTGTACTCGCCCACCGAGTGGCCGGCCAGCACCGCGCCGTCGACGAACGCGCCGGCCTCGCGGAGCTCGGCCATCTGCGCGGCGCCCAGGACGGCCATCGCGACCTGGGTGAACTGCGTCAGGTACAGGACACCGTCGGGGTGGTGATGCCGCACGCCGCGGACGACCAGCTCGGTCGGGTTGTCCCGCACCACGGTGAGGATCGAGAAGCCCAGCGCCGCCCGGGTGTGCCGGTCGGCGCGGTCCCACACCTCGCGCGCGGCGGGGCATCGCTGGTATCCGGCCATGCCCATCCCCTGGCTCTGGATGCCTTGGCCGGGGAACACGTACGCCGTGCGGGGCGGGTCGAGCAACGCCGACGCCGACATGACGATCTCACCGTCGGCGCGCACCGTCACGTCGAGCACCTCCCGCCCGTGGGTCAGACCCACCCGGTCGGCACGGACGTCGATCTCGGCCCCGGGACGCACGGGCGCCATGAACCGCGTGGTCCAGCCCGCGATGCGGCGGCCGGTCTCGGTGGTGACGGCGTGCTGCGCGGCCGCCGAGGTCCACATGCCGTGGACGATCGGACCGCCGAGTCCCGCCAGCCGGGCGGCCGCGACGCTGGTGTGGATCGGGTTGTGGTCGCCGGTGACCGCGGCGAACGCGCCGAGGTCCGCCGGTGCCGTCAGCGTGGTGCGCACCCGACTGCGGCGCGGCGTGTCCTTCACCCCGTCGGTGAGGGCACCGCCGGCGGGCACCGGCTCGGAGATCTCGCTGTCACCAGAGCGACCGCGGATCGCGAATCGCTCGCTCAGGGTCGCCACGTCACCGATCGTCACGTCGACCGAGACGACGCGGCCGTACGTCGAGTCGACGACGTCGACCAGAGCCGCCCGGACCGCCAAGGTCGTCGGCTTCTCCGGCAGACGCCTCACGGTCACCGCGTGGTCGAGGTGGACCAGATCGAGCATGCCCTCGACGACGGGGGTGCCGTCGTCCGTCCTGGCGTCGCCGATCACGGCGAACACGGCCGGCCATGCCAGCCCCACCAGCACGTCCGGGATCCGATGCGCGCCGAGGGTGAGCGGACCGCCGCTGACCGCTGCGTGGTCGGCGGCCAGGTCCGGGTCCCAGGTGACGTCGAGGCAGGCGACCTGGTCGACGACCTCGGGCAGATCGCCGGCGACCGCACCGGCGACGATCTGCGACATCGCGGCGACCGCGGAGTCGGTGGACACCACCGGCGCCGCACCGCGCGCGGTGGCGGCGGGAAGGTCGATCCGCAGGGTCAGCTCGCGCCCGCCACCCAACGGGACCACGAGGTCCACCGCGTCGTCGGAGGCCACGCGCAGCCGGGCGCCGGTCTCGGCCTGCTCGGCCGCATCGACGCCGGTGAGCACCCACTCGTCGCCGAGCCGGTGGATCGGATTGCGCACGGTCCGGCCGGCCCAGCTCACGTCCGGCGCGGCGAGGGCAAGGGCCAGTGCGGGCGCCAGCCCGCTCGCGTCCTCGCGGCGGCGACCGGGAACCCGGTGGGGAGCGCGCCCGGCGGCGAGCAGCGCGTCGACCGCCGCGTCCTCGAACCGCTGCAGCAGCTCGGCGACCGGCTCGTCGACCCGGGTGATGCCGGCGACGCTCGCGGTGCCGGGGATGATGCAGACCTCGTCGGCCGAGTAGCGCGGATCGTGGGCCTGCCAGAGCGAGTCCGAGCGCCACCAGCGGCGCACGTCGGCGTCGATCACGGGCACGAAGTTGACCGGCTTGCCCGGACGACGGCAGACCTCGACGAAGAACGCCTCGTCGGCCGGGTGGAGCAGCACCCGATCGGCGTCCGGATGGGCCTGCAGGAGGCGTTCGACGGCGGCGAGACCGTCCTCGACGTCGTCCGGGCGGACGAACGCCGTCTCGATGCGCCCGCGGTCCTGGTCGGCCAGTCGCGCCTCGGCCCGCTGGATCATCGCGTGGAACCGGTCGCGCAGCGACACGTCGAGCCAGGCGGGCGAGCCGTCGGCCGCGGTGCCGGACAGCTCGACGAAGCGTCGCAGCCACTGGGCGTAGGTCATCGAGGTGACGTCGCCGAAGTAGGGCTTGGCCGTGCGGTTCAGCGCTTCGACGATCTCGTCGCGGCGCGCGGCCACGGCCTCGGCGTCACCGGCGACCTCGTCGAGCAGCCGGCCGGTGCGCGAGGCCGTGTTGTCGATCTCGTGGATGTCGGCGCCGAGCTGGCTGCGGCCGGAGGCCATGCCGTTCTTGGCGGTGCCGGCGCCGACCCAGGCGCCCGTGCCCCGCGTCTGGACCAGCAGGCGCTTGACGTCCGGGGCGGTCGTCGCCTCGAGGGTCGCCATCGCGGCGGTGCCGACGAGGATGCCGTCGACCGGCATGTCCGGGTAGCCGTGGCGCTGTGCCCAGGTGCCGGTCAGCCAGGCCGCCGCGGCGTCGGGGGTGCCGATGCCGCCGCCGACGCACAGGACCACGTTCGACTGCGCACGCAGCTCGGCGTAGGTGGCCAGGATCAGATCGTCCAGGTCCTCCCACGAGTGGTGTCCGCCGGCGCGGCCGCCCTCGACCTGGACGATGACGGTGCGATCGACCTGCCTGGCGATCGCGAGGACCTCACGGATCTGGCGGACGGTGCCCGGCTTGAACACCACGTGCTCGATACCGAGCTCGGTCAGTTCGTCGATGAGCGCGACGGCCTCGTCGAGCTCGGGGACTCCCGCCGTGACGATCACCGCGTCGATCGGCGAGCCGGCGGCACGGGCCCGCTGCACGAGGCGGTTCTGGCCGAGCTGGAGTCGCCACAGGTAGGGGTCGAGGAACAGCGAGTTGAACTGGAAGGTCGCACCCTGGTCGAGCAGCTCGGCCAGCTCGGCCATCCGGGCCTCGAAGACCTCCTCGGTGACCTGTCCGCCGCCGGCGAGCTCGGCCCAGAACCCGGCGTTGGCCGCCGCGGCGACGATCGGCGCGTCCACGGTGGTCGGGGTCATGCCGGCGAGCAGGATCGGGGACTTGCCGGTGGCGCGGGTGAATCGCGTCTCGACGACGGTCGAGCCGTCGGGCAGGGTGACCAGGCGCGGGGCGAAGGTCGACCACGCCGGCGGGAGCGTCGGACGGGCGCCCGTGATGGTCAGCTCGCGGTTGCCGCGGCGCGTGGTGGTGGCGACGACCCCGACGCCGCGCGCGCGGGCCTCCGCGGCGGACAAGCGCGAGGCCAGGTCGGCCGGCCCCACGTCGAGCAGCCACCGGGCGCCGGCGTCGAACGCCGCATTCACGGTCTCGACCCAGTCGACGGGGTCGACGATCGAGCGCACCGTGGCGCGGCGGGCGTGCTCGGCGTCGACGCCGATCCGCTCGGCCCAGTCGGCCACGAGCTCGGCTGCCGGGGCGAGGTCCGGGTGGTGGAACGCCACGGCGGACTCGACCGGTTCGATCACCGGGCTGAACGGCGCTCCGCCGGTCACCTTGCGCTCCCGCTCGTCCTTCTCCCTGGCGGCGACCTGCTCCAGGCGACGGGTCGCCTCGGCGAGGGCGGCCTGCGATCCGGACAGCACGACGGCGCGACGCCCGTTGCGGATGCGGCAGACGGCCCCGGTGCCCTCGACGATCTCGGCGACCCGCTCGGGCACGACGCCCGAGACCGCCAGCATCGTCGCGCCGAGGAGTCCGCGGCGGCGACCGACGATCTGTGCGGCGACGCCGATCAGACGGGCGAGTGCGAGTGCCTCGACCTCGGGGACGCCGTCGAGGACCTCCGCGGCCAGGACGCCCTGGGAGTGACCCGCGACCGCGACCGGCGGGTGGGCGGCGACGTCGAGGCCCTGGCGGGCGAGAGCGCGCAGACCGGCGAGCTGGGACAGCACGATGCCCGGAACCGACGCCGCCGGCGCCAGCACGTCGGCCCCTGCGGGCAGACCCGGCGCGTCGTCGTCCTCGGCCGACTCCCCCACCGCGAGCACGTCGACCCAGGCGATCGGCTCGAACGGCACGCCGGCGCGGGCCAGATCGTACGCGACCGGCTCCAACAGGCGCTCGGCGCGGCGGACCAGATCGGCGACGTCGGCCTCGAGCGCGTGGTCACGGACCAGGCCGGCGAGCGGCTCGAGCCAGTCCCCGCCCTGGCCACCGAAGGCGATCGCCCACGGCGTGCCCGAGCGCAGGTCGTCGAGCAGGCTGTCGGTGCGGCGGTCGGACTGGGGGGCGAAGGCGGACAGGACGGAGGTGTCGAGCGTCGTCATGCCCACCATGGTGACACAAACATGAGGGATTCCTCATCTTTGATCCGAGGGATTCCTCATGTTTTTCGTCACACCCCTCGGCTCCTGGGGGCCCTGTGACTCGCGTGACCGAATACGAGGGCAACTGTGGGTTACACACATCGTTACCCACATCTGGGGATGAACGAATCCACACAGAAGCGTCCCGGCTGCCGAAGCAGCCGGGACGCTTCCGAGGGTCGAGGATCAGACGCCGCCCGTGAGCAGCAGTCCTCCGTCGACGGTGATGCACTGACCGGTCACCCAGCCCGCGTCCTGCGAGAGCAGGAAGGCCACGACGCCGGCGATGTCCTCCGGCACGCCCAGGCGCTTCATCGGGTAGGCGGCGGCGACCTCCTCCTCGCGGCCCTCGTAGAGGGCGCCGGCGAAGCGGGTCTTGACGACCGCCGGGGCGACCGCGTTGACCCGCACCTGCGGGGCCAGCTCGAGCGACAGCTCCTGCGTCACGTGGATGACCGCCGACTTCGACGCGCCGTACATGCCGATCATGGGCGCGGGCTTGAGCCCGGCCACCGAGGCGATGTTGACGATCGCGCCACCGTTGTCCTTGAGCGAGGCGGCGTGGGCCTTCTGCGCCCAGGACACCGCGGCGAGCACGTTGACCTCGAAGATCTTGCGCGCCGCACCGAGGTCCATCTCGATCATCGGGCCGTAGGTCGGGTTGATCCCGGTGTTGTTGACCAGGAAGTCCAACCCGCCGAAGCGCTCGATCGCCGTGGCGATCGTCTCGTCCTGGTGCGCCGGGTCGTCGGCCGGTCCGGCCACCCACGCGGCGTTCTCCGGGCCGAGCTCGGCGACCGCGGCCTCGAGCGCCTCGGTCTTGCGAGCGGTGACGACGACCTTCGCGCCCTCGTCCACCAGGCGCTGGGCCACGCCCAGCCCGATGCCCCGCGAGGCGCCTGTGACGATCGCGACCTTGCCGTCGAAGCGGCCCGTCACGAGAGGCGCTCCAGCACCATCGCCATGCCCATGCCGCCGCCGACGCACATCGACTCGACGCCGAACTGCTTGTCGTGCCACTGCAGCGAGTTGATGAGCGTGGAGGTGATGCGCGCACCGGTCATGCCGAACGGGTGACCGACGGCGATGGCACCGCCGTTGACGTTGAGCTTGTCCAGCGGGATGCCGATCTGCTTGGCCGAGCCCCACGCCTGGACGGCGAAGGCCTCGTTGATCTCGAACAGGTCGATGTCGTCCAGCGTCATGCCCGCGTTCTTCAGCGCGGCCGGGATCGCCTCGACCGGGCCCAGGCCCATGATCTCGGGCGACAGACCGGTCACGGCGGTCGACACGATCCGAGCCAGCGGGGTCAGACCCAGCTCCTTGGCCTTCGTGTCGCTCATGATCACCACGGCGGCGGCGCCGTCGTTGAGCGGGCAGGCGTTGCCGGCGGTGACGGTGCCGTCGGGGCGGAACACGGGCGTCAGACCGGCGAGCGCCTCCATCGTCGTGCCCGGGCGCGGGCCGTCGTCGGCCGTGACCTGGGTGCCGTCCGGCAGCGTGACGGGCGTGATGTCCTTGGCCCAGAAGCCCTCGGCGATGCGCTGCTCGGTGAGGTTCTGGCTGCGCAGGGCGAACTCGTCCTGCTCCTCGCGGCTCATGCCGAGGTGCTGGGCGACGTTCTC
>Ga0079224_100012089_pt1 | contig 11935 bp, 9 predicted proteins | sample Stecom2015_FD_80414 | JGI IMG/M metagenome (GOLD analysis project Ga0079224, IMG submission 80414) | Agricultural soil microbial communities from Utah to study Nitrogen management - Steer compost 2015 | ecosystem: Environmental > Terrestrial > Soil > Agricultural land | place: USA: Utah... | reverse complement strand
CCAGACCGCCGCCGCGCCGAAGCCGAAGGTGGGCTTCTTCTACTTCCCGCACGGCGCGGTCGAGGACCGCTGGACCCCGGCCTCCGCCGGGCGCGCGTTCGACCTGCCGCAGATCCTCGCGCCGTTCGAGCCGTTCAGGGAGCACATGACCGTCGTCACCGGGCTTCGCAACAAGGCGGCCGAGGGCGCGGGCGTGCACGCGATCAACCCGGGCACCTGGCTCGGTTGCACGTCGCCGTTCTGGGCCGCGGAGAGCAAGGCTCAAGTCGGCAAGTCGGCCGACCAGATCATCGCCGAGCAGATCGGCCAGGACACGCCGCTGCCGTCGCTCGAGCTGTGCGTCGAGCCGCGCGGCTCGACCGGCTCGTGCAGCAAGGATCTCGGCTGCGGCCTCGGATCGACGATTTCCTTCAAGAGCCTCGTCCACCCGCTGCCGATGGAGCACAACCCGCGAAAGCTCTTCTTCCGGCTGTTCGGCCAGGGCGACACGGCGGCGGAGCGCGAGGCGATCCTGCTGCAGACCGCGAGCCTGCTCGACCTCGTGAACGACAGCGCCGCGTCCGTGCGCCGGCAGCTCGGCGCGGCCGATCGTGCGCGCGTGGACGAGTATTTGAGCTCCGTCCGCGAGGTCGAGCGGCGCGTGCAGATCATGTCGGATCAGGACTTCTCGACGATGGCGCTGCCCGATGCGCCGGCCGGCGTGCCGGCGTCGTTCGACGAGCACATCAAGGTGATGTTCGATCTGACCGCGCTCGCGTATCAGGCGGGCCTGACGCGCGTCGTCTCGATGATGATGGCGGCGGAGCTGTCGATGCTGACGTACAACCAGGTCGGCATCTCGGAAGCGTTCCATCCGCTCTCGCATCACCAGAACAACCCGGACAAGCTTGCGCGGCTCGCGGTCGTGCAGACGTATCACTCGGAGATCTTCGCCCGCTTCGTCGAGCGGCTGAAGAACACCCCGGACGGCGACGGCTCGCTGCTCGACCATTCGATACTGCTCTACGGCAGCAACATGGCCGACTCGAACCTGCACAACGCCGATCCGCTGCCCGCCGTCGTGTTCGGCCACGGCTACGGCCGCATCAAGGGCGGCCAGCACCTCGCGTACAAGCAGGACACGCCGCACGCGAATCTGATCCTGACGTTGCTCGAGCGTGCCGGCGTTCCGCGGGAGTCGATCGGCGACAGCACCGGCGAGCTCTCGGAGGTCTGACGTGCGCGCCGTGCGCTCGGGGCTCCGTGCCGCCGCCGCCGTCGCGGCCTGCTCGCTGCTCGCGGCCGGCATCGCGGCCGCGTCGCTGCCCGAGCTCGTCGAGTCGGGCGAGCGGGGCGAGGCGCTCCGGCTGGTCGACGCCGGCGCCGACGTGAACGAGCGCGCACCCGACGGCACGACCGCGCTGCACTGGGCTGCGCACTTCGGCGACGCCGAGCTCGCCGAGCGCCTGCTCGCGCGCGGCGCGGACCCGAACGCCCGCAACGACTACGGGGCGACTCCGCTGTCCGTTGCGGCGGTCGAGGCCGATCCGCGGATCGTCGCGGCGCTGCTCGACGCGGGCGCGGACCCGAACCTGCCGAATGCCGAAGGCGAGACGGCGCTGATGGTCGTTGCGCGGACCGGCCGCGTCGAGACCGCGCGGCGGCTGCTCGAGCGCGGCGCGGAGGTGAACGCGACGGAGAGCTGGGGCGGTCAATCCGCGCTGATGTGGGCGGCCGCGCAGAAGCAGCCGGCGATGATCCGGCTCCTGATCGAGCACGGCGCCGACGTCGACGCGCGCGGCCGCGTGCACGACTGGCAGCGCTGGATGACGTCGGAGCCGCGCCTGAAGCAGCTTTACGTCGGCGGCTTCACGCCGCTGCTCTATGCCGCGCGCGAGGGCTGCATCGAGTGCATTCACGCGCTGCTCGACGGCGGCGCCGACATCGAGCTCTCGGATCCGCGCGGCATGACGCCGCTGTTGCTCGCGCTCTACAACCGGCACTTCGATGCGGCCGCGGCGCTGATCGAGGCCGGCGCGGACGTGAACCGCTGGGACTGGTGGGGCCGGAGCCCGCTGTACATGGCGGTCGAGCTGCACCAGATTCCGGACAGCCGCCGGCGCGACCTGCCGACGTTCGACCAGCACACCGGCATCGACATCGCGCGGATGCTGCTCGAGCGCGGCGCGAACGTGAACATGCGGCTGAAGCAGCAGCCGCCGCTGCGCTCCGACCCGGGCGACCGCGGCCTCACGGACGGCAGCCCCGACGTGCTGATCGTGAACACGGGCGCGACACCGCTCCACATCGCGGTGAAGACGGGCGACAACGAGCTCGTGAAGCTGCTGCTCGACTACGGCGCGAATCCCGCCGCGAAGAACGTCTTCGGCATCACGCCGTTCATGGCCGCCGCCGGCGTCGGTCACTGGTACGGGCTGTTCCGCGAGTACGCGATCATCGGCCGCTACAAGACCGGCGCGGACGCGGTCGAAGCGATGAAGCTGCTGCTCGCGGCGGGCGCGACGACCGAGGGCCGGACGACGGAGCTCAGCCTCGGCTATCAGCGGCCGCTCCAGGCGGGGCTCACGGCGGCGCACGGTGCGGCGTTCCAGGGGTGGAACGAGGTCATCGAGTTCCTGCACGAGCTCGGTTTGCCGCTCGACACGCCGCACACGAGCAAGGACGCGATGACGCCGCGCGACGTCGCCATCGCCGAGGAGAACCTCGAGACCGCCGCGCTGATCGACCGCCTCCTCGCCGAGCAACCCGCCGTCGCGAACGCCGACTGACCGCCCGCCCGGTAGGAGCGGCTGTCCAGCCGCGACCGCCGCAACGCCGAACGAAGCCGCAAATCGCGGCTGGACAGCCGCTCCTACCGGGCGGCGGCGCCGCGGCTTTCCGGCGTTTCGGTGAAGTAGATGGTGATGCCGTCGGGATCGCTGATCCAGAGCGTGCGGAGCCGCGCGCCGACCGGGGCGTTGATCGGTCGGTCGATCGTGACCCCGCGCTCCTTCGCGAGCGCTTCCACGCGATCGATGTCCGTGACGACGTATTGGATCAGCCCGCTCGCCGTGTCGGCCGGCAGCTCGCGGCCGAAGCTGCGGAGCGCGATCAGCGTGCTGCCCGCGCGGAAGCGGTACTTCGTCGTGCCGAGCAGCGGATCCTCGACCGGCGAGAGCTCCTCCAGACCGACGAAGTCGCGATAGAACGCGCGGCTGCGCTCGACGTCCGCGACCGTCAGCCCGAGCTCGATCTGCGCGAGCGTCTCGGCCGACGCGTTCGGCACGACGATCAGCTCGACCGCCTCGCCGTCCGGATCGTTCACGAGCGCGACGCGCGTCGGCGAGCCGGGCACCGAGCGAAACTCCGGCGCCGGAAGCCCGTGCTGCTCGAATCGCGCCGCGAGCGCGGCCTCGTCTGCGAAGTACAAGCCGACGATCCTGAGCCCGATCGCGTCCGCCGGTCCGCCGGCAGGCCGCGGCTGGTTCTCGGGGCGGCGCTGAAGCTTCAGCTCCGATGCGCCCGTCTGCAGCCGGCCGACCGCGCCGATGTACGGCATGCTCTCGAACCCGAGCACCTCGCCGTAGAACTCGAACAACGGGTCCGATTCGCCGGAGTGACGGCGAAAGACGTGGAGCGCGGGTACGTACATCAGCGCCGCGGGCGTTTCGTCCGCGCCGTCCGCCCGCGCGTCCGCAGAGATCGTGCCCGCTACCGCGAAGCACACGGCGGCGACGAGGCCGGCCGCCCAACCGGCGTTCTTGCAACGCTGCGACATTTCCCCCTCCGCTCGGCCGTTCGAGACTCGCGGCCGTCTCGCTTCGCGGTGCGAAGCTTTCGCCGAAACCCTAGCACCGGGCGGCCCCGATTGGCTACAGGCACACGCGGCGGCCGGCGGCGAATCGGCCCGCGACGGGCCGCGTCGGCGCCTCTAACCGAACGGGCGGCACGCCGCTTGCATCGCTGGCCCCTACGCGACATGCGCAAGGAGCGGTCATGAGCAAGCCAACGGAACGGCAAGAGCATCTCTACGAGCTCTTGAAGGAATTCGACACGGCGATGCTGATCACGCGCGGCGGCGACCACGGCATGCATGCCCGGCCGATGCGGGTCGCCGAGCTGCGGCCGGGTGCCGACGCCTACTTCGTCACCTCGATCGACTCACCGAAGGTCGCGGAGATCGAGCGCGATCCGGACGCCGTGCTGACCCTTCAGCGCTCGAGCCGGTTCGCCGCCGCCTACGGACGCGTCGACGTGATCCGCGACCGCTCGCTGATCGAGCGGCTCTGGCAGGAGCCCTGGAAGGCATGGTTCCCCGACGGCAAGGACGACCCGTCGCTCGCGGTGTTGAAGCTCGACGCGAAGGAGGGCGAGTACTGGGATTCGAGCGGCGCGCGCGGCGTGCGCTACGCTCTGTCCGCGGCGGCGGCGTACGTCCAGGGCGAGAAGCCGACGACCGACGAGAAGCAGCACGCGCGCGTGCGGCTGTAGGCCGCAGCGCCGCGGGGACGCTTCAGGCGTCCGCGCGCGGCGCGATCAGGATCGGCACGTAGACGATCAGGAAGATCGCGAACGCGCCGGCCCACGCGAGCATCGCTACCGCGAGCAGCGTCACGGTCTGCGCAGGCAGCAGGACGGGGCCGAACACGCGCAGCAGCGCGCCCGCGATCACGAGCCCGTACGCGAGCACGATCGGCGGTGCGACGACGAGCGGCCGGCCGGTGTGGCCGAGCGCGACGCGCGTCGTGACGCCGAGGATCATCGTGCCGAATGCGCCGGCCGTCAGCGCGTGCAGCCAGTTGATCGCCCACGGCGCGCCGCCGAGGAGCCACGCCGCCTTCAACGCGAGCGCGACCACGACCCAGCCGTAGCCGACGTGCAGGATCCAGACGATCGGCATCGCGAGCGCGCGGTGGCCGTGCCAGCCCGCGAGCCGCGCGGCGAGCAGCGCGCCGGCGACGAGCGCGAGCAGGCCGGCGCCCCGCGAGTCGGGCTCGAGCACGTCGACGAACAGCACTGCCGCGAGCGCGCCGATCGACGCGCGCTCGAGCCACGGCCGCGGCGCGAACTTCGCTTGCACGCCGGCGCGAAGCAGCGCGTTGCGCGTGAAGAGCGGCACGATGCGTCCGCCGATCACGGCGATCATCACCATCACGACGTCGGCCGCGAGCCGCAGCGGATCGAACGGCAGCGGCGCGACGAGCCCGAGCGCGGCCGCGTGGAACAGCGCATCCGTGCCGGCGAGCACCGCGAGGAGCAGCAGGAACTGAAAGTTGCGGTAGTTGCGCGCGCCGATCAGCGCGACGCCGATCGCGACGCCGACCGCCGGGAAGAACGCGACGTCGAGCCACACCGCGGCCGTATCGTCGAGCCCGAGCCACGGGCTCATGACCGCCCGGCCGGCGAGCCACAGCGCCGCGAGCGCCGCGAGACGGCCGCCGGCCACCGGCGCGGACGCGGTCCACGTCGGCACGGCCGTCAGCAGGAACCCCGCGATCGCGGCGGCCACGAACCCGAACAGCATCTCGTGACCGTGCCAGCGGCCCACCGGCGGAGCGGTCGCGGGCCACGCGCCGGCCGTATATGCGGCGATCAGCACCGCGAGCGTGACGATCGCCCAGGCCGCGCCGAGCAGGAAGAAAGGACGGAAGCCGTACGAGAGCCAGGCGCGCGCGGGCGGGCGGGCGAGTGTCGCGGGCTCAGGCACGCCGGACGAAGTCGCCGAACGGCTCGCCCGGCGCACGCTCGCGCGCGAAGCGCCCGAGCAAGCCGTCGAGCAGCTCGAGGATCGCGTTCTCGTCGAGGTTTTGCGCCTTCAGCTCGTTCAAGCGTTCCCCCGTGCGTCCGCCGCCGAGAAACACGTTATAGCGTCCGGGCGCCTTGCCGACCAGCGCGATCTCGGCGACGTACGGCCGCGCGCAGCCGTTCGGGCAGCCGGTGACTCTGAGCATGATCTCGTCGTCCTCGAGCCCGTGCCGCTCGAGGATCGTCTCGAGCTTGTCGAGCAGCACCGGCAGGTAGCGCTCGGACTCGGCCATCGCGAGCCCGCAGCTCGGCAGCGCGACGCACGACATCGCGTTCAGGCGCAGCGGCTTCGCGCGCGCGTAGAGGTCGAGGCCGTGCTCGGCGACCGCGCGCTCGATCGCGGGCCGCGCGGCCGGCGCGACGTTCGCGAGGATCAGGTTCTGATTCGGCGTGATGCGCAGGCCGCCGTCGTGGAGCCGCGCGAGCGCGCGAAGACCAGTGCGGAGACGGAGCGTGTCCGTGTCGCGCACGCGGCCGCTCGGCAGGAACAGCGTCAGGTGCTCCGAGCCGTCCTCGGCGCGCGTCCAGCCGAAGCGGTCGCCGCTGCTCGTGAACGTCACCTCGCGCGCGGGCTCGAGCGCGAAGCCGAGCCGGCGCTCGAGCTCCGCGGCGAACCAGTCGACGCCGCGATCGTCGATCGTGTACTTCAGCCGCGCGTGGCTGCGCTCGGAGCGGTCGCCGAAGTCCCGCTGAATCGCGACGACCTGCTCGGCGACGGCGAGCACCTGCTCCGGCCGGCAGAAGCCGATCGTCGTCGCGAGGCGCGGGTACGTGCGCGGGTCGCCGTGCGTCGCGCCCATGCCGCCGCCGACCGCGACGTTCAACCCCGCGAGCTCGCCGTCGTCGCCGGCGATCGCAATGAAGCCCAGATCCTGCGCGTAGACGTCGATGTCGTTCGAAGGCGGCACGGCGAAGCCCACCTTGAACTTCCGCGGCAGGTAGCGCTTGCCGTACAGCGGCTCCTGCTCGGTGCCGGGGGGGATCTCGGTCTTCTCGCCGTCGAGCCAGACCTCGTGATACGCGCGCGTGCGCGGCAGCAGGTGCTTGTTCGTGCGTTCCGCGAGCTCGAAGATCGCGCGGTGCAGCCGCGACTGCTCCGGCAGCGACGTGACCGCGACCGTGCGGTTCACGTCGCCGCAAGCCGCGATCGTCGTCAGCAGCGTCGCGTTGATCGCCTGGATCGCGGGCTTCAGATCGCGCTTCAGCACGCCGTGGAGCTGGATCGATTGGCGGGTCGTGAGCCGCATGACCCCGCCGGCGTAGCGGCCCGCGAGCTCGTCGACCCCGAGCCACTGCTTGGTCGTCAGCGCGCCGCCCGGGATCCGGATCCGGATCATGAAGTTGTACGCGGGCTCGAGCTTCTGCGCGGTTCGCTCGGCGCGAATGTCGCGGTCGTCCTGCTGATAGATTCCGTGGAACTTGACCGTGCGCGTGTCCTCTTCCGCGATCGCGCCGGTCACCCCGTTCACGAGGCTCTCCGCGACGGTGCCGCGCAGATAGTCGCTGCGCTCCTTGACGCCCTCGACGGGCGACGGCGGCTTCTGGCTCACGGCCTGCTCTCTCTCTCAGTAGACGTCGCGCTGGTAGCGCTTCGCGCGCTTCAGCTCGGACAGGTATTCCTCCGCGGCCTCGGGGGTTCGCCGGCCCGCCTGCTCGACGACGCGGCGAAGCGCGTCGTGCACCGCCGGCGCCATTCCGTCGGCGTCGCCGCAGACGTAGACGTGCGCGCCGCGCTCGAGCCAGTCGTAGAGCTCGGGCGCGCGCTCGACGAGCCGCTGCTGCACGTAGATCTTCTCCGCCTGATCGCGCGAGAAGGCGACGTCGAGGCGCGCGAGCGAGCCGTCCCGGAGCGCGCGCAGCCACTCGGCCTGATACAGAAAATCCTCGCGGAGCGTCCGGTCGCCGAAGAAGAGCCAGTGCTCTCCGCGCGCGCCCTCGAGCCGCCGCTGCTGCAGGAACGCGCGATACGGTGCGATGCCGGTGCCGGCCCCGATCATCACGATCGGCGTCGCGCCGTCGGCCGGCAGCCTGAAGCGGTCGTTCGGCTCGACGTAGACCCGCGCGGTGGCCGGCGCGCCGGCGACGAACGCCGACGTCGCGCCCCAATGCTCGCGGGCGAAGCGTTCGTAGTGCACGAGCGAGATGCAGAGGTGCACCTCGTCCTCGTTCGCGTCGAGTGACGAGGCGATCGAATAGAGGCGCGGCGTGAGGCCTCGGAGCACGCCGACGAGCGCCTGCGGCTCGATCCGGGCCGGGTACTCGGCGACGAGATCGATGACCTGCCGCGTCTTGAGATAGCCGTTCAGCTCCTCGCGTTGCTCGAGCAGCCGCTCGAGCTCCGGGTCGCGGGAGTGCTCGCTCCACGCGGCGAGCGTCGCACGGCCGAGCTGCGTGATCTCGAGCCGGGTCGTGAGCGCTTCGCGCAGCGGCAGCGTCTCGCCGTTCAGCTCGACCGGCGCGTCGCCGTCGAGCCGCAGCACCGCGAGCAGCGCCTCGACCTGGTGCGGCGCGTTCTCGGGCCAGATGCCGAGCGCATCGCCGGGCGCGTACGCGAGCCCCGAGCCCTCGAGCGCGAGCTCGACGTGGCGGACGTCCTTCGTCGACCCGCGGCCGGTGATTCGCTGGTTCGCGACGAGCGGCGCGGCGAACGGCGCGTCGCGCGTGAAGCGGGCGGCCGTGGCCATGGCCGTGGCCGCGACGCTCTTGCCGCCGACCAGCACGAGCGGCTCGCGGCGGGCGTCGCTGTCGTCGCGCTCCTTCCGTGCGACCTCGGCGACGCCGCTGCGCCACGCGGCGGCCGGCGCCTCGTAATCGACGTCGCAGTCGATCCGCTCGTGGACGCGCGTCGCGCCGAGCGCTTCGAGCCGCTCGTCCCAGCGCCGGCCGACGCCGCAGAACTCGACGTAGGTCGAATCGCCGAGCGCGAGCACGGAGTAGCGGAGCGACTCGAGCCGGGGCGCACGCTCGCCGAACCAATAATCGAAGAACGCTTCCGTTCCCTCCGGCGGATCGCCGAGCCCGTGGGTCGCGACGACGAACGTCGCGCGGCGCGCGCGGCGCAGCGCCTTCGGATCGTAATCGCGCAGATCGAGGACCTCGGTTGCGACGCCCGCGCCGCGCAGATCCTCGTCGAGCGCCTTCGCGATCCGACGCGCGTTGCCGGTTTCGGTCGCATACAGAATGAGCCACGGCGAGTCGTCCGGCGTGCTCGCGGCCGCCGGCTCGCCGATGCCCGCCGCGCGCGCGGACGCGAGGCCGGCCAGATAGCCGCTCGTCCACAGCAGCTGCTCGCGCGTGAGCGGTGCGGCCAGCGCGTCGAGCGCATCGAGCGTCGCGGGCGGCACGGCCGTCGCGACCGTGTCTTTGGGCAGGGCGGCCATCGCAGTCAGACTCGCGGGCGTCGTCGCAGGCTTCGAAGAGGGGCGCAGTATGGGCAGCCGCTTCGATGCGCCACAAACGAAATCTTTCCGCCGCGGTCATCGGCGACGCCGATCGAAGCACGCTGCCGCGCGGCTCCGAGCGCTTCGCATCGAGCGGATCGATGGGCGGCGTCGGCATTTCTCGTTTGTGACCGGCGGCGCCGGCCGCTAGCGTGACAGCCATGACGAACGGTGCATCAGGAGTCGCACGGTCGCCGGATTGGCCGGCCGTCAGCCGCTGGCGCAAGGCGGAGCGCGCACGGTTGCTCGAGGCGCGCGCATCGCTGCCCCGCGCGGAGCGCCAGCGGCGCGCCCGCGCGTTGCTCGAGCGGCTCGCCGAGGCGTTGCCGCCGCTCGCCTCGCGCACGCTCGCCTTCTACTGGCCGATCAAGGGCGAGATCGACGTCGTGCGCTTCGTCCGCGGCGCGCTCGACACGCTCGCGGCGGCCGCGCTGCCGGTCATCGTCGAGCGCAGCGCGCCGCTCGAGTTCTGGCAGTGGACTTCGCGCACGGAGCTGTCGAGCCGTGGGCTGTGGAACATCCCGACGCCGGTCGAGCGGCTGCCGGTCCAGCCGGACATCGTGCTAGTCCCGGTGCTCGGCTTCGACGAAGGCTGCTACCGGCTCGGCTACGGCGGGGGCTATTACGACCGCACGCTCGCGGTGCTCGAGCCTCGCCCGCTCGCGGTCGGCATCGGTTTCGACGACGCTCGGCTGCCGACGATCGAGCCGCAGCCCCACGACGTGCCGATGGATTTGATCGTCACCGAGAGCACGACGCTGCGCCGCTAGCTCGGCGGGCGACCGGCCGGAATCGCCGGATTTGCCTCCCCCGGCGTAGATGGCTAACGTAGCCGGCGCCCACGTCATATCGGCTTCGTCGATGGATACCGAGCTAGCGCGCACTTTTTTGTCGGTCGTCGCTGCCGGCAGTTTCGTCAAGGCTGCCGAACGCCTGTTCGTCACGCAGTCGACCGTGAGCGCCCGCATTCAGTCGCTCGAGCAGCAGCTCGGCTGCCAGCTGTTCGTCCGCAACAAGGCCGGCACGACGCTGACGCCCGCCGGCAAGCAGTTCCAGAAGCACGCGATCAGCTTGATGCGGATCGTCGAGCGGGCGCGGGAGGAGCTCGGCATCACGAAGGGCTACCGCGCGTCGCTGACGCTCGGCGCGCGGATCGGCATCTGGGAGGGATTGCTGCTGAACACGCTGCCGCAGCTGCGCGTCGCGGCCCCCGACGTCGCGGTGCGCGCCGAGATCGGCTTCGAGGAGGACCTGATGGCAGGCCTCGTCGAGGGACGCGTCGATATCGCCGTGATGTATACGCCGCAGAGCCGGCCGGGCCTCGCGGTCGAGCTGCTGACCGAGGAGGAGCTCGTGCTCGTCTCGACCGACGACGCGTCGGACCAGCCCGGGCCCGACTACGTGTACGTCGACTGGGGCCCCGAGTTCTACGCGAAGCACAACACGAGCTTCCCGGAGTTCACCGGTCCCGCGTTGAGCACGAACGTCGGTTGGCTCGGCCTGAAGCACATCCTCGCGTGCGGCGGGGCGGGCTACTTTCCGCGCCGCCTCGTCGCCGAGGCGCTTGCGGCCGGCAGGCTGAAGGAGGTGCCGGATGCGCCACTGTTCCGGCTGCCGGCCTATCTGGTCTTTCCGCTCGAGCGCGACCACACGGTGTTCGACCCCGCGCTCGAGGTGATTCGGGCGATCGCGCGCAGCCCCTAACGGCGCGGCATTCCGACGCTCGGCCGGGGCGGCCCCGGCGCGGCAATACCGCGGCTTGGCCGTTTGACAACCGCCTGTCCGTGGGCGAGGATCGAGGCATGATCGCCGCCCGTGCGCTTTTGAAATATTTGCATCACGCAGGTGCACTGCTTGCAGGCCCGTATCCCGGGCCAGGCGGCGGCCGGCGTAAGCCGTCTGCGCCCGGGTATCTCCCTTAGCACCATCGTCGGTCCGCGCCGCCCGCCGGGGGTTTTTGCGAGCCGCGGCACGGTCTTTTTTCCGAACGCGGGCGCGTGCCCGCTGTCCAAAGGAGCTCTAGGAGAGTGCAATCATGATTCCGAACCCGAACCGCGAGCGTCAGCACGCGGAACCCGCATTGATCATCGACGCAGGCCATTACGAGCGGTTGCGCGCGATCGCTTCGAGCGCGCCGCCGGCGATCGGCGAACGCCTGCTCTTCGAGCTCGAGCGCGCAGATTTGCGGCCGACCGACGAGATGCCGGCGGACGTGGTCCGGATCGGCTCTCAGGTCACGTTCCGCGACGAGGCGAGCGGCCGCACCCAGACGGTCAGCCTCGCGTACCCCGAGGACGCGAACATCGAGGCTCGCCGGGTCTCCGTGCTCGCGCCGATCGGCGCCGCGCTGCTCGGGCTGTCCGCCGGCCAGCAGATCCACTGGGAGATGCCGGACGGCAACGAGAAGCTGCTGACCGTTCTCGAGGTCCAGCCGCCGGCCGAGCCGCGCCCGCACTAAAGCCCGCGAGCATGCGCGGATGCGCGGCGCCTCGGGCGCCGTCCGCGCGCTCGCGCGGTGGGGGCGGCTTCAGTGGCGACTGCTCTGCCTCGTGCAGGCGCCGCTAGAGCCGCTCTCACCGGCGCGGATTCCGACTGCCCCCGCTGTCGCGCTGCGGTAGGATACGCGGCGAAGGAGGCCCCATGACCGACGACGTCATTCTCGGCGCGAAGCCGCTCGCATTCCCGTGGCCGGGCATCGACCCGTTCCTCTT
>Ga0079224_100012088_pt1 | contig 11935 bp, 10 predicted proteins | sample Stecom2015_FD_80414 | JGI IMG/M metagenome (GOLD analysis project Ga0079224, IMG submission 80414) | Agricultural soil microbial communities from Utah to study Nitrogen management - Steer compost 2015 | ecosystem: Environmental > Terrestrial > Soil > Agricultural land | place: USA: Utah... | reverse complement strand
TAAAGCCGTGACGCCAAGGACACCGAACAAGGGACGAAGCTAGGTTGTGGTGAGCGTGAGACCGGCGGCGCACTCGACTCCCAAGGAGCGAGCCTTGGCGACGGCTTCGTGAAGGTGCGGTCGAACCAGCTCCGGGTTCGAGATGCGGGCCGAATTTTCTGCTCGCCCGACGGCGCGCGCAAGCGCGAAGTGAACCGCGCGGACGCCTAGCTCCCGGCAAAGCTCCACGATCTCGACGAGGTGACGGAAGTTCGAGCGGGTGACCACGGTCGTGACCCCGGTCGGGAGCCGCTCCGCTGCTGCGGCCGCCAGCCCCTCGCAGGTCTGGGCGAAGCTGCCGTCGATCTCGGTGTGAAAATCGTGCATGGCCGCCGTGGACCCGTGGAGGCTCACGTCCAGCGCCGAGACCCCCGCGTCGAGCAAGGTACGGAGATAGCTCGGGTCCGCGATGCGCCTGCCGTTGGTCTGAAGCAGGACGAAAGAAGCCCCCTTTTCGCGTGCGGCGTGAATCCAACCCGGCAGCTCCGCGTAGACCGTTGGCTCGCCCCCCAGGAAAGCAACGGAGATGCCCGGCTGGATTTCAGCCAGATCCGCCTCTACGACGGTCGCGAGGGGCCGGTGTCGGAGCTCGCCTTGCGCGCAGAACCGACAGCGGTTGTTGCACGCGAACCCGACATGGACGCGATGCAGCACGCTTCACACGTGACGGACCACGGCTGTCGGCGCCGCCCGCAGCCGCTCGCGCAACGTCGCGTAGCCAGCGAGGTCGAGGCGCGACTCGTTGTGCTTGACGATCTCGGCCAGCATCATCGCGCCCAGGCCGTGTCGTTCGAACGAAGCCGTCGCGCCACCGCCGCCGTTGGCGAGGAACAGATCGAAATGCACCGTGCGCGCGGGAGGAACCGGGGCGTCAGGGGCCTCGTCGCGAGCGCAGATGTCGACTTGAAATGCGGTGCCAGCGCGATCGCGCAGCACGACCGCTGCGGCTCCTTCTGCGAACGGCACGAGCGTCTCGATCCGATAACCGCCGATCTCCGCTCCCGGAGCGAGCGGCGCGAGCAGCTCGGACACATCGGTGGCGACCCCCTCGAAGCGGCTCTGTGGCACTGGCGCAGCACTCGGTCGAGCGGCGGCTGCCGCCGCTGGAGCCACTGCCATCAGCGGCGTTGCACCGAGCAGACCCAAGGCAGCTCGGCGGCGGATCGGACGCGAAGCCTGTGAGCTCATCATCGGCGAGAATGCCGGGAAGCGCACGCTAGTGTCAAGGGCTCGGGGCGCCGATCGGTTTCATCTCGTCCCAGCCATAGCGTTTGATGTAGTTTTTCCAGACCCCCTCGCAGCTTGCGGAGTACTTGCAGGTCCCGCACCTCGGTAGCTTCTCACGCCCGTGATCGTCCAGATCCGCTCGGGTCACCAGCAAGAGGCCCGCACCCCGGCCCTTGCCCTCGCGGGCGGGGTCTCGTGCCAGGGGGAGCCGCAGCTCGCTCTCCAAGTCGTAGTGCCGATACTTCTCGACGTATCCCCGGTTGAAATCAGGGATCCCCTCCGTCGTGCAGAGGGGGATGTCGACCAGGAAGGCCATCGGCCGCTCCTCGCCCGTCCGCGCCAGGAAAGCGGCAAATTCGGCGGCAATGTCCGTGTAGCGCGGGAAGAGCTGCTCGAAGAACGTGTCGGCGCGTCCGTTCGCTTGCATGACATTGAAGACGACCTGGTCCACCCCCAAACCCCGCAGGAAACCATATATTTCTAATAAATATGGTAGGTTGCGGCGCGTTAGCACGGTGGAGGTGTGGAGCTCGAGGCCGTATCGCTTGAGCTTCGCCGCGTTGCCGAGCCCCTCGACCGTTTGGGTGAAGCTGCCGGGGGTGCGCGTGAGCCCTTCGTGCAGCCGCGCCTCGTGCCCGTGGATCGAGACATACAGACGGTTCAGGCCGCGGCGCGTGAGCGCCGCGACGTACGCCAGATGGGCCGCCCGGCGGCCGTTGGTCATCATGCTGATGCGGCGAAATCCGAGCTCTTTGGCCCAGGTGACGAACTCCGGCAGCTCGGAGCGGGTGGTGGGCTCGCCGCTCGTGAAGCACACCTCCTCTGCCCCGCGGTGCTCCTCGAGCACCCAACGCACGCGTTCCGCCGTCATGGCGGAGTTGTTCACGTAGCGTGCGTCGCGATCTTCCTCCATGCAGAAGATGCAGTTGTTGTTGCACACGGCGCCGATCGAGATGTGCAGCCGCTCACTCCTCGTCGATAGGCGCTCTTCGATTCCCGCTTCGGGTGCGCTTGTCGTCATGCTTCTCCGGCGAGTCCTGGGCGAGGGGAGCTGGCGTCGAGGGCTCGTGCGATGGCGCGGAGCCCGGAGAGCACCTGCGCCGATGGAGGATCCTGCGAGAGCGCGTAGCCGGCGCGGACGCCGCCAGTGCTCTCCTCTAGCCAGAAGGATACCTCCTCGCCCGCGGGATCCGAAAGCGAAAGCGCGGCGCGCCGTCCGCCCGCCGACACGGACAAGCGCCGCCATTCGAGCTCACCGAACGGCGCCTTTTGCCGTAGTCGCGCGATGCGCCGGAGCAGCGCCGGAGCGAGCTGGCCCCGAAAGGCGTCGAGCCCGGGGGGATGCACGACGCGCCCCCGAAGCGGCCGCCAGTGCTCCCACAAGCCCCAGAGCGCGCGCAGGCCGGCGGCGGCGTCCGCTGGCACCCGATGCAACACCATCGTGAAGGCATCGCAGCGGGCGGCGCCCGGGCCCTCGGCGCGCAGCGAAAGGACGAGCGGTGCGGCTCCGGACAGCTCGATCTGCACCTCTCGATCCGACAGCGCCTGGCTCCGGATCCCGGTGAAGGGGGCGGGCGGCGCGAAGGAGGTCAGGGACGCCACTGCTTTCTCGAAATGCAAGGCGGCGAATCGGCGTTCCGGATCGACCGCCGCGAGCCGAGGCCCGTCGATCGCGGAGAGCTCATCTTCGCCGTACAGCGCGCGGTACCGATCGAAGATCCCACTGCAGCGTGGAGCGAACAGGCACCGCTCGCAGGTGCTGGCCTGGCGCTTGTCCTGACGTTTGACGGCGTACTTGTCCCACGGCACGCTCCATTGATTCTGCCCGTCGACCGCGACCGTGAGCGTCGGTTGCCCGTCGTGATGGATCCAGGGCGCGAGATCGGGGGCGATGCAGTACGGCAGGTTGCCGATGTTGACGTCGAAGCCCTCGGGGAACCCCGCGATCATGGCACGCAGGGGCGCCGCGAGGTCGGAGTAGCGCGGCAGCATCGCCGCGAACTCCTCGTCCGTGCGCTCGCCAGCGTCCGAGGGACGCACCATGTCGAGGTGCAGCTGGACGACGCCATAGCGCAAGAGGAGCGCCGGGAAGGCGGGCACCGACGCGAAGTTGCTCCGCACGACGCACATGTTCACGGTGATCTTCTGATCGAGCGCGTGGAGGTGCTCGAGGGAAGCGACGAGACGATCGAACGACCCGGGCTTGCCGGTGGTGCGCTCGTGCGCCTCCTTCGTGGCGCCTTGGAACGATAGACGCCAGGTGAATTGGCCCCCGAGGCGCAACACGTCTTCGACGAAGCTCCTGCGAGCGGTCTTGACGCCGTTCGTGAAGATCACAATCTCTTCGAAGCCGAGCCGCACGGCGTGCTCGACCACGTTCAGAAATCCGGGTTGCAGGGTCGGCTCTCCGCCGAGCAGCGTGAGCTTTCGATGGCCGCTGGCGAACCCCGCTTCCAGGTGTTGGTACACCGGATCTGGATCGAGCATCGGCAGGGCCCGGCCCCGCGCCGTTTGCTGGCCGCTGACGCAGAAAACGCAACGATTGTTGCACATGTGGCCGAGCTGAATCTCGAGCTCTGTCTTCCGGCCCATGGCTGCGGCGAATATACCAGCGCCGGCAACCGACGTCGACGGCGCTTTGGTGGCATAATCCCGCGAGATGCTGCTCGACGTGGTGCTCGGCTACGACTGCAACCTCAAGTGCACCTACTGCACCATCACGGATGCCATGCGAGCGCGCCGCCTGAACCCGGGCAGCGTTGGGAAAGAGATCCGAGCGGCCGCCCAACGGGGGGTGCGGCGCGTCGCCTTCACGGGAGGTGAACCGACGATATTTCCCGAGCTGCCGGCGCTCGTCCGGTTCGCCAAGCAGTGCGGCTACGAGGAGATCAAGGTGGCCTCCAACGGATTGCGCTACGCCGATCCCGCCTACCTCGACCATCTGGTCGCTGCCGGGGTGACTCGGTTTCACGTCTCGATGCACGGCATCGACGACGCCCACTACGAACGGACCGTGCAGCGCGCTGGGACCGCCGCGCTTCGCCGCCGCGCCATCGCGAACCTGGTGGCACGGGGCCTGCAGCCGGTAGCGGATTTGATCCTCAAGCGCGACACCTGCCCCGATTTAGGGCGTTGGATCGCCGACCTCCGGGCCCAAGGCGTTCAACGCTTTCAGCTCTGGCTCGTCTCGCTCACCGACGCCAACGCGGGCGCCGTGGAGCAGCTGCCGCGCATCACGGAGGTGGTCGAGACGCTCTGCGCGTGCTTCGACGCCGCGCGGGCCGGTGGCTACTCGGTCGTCTCGCTGCACGTGCCAAGGTGCTTCCTTCCAGGATACGAAGACCACGTGCTCCACCCCGGCGCCGAGGGGGTCCGGGTGATCACCCCGGATGACCGCTTCGACCTCTCCGCCTCGCGTTTGACCGGTGGGGTGAAGCCGGCATCGAGCTGCGGCCGCTGCCGGTATCGCGCGGAGTGCCCCGGGCTCCGGCAAGACTACGTCGAGCAGTACGGTACCGGCGAGCTCTCTCCGGTCGGTTGAAGTCGGTGTCAACCGAGGACCGTGAGCGACTTGCGCCGGTCGTTGCCCGTGCCGGCGGTCAGGCCCTCTTCGGCGATCGGACGGGTGAGATCGTCCGGATCGATCAGCCACTCGGGCTCCGCCACGTTCGAGAGCTCGTAGAAGCCACCGCAGAAGACGCGTCGCGTGCAGCCGCGACACACGTCGGTGTGCCGGCGCTGCTTCCTCAAGTACTCGAACAGGTTCACCTCTTCGTTGTTGACGAAGATCATGTGCCGCTCGAGCTTCAGCAGGTCACCCACCAGGTACTGCTCGTACCCGGGCATGAAGCAGAACGGTAGGTTGATGACCTGGAAGTGCATGCGGTCGCGCCAGGCATCGATGACGCGCATGCTGGCTTCTGCCGCTGCGCGCGTGTCCGGCGCCACGCTGCTGGTCGCGCGCCCGAACGGTGTCAGAAACTGGATGTTCAACCAGCGGAGCCCAAGCGAGTGAACCAGCTCCGTCACCGCCCCAAGGTGCTGGGTGTTGGACTTGGTCAGCGTGATGTTGGCGCCCAGCTCGACGTGCTCCGGGCGCACCGCGACCGCGTTTCGAATGCCGGCCAAGGTTTGGTCGAAGGCCTCCATCACACCCACGTTCTGCGCGTGCACACGCGCATCCGCGCCGTGCACGGAGAACAGGACCGACGACACCCCCGAACCGAGCAGGCGCGCGGCGTACTCCGGGTAGGCGCACATGCGGCCGTTGGTCGTCACGTTCACCCGCGTGTAGCCGATCTTGCGCGCGAAGCGGATGAGCGGCACCAGGTTGGGATTCAGCGTCGGCTCTCCGCCGTCGATGTCGAGCAGCTCGACCCCGAGCCGCCGGTACTTCAATAGGAACTCCCGCTGGCGCTCGAAGTTGCCGTCGAGCTGCGTGCGGGTGCCGACGGCGCAGAACGTGCAGCGGTTGTTGCACTTGTACGTGATGTTCAGGATCACCTTCTTGGGGCCGCCGCTGGCGAGCAGCCGCTGGTCGAAGGTCCACTTGAACTGCTCGAGTTGCTCGCAAGAAAACTCCGGCGTCTCGATCGTGGGGGCCCGCTGAAAGCGCGGCCCCCAATCGGTGATCAACGGCAAGCGCTGCGCGCGCTCCGTCGCCAACCGTGAGAGCCGCGTGCCCGGCAACGGCGTCGCGAACTGTATGCTCGGCCAGGCGCCGGTGCGCTCATGCAGATCGGCGGCAAAGGCCAGCGTCCCGTTGATCTCTTCGGGGGTCTCGCCTGGAATACCAATCATGAAATGAACCAGGGTGCGCACCCGCTCGCGCGCCGCGGCCTCGCAGACCCGGGTGATGTGGTTCAAGTCGAGATCCTTGTGCACGACCTCGTCCAGCACACGCTGCACGCCGCTTTCGGCGCTGATGCTCAAGGTCGTGAGCCGCCCGCGCATGCGCCGGAGCTGTGCGTCGGTCAAATGGTCGGCCCGCAGCCCGTTCGGGATCTCGAAGCGCAGGTCCTGCTGCTCGAGCAGCCCGAGCACCGCGTCGAAGTGCCGCTGGTTGACGTTGATGAGCTCATCCAACAAATGAACCCGGCGCGCGCCGAGGCGCACCAATAAATCGAGGTGACGCGCGAGGTACGCCTCGGAGTACCGCCGTTGGCGCTTCACGGCGCCCTCCGGCAGCCCCGGGTTGGACGAGCAGTGAACACACCTGTATGGACAGCCGCGCGTGGTCAGCAGGGGTAGGGAGGCCGCGCCGATGGGGAACGCCCAGTCGGGGCGACCCAGGCGCTGCACCACGCTCTCGTGCAGCGCAAAGTACGCGGGCACGTCGACCAGGTCCCACGCCGGCAGCGGCAGCTCGTCGAGCGACGCCACCTCTTGCCCCTCTAGGATGAGCGGGGAGCTCGGGCGTCCTGCGCGCCCCAACCGCTCGACCAGGGCCTCGAGCTCAGCCTCCGCCTCGTATCGCAGCAGCGCGTCCACTTCCGGATACGCCGCGACGATCGCCTGCGGATCGGCGTCCACGACGTGCTGGCCGGATTGATAGAAGTCGGCCAGCACGATCGACGCCTTCGGCATCGCCGCCCGGATCTGGCTCAGGCATTCGGCAAGCGCGCCGTCCCGCGCTGGGGGCCGGTGAAACGGGGTGTAGGCGACGAGCACGACCTCGGCGGAGGCGGGAAGCGCGGCGCTCTGAAAACGGGCTCCCAGGCGGAAGCTGCCGTCGCCCAGCGGCTCCAGCGCGGCGCCCGGGGTCGCCAACGCATCCCAAACCTCGACCGCGTGCCCGGCCGCCCGCAGCACCGCCGCCGCCTGAACCGCTCCCAGATCCGCGAAGTACGGATAGTCGATGAAGTCGGCCGAGAGCCTGAGCGGCGAGAACACGATGGCGACGGTTGCCAAAACGGGATCAGTCTACCTCGACTCGCGGTGCGGCCGCGACCGGCTGCGCGAAATAGGCGTCGGGTCCCCACTTTCTTCGAGCGACGTTGCCGGGCGGCGATTTCGACGGTTCGCTCTACACTGGGCGCATGGCTCGCATCACCGGCCCATCGGCGGATCCTCCTCCCGAGCAACTCCGCGCAGCGTTGCGGGCGGTGCGGGAGATCGTGGGCGCCGCGCACCTGCTCGACGCCGGGCCTGAGCTCGATCGCGCCGCCCGAGCGACCTTCGCCACCACCGCGCGTGCCGCGGCCATCGTGCGGCCGGATGGGCGCGAAGCGGTGCAGCAAGTCGTCCGCGTCGCCAACCGGTTCGGCGTGCCGTTGCACCCGATCAGCACGGGCAAAAATTGGGGGTTCGGATCGGCTGTTCCAACCCGCGACGGAGCCCTGCTGCTCGACTTGTCGCGTCTCAATCGCATCCTCGACTTCGATGAGCGGCTTGGGTACCTCACGGTCGAGCCAGGGGTCACGTTCGCCGATGCCTACGCGCACTTGTGCGCCCAGCGCTCGCGACGCTTCCTGAGCTCGATTGGAGGTAGCCCGCGAGCGAGCCTCATCGGCAACGCGATGGAGCGCGGGGACGGCTCTGGGCCCTATGGGGATCGCTTCGCCCATGTCGCGGCATTGCAAGTGGTGCTGCCCACGGGGGAGCTCGTGCACACTGGCTTCGCGCGCTTCGGCGCTTCACCCGTCGCGCCGTTGCACCGCTGGGGTGTGGGGCCGGCGCTCGAGGGGTTGTTCAGTCAGTCGTCGCTCGGGATCGTGACCCAGATGACGTTTTGGCTCGCCCCGCTCCCGCAATGCCTCGAGCTGATCCGCTTCGACATGCAGACGCTCGAGCAGCTCGCGGCCGCGACGGAGGCCCTGCGGGAGCTCCGGTTGGAAGGCACCCTGCGCGCGCCGATCGGGATCTGGAACGATTACCGCGTCTTCTCGACGCTCGAGAGCTATCCGTGGCATGCTGGCGGGCCCCCGCTCGCCCGCAGCGTGCTCGAGCAGCTCCGCCCGGCGGACACGCCGCCGTGGTCCGGCGTTACGGCCGTTTATGCGGCGAGCGAGCGACAGGGACGCGCTGATTGGGAGCGCGTCCGGTCATGCCTCGAGCCTCACGTCGGCCGCGTCTTGCTGGAGGAATACACGGGTGAAGCCGTTGCCGGGGCGGAGCTCGGGGGGATCGATTCTCCGGCGCTCCGCTTCTTTCAGGGCGTGCCCCACGTCGCCAGCTTGCGCAGCCTCTACTTCCGAAAACCGGGTCGGGCGCCTGCCGACCCAGACCCGGACCGGGATCGCTGTGGCGTCATTTGGCTTTGCCCGACCGTGCCCCTGGCGGCAGAGCACGTGAGCCAGGCCGTCGACGGTCTCGAGCCAGCGATGCTGGAGCATGGCTTCGAGCCGTTCGTGGCGATGATCGCGCAGACCGACCGTACTCTCTACCTCATCCCTCTCATTATCTATGATCGGGACGAGGCGGGCGCGGATCAGCGCGCGCTCGCGCTGCACGATCACTTGTTCGCTCGCTTCTGCAAGCAAGGCTACTTGCCCCACCGGCTCGGCGTGCAGTCGATGGAGGGATTGCCCAACTTCATCGATGACTCGGGCGTGCTGCTCGATCGGCTCGAGGCGGCGCTCGACCCGAACGGCGTCATCGCCCCCGGGCGCTACCAGTTCCGGCGTGCGCGCCAACGTTCCCGAAAGTAGGGCGCTGGCGCTCTATCTGCGACGCTGGAAGTATTGATCCCACTTGGCAAGCTCATCGAGCAGCTGGCGGCCGGCCTCCGTGGGATCGCCATGTTCGAGCAGGGTGGACACCGCGTCGTGATTGTTTGCGGTGATCTGCTCGAAGCGGCGGGAAAAGGCGGCCGACTGGGTGAATGGATGCTGACGTACCTCCAGTCGTTCATAGAGGCGCGCCACCGGCAGGAACGCGTGCGCCGCCAGCAGCACCCCGTGAAGGGGCCGCGGATCTGGACGCACCGGCGAGGAAAAGAGCGGGGCCTGAGCGTTTTTCAGGACCGCCTCGTTGCGCAGCAGCGCGTTCACCTTGTTGTGAGAAAACTCGTGGATCAGGGCCTCGGCCATCGTCATCGGATCGGGATGCAAGCTGAGGTACGCCATGCCGATCGCCTCGGCGTACGAGGCTGACAGGTGCCGCTCCGGGTCGTAGCCCACGGGGACGACGAGCTCGAACATCAACTCCATCTCGCGGGTGAGCTCTGGCAGATACTGCTCGATCAGGTCATGAGCTTGCCCGAGCGCGGCCGTCCAAGCGGCCACCGGCTGCTCCCCGAGCTCCAAGCGGTTGCCGGACTTGTCCGGATGCGCTTCGAGAGACCGGAGAGGGTTGTTGTCGGCGAGGGCCAGCAGCAGCTGCCCGCGGATGGGATGATACGCGGGTCGCGTGGCAAGCCCGGAGACGGCGCCCGACGCGAGGGTCCCGATCGCGTCGACGGGCAGGCTTTGCCGCGAGCCATAGCGCGCGAGCAGCAGCCGCCGCGGCTGAAATCTGACGCGTAGGTTCGGGTGGAGCTGCACCTCCAAACGTTCGGAGGGGAGGAGCACGCATGGGGGCGGCCGGTGCAGCCAGAGGGTCACGTCGGGCAGCTCCCCGCTTGCGGCGAGCTGCCACGCCAGCAGCGTGGTGAGCTCGCTCAACCAGGCGTCGAGCTTCATCGGGTTGCCCTCACCCCAGAGCTCCGCGTCGATGCAGCGGACCAGCGTGGACACCGTCGGTCGGCGCAGCACCCCGAACAACGCCCCCGGCGTCTTCTCGCGCACCTGATCGACGAGAACGCGCCGAACGGCGGCGAAATCTGCGGCGACCCGCGCGTCGAAGCGGGTCAGCGGCCATCGAAGCAGGTCAGACGCGGTGCGTTTCAGATAGGCGCCGAACACCCGGCGCGCGGCCGATGAGTTCGGACCCGGGATGGTCACGTCACTCGGGACCGGCACGGTTCGTCGCTCTAGGGGCGTCGCTTGGCAGCGCCGGAACGGCGCCCCGACGTTCTCTGTGCTGGCGGTTCGGGGCGAGCGCTTCGTGCTCGATCGAGCGCTGCCTTCAGCTGCTCCTCGCGGTCCTCCGACAGGGAGCGTTGACGTTGAATCAAGGCTTCGATCTGCAGGTTGGTCTCGACCTCGTCGGCGAGCGCGTCCGCCGTCACTTCGGCGATCGCCCGAAGCCGCGGGCCCAGCCGTTCGCTCAAGCGCACGCGCATCGCTTCCCGGAAGATGTCCCGCACCGCCTCGCGCGCCAGCGACCGAGCCTCGGTCTTGAGGACCTCCGTGATCTCGAGGTCGAGGAAGGCCGTCCCCGCCGGGCTCGCGCGATTCGGGGCGTGGGGCTGGCCGCGGTCGTGCTCTGGCCGGTCGTCTGAGTGGTGGGGCATCTCCGTCCTCCTCGTTCTACTCGAACTCGCGAGCTTGGTACGATAGGCTCGTCCGGTCGACGATGCGAGAACGAAATCAGCCGCGCTCGATCGCCGCGCTCGCCTGCTCCGTCGCGTTCGCGGGCTTCGTCGGCATCGCGCTGGTCCCTGCGCGCGGCCACCGCGAGACCCCTGCGGCGCCCGCTCCCGCGGAGGGACTTTCTTATCGATCGCCGCTGCTCCCCGGGTTGTCGGTGGGCGACGACCTCGGGCCGTGGCGCGTCGTGGCGATTCGACCGCCCGATGCGCAGGGGCTCGCCGTCGAGCTTGGTGCGCAGGGCGCCCTGTTCAAGGTCTGGGTTGCGCCGCGTGGGTCGCTGCCCTTCAATCCGCCGCTTTCGACCGAGCGCTACGATCTCTTTTATAGCCACCCCCACCCAAGAGAAGCGCCCGGCGCGGCCCTGTCGCTCGACGAGCCCATGCAGCAGATCCATGCCCGGGTGCAGCGGCACGAAGCGCTGGCGGTGGGGTTGTGAGCTCCGTACGGCGCCCATGACCTCCCCCGCTTCGCTGATCGATCGCCTCAAGCGTGATGACGAGCGGATCGTCGTCGAGCTCGGCCATCGAGTGCGCGACGAGCGGCTCACCCACCCCCTGACCGGGCTGCCGCTCGGTGAGCCGCTCTGTTGGGCGCGCGCGCCAAGCAGCCAGGCCTGCGCCGCGGTGGTGCGAGCGTGCCGGGAGCATGGGGTCCGTGTCGTGCCGCTGGCATCCGGAACGGCCTTCTGGGATCCCGTCGAGGTCGCCGGAGCGGTCGTGCTGGACACCCTCGCGATCGATCGCGTCGTCACGGTCGACCGCGAGCGCCGCCTGGTGGTCGCCGGCGCGGGGGCTCGCGTTGGTGACGTCGATCGAGCGGCGCGCCGAGAGGGCCTCTGCCTGCCGGCGTACCCAGACGCGGGGAGCGACACCCCGGTCGCGACCATCCTATCGGTGGGCAGCACGGCCGGGATGGGCGCTGCGCGGCTGCTCCCCGTTGAACAGGTGTCCGGAGCGTGCGTCGTGACGGGCGACGGCGCGCTCGTTCACGCCGGCACCGCGTTCGCGTTCTCCGGGAGACCGTTCTTGCGCGAGGGCCGACCGAGCCTGCTTGGCCTGATCTCCGGCGCGCAAGGGCACGCAGGCATCATCACGGAGGTCGGGCTGTTGTTGGAGCCGGCGTTGCCGCTCGCCGAGCTGCGCTTGACCGGCAGGCGCGACGCCGTGGCGGACGGTGCGCGCCCTGCACTGCACGGAGCGCGCGTAGGTATCGGCGTGCGGGCCTTGGAACCGCTGCGCCGAGAGCCCCGGGCGGGC
>Ga0079224_100012087_pt1 | contig 11935 bp, 11 predicted proteins | sample Stecom2015_FD_80414 | JGI IMG/M metagenome (GOLD analysis project Ga0079224, IMG submission 80414) | Agricultural soil microbial communities from Utah to study Nitrogen management - Steer compost 2015 | ecosystem: Environmental > Terrestrial > Soil > Agricultural land | place: USA: Utah... | reverse complement strand
TCAGAAGCTGTCATTAGGCAGCAGCCGCCATTGTTTTTAAAGTCCCGGCCAAGCGATTACAAAAACAAACAAGCGGGAGCCCGGCATGCGGCTGATTCAGTTTGAGGATGAACAAGGGTTGCGTCTGGTCGGCGTGATCGATGGTGAGCGGGTCAAGGTTGTACGGAGCGCCCGCACCACCCGTGAGCTTGCGCTGAAAGCCATTCGCCACGGTTGCAGCTTGCAGGAGCAGGTCGAAGCGCAAGGCTTCGAGGATGGCCCGGTCTACCGTACGCTGCTCGATGAACGCCGCGTATTGCCTCCGCTCGACCATGACGACCCGGCCCATTGCCTGATCAGCGGCACCGGTTTGACTCATCTCGGCAGTGCCGCGACGCGCGACAAGATGCACCAGCAGGTCGAGCAGGACGAGTCGAAGATGACCGATTCGATGCAGATGTTCCGCTGGGGCATGCAGGACGGACGGCCCGCCGCAGGAACCGTGGGCGCTCAACCCGAATGGTTCTACAAGGGCGACGGCACCATGGTCGTGCGCCCTGGAGATGACTTCCCGGTGCCGGACTTCGCCGAGGACTTCGGTGAAGAGCCTGAGCTGACCGGCCTCTATGTGATTAGCGATGACGGGGTTCCCTATCGACTCGGCTATGCGCTCGGCAACGAGTTTTCCGATCACGTCATGGAGCGCAAGAACTACCTTTATCTGGCGCATTCGAAGCTGCGCAGCTGCTCGTTCGGCCCGGAAATGCGCCTGGGTGAACTGCCGGCGCACCTGGCCGGCATCAGCCGTATTCGCCGCGGCCATGAGGTCGTCTGGGAGAAGCAGTTTCTCAGCGGCGAGGCAAACATGTGCCACAGCCTGGAGAACCTTGAGTACCACCATTTCAAATATGCCCAGTTCCTGCGCCCGGGCGACGTGCATGTGCATTTCTTCGGCACCGCCACGCTGTCCTTCGCGGACGGTTTCAAGACCCAGCAGGGTGACATCTTCGAAATCGAACTGGATGCCTTTGGCGAACCGTTGCGTAACGGCATTCGCGTGCATTCACCGGGCATTGTCGCGGGTGGCATCCGCGCGCTCTGAAGCCTGCGCTCACCGAAGGACGCGCGACCCCATGTTCCATCAGGGGCGACCTGCACCCTCACCACCAGGAGCCGTTCATGCTTGAGATACGAGGCCATAACTACATTGCAGGAGGTCGCAGCGCAGAGAGCGCGGTGACCTTGCAAAGTATCGACGCCACCACCGGCGAGGCGTTGCCGTACGCCTTTCACCAGGCCACCGAGGCCGAGGTGCACGCTGCTGCCGAAGCTGCAGCCCGGGCGTATACGCCCTATCGCGATCTCTCTGCCCACCGGCGCGCCGAGTTCCTCGATGCCATTGCCGTCGAGATCGATGGGCTTGGAGACGACTTCGTCTCTCTGGTGACACAGGAGACGGCATTGCCGAGCGGCCGCATCCAGGGCGAGCGGGCGCGCACCTCGAATCAGATGCGGCTGTTTGCCGAGGTGCTGCGTCGCGGCGACTTTTACGGTGCACGTATCGACCAGGCATTGCCCGAGCGCAAGCCGCTGCCGCGGCCCGATTTGCGTCAGTACCGCATCGGCGTCGGTCCGGTTGCGGTATTTGGCGCCAGCAACTTTCCTTTGGCCTTCTCCACGGCGGGTGGCGATACCGCGGCTGCCCTGGCGGCAGGGTGCCCAGTAGTATTCAAGGCGCACAGTGGCCATATGGCCACCGCTGAATGCGTTGCCGATGCGATCATTCGCGCCGCCGAGAAAACCCGGATGCCACCGGGCGTGTTCAACATGGTCTACGGCAGCGGGGTCGGCGAGTGGCTGATCAAGCACCCGGCGATCCAGGCTGTGGGCTTTACCGGTTCGCTGAAGGGGGGGCGCGCGCTGTGCGACATGGCGGCGGCGCGGCCGAATCCGATTCCGGTGTTCGCCGAGATGTCCAGTATCAACCCGGTGCTGTTGATGCCTGAAGCCATCAAGCTGCGCGGCGCATTGATCGCCTCCGAGCTCACCGCCTCGGTCACGCTTGGCTGCGGTCAGTTCTGCACCAATCCGGGGTTGGTGATCGGCATTCGCTCGGCCGAGTTCAGCGCCTTCATCGAAACGCTGGCCGGGCTCATGGCCGAGCAGCCGGCGCAGACCATGCTCAATGCCGGCACGCTTGAAAGCTACCGGTCGGGCGTGCAAAGGCTGCGTGGGCATCCCGGGATAGGTCATCTTGCGGGCGCCGCGCAGGCGGATGGCCGGCAGGCGCAGGCGCAGCTGTTCCAGGCCGATGCGCGCCTGTTGATCGAGGCGGACGCGCTGCTTCAGGAGGAGGTGTTCGGCCCGACGACCATCGTCGTGGAGGTGGCGGATGAACACGAATTGCTTGCGGTTCTGGAAGGTCTGCACGGCCAGCTTACCGCGACCCTGATTGCCGAGCCGGCTGACCTCGCGTCCTGTGGCGAGCTGCTGGCGCTACTGGAGCGGAAAGTGGGTCGGCTGCTGATGAATGGCTACCCCACCGGAGTGGAAGTCTGTGACGCCATGGTCCACGGCGGGCCGTACCCGGCGACTTCCGATGCGCGCGGGACCTCGGTGGGGACCCTGGCAATCGAGCGATTCCTGCGGCCGGTGTGCTACCAGAACTGGCCGGATGCGCTGCTACCGGAACCCCTGCGCGATGCCAACCCACTGGGCATCCCGCGACTGGTCGATGGTGTGTCCACCCGCTCGGCGTGCGGTGAAGGCTGATGCGCATCGGTCCGTTCATCGCCTCTGATATGCCCGAGGCGGCTGCGAGTTTGACAGCTAATCATATGATGAATAGCCTCAGTTCCATCTCGGTCTTCAGCCATGAGGTAAGCATGTCCAGCAACTATCATGCGTCGACGGTCGATTGGCTTGGTGCCTGGATTGCTTCCGGTGCGGTTCTTCCAGGGCAGACCCTCAAGGTCGAGTCGGCGCTCTGTGATGAGCTGGGCGTCAGCCGTACGGTGATCCGCGAGGCGATCAAGACCCTGGTTGCCAAGGGCATGCTGGACGTGGGGCCAAAGGTGGGCACACGGGTGTTGCCGGTACGGAACTGGAACCTGTTCGATCCGCAGGTGGTGGGCTGGCTAGCGGAGAACGGGTTGCCGAAAAATTTCGTAATGGACCTGCTCGACCTGCGGCGAACCATAGAGCCGGTTGCCGTGCGCTGGGCCTGCGAACGTGCGACTCCCGAGCAGATAGAAGAGATTCAGACGTCCTATCGGGTGTTGGAAGCTTCGCTGGCCGACAAGGGAGACTACAACCGCGCCGACCAGCTGTTTCATGAAGCCGTGCTGGCGGCCAGCCACAACCAATTCATCGAGCAAATGCTGCCGGCGTTGGGTGCGTTGTTGAGGGTGTCCTTCGAGGTGTCTTCGGCGGTGCCGGACGAGCTGGGCTTGACGCTGCCGCTGCACAAGGAACTGGCCGATGCGATTGCGGCGCGGGACGCGGCACGCGGCGTATGGGCCTGCATGAGCCTGATCGAGCGGGCCGCAGTGACCATTTCACGTTACTACCCGGAGCTGGTCGCGTTGCGCTGCCAGCACACCGAACAATGAGCAAGGGAGGCTCTATGCAGTGGCGCCCGGTAACCGAGCATCGCTTCAAACTGGCGGAAGGCCCGTTCTGGGATGGCCAGGAGCAGGCGCTGTACTGGGTCGACATCGCCGGGCGTCTGGCCTGCCGGCTCGGTGCAGGCCAGTATCGCCAGTGGCGTTTCGATGAGCCCGTCTCGAGCTTCATCGCCTGTGTGGGCGGCGGCGCGTTGGTGACCCTGGCCAGTGGCGTGTATCGCCTGGATACCGCGTCGACCGAGGACAGTCCGCGCCTCGAACTGCTCTGCATCCCCGACAAGGTCCCGGGCAATCGCGCCAACGAAGCACGTTGCGATGAACACGGCCGTCTCTGGCTGGGCACCATGCAGAACAACCTCGACGCCGATGGGGGCGATCTTCCCATCACCCGGCGTTCGGGCGGCCTGTTCCGCATCGACGCGGATGGCAAGGTCACGCAGCTGCTCAGCGATCTGGGCATCGCCAACACCTTGCTCTGGAGCGCGGAGGGGGATTGCCTGCTCAGCGCAGACAGCCTGGACGGCGTCATCTATCGCTATGCAATCAAGGCTGACGGCAGCCTGGGCGAGTGCGAGATCTGGGCCGGTGTGCAGGTCCGTGGCATTCCGGACGGTTCGGTGATGGACGCCCAGGGGTACGTCTGGAACGCGCGCTGGGACGGCCATTGCCTGATGCGCTTTGCGCCGGATGGAAGCCTAGACCGAATTATCGAACTGCCTGTCAGCCACCCGACCAGTTGCGTGTTCGGCGGCCCGGAACTCACCACGCTGTTCGTCACCAGCGCCGCGCCGCCAGGCTGCAGCGGTGAGCTAAGTGGTGCGGTACTGATGGCGGATGTGGGTGTGAGAGGGCTGCCATGTCATCGGTTCGCCGGCTGATTTCTATGATCGGGCGCCGTGGCGATCCGGTTCCATGTGTATCGATTCAGGAGAGTGAAGCATGGCTGCATCCCTAACGTTGCCCGAGTGCCCCGAGCCGTTGCGAGGCGAGCGCCTGAAGGACAAGGTGGTCGTCGTTACCGGCGGTGCCCAGGGTATCGGCGAAGCCATAGTCGCCAGCTTCCAGGCGCAACAGGCCAAGGTCGTTGTCGGTGATATCCAGGGCGAGAAAGTGGAGCAGGTGGCGGCAAGCTGGCGCGAAAGAGGTGGCGATGTACTGGCGCTGAAAGCCGACGTCACTCAGCCGCAGGAGCTCAACGCGCTGATCGAGCTGGCGGTAAAACGGCACGGGCGCATTGATGTGCTGGTCAACTGCGCCGGCGTCAATGTATTTCGTGACCCGCTGGAAATGACCGATGAGGACTGGCGCCGCTGCTTCGCCATCGACCTGGACGGTGTCTGGTATGGCTGCAAGGCAGCGTTGCCCTTCATGCTCGAGCGCGGTGTGGGCAACATCATCAACATCGCCTCAGTGCATTCCACCAACATCATTCCCGGCTGCTTTCCATACCCGGTAGCCAAGCATGGCTTGTTGGGCCTGACCCGCGCCCTGGGCATTGAGTACGCACCCAAGGGCATCAGGGTCAACGCCATCGCTCCTGGCTACATCGAAACCCAGCTCAATATCGATTACTGGAACGGTTTCGACGATCCGGTTGCCGAGCGTCGACGCGCGCTTGACATGCACCCTCCCAGGCGTATCGGGCAGCCGATGGAAGTGGCGATGACCGCCTTGTTCCTGGCAACTGACGAGGCGCCCTTTATCAACGCGACATGCATCACCATCGATGGCGGTCGGTCCGTGTTGTACCACGACTGATCGTAGCAATCATAAGATCAATGTTCGGCAAAGACCCTGGAATCGCCTCGCAGTAGCAGAGGGCACCGCAATACCCGCTATGGGTTAGCTATTCAATAAAAATAAGGAGAGTTAGCTATGTTTGGTCATCTCGGAATTCGCTCCCTGTGCTGTGCCGCGCTTACTGCGGGTGCGGTCACTTTCGGCAGCGCCGCTGTCGCTGAAGAAGTGAAAATCGGTTTTCTGGTCAAACAACCGGAAGAGCCCTGGTTCCAGACCGAATGGGCATTCGCCGAAAAAGCCGGTCAGGAGCATGGCTTCACCGTGTTGAAGATCGCCGTGCCGGACGGAGAGAAAACGCTTTCGGCAATCGACAGCCTGGCCGCCAACGGTGCCAAGGGCTTCGTCATCTGCGCCCCGGATGTCGCGCTCGGCCCGGCCATCGTCGCCAAGGCGAAGGCGAACGGCCTCAAGGTCATGACCGTGGATGATCGCTTCGTGGACGCCAAGGGCAACTTCATGGAAGAGGTTCCTTACCTGGGCATGGCGGCCTTCGAGGTCGGGCAGAAGCAGGGCCAGGCAATGGCCACCGAAGCCAAGGCTCGAGGTTGGGACTGGAGCGAAACCTACGCGGTGATCAACACCTACAACGAGCTGGACACCGCCAAGAAGCGCACGGATGGTTCGGTCGATGCGCTGAAGAAAGCGGGCCTGGCCGAGGACCACATCATCTTCACGCCGCAGAAGAGCCTCGATGTTCCCGGGGCCATGAATGCGACCAACTCCGCAATGGTCAAGCTGCCGGGCAATGCCAAAAACCTCATCATCGGGGGTATGAACGATAGCGCCGTACTGGGCGGCGTGCGGGCTACCGAGAGCGCCGGGTTCAACGCGGCGAACGTCATCGGCATCGGCATCAACGGCACCGACGCCATCGGTGAGTTGAAAAAGCCCAACAGCGGATTCTTCGGCTCGATGCTGCCAAGTCCTCACATCGAAGGGTACGAAACCGCGCGGATGGTGTTCGAGTGGGTGACCACCGGCAAGGAGCCGCCCAAGTACACGGCCATGGACGAGGTCACGCTGATCACCCGCGCCAATTTCAAGGAAGAGCTGGAGAAGATCGGCCTTTGGAAATGAGGCCGGCGAGTCCCGTTTTCCCTGCCTGAACCAGGCTAACGATTGGCAAGACTCGCCCCGACCGGGGCGAGGGGTGGAGTGACTCATGGATGCACATGTGAATGATGGTGGGAGCCTGCGGTTCAACACCATCGGCAAGGTCTTTCCGGGCGTCAAGGCGCTCTCCGACATCAGCTTCGTGGCTCATCCCGGCACCGTTCATGCGCTGATGGGCGAGAACGGCGCGGGCAAATCGACGCTGCTGAAGATTCTCGGCGGCGCCTACATCCCCGATAGCGGCAATGTGCAGATCGGTGAACGGACCATGGCCTTTCGGTGCGCGGCGGACAGCATTGACAGTGGCGTCGCGGTGATCCATCAGGAGTTGCACCTGGTGCCGGAAATGACCGTGGCGGAAAACCTGCTGCTGGGGCACATGCCGGCGCGCTATGGCATGGTCAACCGGAGCGCGATGGAGCGCCGGGCCACCGAACTGCTGAAGGACCTGGCGGCGGAAATCGACCCGCGAACCCGCTTGGGCAGCCTGTCACTGGGGCAACGGCAGCTGGTGGAAATCGCCAAGGCAATGTCGCGCAATGCCCATGTCATTGCCTTTGATGAGCCGACCAGCAGCCTCTCTGCCCGCGAAATCGACCGGCTGATGACGATCATCGGCAAGCTCCGCGATGACGGCAAAGTGGTGCTCTACGTCTCGCACCGGATGGAAGAGATCTTCCGCATCTGCGATGCGGTCACGGTATTCAAGGACGGTCGCTTCGTCCGCACCTTTGAACAGATCGACCGGCTCGACCAGGACCAATTGGTCACTTGCATGGTTGGGCGCGACATTCAGGACATCTACAACTACCGCCCTCGCGACCGGCAGGGCGAAGCGCTGCGTGCCGAGGGGCTACTGGGCCCGGGGCTGAATGAAGCGGTCAGCTTCAACGTATACAAGGGCGAAGTGTTGGGCTTCTTCGGCCTGGTGGGGGCCGGGCGCACCGAACTGTTGCGCTTGCTGAGCGGCCTGGACCGTGTGAAAGCAGGGCAGCTGTTTCTGGAAGGCCAGCCGCTCAACCTCAAGTCTCCCCGGGATGCCATTGCTGCCGGTGTGCTCCTCTGCCCGGAGGACCGCAAAAAGGAAGGCATCGTGCCGCTGGCGAGCGTTGCGGAGAACATCAATATCAGCGCACGCAGCCGCCATGCAGCATTGGGTTGCCTGATTACCGCGCAGTGGGAGCGTGAGAACGCCGATCGGCAAATACGCGCGTTGAAGGTCAAGACCCCCTCACCCGATCAGCCAATCATGTTTCTGTCCGGGGGCAACCAGCAGAAGGTCATTCTCGGGCGCTGGCTGTCCCTGCCGATGAAGGTCCTGCTGCTTGACGAGCCCACCCGGGGCATCGACATCGGCGCCAAGTCGGAGATCTACCAGATCATCCACAACCTGGCGGCCAACGGCATTGCGGTCATCGTGGTCTCCAGCGACCTGATGGAAGTCATCGGCATCTCAGATCGCATCCTGGTGATGAGCGAAGGCGCCTTGACCGGTGAGCTCACGAGAGAACAGGCAGACGAGGCGCGTCTGCTGCAACTGGCCCTCCCGCGCACTCGCGGCTGACAAAAATAATCACGAGGTATTTATGTCTGTTCAACAAGAGATGGTGGCGGCTCCAAAACCGCATATCAACATGCGGCGATTCCTGGACGACTGGGTCATGCTGTTGGCGGCGTTTGCCCTGTTCATCCTCTGTGCGGTCTTCGTCGATCACTTTCTGTCGCCGCTGAACATGCGCGGCCTGGGCCTGGCGATCTCAACCACCGGTATCGCCGCATGCACCATGCTGTACTGCCTGGCGTCTGGCCACTTCGACCTCTCCGTGGGTTCGGTCATCGCCTGTGCGGGCGTTGTCGCAGCAGTGGTGATGCGTGACACCGACAGTGTCTTTCTGGGAGTTTCCGCGGCGTTGGCGATGGGGCTCACGGTGGGGCTGATCAACGGCATCGTGATCGCCAAGCTGCGCATCAACGCGCTGATCACCACGCTGGCGACCATGCAGATCGTCCGTGGTCTGGCCTACATCTTTTCCGACGGCAAGGCAGTCGGTGTGATGCACGAGGACTTCTTCGTCTTCGGCAGCGGACAGCTATTCGGCGTGCCAGTACCCATTCTGATCACCATTCTGTGCTTCGTGTTCTTCGGCTGGTTGCTCAACTACACCACCTATGGCCGCAACACCATGGCCATCGGTGGCAACCGCGAAGCCGCGCTGTTGGCCGGTGTGAACGTCGACCGCACGCAGATCATCATCTTCGCCGTCCATGGCCTGGTAGGTGCGCTTGCAGGGGTGATTCTGGCGTCGCGGATGACCTCGGGCCAGCCGATGATGGGGCAGGGTTTCGAACTGACGGTGATCTCGGCCTGCGTGCTGGGTGGCGTTTCTCTCAGCGGCGGTATCGGCATGATTCGCCATGTGATTGCCGGGGTGCTGATCCTGGCGATCATCGAGAACGCCATGAACCTGAAGAACATCGACACCTTCTATCAGTACGTCATCCGCGGGACCATTCTGTTGCTGGCGGTGATCATCGACCGCATGAAACGGCGCTAGCACCATGCACCAGCCCGTTGTCGATTCGATGGCCGCTCTGGCAGGGCGCAACCTGAAGACCTGCCTGATCGGCCTGGACTGGGGCACCAGTTCTCTGCGGGCCTACCGGCTTGGAGCCAATGGGCTGGTGCTGGAGCAGCGTGAAGCGTCCAGCGGAATCATGCAGCTGCAAGGCGCTGGCGGTGATGCCTTCGAGCAAGCTTTGGACGACACCTGCGGCGACTGGCTGGACGAGGCGCCAGGTGTACCGCTGATTGCGTGCGGCATGATCGGCAGCGCGCAAGGCTGGCACAAGACTCCATACATCGAATGCCCGGTGAATGTCGAACAATTGAGCGCCGCGCTTACCAGGATTCCCACGCGTCGAGGACATGATCTATGGATAGTGCCCGGCGTGATCCAGCGCGGCGAGTTGCCGGACCTGATGCGCGGCGAGGAAACCCAGGTCGTTGGCCTGTTCGCTGAGGCGGATGATGAGCCATCGCTGATCGGGCTGCCAGGTACCCATAGCAAGTGGGTCGCGGTTGAGTCTGGGCAGCTTGCCAGCTTCCATACCTTCATGACCGGCGAGGTCTACGCTGCGTTGCTCGGCCACACCATCCTCGGCAAGACGCTGGTCGCCAACGATGAGTTGTTTGATGCCGCTGCCTTCGACCGGGGGCTGAATGTCGCCCGTTCGGCTGAAGGCGGCGGGCTGTTATCGACGATATTCAGCAGCCGCTCGCTGGTACTGACCGGCGAGCTGAAAGGGGCAGAGCAGGCGGATTACCTGTCCGGGCTGCTCATTGGTTACGAACTAGTTGCCATGCTGAAGCTGTACCAGCCCCGCCCTGACCAACCCATAGCGCTAATCGGCAGCGCCATGCTCTGCGAGCGCTACCTGCGGGCAATGCATTACTACGGTTTCCAGTGCGTCAGCCTGGCATCCCAGGCAACTGTGGCAGGGCTGTGGCGCGTCGCGAGTGAGGCTGCGTTTATCGACCTCGGCCAGAGGGAGGCTAGATGAAAGTATTGCAGCAAGCGCTTAGCGCCAACGGGCTGGTGGCTATCCTGCGCGGGTTGCCGTCCGGTGATGCCGCCGTGATCGGTCGCGAGCTATACGAGGCGGGCATTCGTATCATCGAGGTCCCGCTCAATTCGCCTAAACCCTTCGACAGCATCGGCATCTTGCGCGCCGTGTTGCCCGCGGATTGCCTGATCGGCGCCGGTACAGTGTTATCGCCGGCCCAGGTGCAGCAAGTGAAGGCCGCCGGTGGCCAGATCATCGTCATGCCCCATCGCGATCCGCAGTTGCTGCGCGCTGCCGGGGCGTCCGGCCTGTTGCTTATGCCAGGCGTCGCCACTCCCAGCGAGGCGTTCGCAGCCCTGGCGGAAGGCGCGGATGCGCTCAAGCTTTTCCCCGCCGAACAGCTCGGGCCTGCGGCCGTCAAGGCGTGGCGCGCCGTGTTGCCGGTGGATACGCCGTTACTGCCTGTAGGCGGCATTACGCCGGACAACATGGCGAGCTATCTGGAGGTCGGTGCAAGTGGCTTCGGCCTGGGCTCCGCTCTGTATTCGCCTGGGCTGGAGGCGGCTGAAGTCAGTCGCCGGGCAAAGGCATTCATTCACGCCCGGAACGCATTCCTGGGCTAGCCGCAAAAAACACGAGACCGCAAATGAAGATCACCCGCCTGACCACCTACGTCGTGCCGCCGCGCTGGCTGTTTCTCAAGATCGAAACCGATGAAGGCTTCACAGGCTGGGGCGAGCCGGTCGTCGAAGGGCGTGCGCATACGGTCGCTGCGGCTGTTGAAGAGCTGGCCGACTACCTGGTCGGTAAGGACCCACGCAACATCGAGGATCACTGGACGGTCCTCTACCGCGGCGGCTTCTACCGCGGCGGGGCGATCCATATGAGCGCGCTCGCCGGGATCGACCAGGCGCTCTGGGACATCAAGGGCAAGGCACTCGGTGTTTCGGTGAGCGAAATGCTCGGCGGGCGTGTTCGCGAGCGAATCCGGGTGTATTCATGGATTGGTGGCGACCGCCCCGCGGATACCGCCAACGCCGCCCGCGGCGCCGTGGCGCGAGGCTTTGGCGCGATCAAGATGAATGCCTGCGAGGAGCTGCAGTTCGTCGACAACCACGCCAAGGTTGACGCCGTGCTGGCCAACATCGCCGCGGTGCGCGACGCCGTGGGCGGCGAGATCGGTATCGGCATCGACTTCCATGGCCGCGTGCACAAACCCATGGCGAAGATCCTGATCAAGGAGCTGGAGCCGTTCCGCCCGATGTTTATCGAGGAGCCTGTGCTCAGCGAGAACTACGAAGCGCTGAAGGAGTTGGCGCCGCTTTCCTGCACGCCCATTGCCTTGGGTGAGCGGCTTTATTCGCGCTGGGATTTCAAGCGCATCCTCAGCGAAGGCTATGTCGACATCATCCAGCCGGATGCTTCGCACGCTGGCGGCATCACCGAGGTCCGCAAGATCGCCAGCTTGGCAGAGGCCTATGACGTGGCCCTGGCGCTGCACTGCCCGCTGGGGCCGATCGCTCTGGCAACCTGCCTGCAGCTAGATGCCGTTTGCTACAACGCCTTTATCCAGGAGCAGAGCCTGGGCATTCATTACAACGAGAGCAACGACCTGCTTGATTACATCCACAACCCTGAGGTTTTTCACTACCAGGACGGCTTCGTGGAAATCCCCAACGGGCCGGGCCTGGGTATTGCAGTCAACGAGGAATACGTGGTCGAGCGGGCGGCCATAGGGCACCGCTGGCGCAACCCCATCTGGCGCCACGCCGACGGCAGCTTCGCGGAGTGGTGAAACCTCGGGCCGAGCTCGGCCCTCCCACAGGATCTAGGGCCCGCACAGGCTTCGTGGG
>Ga0079224_100012085_pt1 | contig 11936 bp, 12 predicted proteins | sample Stecom2015_FD_80414 | JGI IMG/M metagenome (GOLD analysis project Ga0079224, IMG submission 80414) | Agricultural soil microbial communities from Utah to study Nitrogen management - Steer compost 2015 | ecosystem: Environmental > Terrestrial > Soil > Agricultural land | place: USA: Utah... | reverse complement strand
CGCTTGCAACCCCGCGTCGTTAAACTTACGCGCCATAAACTTTGCATGATCCTGGCTTACGCAGAATCCAACAGCACAAACGTCGCGGTAATCTTTCGAGTAGGTAACGAGGTTTTCGATAATATTAGCCACACGTGTATCGTTTGACGTATAGATATTACTCAGCTGCTCCGTATCATACCGACCATTTCTCCAGCCAACACTGCTATAGTCCACATTATCCGAGATGCCAAAATATTGAAATGGACACAGTAACTTGTTGTTCAACGCATCCGGCAATCTAATCTCCGCTGCGATGCGGTGGTTAAAGTCAGGCAAAATACTCTTGCCATCCATACGTTCCGGTGTAGCGGTCAAACCTAAAAGTACCTTCGGTTTAAAATATTCCGTAACTTTTTTATATGTACTTGCTTCGGCGTGATGTACTTCATCAATAATGATATAATCATAATAGTCAGCAGGGCAGAAGGCGGGAAAATCCAATTTGCTCAACGTTTGAATAGTCGCGAATACATTGTTTTTGCTTCTAGGCTCATGCCCATCACCGTAAAGTTCGCCAAAGTTCGTATCCTTCAATACATTGCGAAAGGTATGTAGCGATTGTCTTAAAATCTCAATACGGTGCGCTACAAACAGCAGTTTAGCTTCTGGACTCTTTTTGAGAAAATTCTTAAAATCGAATGCGGAGATCATCGTCTTTCCCGTACCTGTCGCGGCTACTACGAGGTTGCGGTAGGAGCCATGAACATCCCTTTCCACCTTGAGCTTTTCTAGAATCTCGGCTTGGTAGTGATAAGGTTTGATATCAAAAAAATGAACGATCTCGTCTGTGCTTTTTCCTAGTTTATTTTGTTTCAATGCTTCGTCCAGTCGGACCAGTTTATCCGGGGTATACAGCTCAAATTCTGCATTGTTCCAGTATGACTCAAACGTTTTCTGAAACTTATCAATAATATGTGGTATCTCTGCCGTTGTTACCTTCACGTTCCATTCCAGACCATCTGTTAACGCTGAGCGGGAAAAGTTGGAAGAACCGATATATCCGGTATGGAATCCGGTGTTTCGATAAAAAAGATAAGCTTTCGCATGTAAGCGCTCGTTGGCTGTATTATAAGAAACCTTTATCGTTGTGTTTTTAAGCTTGGAAAGCTCCTCGATGGCTTTTGCATCTGTGGCGCCCATGTAGGTCGTGGTAATTACCCGGAGTATACCACCCCCATTGGTAAACTCTTCCAATGCATTTTTCAGGATCACAATCGCTTTCCATTTGATGAAGGAAACCAATAGGTCTATGCGGTTGGCAGATCGGATTTCCTTTTTAAGTTCACCATCCAGGGAAAGACCGACATTCCCGCCCGTGAATAATTCGCTTTGTGTCAGTCGTGATAATGGTGTGATTTCTTTCAGATGCAGACGGATGTCCGTATAGTCGGAGTGCAACTGATCTAATACACCCTGCAATATGCGGCCTTCTGCATCAAGCAAATCCTCTTCAAAGTTATATTGACGAATCTGTTGTGTCAGGTATCTTAATAGATTATTCGATATCTCTATTTGTTTGGTAACCAATAGATCTTTCTTCTCCACTTTAATAGCTTTTAAAGCATTAGAAATGGCCTTATTCAGATGTGCACTTAAATAAAAGACTGCTTCGTCGCTATCCAGCTTTTTATCGTCCGCGACAAAATACCGCTTGCCGTCCAGTTCAGCCAGACGTTGCTTGAGCTGTTCGGTGATTATGCTTTCGTATATTCCTAACTCCATAATTGCATGATTTCATTCACAATAGGCACATCTGCTTCTGCCCAATCGTAATCGTGTAATTCACTTTTATCTACCCAGATGGCCTGTGCGTGCTCGGCAATAGCTAGTGAACCGCCAACCCATGTGGAAAGAAAAGGGTAGAGGGTAATCTCGAAATTTGGATAAGCATGCGTCACTGCGGTCAGTTCTTCATATACTTCGATCTCCAATCCGAGTTCTTCCATGATCTCCCGTCGGAGACACGTCGATCTGCTTTCTCCTGCTTCGATTTTACCACCCGGGAACTCCCATTTGAGCGGAAGCTTCATTCGCTCGGATCGTTGGCAGATCAAAATTTTGTTGTTGTGTTCTATGATGGCACAGGTTACGTGAAGCATAGGGTAAAGATAAAGAAATTAACAATATTCATTAGACGAGGTAACGGGGAATTTGTCAGATCGTTTGATTAACCTTGGTGGATCAAATTAATATCAAGGCTACTCAAACTTCATATTATTGACCAAAAAACTCTTTGCTTGTTCGGGGGTGTACTTTTTTAAGAATGCATTATGAGCCTTTTCTCCGTTTTTCTGGATTTTGGTTGTCGCCTCTGTTATTAGCAAGTGTAGTAAATCTATAAGAGACTTAAGATCAATCACTCTTGGACTAGCTAATTTCCTTGCTATAATTATATCTTCGGTATCGCCATCCAACATATGTCCAGTTTTGGATACCTTGATGAAAACTATAGCTTGCTCATGTACCGTATCATCACGATGTGCAATATACGAATGTCGTAATTCCATTAAATGTTTATGTAATAATTGATACTTCTTATCATGCTGTTCAAGTTGTGATTTCTCAAGTTTTGAAAACCCTGCCTTATTTTCTGTGAAACATTTTCCGTAGGTAATTAAAATTGATTGCCAAAGTGCAAGTTCTATTGCTGCATTTGGATCAGCTGATTCTTTTAAAGAGATTAGTTGTTTAGTGATATCTAAAACAAATGTTAAATCTTCCCTAATGAGCATGAAGGACTTAAGTTTCTTACTCAAATCAACAGGCATAATATATAACAAGTTGTCGGGATATCTATCTCTAGCAACATTATATATATCGGCTAGAGCTTTTTCTTTTTCTGTCATTAGAAGTCAAATTATTTCAAAAGTATTTTTGCATTATCTAAAGTTACTTAACAACAATAGCAATTTAAAGCTGATTGCTACCGGCGAAAACTAATTGTTATAACGGTTTATTTTTAAATTAGTTACGAATCCAAATCCAAAACTTTCAACGCCGAAACTATCATACTGGGTGCATATTGTAGGAGTTAGTGCACTGAGATTTTGTTTTCTAAAAGATTTTCAATAAGTCGGCATTCGACACCAAAATAACCCAACTTTTCTTTGAGATCATCTGCGCTTTTCTTGGCAAAGGAGAGTAACAGAATTTCCTTGGGACCAGCCAATCTTTTTTTGAGGATATAGTTTACTTTACCTTGTACAGTACTTGTTTTTCCAGATCCTGCACCGGCGATAACCAGCGTATTGTCATCATCGTGAAGGATGGCATCGACTTGCTGTTTGTCCAATGGATTGGCTAGTATATTTTTGAAATAGTCACGGTGTCTCGATTCTTCAGTCTCTACGAAAGACCGATTGTGTGCTATTCGAAGATCTTCGCCGTTGGTTATGAATTGTAGGATCGATTTATACTGCTGATGTAGGTCACTATTGTCTTTGTATTGTTTGTGAATGTCTATGAAAACAATATTCTTTTTGATTTCTGCAAACTTATTTTGGAGTTCTGTCCAAGAACAATATTTATCTTGAAACGGTATGACATGTTTACTCGCATAGATTATTTGTTGAATATATTTGTTCAAGTGGCTGACATATTTATGGATGGTTTCAGCATTTAGACGAACTTCTTCCTTTCGTTTTTTTCGCTTAATATATAAATAGCATATAGTGGAACTTATAAATGCTACAGTTGCGGTTAACAGTATCGTGGTAAACAATGTCATTTTTATTCAAATCACTAATATAACATTATTTTAAACTATATTCTTAAATTATATGTAGGCTATATTTTTTGGTTTTTTTTATGCATGTGGAAAAGTGTTGCTAAAATTATTATTTTTTTATTCGTATCATTGTTTTTGTAAATGGTTGTTATTTAGCATTTTTTGCTAAAATTTTTAAGGTTGTTTAATTAAATTAGTTCGTATGAAAGAGATTGAAATTACAGTTGAAGATCAAGATGAGTTAAAGGAACAGAAAGTTGTTAGGGATCCGCGACTTTCCCTCAAGCAGTTTTCCCAATATATGACTGCTACAGAACGTGGTAAAAGTGGTGTTTTGCGTAAATGCAAATATCCGGGAACGTACATACCAAGGTTTTATGAGATGGCAAGAAAATTTGTTTGTGAGACGTTCTCGGCGAATTTCGAAGATCACGATTTGTATTTTGAAGAGTTTAAAAGGCAAGCAGCTATTTTTCGAGAAGAAGCAAAGGATTATCCTGAAAATAAAGATGGCTTTAAAAATAGAGCATCCTCTGCAAGAGGTTTAGATGAGATTTGTAGCATGGCAGAGTTACTTTCTCCTATTTTGGGGGGATATGTTTTAGAAAGTAACCTGTCAAAAAGAAGAGACACTATAACTAGAAATAGTGTGAAGATTGGAGCGGTAGCAGATATGATAGTTAGTGAAAATGGCGGGGCCACACAAGTTGGATTTTTGAAGTTCAATTTTACTACGCAACTGCTTTCTAAAAAAGAGATAGGTACGATGCTTCATGTGTTAAAAGAATTTTTCGAAAAAAAAGACGTTAACGTGGATCCTAAAAGTTGTTTTTTGATAGATGTATTTGCTGCACGGATTTATACATTATCCGGTATTGTAGATATGGAACAAGATTTTGAAAAAGCAACTTTAGAAATAAGCAAAAATTGGGATCTTATTTAATCTCGGACAGACTATAAAAGTATGCATATAGTAATTGCGAAGCATTCGATAGCGTGTTGAAAGTTTAATCTATTGAATTACTGTTCTCTACATATTACAATTCGTTTTTTTACCAAAACCGTTTTATTTTTTGAGTTTTTCTTGTTAGTATTGTGTAACCTTGTGTAAGGTTGTGTATAGTTTATGGAAAAATATTTTAAGGTCAGCGAGGCAGCTGAATTATTAAAAACCAGCGCTGAGACTCTTCGACGTTGGGACAATTCTGGGAAATTTAAATGTACAAGGCATCCGATAAATAATTATCGAGTTTATACGGAGCATCAGATTATCTCGCTCGCCAGAGAGTTTGATTTAAAAGGTTTTGATCTTTTTGATGTTGTTCTCTATGAAGGCAATCGGCAATTGGACCCCATATTCAGGACGGATCTTGGTAGATTGTATAATATGGACGCGGTAGAATATATGCGAACCGTTCCGTCGAATTCTGTCCATCTTGTTTTTGCAGACCCACCTTATAATATAAAGAAAGCTGAATGGGATACCTTTGAATCTCAAAAAGCTTATGTAGAATGGAGCATGGAGTGGATCAGAGAGGCGCATCGTATTTTGACGCCTGACGGCTCATTATTTATATGTGGGTTTTCAGAAATTTTGGCAGATTTGAAATGGGCAAGTTCTTCTTTATTTAAGGGTTGCAAGTGGCTGGTTTGGTATTACCGAAATAAAGGTAATCTAGGTAAAGATTGGGGACGCTCGCACGAGAGTATATTACACCTTAGAAAAGGTGCGAAATTTATCTTGAATATGGATGAGGTACGTATTCCGTATAATGCTCATACGACCAAATACCCTAATCGTACACAAGGCTCGTCCTCACAATTCGCAAATGGAAAGGAGAAGAAACATGAATGGACACCTAATCCACTAGGCGCTAAAGCAAAGGATGTATTCGAGATACCGACCATAGCCAATGGATCATGGGAAAAGGTGGGGCATCCTACGCAAAAACCTGTCGAGCTAATGCGTAAGATTATCCTAGGCTCTTCCAACCCGGATAGTCTGATATATGACCCCTTCGGAGGATCCGGATCCACTTATGCCGTGGCCGAGGCCTATGGACGTGAATGGATAGGTACTGAGCTAAGTACGGAATATTGCGATCTCATAACGAACAGGCTTCGTGATACACATCATATTGATCGTATAAGATCACGTAAGGACGAAATCGCGTCGACAAAACACCGTGAAAAATTAAGGTGATAGTAGCTGATTCAGATCTTCACTTAACAACTTCGAGAACGGCTTAATATGTTTGTTGTATGGCGGTAATAATGCATTTGGGGGAGGGTCTAGATAATAGACACCTTCCAGTTCTGTTAAAAACTGGTTATATACCATGAACAAACCAGATACCAACGTAAAACTAATATTGTTATTGTTTTTTCGCTGTACATCGTTTAGAAATATACCTAAGACTTTCACCGGATGACCGATAAACTTTTCAAGTAGTATCTTATCCATGAAAATTTTCCCCATTCTGTCCTTGGAGGTCGTCTTGACAGAAACAACAAGCTCAGCTGGATCAATTCCACGATTGGCGATTAATTCTTTGCTAGGGCTTAAGATCAGATCATTTTCACACGTATAATTTTTTATACCCTCAGGCGTTGTATAAGGTATCTTGGTAACCCCCTTTTTGTTGAATACGCCAATCTCATCAAATACTGATCGTATCAGTTCTTCAAATCGATTACCTACGTGTTTTTTTGAACTGTTGGATTCTACCAGTAAGTCTAAACCCATACCAACGGATTGGATGAGCGTGTATAGAAAACTGTCAATGATAAATTCTTCATCTTTACTTAAGACAGACTTACTCTTTATCTTTTCGATAATTTCTCTAAACTTTATCTCTGTGGCATCAATACCTGCACTACTGGGTATGAATAATAGTTTGTTTATTGGTCTGACAAACTTTTTTGTATTGCCTATAATCGACGTATATATATAGTAATCTCCCTTTTCTTCTCTTCCTGAAAGTACATCAAGACTGTAATCTAATACTCGCTTAGCGAGAGTGATGAACTCATCTAAATTGTTTTTCTTTATTTGTAGATCTGCCGTTAATGAAGCCATGCTCTCCTTTGCTTAAATGCTTTTTACAAAATCTATTAATGTTTTAGTTTTTGATACTAATTTAACATCTTGCTTATCCATCTTGTCAAAATCAGCATCGTCGATTACTTTACAACATTTTGTAAATGCTTTGATGGCCTTTTGATCATCATAAAGAATGTCTAGTAATCTGTTACAGTAAGACTCAATTTTTTTCGCGTTCAATCTTGGCATCTCTTCTTTCTCATTTAATAACCTAAACAGTAGTAGTATATGAAATTTAACTTTCCTGAAAGAAGAATCTATTTGCCCCTTTTTGAACAGCGTTTCTAATTTATAATAGGCGTAAGCTGACGTATAATAGGTTACGTGTAAATGTTCAGAATCAAAAATTTGAATTTTACCATCATTTAGCTTTTTGACGATCATACCGAAAAAACTTGTGACATTATGAGGCTCGTTTAGAAACATTGCCGCAAAAGATTTTATCTGATATGGCAAAGTTATCACGCGAGACTTTACTACACTTGGGTCTGAATTATATTGCTTAGCTCTTCGTTCATAATAAAGTTTGTGATCTCCTTGATAGGAGTTAAAGTAGTGTTCTAAGCTTCTTTGAAATTGAGTGAGAGATGCTAACTGTTCCTTTTTAATCGGTGTTTGATTATTTGTTGCTAAAGTAATTCTTGTTTTAATTTCGTCATCTTCCGTAGCAATTAATTTAATGGGTATTACAACATTAGAAGTGTTTTCGTTCTCCCTATTATTGTATAATACATTACTTGTTTGACAACCGTTGACAATTTGATAATCGGTTATTGTAAACTGATTTCCCGTGGGAGATATTTTACTAGCCACAATTGTAATACCATTATTTAATACACTAAAAATTTCAGATCCGGGGTTTGTTATTGTCGAAGCGATTCCACTATTCACATCATTACTATCTCCCTGAAAATCTCTCACGTTATCTTCAAAGACATTTAATAAATTTTGCTCTTCAGAAGAAACTATTTTTATAAATTCTCCATAAGGTATCAGGCCAATATATGCTTCGGAAATGCCATTAATCTCTGGAATAGTAATCCTGTTAGAAAAATTGATGGTGGTACTTACGCTTTCTTTAGTTTTTCTGTAATATAATGCTAATTCTTTTGCCCCAATTGGATTAATTTCTACGTTGTCAAATAGATTTGTGCTTTCTAAATCTTCTGTTCCTGAATCAATTACGGCTACAAGGTTTTTGTCACTAACCCACTTTCCTGTAGTTACATAGTACAACTTACAACCGGGATTGCTTTTAAGCTTAGGCGCGTTATCATAAATATGATTTGCGATATCACAAAATTTCTGAAGTGAATCGTTGCGTCTAAGTTTTGGCTTATCTATAAAAAAATCCTTTACTCCAAAAATGAAAGTATTTAACTCCGAGCTAGAAAAATTAGATGATGTTTTAGATTGTATGAATAAAAAATCAACTTCAATATATCCATTCTTTTCAATTAAATCATCTACTTCCTCAATTGATTCAATCAGTAGTCCATTCACAATAATCGCAATGCCGTCAATCCCTGTATCATCCCCATCACCTATTGTTACAAAATTTAAATCGAATGTTTTGTTATATTCATTTGAGATAATAGAATAATTTGATAAGCGTTCAAAATCTTTCGACTCTCCTAAAGATGTCAATTCTTCTGTCTCCAACAATTCCTTTATAAAACTTTGGGTAATTCTATCCATATTTAGTAATATTAGTTAATAGTTTGGGTAGGACATATTGCTCTTTTAAGCTTTTCAAAGTAGTCTCATATGCCGTTGCCCGTTTTAAATTTGATATGACCGTTCTATTTTTACGGTGTTTCATATGATTCTCCTTTCTAAGTTTTAAAAATTGTAAAATAATTAATGTTAATACTAGGGCAATTGAAACCAAACCACCGCTGCTAAAGCAGTCCACTACAAGTAGTATTTTATATTTTTTTATCATTTTTTTATTTCTTCGTATCCCCAAAAATGCCATTTGGGATCTGTTACATTAACATCCTTTGACCACCTAAATACGAAATCACTTCCATTTATATTCTTGTAAAAACCGTACGAGATAGCTGTTGGGTGGTTTATTAAATACTTTTCTCTAGCTTCTTCTGATTCAGCTTTGAGTTCCGGTAAAATTGCTTCTATTAAATCATTTTTCATTTTTACTATAAATGTCTTACCCCCACCAATCCGTCTCCACGGTTTTCTTTCTCGTTCTTCACCATATCTCTCATCACCCTACATTCCCCCTCTACCTCACCTTTACATCCCCATTCCTTCCAATCGCCCAATAAAGAATCCATCCCAAGAGGTTGCCCAATACGATAATCAGTATCCACAAGGAGCGTTGATACGTAGTTAAATTCTTATTTGTAATTGCGTGATATGCGGTATACAAGAAAAGAACTAAGAAAGGGAGTATAATTATCAGCTCCTGTGTGCCTATAAAAAGTAGTTTCATGTTAATTCTGTTAGTTGGGGATCAATTATTAAGTCCTATTAAACTTGTTGTTTGATTTAAATTTTAGTCCAACCAATCCGTGCCCACCGTCTCTGTCGCCTTCCTAATCATATCAGCTGGTATCTTCTTGATTAGCTTATACACTTTTTCCGGCTTTGTCTTTCCCGATCGGGTTTGCCCCGTATCCTCTATGAAAGAGGATAGGATACTTTTACCCCATTCAATAGATTTTCCTTTAAATGCCACTTCTAGTTCTCCTTTGAAATGTCCCTTTATTTGTGAATTGGTAAAGTCTTCGTTGATTTTATAATGCTTATTAAATATTAAGATACAATAGTTGATCAGATCTTTTTTATCAATTACTTTCGCTGTTTTTCCTAACCTATCGGATGCAATTTTCTTGATGGCTTCAGGTACATTTTTGAAAATAGGCATTCTCATCTTTGGATTAAATAGCTTTGAAGTGCCTACAGTGTAAATTTGAGCTATGGAAATTAGATCCTTAGTACTAAGAACCATTTTACCCGTGATTACACTTTGATATGTTCCACTTTTTAAGTTAGCAAAACTATCGACCTCTTCGTCCTCTAATCCATAGTTAATTCGTAACCTTTCTAAGTTGTCAATTATTATTTTATATTCATTCATCAAGAAAATCGAATTTTTATTTTGAAATCGATTAATTATTTATATCTTTGAATTAGTTACATAAGCGACTAATAGGAGAGAGGTTTTATAACTCTCTCGATACGATGTCACTCATACAAGAAAACCGTCAATTTTCCCTATGAGTCGATCGTGAGCTCGCTAACTGTTGGATTTTACTATCTTTGTCGATACTAGTCCAATAGGGCGGGTCTCATGTAAGTCTTTGGGGAATCGCGATTTCGGTCGTGATGGTTCTTGACGGTACCTCTTGCAAAGCTTTGAGATTCGCCCTATTGGCTTTTCAAACCAATTGGTTTTGCTCAAAGCTTTAGCGAGTAACATCGTTCACATAATAAATTATAACATTATGAAAAGAACGATTACAAACAACACCAAAAACCAACCTGACCCGATCCAGGATCGCAGTCACCGGTTTTCCCTTTTACTACTTTATAAGAACGTTATTCGCCATCCAGAATAATATTTCCGACAAACAGATTGCGAAAAGAGGGGTAATCCATCTTAACGAAAGAAGGGCTTCGCTGTGCTCAGGAAGACAGGTCTTTCTATAGGAATGCCATCTCAGACTTCGCGTCTGCTAACCGACCCTTGATAATCAAAACAAAATGTTTGCAAAGGTCAAATGATCGGTTGTTATTATAGTGTGACACCTAAAGGTATCAACTTTTCTATTTCCTTGCAAATAAATTTCCCGTAAAACGGAGATATCGTGTTTCGATAATCTTCTCTGGTCGGTTTTTCCTAGCAATGCGACATATTAAAACCGTTTTTAACCGTATGAAAAGAGTGGCAGTTCGCATTGGTATTTTATCAATTATTTATTAATCAGGAAGCGGAGCGTATTCTTCGGGCGGTAGCGCATCTTGGGCTATGCACCCTTCCTTAATTGCTAAAAAGAAATGCGAAAATTACGCAAAGGGGAGAGCTATGCCCCAACCGAAAGGATTAATAAAGTGAGACACATTGCGGAACAACAAAAGATTAATCCTGGTAAATGGGAAGGAGGTCAATAATGGATTTTAGGTACTTGCCATTATTGCTAGACGCGGCAGAGATAACCGACGACGGCTATGATCCGACGGTAAAAATACAGGATTTCTGGAGTAAATATGGAGTTGATCATAGCCGCCTTAACATCCTCAACATGTATTTGTTCTACAGGGGTGAAACCGAACTCCAAGATCGCTTGAGCGTAGAGGAAATGGAGGAGTTTTCGAGGGATCTCAGGGCATTGCTTATGGCTTACTTCGTCGTTCATCACGAGAAAATAAATCTTGAAGATATAGCAATTCCTACTACTGAAGTGCCAGAAAAAAGTGAAGAAGACAAGCTCTACGCGGATATTTTTTATTCGATTCTAGGTCTACGCGATTTTGAACATAAACATAAACCTTAATTATGAACAACATGAATAGCAAGAAAATAGCGATGCCTTACACACTGTCCTTAATTTGTGTTTCGTTGAAGAATTTGTTTTTTAAGGCAACAGAGAACAAATCAATGTCCTACATACTGTCATTGATTTGTTTCATGTTGTTTGTATTACCCAACGCCCAGGCGCAGTCTCCCTCCAACCGGGAGGCTGCCGAAGGGCAAACCGAGATCAAGCCATTAGTTCCCGGCCAGCCTATTCCCGAAGAAATATGGAACAAGACATTTACGTTGCATTACTTCGATGGCAGTACGCAAGAGGTGAAGTTTAGTGACTTCCGAGGAAAAGCAATCTTACTGGATTTCTGGTCAACAGGATGTGTATCATGCATACAGGGAATACCAAAGATGGAAAAATATCAGCGCCAGTATAAAGACGATCTGATCGTTTTATTGGTGAATAGCAAACGAAATAAAGACACACCAGAAAGGATAGCGAACCGTTTTAAAGTTTACGAGAAGGTCAATAAGTATGTTCCGGAACTTCCGACCATATTGGACGACACCAT
>Ga0079224_100012083_pt1 | contig 11936 bp, 12 predicted proteins | sample Stecom2015_FD_80414 | JGI IMG/M metagenome (GOLD analysis project Ga0079224, IMG submission 80414) | Agricultural soil microbial communities from Utah to study Nitrogen management - Steer compost 2015 | ecosystem: Environmental > Terrestrial > Soil > Agricultural land | place: USA: Utah... | reverse complement strand
GACCTTCGACGTGCGGCGGGACGACGCCGACAAGCTCGTCGCCTTCGGCGGCGGCGCCCACTTCTGCCTCGGCTCGCAGTTCGCCCGGCGGGAGCTGCGCACGATGCTGCTGCGGCTGAGCCGCCAGCTGGCCCACATCGAGCTGGACGGCGACCCGGAGTGGTCGCAGTCGCACTTCGTGTCGGGCGTCAAGCACCTGCCCGTGCGCTACGCGTTCCGGTAGGGGCCGCCGGCCGTTGCCGGTCGTCGCCCGTTGCCGGTCGTCGCCGAGCGGCTGCGGGCCGCGGTGCGGGCCGAGGTCGGCCTGCCCATCACCGTCGGCACCGCCACGACCAAGTTCCTGGCCAAGGTGGCGAGCGGCCTGGCCGAGCCGGACGGGCTGCTCGTCGTCCCGCCCGGCGGCGAGCTCGACCTGCTCCACCGGCTGCCGGTGTGGCGCCTGTGGGGCGTGGGGCCCACCCAGCACGCCCTCGGCCACGAGCCCCGCACGGTCGAGGCGCTCGACGCCGTCCTCGTCGGGCTCGTCGACCGGGTGGCCCGACGACGGCGCCGTCCAGCTCCCGCTGCCGCTCGACGCCGCCCCGGGCGAGGCCGTCGACGCGGCCGTCGACGAGGTGCGCGACCGCTTCGGCGCCCGGGCGCTGACCCGTGCCGTCCTGCTCGGGCGCGAGCCCCGGATCGAGCTACCGCTGCTGCCCCGAGTGAGCCCGGTCAGCGCCGGGGCCGGGACGGGTGGCGCAGCACGGTCACCGAGAACTCGGCGCCCTCGTGCCAGCGGCGCAGGTCCCAGGTGGCGAACCGGTGGTCGACCTCCAGCCGGGCCTGCTCGACGTAGCGGTCGAAGTCGGCGAGGGACAGGTGGCGCTCGACGTCGAAGCCGACGATGACGAACCCGTCGGGCCGGACGTGGGCGGCGACCCGGCGCAGGGCGTCGACCTCGGTGCGGGGCGCCAGGAACAGCATCACGTTGCCGGCCAGCACCGCGGCGTCGAACGGCTCGGGCTCGCCCTGGGCCGGCAGGTCGAGCTCGGCGAGGTCGGCCACGAGCCAGCGGGGGCCCGGGTGGTCGTGGCGGGCGACGTCGATGAGCGTCGGGTCGGCGTCGACGCCGACCACCGTGTGGCCCCGGGCGTGGAGCTCGCCGCCGACCCGGCCGGTGCCGCAGCCGGCGTCGAGGATGCGGGCCCGGCGCGGCACCATGGCGTCGACCAGGCGGGCCTCACCCGCCAGGTCGGCGCCCTCGGCCGCGAGGCCCTGCATGCGGTCGACGTACCACGCCGAATGCCCCTCGCGCGTGTCTGTGATCCAGCGGGTGGCCCTGCCCACGCGCGCCACCATACGACCGGAGACCGACGAACTGGAACACGACGACGTTACGGACGCGCGCCGATGGCGTCACAGGGCGGAGCCGCCGGTCACGCGGCGACCAGGAGCGCGGCCGCCACGACCCCGGCCACGGCCCGCAGGTGGTTCCAGGCCGTCCACCGCCGCAGGTAGCCCGGCCACCCGCCGGCGTCCCGGTCGAGCGCCTCGTTCATCGGCACGTTGACCGCGGCGGTGACGCCGATGACGCCGGCGAGGTAGGCGAGCGCCCCGGCGGCCCGGAGCGCGGCGTTGCCCTGGTCGCCCGTGAACGGCGCGGTCACCGCCAGCACCGCGGCCACGAGCGCCGTCCCGCCGAACACCAGCCCGAACAGCGGGTTGAGGATGGCCGCGTTCATCGCCCGCATCGCCGCCACCGCCTCCCCGGCCGGGCGCCGCCCCAGGGCCGGCATGACGCTCACCGAGAAGGCCAGCATGATGCCGGCGACGAGCGCGCTGCCGATCGCAGCGGCGTCGGTGGCGACGGTCAGCACCGCGGGGAGGCTACTCAGGCGACCTCGGTCGCCGCGGCCGCGAACTGCGCGGCGTAGAGCCGGGCGTACGCGCCGCCCCGCGCCAGCAGGTCGTCGTGGTCGCCCTGCTCGACGATCCGCCCGTCCTCCATCACGAGGATGACGTCGGCGTCCCGGATGGTGGAGAGCCGGTGGGCGATGACGAAGCTGGTGCGCCGGGCCCGCAGCTTGGCCATCGCCCGCTGGATCAGCACCTCGGTGCGGGTGTCGACCGAGCTGGTCGCCTCGTCGAGGATGAGGATGACCGGGTCGGCGAGGAAGGCACGGGCGATGGTGATGAGCTGCTTCTCACCCGCGCTCAAGCTGGTGCCCTCGTCGTCGACGACGGTGTCGTAGCCGTCCGGGAGCGCCCGGACGAAGCGGTCGACGTAGGTGGCCCGCGCCGCGGCGAGGATCTCCTCCTCGGTGGCGTCGGGCCGGCCGTAGGCGATGTTGTCCCGGATGGTGCCGCCGAACAGCCAGGTGTCCTGCAGGACCATGCCGGTGAGCGCCCGCAGGTCGCGGCGGCGCATCGTGGCGATGTCGCGCCCGTCGATGGTGATGCGGCCGCCGTCGAGGTCGTAGAAGCGCATGAGGAGGTTGACCAGCGTCGTCTTGCCGGCGCCGGTCGGCCCGACGATGGCGACGGTCTGGCCGGGCTCGGCGACCAGGGAGAGACCGGTGATGAGCGGCCGCTCCGGGTCGTAGGAGAAGCTCACGTTCTCGAACGCCACCCGGCCCCGCGGCTGCTCGGCGAGCGGCGCGGCCTGGTCGTCGGCCGGCTCCTCCGGCGCGTCGAGCAGGTCGAAGACCCGCTCGGCCGAGGCGACACCGGACTGCATGACGTTGAACATCGAGGCGATCGAGGTGAGCGGCATCGTGAACTGCCGCGTGTACTGCAGGAACGCCTGCACGTCGCCGACGCTGATCGCCCCCGCGCTGGCCCGCAGGCCGCCGACCACCGCGATGACCACGTAGTTGAGGTTGCCCAGGAACATCATCGCCGGCTGGATGACGCCGGAGATGAACTGGGCGAAGAAGCTGGCCTCGTAGAGCTCGTCGTTGGTGCGCCGGAAGCGGTCCTCGACCTCGCGCTGGCGGCCGAAGGCCTTGACGATGGCGTGACCGGTGAAGGCCTCCTCGACCTGGGCGTTGAGGGCGCCGGTGTGGGTCCACTGGGCCAGGAACCGGCGGCGGCTCCGGGCGGCGATCGCCCGCACCGACCACAGCGACACGGGCACGGTCACGAGCGCGACCAGCGCGAGCACCGGCGAGATCGACACCATCATCGCCAGCACGGCGACGAGCGTCAGGGCCTGGGTGAGCAGCTGGGAGAGGGTCTGCTGGAGGCTCTGGGCGATGTTGTCGATGTCGTTGGACACCCGGCTCAGCAGGTCGCCCCGGGCGTGCTCGTCGATGTAGGAGAGCGGCAGCCGGTGCAGCTTGGCCTCGACGTCGCTGCGCAGCCGGTGCATGGTGCGCTGCACGACCCGGGCGACGAGGTAGGAGCTCGTGTAGCCGAAGGCCGACGCGGTCGCGAACAGGGCCATCGCCCCGAGCAGCACCGTGCGCAGCTCGTCGAAGTCGACGCCCTCGGGGCGGGAGAGGCCGCGCACGACGACGTCGGTCGCGTGGCCGAGGACCCGCGGGCCGGCGGCGTTGAGCGCCACGCCGACGACGGCGAGGACGATGGCGGTGACCAGCCCGACCCGGTCCCGGCGCAGCCGGCGCAGCAGGCGGCGGGCCGAGCCGCCGAAGTCGCGGGACCGCTCGACCGGCATGCCGGCCATCGCCGCCGGCCCGGGGCCGGGCCGCACGGTGTTGGCGTTGGCCACCGGCGGCCGGGGGAGGGGCGCGCCGTCGCCCTTGGCGTCGCGGGTGGGGGCGGTGCCGCTCACGCCGCCGCCCCCTGGCCGGCCTGCGACTCGACGATCTCCGCGTAGGTGGCGCAGGTCCGCAGCAGCTCCTCGTGCGTGCCCAGGCCGACCTGCCGGCCGCCCTCGAGCACGAGGATCTGGTCGGCGTGCCGGATGGTCGAGATCCGCTGGGCCACGATGACCACGGTCGACCCGGCGACGTGGGGCACGAGCGCGGCCCGCAGCCGGGCGTCGGTCGCCAGGTCGAGGGCGGAGAAGGAGTCGTCGAACAGGTAGATCTCGGGTCGCTTGACCAGGGCCCGGGCGATGGCGAGGCGCTGGCGCTGGCCACCGGAGACGTTGGCGCCGCCCTGGGCGATGGGGGCCTCGAGCCCGCCGGGCATGGCGGCGACGAAGTCGGCCGCCTGGGCCACCCGCAGCGCCTCCCACAGCTCCTCGTCGGTGGCGTCGGGCTTGCCGTAGCGGAGGTTGCTGGCGACGGTACCGGAGAACAGGTACGGCTTCTGGGGCACGAGCCCGATCCGGTCCCAGAGCAGGTCGGGCTGGAGCTCCCGGACGTCGACGCCGTCGACGAGGACGGCGCCCTCGGTGACGTCCATCAGCCGGGCGACGAGGTTGACCAGCGTCGTCTTGCCCGAGCCCGTGCTGCCCACGACCGCGAGGGTCTGGCCGGGGAGGGTCCGGAAGCTGATGCCCTCCAGCACCGGCTGCTCGGCACCCGGGTACCGGAAGGCGGCGTCCCGCACCTCGAGCGTGCCCCGCTCGGTCACCTCGGTGACCGGGCGCGCCGCCGCCCGCACCGACGGCTCGGTCCGGAGGACCTCGACGATGCGCTCGGCGCACACCGCGGCCCGCGGCGCCATGATGGCGACGAACATCCCCATCATCACGGCCATCAGGATCACCGTGAAGTAGGTGAGGAACGCGACCAGCGACCCGGCCGACATGTCGCCGGCGTCGACCCGGATGCCGCCGAACCACAGCACGCCGACGCTGGACGCGTTCACGATGAGCAGCATCGTCGGGAAGATGAGCGCCATCAGGCGACCCGCGGCGAGCGACACCGCGGTGAGGTCGTCGTTGACCCGCTCGAAGCGGGCGACCTCCTCGGGCTCGCGCACGAAGGCCCGCACGACCCGGATGCCGGTGATCTGCTCCCGCAGCACGTCGTTCGCGCCGTCGATGCGGTCCTGCATGCGCCGGAACAGCGGCACCATGCGCCGCACGACCGAGCCGATGCTGAGCGCGAGCGCCGGCAGGCTGACGAGGAACAGCCACGACAGGCCGACGTCCTGGCGCACGGCCAGCACGATCCCGCCGAGGAACATGACCGGGGCGGACACGGCCAGCGTGCAGGTCATGACGACGAGCATCTGCACCTGCTGGACGTCGTTGGTGATGCGGGTGATGAGCGACGGCGCCCCGAACAGGTTGACCTCGCGGGCGGAGAAGCTGGTCACCCGGTGGAACAGCTCGTTGCGCACGTCGCGGCCGAAGCCCATCGCCACCCGGGCCCCGCACCAGACGGCGGCGATCGCGAAGGCGACCTGGACGAAGGTGACCCCGAGCATGAGCGCGCCGGTCGTGCGGATGTAGCCGTCGTCGCCCGGCAGGATGCCGTGGTCGATGATGTCGGCGTTGAGGGTGGGCAGGTAGAGGGTCGACAGCGCCTGCACGGCCTGCAGCACGACGACGGCCGCGAGCAGGCCGCGGTACGGGCGCAGGTGGGACAGCAGCAGTCGGAGCAGCACGGGCGGTCGGTCGGTCGGTGCGGTGGTCGGCCAGACCCTACGGGACCTGGCGGGGGGCGCCCCAACGGGGTTCCGGGACGGGTTGCTTTCCCCGGCCGCGTGGCTATGGTCGGCCCCATGGCGACGACCAGCGATCTGCGCCGTGACCTGCAGGTCCCGGCGGCCGAGCGCCCCGCCTGCTGGTGGGCGCTGCTGGTCGGCGCCCCGCCGGGCGCCTGATCCCGGGCGTCGCCCGGCTCCTTCCCCCGTCCAGGTCAGTTCTGGCGTCGCCGGGCGGCGTCGCGCCACCCGGCAGACGCCAGAACGAGGGGGACGCCTTCCCTCCCTTCCTCCACCCGGCCCGCGCCGGCGCCAGGTCCGCCAGGCCGCCGGGCCACCCGGAACCCATCCGAGAGGTGACAACCGTCGTGACCGCCGACCTGCACGTCCGCCACACCCGGGGACCCGCCGCCGACCGGGTCTTCGAGCCGCTCGTGGCCATCCTCGTCATCGGCCACTGGACAGGTCGGATCCTGCTCGCGGACGCCCGCACGGTGCGCGAGGCGACCGGACCGGACCTGCCGGTCCGGCTGACGCCCACCCGGGACCGCCCTGCCGGCCGCCGCCCGGGCCCGGCCGCCGTCGACGAGATCGTCGACCGGCTCGTGGCCGCCGCGCGCGACGCGGTGCCGGCCAAGGTGCCGATCGTCCTCGCCGGCCACCCGCGCGCCGTCGACCGGGCCGCCGGCGACGAGCGGCTCCTCCCCCACCTGGTGGCCACCATCCCCGGCCACCACGAGCACACGGCGCCGGCCATCCTGCGCTCGCACGCCCTGCGGGTGCTGCGCCGGCGCGCCCGGACCGACCACGCGGTCGGGCGGGCCTAGGGGTTCGGGCGACGCCCGACGCGGGTACGCGGGTCACGCACGCGCGACCCGGGAGGGGCCATGCCCGACGACCGCACGTCCGAGGACCGCGACCGCGACCGCGAGCGAGCCGAGGAGATCTACGAGGAGGTCGCCGCCGAGGACCCCGACCCCACCACCCGACGGGAGGCGATCGAGGGCGAGCTCGAGGAGGAGGGCCTCTCCGAGGAGGGCGAGGACCTCGGCGAGCACATCGAGTGACGCCGACCCGTCCGGTCGCCGGCCGTGGTCGTCGCGGATGGACCTTCGACCCTGGGCAGAGGCCGCCGGCCGCGGTTACGGTGTCGGCAGCGCCGGCCGATCCCCAGCCCCGAGGCCGGTGAGGCGACCAGTGATCCCTCTCCCCGCACCCCAGCCCGGTGGACCGCCGGCGCGGCGCGCCCGGACGGGCCCACCCGCCCGCGGCGCCGCCGCCGGCGCGTCGGACCACACCGCCACGCACGCCGACCTGATCGAGACCTCCCGCCGGGCCGTGCGTGCCGCGGTGACCGCCGACCACGGCACCTTGCGACGGGAGCTCGCCCGCCTGCACGACGACCTGCGCGAGCACATCGCCGCCGAGCACGAGGTCATGGCCGCTCTGCCCGGCGCCGCGCCCGACCTCGTGCGCGACGCCGCGGACCGCCTGGTCGCGCTGGTCGCCGACCTGCTCACGGCGCTCGACGGCGACCACGGCGACGGCCGGCGGTCGTACATCGCCCCGACCGTCGAGATCGACCGCACGATCCTGCGCCAGACGCGGCTGGAGAGCGCGCTGCTCGCCCGGCGCTCGCTGGTGCGCGGCCACCCGGCCGGCCGGGCCCGCCGCCTGCCGCGCTAGCGGTGGACGGCGAGCGGCAGCCGGCGCGGCCCGCGCACCTGCCCGGGTGACCAGACGACGGCGTCGGGGTCGGCCAGCGAGAAGTCGGGGAAGCGGGCCAGCCAGGTCTCCAACGCCACCCGCAGCTCCATGCGGGCGAGGTGGGAGCCGAGGCACCGGTGGGGGCCGAGGCCGAAGGCCGCGTGCCGGTTCACCTCCCGGTCGATGACCACCCGGTCGGCGTCCTCGAACACCTCGGGGTCGCGGTTGGCCGCCGGGAACGAGAGCAGGACCCAGTCGTCGGCCCTCATCTCGCAGCCGTTCCAGGTCGTGTCCTCCTTCACCAGGCGGGCCATGGTGACGGGGGCGTAGGCCCGGAGCAGCTCCTCGATCGCCGTGGGCAGCAGCTCGGGCTCGGCCACGAGGCGTTCGCGGTCGGCCGGGGTCCGGGCCAGGTGCCACAGCGAGGCGCCGATGGCGCTCCAGGTGGTGTCGATCCCGGCCAGGAGGAGCAGCGCCATGGTGCCGACGACGTGGCGGGGCGTGAGCCGCTCGCCGTCCATCTCGGCCTCGAGCAGGTAGCTGGTCAGGTCGTCCCGGGGGTTGGTGACGTGGTCCTGGACCTGGGCCTCCAGGTAGGCGAACAGCGCCTGGACCTTCTCGAAGCGCTCCTCCAACGGGTCGTTCACGCCCTCCAGCACGTCGTGGACGAAGCCCCGGAACAGGTCGGCGTCCTCCTGCGGGAAGCCGAGCATGTCGGCGATGACCCGCACGGGGATGTGCTGGGCGAACTCGGCGGCACCGTCGACGACGTCCCGGCCCTCGAGCCGGTCGAGGAGCTCCTCGCAGAAGGCCCGGGTCCCCGGCTCCAGCTTGGCGATGGCCTGCGGCGAGAACGCCGGCAACAGGACCCGCCGGGCGCCGTGGTGGAACGGCGGGTCGGAGGAGATGGGCGGGGCGACCCCGACCGGGGCGATGTCCCGTGGCGGGCGGGTGTGGCCGACGACGACCGTCCGGGAGCTGAAGCGCTCGGTGTCGTAGGCGATGGCGGCGACGTCCTCGTGCCGGACCGGCATCCAGGCGCCGCCGTAGCGCTCGGTGCGGGCCACCGGGCAGCGGCGGCGCAGGTCCTCGATGATCGGGTACGGGTCGGCGACCCACTCGGCGCCGTGGTGGTCGAAGTCGGTGGCGTAGTCGGCGACCGGGCGCACGGCCTCGCTCATGCGTCCTCCTCGATGACGACGGCCTGCTCGGGGCAGTTGAGGGCGGCCCGCCGGGCCGCCTCCTCCTGGCCCGGGGCCACGACCCCGTCGCCGACGACCACGCCGTCGCCGACCTCGTCCGGCTCGAACAGCTCGGGGGCGAGGCTGTAGCAGCGGCCGTGGCCCTGGCAGCGGTCCCGGTCGACGCGCACCCTCACGACGCACCTCCGTCACGGTCGGCCCCGGCGGGACGGAGGGCCTCGCCGAGGCGTTCGATCAGCTGCTCCCAGTCACCGGGGGCGATGGGGTCGAGGCCCGCGGCCGGCAGGAGGACCGACCCGAACAGCAGCATCAGGCAGTAGCGGGCGAGGGCCTCGGGGGAGATGTCGGGGTCGACGGCCCCCTCCTCCTGCCCGGTGCGGATGAGGTCGGCCAGCCAGGCGCACCGGTCGCCGACGTGCTCGTGCACCGTGCGGGCGACGTCGGGGTCGCGCCGGGCGGCGACGAGCGCCTCGATGACCAGCGAGCCCTTGTCCGGCGAGCGCCGGGTCAAGCCCTGGCCGATCGTGACCAGCAGGTCGACGACCGAGTGCCCGGGCTCGTCGAGGAACAGCGCGGCCAGCTGGTTGGGCCCGTGGTCGCGCAGGGCGGCGGCGAGCAGCTCGGTCTTCGAGTCGAAGTGGCTGTAGAGCGCGCCGTTGCTCACCCCCGCGGCCCGGGCGATGTCGGCCACGCGGGTGCCCTTGAAGCCCTGGCGCTGGAAGGCGGCCGCCGCAGCCTGCAGGAGGCGGGCGCGGGTCTGCTCGGGCGTGACGCCGGCGGTGCGGGCCATGCCGTCATTGAACGATCGTTCGTTCACTGCGGTCAACCCGGCGGCGCCCGGACCGATCGGCCGGCCCCGCCCGTAGCCTGGGGCGCGGTTCAGCGTGCGGCAGGCCGGGTACCGGTCCGCTCAGCCGCCGACCTTCGGCAACCGAGGAGGCAACATGCTGGCCACGACCGCCGAGACGATCGACATCGTCGACCTCGCGAAGAAGAACGACGCGTTCCGCCGCGAGGTCCTCACGGGCGAGCACACCCAGGTCGTGCTCATGACGCTCCAGCCCGGCGAGGAGATCGGCGAGGAGGTCCACGAGGAGCACGACCAGACCCTGGTGTTCGTGGAGGGCGAGGGCGAGGCCGTGCTCGAGGGCCGTACCGGACCCGTCACCGCGGGCGACCTGACCTTCGTGCCGGCCGGGACCCGCCACAACTTCCGCAACACCGGCTCGGGGCCGCTGCGCCTCTACACGATCTACGGCCCGCCCGACCACGAGCCCGGCACGGTCCACCAGACCAAGGCCGAGGCCGACGCCGCCGAGCACTGACCGGGCGGCGCCGCCTCACGCGGCGCTGGCCGTCCCCGTCCCGCCGCCCGTGCCCCGGGCGGCGGCGACGCGTGCGGCGTGCGTCGGCCCGTCGGGCACGTGCGCCGGCCGCAGGGCGTCGAGCTCCCGGCGCAGCACCGGCACGATCTCGCTGCCCAGCAGCTCGATCTGCTCGAGCACGGTGCGTAGCGGGAGCCCGGCGTGGTCGACGAGGAAGAGCTGGCGCTGGTAGTCGCCGAACGACTCCCGGAAGGTGAGGGTCCGGTCGATCACCTGCTGCGGGCTGCCGACGGTGAGCGGCGTCTCGGCCATGAACTCCTCGAGCGGCGGCCCGTGCCCGTAGACGGGGGCGTGGTCGAAGTAGGGGCGGAACTCCCGCACCGCGTCCTGCGACCGGCGCCGCACGAAGACCTGGCCACCGAGGCCGACGACGGCCTGGTCGGCCCGCCCGTGGCCGTGGTGCTCGAAGCGCTCCCGGTAGAGGTCCACCAGCCGGACGAAGTGGTCGCGGGGCCAGAAGATGTGGTTGGCGAAGAAGCCGTCGCCGTGGCGGGCGGCCTGCTCGGCGATCTGCGGGCTGCGGATCGACCCGTGCCAGACGAACGGCGGCACGCCGTCGAGCGGGCGGGGCGTGGCGACGAAGCCCCGCAGCGGCGTGCGGAACCGGCCCTCCCAGTCGACGACCTCCTCGTCCCACAGGCGCCGCAGCAGCGCGTAGTTCTCGATCGCCAGGTCGATGCCGTCGCGGATGTCCTTGCCGAACCAGGGGTAGACCGCCGGCGTGTTGCCCCGGCCGAGCATGAGGTCGACCCGGCCGCCCGCGAGGTGCTGCAGCACGGCGTAGTCCTCGGCGATCCTCACCGGGTCGTTGGTGGTGACGAGCGTCGTCGCCGTGGACAGGATGATCCGGCTCGTGCGGGCGGCGACGAAGCCCAGCAGCGTCGTCGGCGACGAGGGGACGAACGGCGGGTTGTGGTGCTCGCCGGTGGCGAACACGTCGAGCCCGGCCTCCTCGGCCGCGACGGCGATCTCGACCATGGCGGTGATGCGCTCGTGCTCGGTCGGCGTGCGGCCGGTCGTGGGGTCGGTGGTCACGTCACCGACGCTGAAGACTCCGAACTGCATGGGGCGTCCTTCCGGGGAGAAGGTTGATACGTCAACCTTGATCGGTCGAACGCCGTCCGCCCCCGGGCCATTCCGGGCGCGGCCCGCCGGCGCCGCGGTGCTCGGGCGGCAGGTGGCCGAACCGGTGCAGCGTCTGCGAGACCGCCTGCTCCCGCAGCAGGCCCAGCAGCTCGCGCCGGCCGGTGGCCAGCACCGGCCCGGCGAGCGCCGTCACCCCCTCGACCGTGGCCAGGGCCCGGGTCAGCGCCGGGGCCTCGGCCTCTCCCACCAGGCGGACCCGGCCCCGCACGCCGCCGGCCCGGGCTCGGGCCGCGAACTGCTCGGCCGACTCGACCGCGTCGAGCGCGCCCTCGACCCGGGGCGCCGCGAGGCGCGGGGCCAGCGCCGGGTCGAGGCTGAGCCGGAGCGGCGTGCCGGTCAGCTCGGCGGCGAGCACGAGCCGCAGCACCTCGGCCGGCCGGGCGTCCGCGCCGGCCCGCACGACCAGCCGGGGCACCGGGCGGTACCGCAGGACGTTGCGCTCGACCGCCAGGCCGGTGCGGTCGACGGCCCGGCCCAGCTCGCCGGCCCAGGCCGCGGCGTCCGAGCCGGCGGCGGCCGCCAGCCAGGCCCGCTCGTCGTCCCCACCGGCGAGCGGCGCCAGCTCGGCCAGGGCCCGGGCCACCCGGGGTGGCGGGTCCTGCCGCCGCACCGGCAGGCCCGCGGGCGACCAGGTGCCCAGCTGGGCGACGTAGTTCGGTCCGCCGGCCTTGGCGCCCGGCCCGACCACCGAGTCCTTCCAGCCCCCGAACGGCTGCCGCTGCACGATCGCCCCGGTGATGTGCCGGTTGACGTAGGCGTTGCCGACCTCGACCCGCTCGAGCCAGTGGGCGATCTCGTCCTCGTCGAGCGAGTGCAGCCCGCCGGTCAGCCCGAAGGCGGTGGCGTTCTGCAGCTCGATCGCCTCGTCGAGCGTCGCCGCCCGCATGATCCCGAGGACGGGGCCGAAGCACTCGGTCAGGTGGAAGAACGAGCCCGGGGCCACGCCCTCCTTCAG
>Ga0079224_100012082_pt1 | contig 11937 bp, 9 predicted proteins | sample Stecom2015_FD_80414 | JGI IMG/M metagenome (GOLD analysis project Ga0079224, IMG submission 80414) | Agricultural soil microbial communities from Utah to study Nitrogen management - Steer compost 2015 | ecosystem: Environmental > Terrestrial > Soil > Agricultural land | place: USA: Utah... | reverse complement strand
TGAGCTTGTCGGCAATTCCGAGATAGTGAAAATATTTGTGCAGATTTTGTCCCGGAGCTAAGCCTCCTATATAGTGGACCCCTGTATCGAAAATGGTTTTGTCCCGTGAAAAGGTTTGAAGATTGCCTCCGAATTGTTGATTTTTTTCCAATACCAAAACCTTTTGACCTTCCCGCACCAAAATATTGGCACAGACAAGCCCTCCCAATCCACTTCCTATGATTACGACATCAAATTCTTCTTGCATCCTTCTTTTTGAAAACCTTCAAATCTCCTTGATGGAATCCTAACTCCCATTCTTCTAAGTTAACCAATTTTCCTAAACGCTCCGATTCTTTCTCGGAGGAGGTAATGATAAAATCGAATTCCGTTAAATCATCCGGTATTTTTTTTACAAATTCTACCGGAAAACGATTGACTGTAAATGTGTTTTGGGCTATTTCCACATAAGTAGAATCTTCATCCCACCCTACCACTTTTCGTTGTGCATAATCGTACACCAACAAAAAATCCAAAACCCCGATTCCGCAGCCCATGTGGAAGAATTTGCCTTTCAAAGAAACTGATGAAATCAATTGATGGTAAAGGGTTTTATGGGTTTTAAATTCTTGTTTGAATTTTTTTTGAATGTAGGATGGTTTGTAGATATAATTGAAGGATAATTTATTTCGGAAATAATTTTCATCTTCTTCTCTACGTTTCAATTCAATAAATTTCTCCTTGAAATAGGCACTGATTTTTTTGGTTCTTTCCGAATAATTTTTTCCAAAATTTTCATCATCCGCTTTGATGAGCGGTAAAAATTCCAAGCTCATCGGGCCGGTTTTAAGTAAATTGTCGTTTTTGGGCAATAAATCTGCATTTCCACGAATTAAAACCGGTAAAATGTCTAGCTGGAATTTTTCGGCCAAGTAAAACGCTCCTTTTTTGAATCGCTGAATGGCAGAAGTCATCGAACGGGTCCCTTCCGGGAAAATGATGATGGAATAACCTTGTTTGATTTTCTCTTCCAATTTTTGAATTCCTTCCTCGTAATTTTCGGATGCCGAATAAAATCCGGCCATTTGAATGGCTTTTCCGAAAAATTTCGAATGGAGAACACGATTGTTAACCATAAAAATCGCACGTCGGGTCAACATTCCCATGGTGGGTGTATCGAGGATTGAAGTATGATTGGCAAGGATAATTTTCGGGGTTTGGAAGTCCAAATTTTCTTTTCCGAAAGTCCGAATCGGAATGAAAGGAGTCCCATAAATCAACCCCCAAAAATAGGAACGCATAATGGAATGAAAAGCACCGAATTTTTTCTTTTTGCTCAGTGGAATTATCGGTATGAGAATTTGGGCCAAAATATTCAGTAGGAAGCCGATGATGAAGAAATAACCAAAGGTTAAACCGGTCATCATCAGGTTGAACAAAGTTCTGGGAGTGTTTCCTTTGTCCTGAGGCTTTTGGATGAAATATCGGAAAAGCCAAGGTTGAAGGGTCAAGGACATCAATACGACCACTGAAAGGCCTATGATGGGTATCCAAGAAATCGAATAAATCGCAGGATGTTTGGCAAATACCAATACGCCAAAACAAAGAATGGTCGCCATGGCAGACATTAAAATCCCGGACTTAAATGCGGGCATTTCGTCTTTTCCATAGGTGTATTTTTCCATCAATCCGCGGGTAATGAAAATGGAATAATCCACTCCCAAACCAAAAATCAGAGTGGTAATGATGATGTTAAACGCATTGAAATTTAGCCCAAACAACCCCATCATCCCCAAGGTTACAAACCAGCCGGCGAAAATCGGGATGTTGGTAATCAAGGTTAATTCAATCGAACCGAAGAAGAAGAAAATCACTACGAAAACTACTAGGGAAGAGATGAAAAACAATTTGTCGAAATCTTCTTCCAAATTGGATAAAAAGGTTTCCTGTAAATGTTTACGGTCAATGACAAGCGTGTTAGGCGTATTTGAAAACGATTGAACTAATTCGTCTATATGCAAAGAATCGGTTTTCAGAATGGAAGTAATGGTTACCAATCCTTTTTCTTCCTTCACATATTCATCGAGAAACAAATCTTTCAATACCTCATTTTCCGGAAGGTATTCGGTTTGGTAATCTTCCGTCAATCTTGCATAAAAAGGTGCAAATGTGTTTTCTTTGAATCCGAATTTTCTACCTTCGAACATCAGCTGGTTTCGTAATTGTTCGATTCGGGATTCAGTCCAGAATTTCTGCCATTTTTCGATTCGTTCTCTTTGAATTTCTTCCGAAGGAATTACACCGCCAATTGAACTAAAAGAAAGAATGGACTTTGAGTTTTCCGCATTTAGTAGTTTTTCGAATAGTTGGGAATTTGCGTGCAAAGCCTCTTCATAATCTTTTCCGTAGGAAGCTAAATAAATCGATTTCGAAGAATAATTATTGAGCTGATCCAGTTCCGATTCTGCCTTTTTGAGTTCCTCGGTCATGTAATTCAATTTGTTTAAATCGTTTTCAAATCCCACGTTGGAATAGGTGAAAAAACTAACGATAAGCAGAAGTAGAGAACCGATTAAAAAGAATTTATTTCGACTGAAATCATAATGCGCAATCTGATCGATGATGGTATTTTGTTTGATTTCAATGGTTTGGTTTGGTGCATAAACCTGTGGGATAAAAACTAAAGCAACCACAGCCGCACCCAACACGCTGACAGCCGCAAAGACCCCCAGGTCTTTCAATACGTCGGATTTCAAAAACAAAAGCACCAAGAAGTCTGCCGCGGTGAAAACCGCGCAAATCAGCGAAGGTTTGACGGTACTTTTGAATAATTTTTCAATGTCACCCGTGCTTCGATAATGACTGAGTATGTGGAGCGAATAGTCTAGTGTAAGTCCTAACAAAACAGAACCAATCCCAATGGATATCGCCGAAATTGTCCCTTTCATAAAGTAGAGGACTGCCATGCCGAGTAAACTTCCCACAATTGCCGGGATAATGACGATGAAAGGGATATAAGGTCTTCGGTAGAAATAAATAAACAACGCAAATAAGAGCACAATGGAAATGCTCAATGTCAAAATGATATCGTTTTTTATGCGATTGGCATTGGCCACCGAAACCGGAGTAGAGCCAAAATAATTTGCGGAAATCTGTTGGGGTTTAAACTCTTGGTTGAGTTTATCCAAGGTTTGATCGAGGAAAGCCACTAATTTTTTGTTTTCCGAAGTTTCGTTAGCACCTGCTTTCGGGGTAATGAAAACAAAGATATTTTGTTTTTTTTTGTGGGTTAAATATCCATTGTCCAGGATAAATCCTTCACCGGCTTGGAGTTGTTGGAATTTTTGGAGAGCAATGAAATTTAAACCGAAAGGATCCTCTCGCAACATTTGGGTTGTTACCATGCCGGATGGTGATAGGATAGACGAATAAATTTCTTCGACTTTTTTTGAAACTTGTTGAGGTTGGAGTAAAGAATCGATTCGTTGGTAATCCTGGTCCGAAAGGTAATAGGGAAGGTGAGTGGAGACGAAATCCATCAATTCTCCGAATTTATCCTCTTCAAATTTTGCTTGGAGTTTCCCGATTTGCGGATGATTTTCCAGTTTGGAAATCAAAGAATCGGTGTAGGCTTGCAGAAATTCTTGTTGATGGGGCTTGGAAGCACCAACGTTTAACACTATTTTATCGGCAAAATTGACATTTTTAAGTACACGGTTGACCGTTTGAGAATCTTCACTGGTCGGAATCAATTTGGAAATGTCTTCTTCAAATTGCATGCGGGCAGCCCAATATCCCAGTATTCCCACCAGAAAAAGAAGAAGGGAAAGGAAGAAAAATTTCCGATTTTTGAAATACCGATATGCTTGAATGAAAAATCTGTCCAAAACTTGAATTCAAGTAAGAACAAAGATATAAAAAACTCAACCGTCTGAATGCTTACAACTTAGTTTTCATTTTTTAAATTACGTTATCTTTGTTTGCGAATTTAAATATTGAAAAACTTTAAGATGCTGAAATTTTCCCTTTTGGGATTTGGTCATATAGGCAAAGTCCACAAACAAGCGATTGAAGAAACTGAAGGAGCGGAACTTGTAGCCATCATCGATGTCAATTTAAAAGAGTCAGACGCAGACCTTCCATTGTACAAAACCTTAGAGGAATTTTTGGAAAAGGACCAAGAAACAGATGTCGTTGTAATTGCAACCCCCAATGGTTTGCATAAACAACACGCCATTCAATGCATGGCGGGTGGAAAGCACGTGTTGATTGAAAAGCCAATGGCTTTGAACTCTCAAGACGCCAAAGAAATCATCGAAGCTTCTGAAAAGTATGGAAAACGCGTTTTTTCTTCTATGCAGTTGAGGTTTTCACCTCCGGTGATGTACGTGAAGAACCTATTGGAAAATCAGGCTTTGGGAAAGGTTTTTATGGTGAATATACACTGCTATTGGAACCGCAATAAAAACTATTATTTAACCCGTGAATGGCACGGAACCAACGAAATGGACGGGGGCGTATTGTTTACCCAATTCTCCCATTTCATAGATGTGGTCAATTATTGGTTCAAGGAAACAGCCTGTACATCGGCTTCTTTCTACAATTTTAATCACCAAGGAATTACGGAGTTTCCAGATAGTGGGAAATTAAATTTCAAAGCCGATGATGCAGAAGGAAATATGATTTTCACCACCTCAACTTTTGAGAAAAATTACAAAAGCGGAATTGTGATTTTAGCGGAAAAAGGAACAATTGAAATAGGGGATCAATATCTAAATGAAGTGCGATATTGCAATATCAAAAATGTGATTTGCTCCAATAATCTTTCGACAGAAGTGAAGAATTTTCATCCGGAAGCGATTCGTGAAATTGTAGAAGCCTTAAAAGAAAATAGACCTTCTTCTTTGGATGGAAAAAACGCTATCCGATTGGTCGAATTCATAGAAGGAGCCCATCGAATAGCGCAATACCATTAAGCTTAAGCTTATAATTTTCTGGACATTTCAAGTTGGTGGACGGTGGTTTCCCATCCCATCGAATCAAAAAGCGCCTCGGTTGCAGAAGAATTTCCATCAACATTTAGGATGGAAAATTCATTGCTTCCATTGCCTTTTAGGTTTTGGAATAGGAGGGAGGCGATTCCTTTTTGGCGATAAGCCGGTTTTACGGCAAATTGATGGATTCTATTGACCGCCGGTTGGTAGATGATATATCCGACCAATTCCTCGTCTTTAAAAGCGCCTAAAATCGTTTTTTCCTGGATGCGGTCCACCACCATTTCTGAATTCTGCCAAGTGGGTAGATAATCCCAGAAAGAGCGAAATAAATCCCAATCGGCTTGTGGAATTTCTTTCAATTCAAATTCTGAATTTTCAATGGTTTTTTCGGGTTGTACCCCTTTTTTACAAGTCAGTCTTCGAATGGTTTGAAAACCGGAATTCAAATAGGACTTAATCGCGGGTTGATTCGGCTCTAAAACCTCCAAAAACAGGGTGTCCACCATTTCTTCTTTTAAAATCGGAAGAATGAAATCGTACATTCTTTTTGTGATGGCATTTCCTCTGTGAGTCGGAATCACTCCTGTACCACCATTGTAAACATATTTTTTTCCGTCGACTTCCTTTTCGCAGTGAATGATGATTCCTACCAATTGGTCGCCGTCAAATGCACCTACCGAATAATCCCAATTGGCGTTTTCGTTGTAAGATTTTTTATCGAATTGTTCTTGGGTTAGTTGCAGGGGTACTAGATAGTCGGAAAATGAGTGGTTAAAGGCAGACAAAATCTTATCTGTTCCGACACCTTTTAAAGTTCGAAATTCAACCATAAATAATGGGTATTTATGCTAATGCTTGTTCTAAATCTTTTATCAAATCTTCGATATCCTCGATACCCACGCTTAAACGAACTAAATCGTCGGTGATTCCTTTTTCAGCTCGTTTTTCAGCCGGAATGGAAGCATGGGTCATACTAGCAGGATGGTTGGCCAAAGACTCAACTCCTCCTAAACTTTCCGCCAAGGTGAAAATTTTCACCGATTCTAGGAATTTAACGGCATCTTCCCGATTTCCCGATTTGAAGTTAAAGGAAACCATGCCTCCGAAATCACGCATTTGTTTTTTCGCAATCTCGTGGTTGGGGTGTGATTCCAGTCCCGGATAGAAAACTTTTCCGATTTTCGGGTGGTTGGAAAGGAATTCGGCAACTTTGCGACCGTTTTCACAGTGGCGTTGCATACGCACGTGCAAAGTTTTGATTCCTCTCAAGACCAGGTAAGAATCCTGGGGACCTAAAATTCCACCTCCCGCAAAGAGTTGGAAATGAATCTTCTCGGCCAATTCTTCGTCTTTTACGACCAAAGCGCCGGCAACCACGTCAGAGTGTCCTCCTAGGTATTTGGTTGCGGAATGCATCACGATATCTGCTCCTAAGTCCAACGGATTCTGAAGGTATGGAGATGCAAAGGTATTGTCCACCGCTACCAAAATTCCTCTACCTTTTACAAGATTTACGATAGCTTGGATATCGGCGATTTTCATCAAGGGATTGGTAGGTGTTTCAATCCAGATTAATTTGGTGTTTTCTTTGATTTTTTCCTCAATATTGGTCGGATTGGTCATATCGACAAAGTCGAATTCCAATCCTAAACGTTGATAAATTCGGGTGAACATACGGTAAGACCCACCGTATAAATCATCCATTGCGATGATGTGGTCTCCGGGAGAAAATAATTTCATCACCGAATCGGTAGCCGCAAGTCCGGAGCCGAAGGCAAATCCGTGGGTTCCGTTTTCGATACTCGCCAAAGCTCCTTCCAAAGCAGCTCGAGTTGGGTTGGCTCCACGAGAATAATCATATCCTTGGTGGACTCCCGGACTGGATTGAGCAAAAGTTGAAGTTTGGTATATGGGCATCATAACCGCACCAGTGGTGGGGTCGTGATGTTGATTTCCGTGAATGGTTTTCGTATTAAATTTCATTACACTTTATTTGTTGTGGTTATTTCTCTTGCAAACTTAGTAGTTTTTAAGTTTTGTTCTATTTTTGAGTCCAATTAATTATGCAGAAGTACTTTACCTTATTGACGGTTTTAGGGCTCTTTTCGTGGCTGGTTGGTCAGGAAAACGAACCTCAGTTTACCATGGATGTAAATTATTACTATGGAAGCATTTTGCCGCATAGTGAGAAAATTCGGCATTTGATCAAACAACATCCGGAGGGAATTTTCGTGGCGGTCAACAAAAAAACTTTTGGGGACAAAGAATGGGAATCCCGATTTAATTATCCGGATTTTGGGGTGAGTTTTCACTACCAAAACAATAAAAACGAGGTGATGGGCGATATGTACGGTATTTTTGCCCATTATAATTTTTATTTTTTCAAGCGAAATCTTCAACTACGGATAGGGCAGGGGGTGGCTTACAATACCAACCCCTACGATAAGGAGAAAAATTACATGAATTCTGCATACGGCTCACATTTTATGCCTTCTACCTATTTCATGGCAAATTTTCAGAAGGAAAATTTATGGGAAGGTTTGGGGTTGCGAACCGGAATATTCTTGATTCATCATTCCAATGGAACTTTTAAAACCCCCAACACAAGTGCCAATATCGTAGGGGCAAATCTTGGTTTGATTTATACCTTTGACCATAAAAATTCAAGAACTTATTTTCCTCGTACCAATCGGGATTCAGCTTATTCAGAACCGATTCGGTATAATTTGGCTTTCCGCTCGGGCGTGCATGAAAGTCATATCATCGGTAGTGGGCAGTATCCCTTTTATGTGTTTTCAGCATATGCCGATAAAAGAATTACGCGTTCCAGTGCATTTCAAGTAGGGTTGGATGTTTTTTTTTCCATGATGCTCAAGCATGAGATTGAAATGATGGCGATTTCCTTCCCGGAAAAAGGAATTGATGCTGATACCGACTATAGACGCATCGGGGCATTTGTCGGATATGAATTATTCCTGAACCGACTTTCCTTTGAAGGGCAATTGGGGGCTTATATTTACGACGATTACAAATCCCATACGGCCCTCTATCAACATTTAGGATTAAAATATTATTTCTACCGCAATCTGTTTTTGGGAATGGGGTTAAAAACGCATTTTTCAAAAGCAGAAGCCATGGATTTCTCAATAGGTATCCGATTATAAAACGAAACAAATGAAAAAAGGAGTTCTGTTTATATTAAGCTGTGTATTGCTTTGGAATTGTTCCGAAGGAGGAATGGATTGTTTTCAGAAACAAGGGGAAATCATAACGGAGGAAATTTCGGTGGAATTTTTCGATAAAATTTCGATTGCAACGGGAATTGAACTCGTGGTGAAAGAAGCAGAAGAACAAGAGGTAAAAATTGAAGCCGGGAAAAATTTAATAGGAGATATTGAAGTCAAAGTTGAAAATGGGGAATTGAAAATCCGCAATAATAACGGTTGTGAAATGTTGAGAAATTATCATCCCGCAACCATCTATGTGAGCACACCGGTTTTGGAAAAAATTTATTCCTCTTCCCAATATTCTGTCCGTTCAGATGGGGTATTAACCTTCCCTGAATTGAGCTTGGAGTCCGGAATCATTGCCGATACCCCGTTGACAATATTTGAAATGGAAATTCAAAATCAGAAAATCACCATCAACGACAACATTTCTTCTGTGTTCAAAATACGGGGAAGTACGGAGTATTTAGGGGTTTATTTTTGGGGTTCAAATGGTCGGTTGGAAGCCGAAAATCTGACCGCACAAGAAGTGGGAGTTTACCATCGAAGCACCAATGATATGATAGTTTTTCCGGTTCAAAAAGTATCGGGAACCATTGCCAGTACGGGAAATTTGGTATTAAAAAATCTCCCGCCCATTGTGGAGGTCGAACAACTTTACACTGGTCATGTCGTTTATCCCTAAAGCAGAATTATGAAACTCAGCGGTTAAAAATTTTAAGGAATTTATTCCCATACGTATAAAAGGAAGGAATTACGTGACCCTTTCAGGACTCAGTTCCGACAAATGGACATATTATTACCAAGATATGAAGATTCAAATGAACGATGATGTTCATCTTTCGAATCTTCAACTCACCGAAGGTTTATCGCTTTACAACATCGGGATTATCTTTATTCAGCGATTTGACTGGGTGATGGATTTCCGGCAGAAAAAAGTTTATTTCAAGTCCAATCAAAATCTCAATAAAGGACAAATTCCAAGCGCTCAGCTTTCCACATTTGTTCAAGATGCGAAATTGAAGGTAAGATGGGTGGGGGAACAATTTATTGAGGTCTATGAACCCGGAGATGATATAATTTAGAAGTGAATTCCACTAATATTTGTGAAAAAATGAACCTGCTAAACCAAACAAAAGATTGGTCTTCTCGAAATCTGGAAGTGATTTCTACACCTTAAGAAACAATTTTTTCCTTTTTGCGGATTTGTTCCAAAAAGTAAGTGGGTCGTAGTCCGGTTTCATTGTAAAAAATATCAGAAAACTGTCTTGCATTGGCAAATCCTGCTGTTTCAGCCAAAGCTTCTAAGGTATAGTTTCGATATTTGGGTTCTTTCTTCAATAATTCGATGATGTAATTGATGCGCAATTTGTTCAAATACCCGGTGAAATTAATTTGTTTGTAGGTATTAATTACTTTGGACAAATAGGTAGTATTGGTTTTGAATTTTTCTGCGAGACTGCGTAAATCGATGTTTTTGTCCAAAAATTCCTGTTTTTCTTCAAATTGTGTTAATCGTGTTAAGATAGATTCCACCACATCTGCAGGAATTTCCTTGATGGTCTTTTTGGGTTTAGTGCTGGTGGAGAATTTTGCATTCTCACTTTCTTTCAATAATGCCTCAAACTGTGTTTGAAGAGATCGGTTAAGAAATTGATACTTACGGTATTTATAGAAATAAAATATGGAAGTCAACAAGAGAGCAAACAGGAATATTACCGCATAATACTGCCATTGAGAAAACTTTTGTTCAATGTTTCTTTTCTCTTCCAATAAACGATGAGTATCGTATTCTTTGTTGATTTTATAGGCTAAATATTTGTTGTTGGTCGAGTTGGAATTATCAATTTCGAGTAATTGGTTGATATAGTAGAGTTGTTTGTCTTTGTCGTTATGGCTTTTATAGTAATCAATAAGGATTTCATAGGATTCACGTAATTCATTGGGTAAGTATTTGTATTTGACAAATAAACTATCAACCTGTTCTAGGTGAAAAAGCGATTTTTCCTCCTGATTTAAAGCCAAATAAGATTTTGCCAAATAATAATGACCCTTTTCTTCCATTTCAAAATATCCGTTTTTCTGCATGGTCGGCAGGGCTTTTAGAATATTTTGAATTGCTAATGCATAATTTCCGGAGTGGTAATCATCGATACCTATGGCCAAGTTAAAGTATTGTTCTTGAATTTTTTCTTTGAATTTGATAGCTTCTTGGAGACCTAATAGATTTATTTCCGATGCTTTTTCGAAATTTTTCATGGCTTGATAAGCTTCGCCCTTTCGGTATAAGCATCTGATGTAGAAAAGGTTGGCGTCCGGGCTGTTCAGGTTTTTAAAGTATTTAAGAGGAGATTCGATTAATTTCAACGCATCTTCATGATAGCCCAAGTACAATTTAACAACCGAAATTCCGTATTTGATTTGATTTTTGGTGAATTCATCTTTGCTATCGGTAAGGATTGCATGGGCTTTCAGGTAATTGTCAAGGGTGTTTTTGTATTCACGTAGTTCATAATAGGCGCTTCCTCTGGTATAATAAGCCTTACCGATTAGATCATCGTTTTCCGTTTTCTTGGCGACCATCAATGCACTATCGGAATAAATCAGTTTTTGTTTTCCGTTGGCGTGGTAAATAGCGTGACGATAGCCATAAAATTGAGTTTCAAAGTCGTTTTTATTTTTAGCATTTTGGATGTAAGCATTGATATAAATCCAAGCTAGGGTGTCGTTCCGGTTAAACTGGAAACTATTCAATTTATCGACTAAATACTGGTTGTCCTTATCACTTAACCGGTCAACTTTTTGAGCAAAAAGTGAAAAGTTTACCAACAAAAGGGCAAAAAGTAAGGTAGTTTTACGTCGTTGCATGACACTAAATTATAAAAAATCGCTCCACACAAAATGGATGAACGAAATATTTGAAAAAATTTTATTAGGTGAGTTGGTTTGGTGTAATTATTTGAGTGTCAGGTTGGTAAATTTCAAATAATCCTAACGGATTTATAAATTCGTCTTCAAGATTTAAAAATCCACACATATAATACTTGCTTGCTTGAAGATCGGAAAATAAATTTGAAAACGAAAATAATCAATTGAAATCTAAAAAGTGATCGTTTTCGAGACAAAAATAAGAAAAGTAAGTAAATCGAAATAAATTAAAATTCCAATTATGAAAAAAACTATTCTAGCAGTTATTTGTGTTCTTGGAACATTGGCAAGTTGCTACCAAGAGGACGAAGATTTCATGACTCCGGAATATTCTACACAAGTTGTAGAAAAGAGAAGTGCTAGTGTAAAAGACAGTATTAACATTCCCCCAATTGGTGACTACGAAGTTTACGGAGACCCACCACCAAAAGACGTAGGGGGGAATGGTGCAAGACTAGGAGGAGGACCCACTAAAAAAATCATTGTAAAAATGTAAAAAGCTTGGGTTTGTAGAGATACAAACCGGGATTTCTATCTCCAAAGTTAAAAGAAAATTTCGGGAGAAAGGGGTTCTTTTGCTCAAAATCTAGATTAACACATGAGACAATTTATTTTTCCATCCATTTTCATTTTAGGCCTTTCGGTGTTTTCAGGCACTACCTCTTTCCCAGGGGAAGTGGTGAAAACCGGTCTAAAAGGTTTGTCAAAAAAGAGCTCCTCCCACCCTTGGGAATTATCCCGTTTAAATCACTTACTCAATTATAAAAAACTTGAAAATTGGTATTTAAAAGGCTCTTTTCCAACGA
>Ga0079224_100012081_pt1 | contig 11938 bp, 11 predicted proteins | sample Stecom2015_FD_80414 | JGI IMG/M metagenome (GOLD analysis project Ga0079224, IMG submission 80414) | Agricultural soil microbial communities from Utah to study Nitrogen management - Steer compost 2015 | ecosystem: Environmental > Terrestrial > Soil > Agricultural land | place: USA: Utah... | reverse complement strand
GTCTGCGTGCTCGTGCTGATCGTCGAGCTGCTCAACTCCGCGATCGAGGCCGCCGTCGATCGGGTCGGAACGGACCACCACCTCCTCGCGGGCCGCGCGAAAGATCTCGGCTCCGCCGCTGTCTTCATGAGTCTCCTCCTCGTCGTGGTCGTGTGGGGGCTCGTCGCGTCGGAGCGGTTCCTGTAACGGGGCGCATCGCGATCCGCGTGCTCGACTCGGCTTGCGGCCGACGCGCGTTGACGCGCCGGCGATCCATGCCTTCCCGTGCCCTTCACGATGACAGAGTATTCATCGCTCGCGTGTCGTGCCGATGACGGCCGTATCCGCGTTTCGTGTAGGCTGGCCCCTTGGAATCGGCCGCACGGTGACGCGTGACCTCAGTCGTCAGCGCCCTCTTCGCGCTCCTCGTCGGCGCAAGCCTGATCATTACCGGCACCGGATTGCTCGGGACCGCGCTCGCGCTGCGCGCGGAGTCGCTCGGTTTCACGAGCTCGCTGATCGGCGTCGTAATGTCGGCCTATTTCGTCGGCTACGTCGTCGGGACGTATGCCTGCCCGAAGATCGTTATGAGCGCGGGCCACGTGCGCGCGTTCTCCGCATTCGCGGCGACTGCCGCGTCGGCCGTGCTGCTGCATCCGCTTCTGATCGATCCGATCGTCTGGGCCCTGCTTCGCTTCGTGACGGGCGTATGCCTCGTGGGTCTTTATATGGTCATCGAGAGCTGGCTGAACGAGCGATCGACGAACGAGGCGCGCGGGCGCGTGTTTGCGGTCTATCAGGTGGTCTCGCTCGTCGCGCTTGCCGGCGGGCAATATCTGATCCTCCTCGGCAGCGATTCGATCAGCACGGCGTTCATCATCGCCGGGGCTCTGCTGTCGATGGGGCTCGTGCCGGTCGTGCTGACGCGCGTGCCCCATCCGGCGCCGATCTCCGCCGTTCACCTCGACCTCGGCAAGCTGTGGCGAATCTCGCCGCTCGGCGTCGCCGGCACGGGCGTCGCCGGGCTTGCGAACGGCGCCTTCTTCGCGCTCGGCCCGGTGTTCGCTCAGCGGGTCGGGCTCGACACGGCGGAAGTCGCGCTCTTCATGAGCCTCGTGCTCCTCGGCGGCGTCGCGCTGCAGTGGCCGATCGGTCAGGCGTCGGACCTGTGGGACCGCCGGACCGTGATCTTCGCCGTCAGCGTCGGCGGCGCGTCGTTCGCAGCGCTCGCGACGTGGCTCCTCGAACGCTCCGTGCCGGGGATGCTGGCGTCGATGCTGCTTTACGGCGGCGCCGCGTTCACGCTTTATCCGCTGTGCGTCGCGCACGCGAACGACTACGCGGACGCGAGCGAGTTCGTCGCGACGGCGAGCGGGCTTCTGCTCGTCTACGGCATCGGTGCCGCCGTCGGTCCGCTGCTCGCAGGCCCGATGATCCAGTTCTTCAGCGCGCCGGCGTTTCCGACGTTTCTTTCCGCGATGCAGGCCGCGCTCGCGCTGTTCATTCTCGTGCGCATGCGCGTGCGCAGCGCACCTCCGCTCGAGGCGCAGGAGCCGTTCGTGATGCTGCAGCGAACGTCGCAGTCCGTGCTCGAGATGATCGCGCCGGACGAGGATGCGGAGTCGGAGCCGGAGACGGAGACGACGCCTTCGGCGGCATCGCACTGAGCCTGGCGGTACTCTGAAGGCTCGAAGCCTGCATTATTCATAAAGCCCGCATTATTCATGACGATTAGCGTCGGAGGTGGGTGGGCGTTGCATGATATGGGCGTCTTGGGGACCGCCGTGAAGCCGTCCGTGGCGGCGCCGTGAAGAACTCGGGTCAGCTCTCCCACATGACGTCGCAGTGTTTTTGTGCTGCGGCCTCTAGAAGCTCCAATAGGGGCAGCGCGCGCTTCGCGATGCTGATTCGCGGCTCGCCGTCGTCCGCGTCGCGCGGGTCCTCCGGCGCCTCGGCCTTCTTTTCCTCCGCGACCGCGGACTTCAGGCGCTCGAGGGCTGCCGGGACGTCGTCGGCGAGGATCGCGCTCGGTACGGTGCCGCTGTGCCCCATCATCCGCAGCAGCTTGACCGCAACGTCGCCGAACATGGTGATATTGGCGTATGCTTTTGTCTTGAACGTCACGAGCATGTTCTCGTTCCCTGGCCGCTTAGCAATTGCCGCCCGTTCTAGTATCTGAATCTCGGTCGGCGACGAGTGTCAAGCGAGCGGGCCGTCGAGCACATCGGTACTTGCCGCAGTAAGGAGGTCACCGCGATGCGAACGATCGTCTCCATGCTCATCGTGATGGCGGGCGCGCTGGCCGCGGGAGCCGATGCGCGGGAGGTGTTCCGCTGCAACGGCTCGATCATCGAGACCGGGCTTACGATCCCAGAGGTGCTCGCGCGCTGCGGAGAGCCCGAGTCGCGGGACGTCTCGAACGTACCGATCCGCGCCCGCAGCGTTTACGGCGCGAGCTACGTCGTCGGCACCGCTACGCTCGAGTACTGGGTGTACCGCCGCCGCGGCGGCCAATTTCCCGCATTCCTGACGTTCGATCAGGGCCGGCTCCGCGACATCGAGTTCATCTATCGGCGCTGATGCCGAGCGGCGGCGCGCCGCGAAAGCGCGCCGCAGCCCCGGCACCGACCCTCGTCACCGCTCGGCCGCCGGCTCGAGCTCCCGCAGCGGCGACGGCGCATGCTCGTCGATCACGATGCGCACGAGTTCGCGCCGCTCGCGTTGCCGCAGCCTCAGCACGAGAGTGACGGCAACGACCGCGAGCCCGACCACGAGCCCCCACCAGAGTCCGGTCGCGCCGTGCCCGAGCCCGAAGCCGAGCCCCAGGCTGACCGGGATTGCCACGAGCCAAAACGCAATCACGTTGATCAGCATCGGCACTCTCGTATCGCCGAGGCCGCGCAGTAAGCCGAGCGCGACGACCTGCATGCCGTCGAAGACCTGAAAGACCCCCGCGATCGGCAGCAGCACCGCCGCCAGCGCGAGCACGTCCGGCTCGTCCGTGTAGAGCCTCGCGAGCGGCTCCGGGAGGCCGACGAAAAGCACGGCGGTGACGGCCATGAACGCGGCTCCGACGTGCAGCGCGGCGGCCGTCGACCGGCGCACGGCGTCGGGATCCTGCCGGCCGACCGCATGCCCGACGATCACGGCCGCCGCGGACGAGACCCCGAGCGGCACCATGAACGTCAACGAAGCGAGATTGATCGCGACCTGGTGTGCCGCGACCTGCACGACGCCGAGACGCCCCATCAGCAGCGCGACGAATGCGAACGCGCCGAACTCGAACATCATCTGCGCACCGATCGGCGCGCCGAGCCGTACGACGCGGAGGATCGGCTTCGCCTCGAGCACGTTCGGCGCCGGCCGCCGCAGGTACGCGCCGACGTGCGGCCACGCGAGCGCGAGAAGCAGCGCCGCCATGCACCACCGGCTGAGCAGAGTGGCCCAAGCGGAGCCGATCACGCCCATCGCCGGAAAGCCGAAGTGGCCGAAGATCATCGCGTAGTTCAAGACCGCGTTCAGCGCGTTCGCTGCGACGATCGTGACGACGATCGGCGCCGTCCGACGGTGCGCCTGCAGCGTCTGCCGCAGCACGACGAACACGTAGAACGGCCAGACGCTGCCGAGCGTCCGGTAGACGTAGCCGGCCGCGAGCGGGATGACCTCCTCGGACTGACCCGCGAGCTCGAGGACCGGCTCGACCGCGAGCAGCAGCACAGAGATCGGCACCGTCAGAATCGTCGCGAGGAGAAATCCTCGCTGCATGCCGCGGCTCACGCCGACGTGGTCGCGCGCGCCGAGCGCCTGCGAGATGATCGGGTCGAGCGCCATGATCACGCCGAGACCGAAGATCATGATGCCGAAGCTGAACAGGTTCGCGAGCGCGACGGCGGCGAGCGCGGCCGCGGACACGCGCCCGACCATGATCGTGTCGACGACTCCCATCGACATCATGCCGATCTGTATCAGCACGATAGGGGCCGCGAGCCGCGCAAGGCCGCGATAGTCCGCGGCTGCCGGCCGGTGAGGTCTGCTCATGGCGAATAACCCGGCGTCCCGGCGGCTTCGGCGCGCGCCGGGAATCTGTTTCGATCCTGGATGCTCGGGGGCTTGCGCCGTCGGCGGAACGGCGGCGCCCATCGTCGAAGCACGGGCGCTCGGCGTCAATCGGTGCGCTCGCCCGGGCCCCTGCACGAGGGCCGGGTACTTTACTCTTGCGTGCGGGATAGATCCAGCCCGGCGCCGGACGACGGCGGGCAGCTCGCGCGGGCGTATCAGCGCAGCGCGGCGAGGTAGGCCTCGACGGCGCCCGGGAACCCGATGCGCAGCGCGTCGGCCGTGATCGCGTGCCCGATGCTGACCTCGGCGAGCATCGGCATCGCGTCCCGCAGCTGCGGGAGGTTGTCGAGATTGAGGTCGTGCCCCGCGTTCACGCCGATACCGAGCCGCGCGGCCTCCTCGCCGCAGCGCACGTACTCGCGCAGGATCCGGTCGTAGTCTCCGCGCGCATGCGCCGACGCGTACGGCTCGGTATAGAGCTCGATGCGATCCGCCCCGATCTCCGCTGCGCCGGCCACCGACGCGACGATCGGGTCGACGAAGAGCGACACGCGCACGCCGGCCGCCTTCAGACGCGCGACGATCGGAGCAAGGCGCGGCCCGTCCGCCGCGAGGTCCCAGCCGTGGTCGGACGTGCGCTGGTCCGGCGAATCCGGCACGAGCGTCGCCTGATCCGGCTTCACGTCGAGCACGAGCGCGAGCAGATCGTCGGTCGGGTTGCCTTCGACGTTGAGCTCGATGCGGCCCGCGTGCTTTTGCGCGATCAAGTCCGCGAGCTCGTAGACGTCCGCGCGCCGAACGTGCCGCTCGTCCGGCCGCGGATGCACGGTGATGCCGTGTGCGCCGGCGTCGATGACGAGAGCGGCCATGCGCGTGACGCTCGGATAACCGACGTCCCGCTGATTCCGCAGCAGCGCGACCTTATTGAGGTTGACGCTGAGCTTCGTGGCGACTCGGGAGCTCATGAATGCAAAGCCGCAAAAAGATGACGTCAGACACCATTCTTCCGGAAAAAGGTGTCAGACACCATTTTAGCCGTTGGACGCGTCGCCGCACGATTTCAAGAGTGACAGCGCGTCCTCGAAGTCCGATACTCCCCGCCCTTCGCACCACGAGCCGTCGAGCCGATGTTCCGCAGCGTTCGCTTCTATCGCCTGAGCGGCGACTGGCCGGAGTCCGAGCAGGAGCTTTCCGAGCGCCTCGCACTCTCCGCGTTCCACCCGTGCGGCGCCTATGCGGAGCAAAGCTCCGGATGGGAAGCGCCGGCCGGCGACGCCGCGCCGGGGCTTGCGAGGCGCGTCGTCGGCGCCGATCTGCTCCGGCTCCGCCATCAGACGAGGCTCTTGCCGGCCGCGGCGATCGCCGACGCGCTCGAGATCCGTGTCGAGGAGTACCGCGCCCGCACGCAGGAGGAGCCGAGCCGGCGAGAGATCCGGCGGCTGAAGCAGCAGGTGCGCGACGAGCTGCTGCCGAAAGCGCTGCTGAAGTCGGAGCGCACTCAGGGGCTCGTCCTCGGCGGCGACGGGCTGATCGCCGTCGACACGCTGTCCGCGCCGCGCGCCGAGCGCTTTCTCGACCATCTGCGCGCGCCGCTCGGGTCGCTCGACGCCGCGCCGCTCGAGTTCGACCGCCCATTCGGCGAGCTGCTCACGCGGATCTTCCTCGGCGACGCGCCGCGCGGCTTCATTCTCGGCCGCGAATGCCGGATGCACGATCCGGCCGACACGAAAGCGACCGTGCGCTGCTCCGACATGGACCTCGCCGACCCGACCGTGCGCAAGCACGTGAAGGACGGCATGCGTCTCACGCACCTCGGCGTCGAGTTCGGCAACGTGCTCGGCTGCGTGCTCGATCACAACGGCGGTATCGGCAAGCTGAAGCTGCTCGGCGCCGACGCGGCGAAGGACGATGCGGACGATGACGACCCGCTCGCGAAGCTCGACGCCGAGGTCGCGCTGCTCGCGGGCACGCTCCGCGAGCTCGTCGCGGCGCTCGCGCAGGCCCTCGGCGGCGCCGGCGAGAAGGCGCATCGCGCCGCCTGATGCGCCGGCTCGAGATGCGCCGGCTCGAAATCCAGCCTGCTAGCGTCAGAACGTCGCGAGCCAATGTAAATCCATCGACGGCTCGAGCTCGTCGGCCTGCCTCAGCATCTTCAGATTGATGCCGATGGAGGCGCCGCCCGGCGACCACGCGTGGTCGTACGCGAGCGACGAACGATGCTCGTCCGGCACGCCGAGCGCGCGCTCGACTTGCAGGCTGAGCGCGTTCTTGCCGCCGAGCAGCGGGGGCAGAACGCCCTTCAGCTTCGTCTCGAGACCGACGCTGCGCGTCTCGGCACCCTCCGCATCGAGCACCTCGCGGATCAGCGCCTTGCCGGTCAGGCTGAACGACGACCCGTGCTGCTCGCCTCGGGACAATTCCGGCAGCAGCACGGCCAGAGACTCGCGGCGCACGCCCTGCCCCTCGTGCACTTCGCCTTCGAACCGGTCGATGAACGCGAACGGTGAGCGATAGACGAGCTTCGTGTCGAGCGCCGAGCGCTCGAATCCGCCGATGCGGTCGCCGCCGACCTGAAGCACGGATTGCATCGTCAGCGCGCTGCCGAGTCCCAAGGACGACGTCAGCTTCGATGACGCCGTCGGCAGCGCCCCGCTGCGCTGAAGGCTCATGTCGGCGCGAAACGCGAGCGGATCGCCGTTGAGGACGTCGAAACCCGTATCGAGCTCCGAGAAGCGAAGACCCAGACTTTGCCGCGTCGAGCTGCCCGCCCGCTGCATCGTCGCCTCGACCCGATCGACGAAGCGGCCGTCCGACCGTAAAACGACGCTCGTGTCGACCTTAGGCTGCGACGTCGCCGCGTTCAGGTCGCCGTAATCGAGCACGGTCTTCAGATCGAGGAACTCGAGCGCCTGCCACGACGACGTCACGCGCGGCAGCACCTTCGTCTCTCCGTGCTGGCCGACCAGCTTCATGTCGGCGTTCAGCGCGAGGCTTGCGGGAGCGCCGATCCGGAAGTCGACTCGGCCTTCGAGCTTGTCCCGCGTCGACGAGTCGGTGTAGCTGATGCTCTGCGCCGCGGCGCAGAGCGGCGTGCCGGCGGCAACGGCGGCCAGCACGAGCGCGAGCTTTCGCGGCATCCTCCTCCCTTTGGAACGTTTCCCGGCCTGCATTGGAGACGCCGGGCGCATACTCCAACCCCATCCGCAGACGGGCAACCTGTATCACATGGCCGACGCCTGGACCAGCACCGAGTCGGCATTCTCCGACGCCGTGCAGGCCCGCGCCCGACGCGCCGAAGCCGCGCATCGATCGCGGCTTTTGGGGGCGGGCGCGATCGTTCAGAGAGGAAAAAGTTCCCTGCCCGCGACGCCGCCGGCCCCATCGCCGTCGTTTCGCAGGGCCACGGGTTGCGGTAGCATCGACGCCATCCATCTACGACGTCGACGATCTGGGGAGTTCGGCATGACGCTCATCACGCGAACAGCGACCTACTGGATTCGGGCAGCCGCCCTTCTGCTCGCTGTCGCCGCCGCGCCGTACGCGGCGGCCCAAACGTCTGTGTCGGCGGACGAGCTTCGCGCCGGCCGCGACTACAGGATGATCGACCCGCCGCAGCCGACGAGCACGGAGGCCGGCAAGGTGGAGGTCGCCGAAATCTTTCAGTACAGCTGCCCGGCCTGCTTCAGGGCCGAGCCATTGCTCGAGCAGTGGAAGGCGCAGAAGGCGGATTACGTCAACTTCATCCGGATTCCGACGCCGTGGAACGAGCTCTCAGCGCTGCACGCCCGCGCGTACTACACCGCCGAGGCGCTCGGCAAGCTCGACGAGATGCACCAGGCCTTCTTCAACGAGATCCACGTCGAGCGCAACATACTCGACACGGAGGACAAGCTGGCGCAGTTCTTCGCACGCTTCGGCGTCGACGACGAAACGTTCCGCAAGACGTTCGGCTCGTTCAGCATCCACACGAAAGTGCAGCGCGCGGGGGATCTCGTCACGCGCTACCGTGTGCTCGAGACGCCGAACATCGTGGTCAACGGCAAGTACGTGACGAGCGGCACGATGGGCGGGTCGTACGATCGCTGGTTCGCAATCATCGACGCGCTCGCGGAGCGCGAGCACCAGAGTCGGTAGCCGCCGCCGCGGGCTCGGGTGTCGGCGGGATCCAAGCGGTGCCGCCGAAAAGCGGCGACGCGTTGCGCCGTCAACGCCGCACGGTCACCGTGCCTGCGGATCGATCCGCGCGGCGGCCTGCGCCCGGGACTGGCGTTCGCCGCTGCCGGTAAAGCCGTGGCGCTCGAGCCATGACGTGACGGTCGAAAGATACCCGGGCGCGAGCGGGCACGAGCCGGGCTCCGCGGCGCGTGCGGACGGCGCGCGCGTATCGCAGAGCGCGTGGTCGGCGTTCTCGACGAACTTCACCGTCGCGTCGTCGTTCGCTGCGAGCGCAAACGCCTCCCGATAAACCGCTTCGGCGCGCTGCCGATCGACCCGCTCGTCGTGCTCGCCCCAGATCGCGAGCACGGGAATCTCGAGCGCCGCGAGAAACACGCCCGGCTCGACGTGCAGCACCGCGGACTCGCGCAGCTCGTCGTAGCGCCGCTCCGAGGCATAGACGTCGCCGCCGATCTCGCTCATCGACGGCAGCAGCGGGTAGTCGGACATCGACTCGATCGCAGCACGGTACTCCCGAAACGGCGCCTGGTCGCGCATCATCGTGAGCGCTTCGCCCAGGCGCTTCGCGAGCGACTCGGCCTCGTCGTTCGGGTAGCCTTCCCGCTTCAGGTTCTCGCGCGCGAAGTGCGTGATGCGCTCGATCGGATCGCCGGTCGGGCCGCCGACGAGTATCAGGAAATCGAGGGAGTCGCCGCGCGCGGCGGCCATCGGTGCGACCCAAGCGCCTTCGCCCATCGCCCACGCGCCGAGCCGGCCCGCGTCGATGTCCTCACGGGCGGACAATGCCGCAACGGCCGCAAGCACGTCGTCCGCCCGCACATAGAGATCCGCGATCCCCCGGTAGCGTCCGCCGCTGCAGCCGCTCCCCGCCGCGTCCCACACCACCGACGCGATACCTGCGTCGCGCAGCGCAGCGCGCAGCTCGGCGAAATCGCCGCTGCCCCGCGTGATGTCGGTGCGTCCGGCGTCATGCAGCAGCAGCACGGCCGGATAAGGCGGATCCGTCGCCGGAGCGTCGATGAACCCGAAGAGCTGGCGCTTCGCCGACGTGAAGACGAACGGCAACGTGTCGTCCGGCGCCGCACATCCGTCGACGATGCGCGAGCTCGGCTCTCCGTCGCAGCCCGCGACGAGGGCCGCCATCACCGCCGTCCCGGCGAGCCACGCAGTTCGAGCTTTGAGCATCGATCATTCCCCGCCGGTCCGTCGGGCGCGTTCCCAGCCGCGCATCATAGCTTACGACGCGGCGCCCGCTCACGCTCGGCGAACGTCTCGGTATCGGAGGGGCGACGGGAGCCGCTCAGCGGGCATACCGGTGAGCAAGATACGTGCCGAAGACCACGAGCGCACAGCTCGAGACCATCAGCCAGCCTATCGTCTCGCCGAGAACGAGCGCTGCGCCGAGCAGCGTGATCGCCGGCATCACCAGGAGCAGCGACGACGTTCGGCCGATGCCGCCGCGCCCGAGCGCGTAGAACCAGAGCGCGTACGCGGCAAGCGACGACAGCAGGGACATCCAGCCCATCGCGAGCCAGCCGTCAACGGCGACGGCGGACCAGCGGGTTCGGGGTGCAGCCGAAGCGAACAGCGGCACGAGCACGATCATCGCGACCGACAATCCCCAGAACGTCGTCGCGGCAGTGCCGATCCTCGGCGACAGACGGCCTCCGGCGACGTAGCCGACGGCGCAGATCGCGCCGCCGAGGAACACGATGCCGTCGCCGAGCGGCGTCCACGCACCGGCGGAGCCAGCCTCGTCCGGCCGCGCGGCTCCGACGAGGAGCGCGCAGCCGCCGAGCGCGATGCCGGCGCCGAGCCACCAGAGCGCCGACGGCGCCCGGCGATCGAGGAGCGCGGCGAGAAGCACGGCGATGACCGGAATGGTCGCGAGGATCAGCGCGGCGTGGCCTGCGCTCGTGTGCTCGAGCCCGATGCTCAGCGTGACCGGCCACGCCGCGAAGCTTGCGACGCCCGAGAGGATCAGCAGCAGCCGATCCTTGCCGTCCCGCGGGAACGGCAGTCGCAGGGCGACCGCGACGAGGACGGCGACGATCCCCGCGAGAGTCGAGCGGAGGAGCCCCGCGGTCAGACCGTCCATATAGTCGACGGCGATCTTGTTCGCGATCGGCGTGCCGCTCCACAGCAGCAGTGTGCCGACGCCGGCGGCGAGCGCTGCCCTCGCGCTCGGCACGGGAACGGCCGAATGCGCGCAATCGGTATTGGTAGTCATGAAGCCGCGCATTCTAGCAAGCGAATCGAGCACGGCTCGGCCCGCGATCTCTCTCGCCCCCGGACCAGAAGCACGACGAGACGTTCCGTTCGTCGTTCTGGCGTCGTGCTCGTGCACGACATGTCGGTTTTGCCTGGCCCGAAAAGCGAGCGGGCCGGCGGCCCCGAAAGGCCGTCGGCCCGCCAGCGGCCGCAGAGTCCGATTCGTCAGAGAATCAAACGAATCTGCGGCTTGATCAGCAGCTCGTCTCCGAGCTCCGGTGCATGAATCGGCGTATCGCGGAGCAGCTCGAGCGGGTTCTGCATCGCGAGCTCGGCGCTCTTCGGCTCGGCACCGGGCCGGCGCGCCGTCACGACGATCTCTTCCATCACGCGATGCTCGGGAGACGCTGTCGCGACGATCACCTCATCCGTCGCCTGCGATGCGACCGGACCCGCGCCGAACGCGACCGTCGAAAGCAGCAGCCCGACGAGCCCGACGCTCATGCCGTATCTTTTGTTCATCGCCTTCTCCTACGCGCTTCTCAAGCGCTCTCCTTCAATGGTGGCCATTGTCGAGACTCGGAGCGGCGCACTCCATCGAGAAAGCTGTAGTTTCGCGGAGTAACTTCAGGTGCCGCGACGAAAGCGCGAAATGCGTCACAAGAAAGATCAAGCGGCGATTCGGATTATGTGCAAGCGCTAAGAATCACGGGCGTAGACGCTTCACGCGGGAAACCATCTCGCGGGCTTCGGGCAGACCGAGCGCGAGACCGGCCGCATAGTAAATCAGCCCGAATGCGGCGGCCGTGGCGAGCGCGGCGAGGAGCGGGTGCGCGCCCGCAAGCAGCACACGTGCGCCATGTCCCGCAGCGGCCGCGGCGAGCGCGGCGAGCAGCATCTTGCCGAGGAGCGAGCCTTCGACTCCGCACCGCCCGATGAGCCGCGCAAGCCGCCTGCGAAGGAGGATCCACTCGAGCCACGCGCCGGCCGCCGCGCCGAGCGCGAGCCCGACGGGCCCGAGCGGAAACCCCGCGACGGCGACGTCGCGGAAGACGCCGGCGGGAATCGCGAACGACTCGGTCACGATCGGCTCGAACTGCACCATCAGCACCGCGCCCGCGACCGCCGAGACCGCGACCCGGGCCGCGGCGATGCGCGCCGGCGAGCGCGTGTCGCGCAGAGCGAAGAACGCCGACTGGTAGACGCGAGTGCCCGTCGACGCGATGAGCCCGACGGAATACGCCGCGAGCGTCGCCCAGACGACGAGCACGTCCGCCCGCCCGAATTCGCCCGTCTGAAAGAGACCCGCGACGAAGACGTCGCCGAGCAACGTCAGCGCGACGAAGCTCGGCACGACGTGAAACGCGACTCGGCGCAGCGCGGCGTTCGTCTGCTCCCGCAGCGCGTTCGCGCCCTCCTGCCGGAGCCGCGACAGATCGGGAAGCGCCGCGGCCGCGACGCTCATGCCGAACAGGCTGATCGGGAGCAGGTACAGGGTCTGTGCGAAGCGCAG
>Ga0079224_100012080_pt1 | contig 11938 bp, 8 predicted proteins | sample Stecom2015_FD_80414 | JGI IMG/M metagenome (GOLD analysis project Ga0079224, IMG submission 80414) | Agricultural soil microbial communities from Utah to study Nitrogen management - Steer compost 2015 | ecosystem: Environmental > Terrestrial > Soil > Agricultural land | place: USA: Utah... | reverse complement strand
GCCGCGGCGGTCGCGGCCCGCGAGGCGATCGTCGCGCTGGGCTCGGACACCGGCGGTAGCATCCGCCAGCCGGCGGGGTTCTGCGGCGTGGTCGGGATGAAGCCCACCTACGGGCGCGTCTCGCGCTACGGCCTGATCGCCTTCGCCAGCTCGCTTGACCAGATTGGCCCCTTCAGCCGCACCGTCGAGGACACCGCCATCACGCTCTCAGCCATCAGCGGGCACGATCCCCGCGACGCGACCTCCTCGCCGCGCGAGGTGCCGGATTTCCGCGCCGCGCTGACCGGCGACATCAAGGGCCTCAAGCTGGGCGTCGTGACCGAGTTCAGCGAGACCGAGGGCATGGAGCCGGGCGTCAAGGAAGCCTGCGAAGCCGCTTACCGGACGCTGGCCGAGCTGGGCGCTGAGCTGGTCCCGGTGCGGCTGGAGTACGCCAAGTACGCCCTGCCGACCTACTACATCACCGCGCCGGCCGAGGCCAGCGCCAACCTGGCGCGCTTCGACGGCATCAAGTACGGGTTGAGCATCGACGCCGGCGACGTGCTGGAGAGCTACCTGCGCACGCGCGGCGAGGGCTTCGGGCCGGAGGTCAAGCGGCGCATCATGCTCGGCACCTATGCCCTGGCGGCTGGCTACTACGACGCCTACTACATCAAGGCCCAGAAGGTGCGCACGCTGATCAAGCAGGACTTCGACCGCGCCTTCGAGACGGTCGACGCGATCATCGCGCCGACCTCGCCGACGGTCGCGTTCAACATCGGCGCGCGCACCGAGGACCCGATCGCGATGTACCTGGCGGACATCTTCACGATCCCGGCCAACATGGCCGGATTGCCGGGTATTGCCGTGCCCTGTGGCTTCGCGGACGATCTGCCCGTCTCGATCCAGGTGATCGGTCCCGCCTTCGATGAGGAGACGGCCCTGCGGGTGGCCCACGCCTATGAGCAGGCGACGGACTGGCACCGGCGAACGCCACCGGAGCTGGCATGAGCGCTGCGCGCGGCGGCATCTACGAGCTGATCTCACGGAACCGCGGGCGGCTTGCGATGGCCGTGCTGCTGGTCGCCTGTGTCTATTTCCTGGTGACCTTCGCGACCCAGGCCTGGCGCGCCAATCGCCTGGAGGCCGAGATCGCCGGCCAGCGCGCGGCCATCGCCGATATCCGCCGGGAGAATGCCGCGCTGGCGACCCAGGCGGCGATGCTCAACTCGCCGGCCTACGCGGGCTACGTCGAGCGCGTCGCGCGGCGTGATCTGGGCCTGGCCCGACCGGGCGAGACTGTGCTGCTGGTGCCGCGCCAGCAGGCCGCCGTGCCGACGCCCGCTCCAACCGAGCAGCCCCAGCCCGATGAGCGCCAGAACTGGCAGCGCTGGATCGACGCGATCCTCGATCCCGAATGACCCCGCTTCAACTTCATCTCCGGCTTCCCGCCCGACAGGCTCGAAGCGGGGAACCGTGGTCTCGCGCGCTTTCTGCGCCTTCGCGCCCTACCCGTCGTCATCTCCATATCCGGCGTTGTCAGATGTACGAACATCGGGTAATGTGAGGTAACCGCCAGTAGTCATGGTCTCGGTCGCGCTATCAGTGGGGGTGGCGCTTGTGGTTCTTCCGGGGCCGCGCGGCCGGCTCGAGCAGGCGCGCAACTGCTGGCGTCGCGGCCGCGCCATGCCGGCCGCGCACCACCGGGAGCAGCGGGGTTCCCGGTTTCTAACCCAATCGTCTGGGTGCAAGAGGAGGGTAGGACGATGATGGGTGGGTTACTCGACCCCATCAAATCCGCGATGCCACGTTCACGATCGCTGCAAGCCGGAGCCGCGCTGACGGCTTTTTCGCTGCTGCTGGCGCTGCTCGCCTTCAACAATGCCGGCGCCGTCGCGCCGTCCAACGAGCACTTCCAGCGAGTCTGGGACCGCAACGACCGGCCGGTCGCCGAAGGGCTGGCGGTCCACACCTGGATCTGGGGGCCGGAGGGCATCTCCAACGAGCTCACCGAACCGTATGCGGACTCGCCAGGCGGCACGCGCCAGGTGCAGTACTTTGACAAGAGCCGCATGGAGATCAACTACCCCGACGCCGATCCCAACGACATCTGGTACGTCACGAACGGCCTGCTGGTCAACGAGTTGATGAGCGGGCAGATGCAGATCGGCGACAACGACTTCGTCGACCGCTTCCCGGCCGACATCCCGGTCGCTGGCGACGTAACTGACGAGGCGGGAATCACCTACGCGACGCTGGCTGAGTTCATCGAGGTGCCGCCGGTCGAATTCGGCACGGTCTATACCCAGCGGCTGCATCCGGACGGCACGCTGACCAACGAGCCGGAACTGGCCGCCTACAACGTGAGCGCCGATTTCCTCGATGAGGTCACCAATCACCGCATCGCTGCGCCCTTCTGGGAGTTCATGAATGCCCAGGCAACGATCTACGTCGATGGCCAGTTCGTCGAGGGGCCGGTCTTCCCCAACCCCTTCTACGGCACCGGCCGCCCACGGACCGAGTTCTACTGGGTCACCTCGGAAGTCGGCGGGGTCGTACAGGACGTCGGCATTCAATGCTTCGAGCGGCGTTGTCTGACCTACACGCCGGGCAACGAGGAAGGCTGGCGGGTCGAGGCCGGCAACGTCGGTCTGCACTACTACATCTGGCGTTACGAGACGCCCGACCCATCTGCCACGCCGACCGCGACCGCTCCTGCGACCGCAACGCCCACGGCGACGGCCTCACCGACGGCCTCGCCCACGCCGACGACGCCGGCCGCCGTCGACGTGACCATCAACGCCTTCGTCAACTGTGACGGCGAAGGCGCGCCGGAAGGCGCCGCCCGGCCGGTCGGCGAGACCGGCGTCTGCGACGGTTTCGTCGGTGGCGAGATCGTCACCCTGAACAACGGCGTATCCGACACGGTAAACGAGGTCCAGGAGCTAGGGCTGAACAACGCCACCGGCGGGTCGATCAGCCTCACCTTCCACCACCCGATCCTCGATGAGGACATCGTCATCACCGGCATCGTGTACAACGCGTCGGCGGATCAGATCCGCGCCCGCATGCTCGGCGCCTTTGACAACCACGGGGTTGTGGGGGACACGCCGGCGGTCGAGCCGCAGTCATCGGATCCCGACGCGCTGCTCAATGAGGCCGATATGCTGATTATCTTTGAGAACGGCGACCTGGCTGGCATGGATGTGCCGGAGATGGTGGCCGACAACCGGGCGCTGATCGGCGCGACGGTCGTCGGGACGATCTCGACGGTGATCGAAGGCTCGTCCGGCCAGGACGAGACCCAGATGCTGACGGCGAGCGGAGCCGCGGGTGGCACCTTCCGGCTCTCTTTCAACCACCCGGCAGCCGGTTCGATCACAACCAGCCCGATCGCTTTCAACGCGTCGGCGGGCATGATCGCGGCCGAGCTGGCGAATGCATTCGGTGGCGAGGGCGTCGGTGAGGACGCGCCGACGGTGAGCGGCGGCCCGGCGAATATCGGCAACGTGACGTTCGTCTTCGAGAATGGTGATCTGGCTGGTGTGGACGTCCCGCCGCTGGTGGTCGACAACGCCGGGCTCGGCAGCCAGGTGGCCATGTCCGAGGTCGAGGTCTTCGACGACGGAGAGACCGTGGCGACCTGGCAGATCGGTGAGGACGGCACAGCGGGCGGCTCGCTCCAGCCGGGTCAGTACAACTTCTGCTTCACCTACACTGAGGACTCCGGTCAGACGGATACGGTCTGCACCGGGACGGTCGAGGTCAGCGCCACCAATGATGCCTTCACCCTGACGGCGATGCTCGAATACGAGTCGTAGTCGGCTCGCGAGCGGGGAAACGCGAAGCCCGGGGGCGTCGCCTCCGGGCTTTCGTTGTCTCTGGCAGCCGCGGGCTAGCTGCGCTCGTAGCGGGCGGACCAGCTGCGGTGCTCGTCCCAGGCCTTGAGGGAGAGCGTCTGGTCGGTCAGGATGTCGAAGGCCGTCAGCGCCTGAGCGGTAGCGGCCTTGATGAACTGCTCGTAACCGAATTCCGAGCCGGAGGCGTCGACCACCTGCTGAGAGTGCCCGGGGATCGGCTCCTGGCTGATGGCGAAGCTGAGCGTCACTGAGGGCACCTTGTAGGAGACATTGCCGAAGTCGGTCGAGTGCATCCCGCGGCCCTTGCGGCCGCCGGAACCCCACAGCCCAACCTCCTCGGCGTTGGCCTGATAGGCCGCGCCGATCACGTAGCTGGGGCGCATGTCGTAGCAGGTATTGTCCTCTTCGATCTTGACCTCGCAGCCGGTCATCAGGGCTGCGCCGCGGGCGATGTTGTTAACCTGCTCGACCAGGTCTTCGAGATGGTCGCGGCTGGCCGCGCGGATGTACATGCGCGCCGCGGCGTACTTGGGGACGACGTTGGCCGCATCGCCGCCGTGAGTGATGATGCCGTGAATGCGGTCCTCCATATAGATGTGCTGGCGCAGGGCATCGATACCGGTGAAGAGCTTGATGACGGCGTTGAGGGCGTTGACGCCGTTGTAGGGATCGTTGGCGGCGTGGGCCGGCTTGCCGAAGAACTCGTACTCGACGTGGGCGACGGCCAGGCAGGTGCCGTCCGGCCACTCGATCGGCGCGCCGCTCTGGTCGCCACCGTGGTGGATCATCAAGGCCACGTCGATGTCGTCGAAGGCGCCCTTGTCGAGCATCTTGATCTTGCCGCCGCCGCCCTCCTCGGCCGGCGTGCCCATCACCACGAAGGTGCCGCCGATCTCGTCCATGACCGCCTTGAGGCCGATCGCCGTCGCCAGGCCGGAGCCGGCGATCAGGTTGTGGCCGCAGCCGTGGCCGATGCCTTCCAGCGCGTCGTACTCGGCCAGCACGGCGACGGTCGGGCCGGGCCGTCCGCTGCGCAGGGTGGCGCGGAAGGCCGTCTCCAGCCCGCAATAGGGCTTCTCGACTTCGAAGCCGACCTCGACCAGGTGGTCGGCCAGGAGCTGCGAGGCCATGCGCTCCTCGTAGCCGATCTCCGGGTTCTGGCGGATCGTCTCGGCGACCTCGACGATGTGGTCGCGCTCGTTCTGGATGGCCGTCTTGATGCGGTTGCGCAGCGCCGCTTTGTCGACCGTCGTGCCGAACGTCATGTTCACCCTCCTCGTGGCGTGCCGCGCTGCCCTGGCGGGCTCGCGGCCGATGCTATCCCAACGTATCCCAGTACTGCTTGTAGTGCTCGATCGCCGCGTCGATCGCGGTGCGCGCCGAGGGGCCCACCTCCGAATGGTGCGGCTGGGCGACGATGCGCTCGTAGGGCAGCGGCTCCGGCAGCTCCGCGTGGCTGCCGGCCAGTGTCTCGATGATCGCCAGCGTCGCGTAGGGGCCGTAGGTCTCCGAGTAGCCGCCCTCTTGCAGGATCACCAGCTTGCCCAGGGCGTGGCGCTCAGCGCGGTTGATCATCAGCGAGGTCATGCGCCGGTAGGCCTCGGTGGTCAGGCACATGCGGCCGAGCTGATCCATGATACTGGCGTCCTGCCCGGCCGAGACGAGGATCAGGTCCGGCTCGTAGGCGTCGATGACCGGCAGGATCAGCTCGTCGAACAGGGCCAGGTAGGCGGCGTCGCCCGAGCCGGCCGGCAGCGGGATGTTGACGGTGAAGCCCTTGCCGTCGCCCTCGCCGTCCTGCTCCAGGAGCCCGCTGTCGGACGGGTAGAGGCGGTCCTGGTGGATCGAGAAGAAGAGCACCCCGCGGTCGTTGTAGAAGGCTTGCTGGGTGCCGTTGCCGTTGTGGACGTCCCAGTCGACGATCACGATGCGCTCCGCGCCGAAGACCTCGCGCGCGTGCAGCGCCGCCAGGACCACGTTGTTGAAGACGCAGAAGCCCATGCCCAGGTTGGCGACGGCGTGGTGGCCCGGCGGGCGGATCAGCGCGAAGGCGCGCCGCACCTCATCGGTGTAGACTGCCTCGACAGCCGTCAGCGCGCCGCCGGCCGCCAGGCGGGCGACCTCGAACGAGCCGGCATTGACCGGCGCGCCCTGCCCGGCATCGCCGCCGCCCTCGATGCAGAGCCGCTCGACGCGCGCCACGTAGCCGGGCGTGTGGAAACGCTCGATCTCCTCCAGGCTGGCCATGCGCGGTGGCAGCAGCTTCAGGTAGGCGGAGATGCCGCTCAGGTCGATGAGTTGCTTGGTGCGCTGGACCAGGCGATGGTTCGACCAGTGCAGCTCTGGCTCGACCCACGGGTAGGCTTCTCCGTTCGGCAGCACCTTGAGACCTGGATTGTGCTGCAGGTAGCGCTCGTCGAAGACCAACCCGGTACGGATCGTCGCTTCTTCGGCCATAGACCATCCTCTCCCCTGACATTGACGGGGCATTCTAGCGCGGCCCGCTAATGGGTAGTGGCAGCCTGGAAGTCCCGTTTTCGGTGCTGGGGCCGAGCTGTGACAATGAGGAACAATTGAACCGCTTCTTTCACGCTGTTATGCTATTTGCAGTGTACGTACGCTCGACGAGCGTAATCGACTGCAACCGCTGTTGCGTACCCGCATTGGAGCGGACATCGGGCCAGGGTACGCACCCGGGAAGCGAGGATGGGCTTGAACCAGATGGATTCGGGACGCAAGCCGGAGAAGCGGGGCAAGGGCCGCGACCCGCGTGACGGAGCGACGACCTATCTGCCGTACGTGCCGTCGTTCGGTTGGCGGCCGGGACAGGCGGACTTCCCGGTCACCCAGATCGCAGCGTCCGACGTGCCCCACGCGCGGCTCTATCGTGGCGGCACGACGACGCAGGACGCCGACCTCTTCCCGCATGTCGAGGTGCTCTCAGCGCCGCGACCGGGCCGGGTAACGCCGATGCGCGTACTGGCGGCTCTGGTGCTGGTCGGCGCGGCCGCAGCCGCGGCGGTGATGGTCTACCAGGGATCGGGCATTCCCGAGGAACAGGCGAACGGCGTGCCGACGGCGACCACGCCGGCGGTAGCCGGGTCCGAGCAGGCGGTGGACGACGACCCCACGCCGCGGCGCCCGCAGCCGGGCTTTGGCGGTGCGCTGCCGAGCGTCGAGGAGAGTGTGTCGGAGACCGAGCCCGAGCCCAGCGCGACGCCGACCGACGCCGACCCGACGCCCTCGCCGCCCAGCTCGTCGTCGGTCCTGCCGGGCCGCGGCGTGGTGACGGTGAGCGCCCGCGAGACCGACACGACGCTGACGATCGCCGAGAAATTCGACGTCTCGGTGGCCAGCCTGATCTGGTCCAACGACATCGTCGACCCGACCGATCTCTTCGCGGCCGGCGATCAGGTGCGCGTGCCGCGCAGGGATGGCGTGGTCCACGAGATCGAGCGCGGTGACACGCTGGAGAGCATCGCCGAGCGCTATGGCGTCGAGCCGGACGACATCACCGGCTACGTGCCCAACGCGGTCCAGAGCGACGACGACCTGGTGCCGGGCGAGCTGCTGCTGGTCCCGGACGGCCGGGTGCTCGACCGCGGTCGGATCGACGAGTACGATGTGCAGCCGGGCGACACGCTGACGCAGATCGCCGAGTACTACGGGCTGCAGCCGCAGACGCTGGTCTGGGCCAACGAGCTGCCGCACCCGTCGCTGATCCATGCCTTCCAGAAGCTGATCATCCCGCCGGGCGACGGCGCGCTGGTCTACGCCGCCGAGGGCGACACCGTGGCGGCGATCGCCGAGCGATTCCGCGTGCCGGTCGAGGACATCATCGACTACGAGTTCAACGGACTGGACGGCGATGCCCTGCTCCAGGCCGGCCAGCCGGTGATGGTGCCCGGTGACTTCCTGCCGCCGCTCCCCGAGAATGGGCCGCAGCCGGCCTTCGAGGCGGGCCAGGATGTCGAGGGGCCCTCGACAGGCACGTTCATCTGGCCAACTGAAGGCTGGGTGTCGCAGGAGTTCCACACCGGCCATCTGGCGGTTGACATCGCCAACGAGGCCTGGACGCCGGTCAACGCGATGGATGGCGGCGTGGTGATCTTCGCGGGCTGGAGCGACTACGGGCTCGGCTACGCCGTCGGCATCGACCACGGCAACGGCTTCCAGACCTGGTACGGCCACTTCGCGGCGCAGCCCTACGTCGAAGTCGGCCAGATCATCTGGCAGGGTGGCTATCTGGGGCCGATGGGCTCGACCGGCCGCTCGACCGGACCGCACCTGCACCTGGTCGTGATGAAAGACGGCGTCTACGTCAATCCACTCGATTATCTCGAGTAGGGGGTAGGGGAAGGGCGTGGAGCCGGGCCACGGGGAGGTCGCCAGCCTCCTCGCGGCCCGGTTCCCGTTTTCCTGGGGCATCCCCTGTCGTGTGCTAGAATCGAGGGCTGTTGAGCCGGAGAGGGAGACGGCCTGTCAGCCGTTCGAAGTGCCCAGAACACTGGCTCCCGATCCCGCGCCAGCTGAGGTGATGACGACTGATGATGCGGCCGCTCAATGCATTCTTCGGCCTATTCAGCCGCGATCTGGGCATCGACCTGGGGACTGCCAATACCCTTGTCTACGTCCGCGGTAAGGGCATTGTCATCTCCGAGCCGTCGGTGGTCGCGGTCGACCAGCGCACCCGCCGGGTGGTCGCGGTCGGCGCCGAGGCCAAGGCGATGGTCGGCAAGACGCCGGAGACCATCGTCGCCGTCCGACCGCTGAAGGACGGGGTCATCGCCGACTTCGACACCGTCGAAGTCATGCTCCATTACTTCATTCGCAAGGTCCACATGCAACGCCTGATCTCGCCGCACCCGCGGGTAGTCGTCGGGATCCCCTCGGGCGTCACCGAGGTCGAGAAGCGCGCCGCCAAGGACGCGGCGCTCTCGGCCGGCGCGCGCGAGGCGTACGCCATCGAAGAACCGATGGCGGCCGCGATCGGCGCGGGGCTGCCGATCAACGAGCCGGTCGGCAGCATGATCGTCGACATCGGCGGCGGCACGACCGAGGTGGCCGTCATCTCGCTCGGCGACAACGTCGTCAATCACTCGATCCGCATCGCTGGCGACGAGATCGACGAGGCCATGGTCCAGTACGCGCGCCGCGACCACAACCTGGTGATTGGCGAGCGCACGGCCGAGAACGCCAAGATCGCGGCCGGTTCGGCCTACCCGCTGGAGGAAGAGCGGCGCGTCGTCCTGCGCGGCCGCGACCTGCTGACCGGCCTGCCCAAGGCGGTCGAGGTCAGTAGCGTCGAGATCCGCGACGCGATCAGCGGCCCGGTCCGGGCGATCGTCGACCTGGTGCGTAGCTGCGTCGAGGAGACGCCGCCCGAGCTGGTGGCCGACATCATGGAGTACGGCATTATCCTGGCCGGCGGCGGGGCGCTGCTCCAGGGGCTGGACCGGCGCCTGCAGTCCGAGCTTCGCATGCCAGTCTACCTGGCCGATGATCCGCTGACCTGTGTCGCGCGCGGCACCGGCCGGGTCGCCGAGGCGTTGCACCTTTACCGCCGCGCGTTGCAGAGCGGCCAGGACCTCCGTAGGGCAAGTTAGACTCCCATGCAGCGCATCCAGCCCATCCAGCGCGCCCGGCAGGTAGTTCTCCTCTTGGGCAGCCTGGTCATGTTGAGCCTTTTCTTGATGGTCCTCGATAGCCGCGACATGCTCGATCCGGTCAAGGGCGTGGCCGGCCAGATCATTTCTCCGGTGTCCGGCGCGCTCACCGAGGCCGGCGCCAGCATCAACATCGGCGGCGAGCGTGTCAGCGACAGCGAGCTGGCCCGCGAGCTGGAGGCCGTCCGTGAGGAGCGCGACCGCCTGTTCGCCGAGAACGCCATGTTGCGCGAGCAGGTAGCCGAGATCGACCAGCTGCGCGCCCAACTGGGCTTCCAGCAGTCGCACCCCGAGCTGAGCTCGGTCACCGCCAAGGTGATCGGCCGCGACCCCGAGGGGACCGAGAAGTTCATCCTGATCGACCGCGGCTCGGCCGATGGCGTGCGGGTCGGGATGGCGGTCGTCAGCCCTGATTTCCTCGTCGGCGAGGTCGTTGAGGTCGACGCCAACCGCTCCAAGGTGCTGCTGGTGATCGACGCCGCGTTCCAGACCGGCGCGCGCCTCCAGGTTTCGCGCGGCACCGGCATCGTCTACGGCCAGTGGCAGACCGGCGGGCGCGCCGAGATGCGCCATATTCCGATCGAGACCGAGGTCAACCCCGACGAGGTCATCGTCACCAGCGGCGCGTCGTTGCTGATCCCTGAGGGGCTGGTGATCGGCCGGATCCTCGAGATCCACCGTGACGAGCTGGGCAGCGAGATCACGCTCTCGGTCTTGCCACTGGTTGACTTCGACGACCTCGAAGCGGTGACGGTCGTCACCGGTGTCCGGGAGCAGGAGTAGGTGAGCCCGTTCGGCGGCGCCCGGGCGACGGCGGCCTTCGCGGCCGGGCGCGTGCTGGGCACGGCGATCCGGCTGACCGGGCGCAGTGGCGGCACTGCCTTCCCCGGCATGGTCGCGACGAAGATCGCGCCGGATCTGCTCGACCGCCTGGCCGCTCGCCTGCCGCGGGGCGTGATCGTCGTGGCCGGCACCAACGGCAAGACGACGACCTCGCGCATGATCAGCGATATCTTGAGCCGTCACGGCCTCGATGTGGCCCACAACCGCTCCGGCTCCAACCTGGTGCGCGGCATCACTGGCGCGCTGGTCGAGCAGATGCCCCTGATCGGCAAGGGCCCGGACGTCGGCGTGGTCGAGACCGACGAGAACGCCTTCCCCGACGTCGTCAGCCGCGTCCGTCCGCGCGTCGTCCTGCTGCTCAACCTCTTCCGCGACCAGCTCGACCGCTACGGGGAGCTGGAGGCCATCTCCTCGCTCTGGGAGCCGGTCGTCGCCGGATTGGGACCGGAGACGACCCTCTGCGTCAACGTCGACGACCCGCGCCTGGCCCAGCTGGCGTCGATGACGGGAGCCCGGGTGATCGCATTCGGGATGGCGACCGAAGGCAATTCCCTACCCGAGATGCCGCATGCTGCCGACGCCGCCTACTGCCCGGTCTGCGAGTCGCGCTTCGAGTATCAGGAGATCTACCTCGCCCACCTCGGCTCGTGGGCCTGCCCGGTCTGCGAGACCAGCCGGCCGCCGCTGGACCTGGCGGTCACGCGGGTCGAGCCGCACGGCTTCGAGCGCCAGTCGCTGACGCTCTGCGACCGGGAAGCGGGCGCTTCGCTGCAGGTCGATCTCAGCCTGCCGGGGCTCTACAACGCCTACAACACGCTGGCGGCCGCGGCCGTGGCCCGGGCGCTCGACGTGCCCCCCGAGGCGCTGGCCGGCGCGCTGTCCGCTTTCCAGCCGGCTTTCGGTAGGCTGGAGCGGGTCGCGATGGACGGCCTTGAGCTGATCCTGACCCTGGCCAAGAACCCGACCGGCTTCAACGAGGTGCTGCGGATGCTCGTCTCGACCGGCTTCGACGGCACGGTACTGATCGGCATCAACGACCTGCATGCCGACGGCCGCGATGTGTCCTGGCTGTGGGACGTTGATTTCGAGATGCTGGCCGAGCTGGGCTTGCCGGTCATCGCCGCCGGTATCCGGGGCCACGACCTAGCCCTCCGGATGAAGTACGCCGGGCTGGACGGGGATCTGCTGGATGCCAGCGTGGCCGGGCGGCCCTGGAACGAAGTCGTCGACCACCTGCTAGCCCGCGCGCACCCCAACCGGCGCGTCTTCATTCTGTTGACCTATACCGCGATGCTCCAGCTGCGCCGCGAGCTTGCCGGGCGCGGCGTCGTCGAGCAGTTCTGGGAACAGTAGCCTGGAGCATGACTATGGAGATCCGCATCGGCTGGCTCTACGGCCACGAGATGAACATCTACGGCGATCGGGGCAACGTCCTCGCCCTGCTCAACCGGGCCCGGGGGCGCGGCATCGACGCGACGGTCGAGGTCGTCGGCATCGGCGAGCCGCTGGATGTCGAGCGCTACGACATCTTCTTCTGGGGCGGCGGGCAGGATCGCGAGCAGATCGCCGTCTCAGCCGATCTGGTCGGTG
>Ga0079224_100012079_pt1 | contig 11939 bp, 8 predicted proteins | sample Stecom2015_FD_80414 | JGI IMG/M metagenome (GOLD analysis project Ga0079224, IMG submission 80414) | Agricultural soil microbial communities from Utah to study Nitrogen management - Steer compost 2015 | ecosystem: Environmental > Terrestrial > Soil > Agricultural land | place: USA: Utah... | reverse complement strand
CTTGCGGCCCAGCGTGCGCATGATCCGCCAGCCCCCGGCATACGTCCCGGCCGAGATCACCAGCGCCGAGCTGACCGTCACCCAGATCGGGATGCTGTCGCCCTCGTGGTAACCACCGACGACGAGCGCCAGGACGACGATGCCCATCGTCTTGGCGGCGTCCTGCAGTCCGTGGCCGAGCGCCATCGCCGCGGCCGACACCGTCTGGGCACGGCGGAAGTTGCGCGACATCTTGCCCGGGTGGCCGTGGCGGAAGATCCACAGGATCGCGGTCATCGCCAGGAAGCCCAGGAGCATGCCGGCGATCGGCGAGATGAGCATCGGGATGACGATCTTGTTGAGGATGCCGTCCCAGAGCACCGCGGTGCCGGCCGCCAGCGAGGCCCCGGCCATCCCGCCGATCAGCGCGTGCGACGAGGACGACGGCAGGCCGTACCACCAGGTCAGCATGTTCCACCCGATGGCGCCCACGAGGGCGGCGGCGACGATCGCGAGGCCCGTCATCCCCTCCGGGGGGTCGATGATGCCCGACCCCACCGTCTGCGCGACCCCGGTGCCGAGGAAGGCGCCGAGCAGGTTGAAGAAGGCCGCCATGGCCAGCGCGACCCGTGGTGTGAGCGCGCGCGTCGACACGGAGGTCGCGATCGCGTTGGCCGCGTCGTGGAAGCCGTTCGTGTAGTTGAAGCCCATCGCCAGGAGAATGACCAGGACGACGGGGAGCAGGTCCACGCTCACCGGCTCAGGACTCCTTGGCAGCGATGCTCTCGACGGTGTTGGCCACCATCTCGAAGGCGTCGGCAGCAGCCTCCAGCTCGTCGTAGAGCTCCTTGAACTTGATGATCTCCACGGCGTCGTGGTCGTCCTCGAAGAGTGCGGCGATCATCCGGCGGTAGTTCTTGTCGGCCTCGTTCTCGAGGCTGTTGATGGCGATCCAGTACTCGCGCAGGTGCTGCATGCGCTGCAGGTCGGGCATCGCCTCCTGCGTCAGCTCGGCCATCTTGACGAGCACGTCGGCTTGCGCGGCAACCTGCGGTGTCAGCTCCCCCACCCGGTAGAGCACCATGATGTCCAGGCTGGCCTCGATGTGGTCGAGGCAGTCGTCGAGCCGGCTGGCCAGCGCGTAGATGTCGTCGCGGTCGAAGGGGGTGATGAACGAGCTGTTGACCGCGCTGAAGATCGTGTGCGTCGCCTCGTCACCCTCGTGCTCGATGTCGTTGAGCCGGGAGGCCTCCGCCGGCCACTCCGACGGCGACTTGTCCATCGCTGCCCGCAGGACCCGTGCCCCGTCCAGGATGTACCCCGCCGATTCGGCGAAGTAGCCGTAGAAGGACGCGTTCTGGGGTGTCAGCTTGAAGCGCACGCCGATGATGCTACTTGGAGTCCACCCTCCCGCCACCTCCCCCTCGCTTCTGGTTCTCCCCAGAGACTCCCGGCAGGAAGCCCGCTCGGACGAACACCGTTGCGGCTGAGCGCCACGGCTCCTATGGTTAACCTTATGGTTCACTATTCAGGTGTGACGGACGCCACCGCACCGACGCTCGTCTTCGCGGCGCTCGGCGACGAGCGGCGCTGCCTGATCATCGATCTCCTGGCACAGCGGGACCGCACAGTCTCGGAGCTGGCGGCCCGCATGGCGATCTCGCTGCCGGGGACGCTCAAGCACCTGTCCGTCCTGGAAACCGCCGGACTGGTCAGCCGGAGCAAGCAGGGACGCACGGTGACCGTGCACCTGGAGCGGAGTCAGCTCGAGGGCGCCGAGGAGTGGCTGCACCGGACGCGCACCTTCTGGAGCACGCAGCTGGGCAACCTGGCCCAGTCGTTCAGTGACACCCGGACGGAGCAACGCTCATGAGGCACGAGCTTGTCGTCACCCAGCACGTCCACGCCGCCCCGACCGAGGTGTATGCCGCGTGGCTGACTCCCGAGGGGATGTCGCGGTGGTGGTGGGTGAGCATCGGCGACACCACCTATGACGTCGACGGCCGGGTCGGTGGTGACTACCTCGTGCGCTCGCAGGGTGCCGATATGGGCGTGCGTGGCACCTTCACCCGGCTGGAGGAGCCGCGCCTCATCGAGATGACCTGGGTATGGCTGGACGGCGACGATGCCGGACCCGAGGAGCAGGTCCGCGTCGACCTCGCCGAGCAGGACGGCGGCACGCTCGTGACGGTGACCCACCTGGTCGCCGACGCGGACGGCGTGGAGTCCTACCGCCAGGGCTGGCAGTACGTCCTGGGCAACCTGGCCCGGACGCCAGAGTCATCGATCACGCTCACCCAGCACGTGCCCGCCGAGCCCGGCCGGGCCTATGCCGCGTGGCTCGATCCGGAGCAGCTGGCGACCTGGTGGTGGCCCGGCCAGGACACCTCCTACGAGGTCGAGCCCGAGCGTGGTGGCCGGTTCAGCATCCGTTCGGCGCAGACCGGGCTCGGCGCCACCGGCACTTACGTGGAGCTGGTCGACAGTGAGCGCATCGTCATGACCTGGAACTGGGAGTCCCCGGGGCCGGCGGCGCCCGAGGACCTGGTGACCGTGACGTTCGCGGCCTCGGACGGAGGCACGCTCGTCACGCTCGTCCACGAGTTCGCGCAGCCGGCGCTCGACCACTCCAACCCGGCGCACGGGTGGAGCGCTGTGCTTGCCGATCTGGCGCAGCACGTGGCGGATCCGGGCGTCTGAGCGGGCGCTCTTAGGGGTTTTCGGCGCAGCGCGGCACCCCCATCGCGGACCGAGCGCGGGTTTGTCCCGGCAAACGCAGGGCGCTGGATGCCGACTACGGACCGAGCGCGGGTTTGTCCCGGCAAACGCAGGGCTGGATGCCGACTACGGACCGAGCGCGGGTTTGTCCTGGCAAACGCGCAAAAGTTCGCGCGGGCGGTGGGACAAACCCGCGCTCGGTCCCAGCTGTCGCGCTGAGAACCACACCACGGTCGGCTCTTGTCACGGGGTCCCCACAGAGCGCGGCGAGGTCAGAGGCGGCGCATCGCGGTCGCGAGGAGCACCGGCTCACCCACCTCGTCGGAGGCGTCCAGGTCACACACCGCCTCGATCACCCAGTCGTGGTCGCCAGCCGGGTCCGCGATGGTCTGCCGCACCTGCCACAGCCGCACGTCGGCCGGGCCGCTCGACGCCACCCCGGGCACCTCGCGCACACCCGGCTGCGGACCGACCAGCGGCGTGATCTCGAGCATCGACGGTCCCCGCGCCTCCGGCCCCAGCCCGATCTCGTCGTGATCGTCCCAGTAGGCCTCCAGCGCGGCGTCCCAGTCGTCGACGGTCATCACCGGCTCGCGCGGCGGGTCGGTCAGCTCCGCCACCGCCCGCTCCAGCTCGGCCAGGTCACGGTAGACGTCGCGCGCCGCCAGCTCCACCCGCCGGAAGACCGCGTTGCGCACCATCACCCGGAACGCCCGCTCGTTGCCGGTGATCGGGCGGCTCGGCGCCAGCGGTGCGCCCTCGGCCGCCCGGGCCGCGGCGGCGGCCACCAGCTCGGGGTCGGTGAGCGCCTCCCACTCGTCCAACAACGAGGAGTCGGTCTGCCGGATCGTCTCGCCGAGCCAGTGGATCAGGTCGTCGAGCTCCTCGGTCTTGGCGCTGTCCGGCACGGTGTTGCGCAGCGTCCGGTAGGCGTCGGTCAGGTAGCGCAGCACGATCCCCTCCGAGCGGGTGAGCTGGTAGAACCCGACGAACTCGGTGAAGCTCATCGCCCGCTCATACATGTCCCGCACCACCGACTTGGGGCTCAGCGCGTCCTCACTGACCCACGGGTGCGCCTTGCGGAAGATGGCGAGCGTCGCCTCCAGCAGCTCGGCCAGCGGCATCGGCCAGGTGACGTCCTCGAGCAGCTCCATCCGCTGGTCGTACTCGATGCCGTCGCCCTTCATCGACGCGACCGCCTCCCCCTTGGCCTTCGACTGCTGGGCATAGAGCACCTGCCGCGGGTCCTCGAGCACCGACTCGATCACCGAGACCACATCCAGGGCGTATGCCGGGTCCTCCCGGTCCAGCACCTCCAGTGCCGCGACGGCAAAGGGGGCCAGGGGCTGGTTGAGGGCGAAGTTCTCCTGCACGCCGGCCGAGAGGATCACCCGACGGCCGGACTCCTGGGCCTCCGGGAGCCGCTCCAGCACCCCGCTGTCGAGCAGGCTGCGGGCCAGCGTGATCGCCTTGCGCGACAGCCGCACCTGCGCGCGCGGGTCCTCGTGGTTGTCGCGCAGCAGCTTGCGCAGGTTGACGAACGGGTCACCCTGGCGCGCCACGACATTGAGGATCATCGAGTGGTCCACCCGCATCCTCGACACCAGCGGCTCGGGCTCGGCCGCCACCAGCTTCTCGAAGGTCTCCTCGGTCCAGTTGATGAAGCCCTCCGGAGGCTTCTTGCGCTGCACCTTCCGCAGCTTCTTGGGGTCGTCGCCCGCCTTGGCGACCGCGCGGAGGTTCTCGACGTGGTGCTCGGGAGCCTGGACGACGACGTAGCCGCTCGTGTCATAACCAGCCCGACCCGCGCGGCCCGCGATCTGGTGGAACTCCCGCGCGCGCAGCACGCGCTGCCGGGTCCCGTCATACTTCGTCAGGCCGGTGAACAGGACGGTGCGGATCGGGACGTTGATGCCGACGCCGAGCGTGTCCGTGCCGCAGATGACCTTGAGCAGGCCGTCCTGCGCCAGCTGCTCGACCAGCCGGCGGTAGCGCGGCAGCATCCCCGCGTGGTGCACCCCGATGCCGTTGCGCACGAGCTTGGATAAGGTGCGCCCGAAGCCGGCGGTGAACCGGAAGGCGCCGATCCGCTCGGCGATCGCGTCCTTGTCCTCGCGACTGACGATCTTGAGCGACATCAGTGACTGCGCCCGCTCCAGCGCCTCCTTCTGCGTGAAGTGGACGATGTAGACCGGCGCCTGGTGCGTCTCCAGCAGCTCGGTGATCGTCTCGGTGATCGGGGTGACGGCCCAGCTGAAGCTGAGCGGGACCGGCCGCTCGGCCCCTGCGACGACCGCGGTCGCCCGACCGGTGCGGCGGGAGATGTCGTCGACGAAGCGCGTGACGTCGCCGAGCGTGGCGGACATCAGCAGGAACTGTGCGTCGACCAGCTCCAGCAGCGGCACCTGCCAGGCCCATCCGCGGTCCGGCTCGGCATAGAAGTGGAACTCGTCCATGATCACCAGGCCCACGTCGGCCTGGGCGCCCTCGCGCAGCGCGATGTTGGCCAGGATCTCGGCGGTGCAGCAGATGATCGGCGCGTCGGCGTTCACCGCGGCGTCCCCTGTCAGCATGCCCACGTTGTCCGCGCCGAACACCTGGCACAGGGCGAAGAACTTCTCGCTGACCAGCGCCTTGATCGGCGCGGTGTAGAAGCTGACCCGGTCCTCAGCCAGGGCCTGGAAGTGGGCGGCCGTCGCGACCAGGCTCTTGCCCGACCCCGTGGGCGTCGCGAGGATGACGTTCGAGCCGCTCAGCAGCTCGATGACCGCCTCCTCCTGGTGCGGGTAGAGCGGCGTGCCGCGCTCCTGAGCCCACTGCGCGAAGCCCTCGAAGAGCTGGTCCGGGTCAGGGTTGGTGCCCTCGGGCGGGAGCAGATCAGTGAGTGTGCTGGAAGTGGCCATCCCGACCATCATCGCCCACCGCGCAGGCTTCGTGAGGCCGGGGAGTATCGGCTCCCCACGTTTCGGAGACAGACTCTGAACGCCCGAGCGAGGAGGTAGCGCCGTCAAGATTTCCGACGGGGCAGCCGCACGAAGGATGGGGAACCGCGGCCGGTGCCGCAGTCGGTGCGGGACTCAGCCCTCGCTGGCGGCCTGGGCCTCCTGAGCTGCGTCCTCGATCTGCTGGCGGTGGCGCTCCCAGTAGTCCTCACCCTCGCCCGCCCACATGTTGTCCATGCCCTCGCGCACGCCGACGGCCCCGTCGATGAGCTCACGGATGATGTCGGCGTGGCCGGCGTGCCGGTGCGTCTCGGCGATGACGTGGACGAGGACCTGCTGCAGGGTCACGTCGCCGCGATCACCCCACCACGGCACGTGCCCCAGCGCGTCTAGCTCCAGGGCCTCGACCGTGGCATCGGAGTGGGCAGCCACCTGGTGGTGCAGATCGATGATGAGGTCTCGTGACTCGTCGGCCGGCACCCACAGGTCGGCGTTGGGCACCTCGTCGGCCTCGTCCTCCGGGAATCCGGGCAGCTCGATGCCCGAGGGCCGGCCCATCACCGATCCGAGATAGCCGTCGGTCACGCCGACGACGTGCTTGACCAGACCGAGCAGGTTCGTCCCGGTCGGGGTCATCGGGCGCCGCACGTCATACTCGCTGAGCCCGTCCAGCTTCCACAGCAGCGCGTCGCGGCCGGCCTTGAGATAGCGGTGGAGGGTCGCCTTCTGATCCGGTGTGTTCATACGGACACCCTGACATCGACGCCCACGATGTGCCACGAGGTTTGCTTCGGCCGCGCAGACGCCGCGCGTCTGGGCGGAGCCGGGCTCAGCTGTCGAGCTTCTCGAGCACCTCGTCGGTGGTGCGCACGAAGAGCTGTGGGGCATAGACGGCCATCGTGTCCAGCGCCTGCTGGTGGTTCTCGTCGCTGGAGCCGGCACACGCGTCGGAGACGACGGTCACCTGCGCTCCGTGGTCGATCGCGGGCAGGGCTGTCGAGATCACACAGCAGTCAGTGGCCACGCCCGTGAGCACGAGGTGCGGCGTTCGCCCGGTGATCGCGCGCAGCTGCTCGCCCCACTTGCCGAACGTCGGCTCCGAGACCGTATGACGGACCTCCAGGGCCTCGGCGTCCGGCACCAGGTCGAAGAGCGGGTCCTCCGGTGGCTTGTCCGCGAACGGGAACTCCTCGAAGTAGGGCACCCAGGACCCTTCCTTGGTCTCCGGGGGCACCCACCGCGTGACCACGACCCGGTCGCCGAACGCGGCCGCGAGCCGACGCAGGGGCTCGACGATCTCCTGGAAGCGGGGCGCGGCCCACTGGGACGAGGGGTCGGCGAAGATGACCTGCGGGTCGACCACGACGAGCCAGGGCTCCTGGGCGGAGTCTGCGGGGAGGTCTGGCTGGTCGGGTCGGGCCGTGGGCTGGGACTCAGGACTCGGCATACTGCATCATGCCACCGGCACGTTGTCCCTGGCGGCCGGAGCGACAGGCTCGCTCTCCTGGCGACGGACGGCGCCGGCCTGCAGCACGGCATACCCCACGAAGCCGATGACCAGCGCGAAGAGCACCCCGAGATTGGCCCACGCCCAGTCACCCTCGCGGCCACCGAGGCCGAGCGGCCCCAGCAGGTAGCCCTGCCAGTTGTTCCACGAGGCGGCGTCCGCGAAGTTGTTGATGACCAGGCCCCAGCCCACGAACGAGGCGACCACCATCAGGCCGATCGAGGTCCAGTTCCAGTTGCCGTAGCGGCCGCGTCCGTCGAAGAGGGCCGTCTCGTCGTAGTCCCGACGGCGCAGCATGATGTCGGCGATCAGGATGCCGGCCCACGCGGCGATCGGGACACCGAGGGTGATCAGGAAGCTCTGGAACGGCGCCAGGAACGACTCGGCGAAGAACACGACGTAGATGGTGCCGAGGGTCAGGATCACCCCGTCGATGAGCGCGGCTGCGGGGCGCGGGATGTCGATGCCCAGGCTGAGCAGCGTCAGCCCGGAGGAGTAGATGCCCAGCACCGCGCCGCTCACCAGGGCCAACACGGCCGCGATCCAGAACGGGATCAGGAACCAGGTGGGCAGGATGGTGGCCAGCGTGCCGATCGGGTCGTTGGCGATGGCGTCGGTCAGCTCGGGGTTGGAGCCGGCGAGCGCGAGGCCGTAGCAGACCAGGAGCACCGGGGCGATGGCGCCGCCGAAGGTGTTCCAGAAGACGATCTTGGCGCCCGAGGCGTCCCGCTTCTGGTAGCGCGACCAGTCCGCGGCGATGTTGATCCAGCCGAGCCCGAAGCCGGTCATCACCATGACGAGGGCGCCGATCAGCGCCTGGTTGGAGCCGGCGGGCAGGGCGGTCGCCGCCGACATGTCGATCTCGCTGAAGGTGATCGCGATGTAGCCGATCGTGACCAGGCCGGTGACCCAGGTCAGCACCGACTGCATGCGGATGATGGTGTGGTAGCCGGCGACCGACGCCAGCACGATGAGAGCCGCGATGACTGCGCACGCGATGACCTTGGTGGCGGTGCCGCTGCTCCACCCGAGCTCGGCGAAGACCGTCGCGGTGGCCAGGGTGGCCATGATCGCGAGGAACGTCTCCCAGCCGATCGAGATCAGCCAGGAGAAGATCCCGGGGACCCGCTGCCCGGTGACACCGAACGCGGAGCGGGACAGGATCATTGTCGGCACCGACCCGCGCTTGCCGGCGATGGCGATGATGCCGCACAGCAGGAACGAGATGGTGATGCCGATGACCGCGACCAGCACGCCCTGCCAGAAGCTGACGCCGAAGCCGTAGACGAAGGCGGCATAGCTCAACCCGAAGACCGACACATTCGCCGCGAACCACGGCCAGAACAGGTCGGCAGGCTTGGCCGTCCGCTCCGACTCCTGGATGATGTCGATCCCGTTGAGCTCGACCAGCCTGGGCTGCGGAGTCCCGGGCACGGCGGTGTGCATCTCAGTCATACGGGGAATCCTCCCACTTCACGTGCGTCAGCGCAGGTAGCTCTCCAGCGCCTCCAGCGTGGCGTGGCTCACGACGCCGGTGCCGCCGAGGACGTGGATGTCGTAGGGGTCCAGGTGCTCGAGCGCCTCCGCGGCACCGGAGTGCACGCGCGTCTCCAGGGTCAGCACCACCGGGACGCCCCGTCGACCAGCCAGGGCGGCGCCGACCAGCGCGTCCGGGAACTCCTGACCTGAGGCGACGAATGTGGAGCTCACCGAGCCCGGGTACTCCTGGGCGACCGCCGCAGCGGTCTCGTAGCGGTTGGCCCCTGACAGGCGCCGGTAGCTGCCACTCGTTGCATGGCCGGCGGCCTGCTGCGCCACAGCGTCCGAGATGACCGCCGAGCCGCCCAGCACGACGACCTCGCCGGGGTTGAGCCGGTCGAGCTGCTCCAGGGTCGCGGCGTCCAGCCGGCTGCTGCGGGTCAGCAGGAGCGGCGTGTGCTGCTTCCCGGCGAGCGCTGCAGCGGCGAGGGCGTCGGGGAAGTTCTCGCCGCTGGCGAGGAACACCCGGGACTGCCCGCTGGCGTAGTAGGACGCGAGGTCCGCCGCCGTCTCGTAGCGGTCCGCGCCACCGACCCGTTGCATGGTGCCCGGGCTGTAGGTGCGCAGCTCGTCCTCCACCGCCTTGGTGACGGCGCCGGTGCCGCCGACGACGACCAGGCGCCCGGGCTTGAGCCGCGTCAGGGCGCTCCTGGTGGCCGACGGGATGCTGTCGCGCCGCGTGAGCAGCACGGGCGCGTCATAGATCCCGGCCCGCGCGGCGGCGGCCAGGGCGTCGGCGTAGTTCTCGCCCGACACGACATAGACGACGCTGACGCCGGCCGCCCACGCCTTCGAGACCTCTGACGCAGTCTCGTAGCGGTCGCCACCGGCGATCCGGGTCACCTCGCCGCTGGGCGGTGCCGGAGCCTCGCCCGGGTCGCCGAAGGTGAAGTAGTCGGAGGACAGGCCGGTGTTCCAGTTGGGCCACGGCCTGGCCAGGTAGAGCCCGATGCCGCTGGCGTTGGCGTAGGTGTAGTTGCCGCCGGAGGTGTAGCCCTCGACCTTCGCGGACAGGATCCGACCTCCCCACTGTCCGTAGCCGTCGCGCTCGGTCACCTGCACGCGCGTGACGTCGTGGATGCCGTAGCGCGCCTCCAGGGACGTCGCGGTCAGCTGGGCGGTCCACCGGTGGCGGGTGTTCAACGGGGTGTTGTCGTAGGGGTCGGCCTGCGCCTTCAGGTAGGGGTGCCCCGCCCCACCGGGGATGGTCCACCCACCGGTCGACGCGGCATACATCGTGGTGGCCAGGGCCTTGCCGCTCGGGAAGTTGTAGGTCAGTACCTGGCCGTTCGTCGCATCCACGGCGGCCGTGTTCTCGGCATACTCATAGCTGGTGATGCCGCCGTCGCTCTGGCGGGCACCCCGTCCGCGGTAGGCCTGGCACGAGGTCGTGTCGCAGGTGTCGTAGTAGCCGGTGCCGTTCACGCCGCGCTGTGCGTAGGTCCGCGCGGCCACCGACTGGGCGCGCAGTGCCTGCTGGTGGAAGTAGGGCGACATCTCGATCGACACGACGGACCGCAGGTAGTGCTGCATGGGCAGCCGGTTGACGGTCGCGAGGCTGCTCGAGCCGCGGTGGGTCGCGGTGAGCTGCCCGCGGTAGATGCGGCGTGAGCCGCTGGGCAGGTAGAGGTCGACGGTGCCCTCGGTCGGGGAGGAGAAGGTGACCGGGCAGCCGGTCGGCATCCCGGACGGCCAGTAGCTCGACCAGCTCGACCCGTTGTAGCCCTCCAGGACGCAGCTGCTCGCGGTGGTGGAGGTCGCTCGCACCCGCCACTGCTCACGCTCCGGGAGGGTGTATGTCGTGCTGCTCGTCCCGTGGCTCACGGCCAGGCCGGACCGGTGGTCGACCCTGGTGGTCCCGTCGTTGTCGATGGTGATCCCGATCCGGATCATCCCGATGTCGCGGGTCTCCAACGAGGTGCCCGGGTAGTAGAAGTCGAGGATCTCGTCGTGGGTCAGGCCGGCGATGCCGGCCCCGTGGGCGCCGTACTGGGACATGCCGATGCGGTGGCCCCAGCCTCCTCCTGTGACGGTGTAGTAGCCGGTGGAGGGCATCGGGTAGACCTCGGCCTGCGTCTCGGCAGCCGGCATCTCGGTCAGGCTCGTGACCACCGTGGGTTCGGAGAGCGCCACGTCCTCGGGGTCGCTGGTGACCAGGCCGTACTCGAGGTCGAGGTGCTCGTCGGGGACTGCTTCGGCGACCTGCTCATGATCGGAGTCCGCCTCAGGGCTCGCGAGCGCGGCGCCAGGGAGCAGCGAGGCGGTCAGCGCCAGGGCCAGCGAGGCGGCAAAGGTGGGTCGCACGGGAACTCCTGAAATGGTCGGGACTCCCCAATATGATGCAGAAGTGACTGATGTGACAAGTGTTACTGGATAACTACAAGAATGTAGTTCGGGTGTAGCGCGCTAAACGTGCGCTCAAACAGGCAATGTGACGCGGCGGCCTCGGTGACCAGCAGCAACCTGACGCGGCTGGCCATGTCGCCTGTTCGGGTGCACACCCAAGGTTCACCGGACGTCCATCGCCAGCGCGCGACACGGCATACGCCCGCCTTTAGCCTTCCCCTATGACTGCTGCCACAAACCGCCGGCTGGCCGTGATCGGCCTCGCTGCTGCCACACTTGTCTCCGGGGTCGCGCTCGCCCCCGCGTCGGCCACGCCGGACCGCTCCCCCGCCGCGGCGGCGTCGACCAGCCCAGGGAGGCCCGATATGGATGTGCGCTTCTCGACCTTCAACGCCTCGCTCAACCGCGGCGCCGAGGGTGCGCTCCTGGCCGACCTGTCCACACCGGACAACGCCCAGGCCAAGGTGATCGCCGAGATCATCCAGCGCAACGACCCGGACGTCCTCCTGATCAACGAGTTCGACTACGTCGAGGGCGGAGCGGCCGCCGAGCTGTTCCGGGACAACTACCTGGCGGTGGGGCAGAACGGTGCTGCGCCGGTGGACTACCCCTACTACTTCGTGGCCCCCTCCAACACCGGCATCCCCAGCGGCCACGACCTCAACAACGACGGGATGGTCGGCGGCGGCGACGACGCGTTCGGCTTCGGGCTCTTCCCCGGGCAGTACGGCATGGTCGTCTACTCGAAGTACCCGATCGATACCGACGCGGTGCGGACCTTCCAGCTGTTCCAGTGGCAGGACATGCCGGGCAACCTGATGCCGACGGACTTCTACTCCCCCGAGGAGCAGGCGATCCTGCGGCTGTCGAGCAAGTCGCACTGGGACGTCCCGGTGCAGATCGGGCAG
>Ga0079224_100012078_pt1 | contig 11939 bp, 11 predicted proteins | sample Stecom2015_FD_80414 | JGI IMG/M metagenome (GOLD analysis project Ga0079224, IMG submission 80414) | Agricultural soil microbial communities from Utah to study Nitrogen management - Steer compost 2015 | ecosystem: Environmental > Terrestrial > Soil > Agricultural land | place: USA: Utah... | reverse complement strand
GCAGATTGACAAGCGAGTTTGTGATGCTGTGATTAATGCCCGGTCCAGGTGATCTCGCCTTCGCTCACCACATCAGCCAGATGGTAAAAGCGGCCCTCGTAAACAACAAAAACACCTTCTGCGGCCAGCACCGCCAGATACGCTCCATCCGGCGACCAGGCTGTCCAGGGGCCATCCAGAGTGGTCGGCGTCATTTTGGACATAGTGTTGTCGGCCAGGTCAACCTCCCAGATATCCCAGGGCAAACCATGCGCCCGCACCACACCGATCTGCGCGGAAGCATTTTGCAGGCCACCGGATGCGCTGAAAATGATGCCGCGTCCATCGGGCGTAAAGCGTGGGCTGGAGATCGACTGAAAGGCAGTGCCAGAAACAATTTCTCGCGCCTGCTCGCCACTTACACTCGCAATCCAGACTCCACTCCTATAGGTGCGCGAATCAAAGTTGAGGAACACAATTTCTGTACCGGACGGTGACAGCGCACCCTGCTCTGCACCTTCAATAACAATCTCTGGCGCAGTTCTGTCAGGCCCAATCTCCAACCGCTTGACACTCAGCTTCACTCCTGCCGCCGAACCATCTTCGTTGCGCTGGGGTTCCAGATGCGAAAAGTACAGCCAGCGGCCATCCGGTGACCAGGCAGGATTGCGATACGAGTGGCTGAGTGTCTCCCGAATCAGCACAGGCTCCAATGTTGGGCTGCTGACATCGGACAGGTACAAATCGGTAGTGCCAATCTGGAAACCGGTGTCTGCGGGTGGCGCATAGGCAATCGCAAGGCGTGTGCCGTCCGGTGACGCCGCGATTCCGTTCACCCAGCCGCCCTCAGGTGGCCGCCACCATTGACTGGCCTCGCCGCTGTTCAGATCGAGCTGCCAGATGCCGTCAAACCCCTGCGAATAGAGCAGCCTGCCGCGCAGCACGACATCAGCAGGCAGGCCTTCTGTATAGGCCACCTCACGGCCAATACGTTCAATAAGCTGCGGACCTGCGGCCAGCCAGATCACCAGCAAAGCCGCAATAAGCAGTGTCAATCGATATTTGCGTAAAGCACGCTTCGGCAAAACCTGTTCGCTCGCCTCGTTCTATCGAACCAAATTACAGGCCAATGCTGCGCAGATAGTCCCGATTGCGTTGGGCGCTGCGCTTTGGTGCCTGAAGATCATCCGTCAACACATCCTGCTCGACAATCGCCCAGCCATCATAGCCGAGCTTCTCCATCTCGGAAACCACAGCCGGAAAATCAACCTCGCCATCGCCGAGTTCGCAGAACACGCCGGCCTTCGTCGCCTCAAAGTAATCCAGCTTCTCCCGACGGGCACGTTCGGCGATCTCCCGACTGCAATCCTTCAGATGCAGGTAACGCACCCGTTCGCCAAATTCGCGGATACACGCCACCGCATCGCCGCCCCCATAATGCCAGTGACCCGTATCCAGACACAACCCAACAAGATCGTAGTCCGCGCGGGACATCAACTGGCGCGTTTCTTCCGGTGTTTCGACATAACCGCCGCAGTGATGATGGAACACAACCTTCAGCCCCAGTTCGCCATGTATTTTTCGGGCGATTCGATTTACGCCATCAGCAAAGACATCCCATTCATCCGCCGTCAGCTTCGATCCGCTGCGCTGTCCGGCCTGCGCCACCAGTTCAGGCACAGTTCCGGCGTCATCTGCCAGCACGATAAACGGCGCGTCTAGTGCAGCCAGCAGCTTACCGACCTTCATCGCGTGCTGTTCTCCAGCTTCATGGGCTGCTCTGTCCACCAGCTTTACCGGCACATACGACGACAGCAGTTTGAGATTCCGTTTCTCCAGTTCTTCTCGCAGCTTGTCGGGATCAGTCGGCAGGAAACCCCAGGGGCCGAGTTCGATGCCGCTATACCCGGTTTCAACAATCTCGTCCAGCACCTGCGTGTAGGTGAATTTCTGTGCTGTACCCTCAAACTCGAAGATGCCCCACGATACCGGGGCGTTCGCAATTCTTATGGTCATGGATGAACCCTCGATTCTGTTTCGACGCCTTCAGTACCGGCGTCATAAGTAATATTGTTCGCGCTTTTTCGCCGCCTCATATTCGGCACGTGCCCGCTGCACGTCCGGGATTTCGGCAACTTCGGCCACAGCCACATCCCACCACGATTCGTAACCGGGAACCCGCTGGCTTCGGTCGACCTCAATTACGATGCACACCGGGCCGCCCTCGTGCTGCTGTGCCTGCCGGATCGCATCGGCCAGATCATCCCGGTTGGTCGCCTTAATCACGTGCGCGCCCAGACTAGCGCAGTTGGCCGCAAAATCAATCGGCAGCGTCTCACCATCCAGATGGTTTGTCTCCGTGCGATAGCGATACTTCGTGCCAAAGCCATCGCTGCCTACCGATTTCGATAACCCACCGATGCTCGAAAAACCGTGATTATCCAGCACGACGATGATAACCTTGATGCCTTCCTGCACCATCGTCACTATTTCGGTGTTCATCATCAGGAAAGAACCATCCCCAACCATGACGTAAACGTCGCGTTCCGGTGCGGCCATCTTGACTCCCAGACCACCCGCGATCTCGTAGCCCATCGTCGAGTAGCCGTATTCCAGATGATAGCCTTTCGGGTCGCGCGTGCGCCACAGCTTGTGCAGATCGCCCGGCAGACTGCCCGCTGCGCACAGCACCACATCCTGTGGCCGCGACAGTGTGTTCACGACGCCGATCACCTCGCCCTGACTGATAAGCGGGCCATGTTCCAGATTGTAAATGCGCTCGACTTCGGCATCCCAGGCAGCATTGAGCGCCTGTGCCCGCGCCCGATACGCCTCATCCACACGATAATCACCCAGCGCGGCGGCCAATTCGTCCAGAGTGACACGCGCATCGCCAATCAGCGGCAGCGCGCTGTGCTTGTAGGCGTCAAACTCCATCACGTTAATATTGATAAAGCGCACATTAGGGTTCTGGAACGCTGTCTTGGAAGCGGACGTGAAATCGCTGTAGCGCGTGCCGATCCCGATAACCAAATCGGCCTCCCGCGCCATCACATTCGCGCCCTCGGTTCCTGTCGTGCCAATCGCACCCAGATTCAGGGGGTAGTTATAGGGCAGCGCCCCCTTCCCGGCCTGCGTTTCGCCCACCGGGATACCCGTCTGTTCAACAAAAGCACGCAGTGCCGCTGTCGCTTCGCTATAATGGACGCCGCCGCCGGCCACAATCAGGGGCTGCCTGCTGGCACGAATCCATTCCGCCGCCCGCTGGATGAAAGCCGCGTCAGGCCGGTTGCGCGGGATATGCCAGACCCGCTTCTCAAACATCGCCGCCGGATAATCAAAGGCTTCGGTCTGCGTATCCTGCGGCAGCGCCAGCGTCACCGCGCCGGTCTCTGCCGGAGAGGTCAGCACGCGCATAGCCTCTGGCAGCGCCGTAATCAACTGCTCTGGTCTGTTAAGCCGATCCCAGTAGCGCGACACCGGCCTGAAGCAGTCGTTGACCGATATATCCTGCGAATGCTCAGATTCAAGCTGCTGCAGGACCGGGGCCTGAATACGCTCGGCGAAAATATCGCCCGGCAGCAGCAATACCGGAATCCGGTTGACTGTCGCCACCGCCGCGCCGGTAATCATGTTGGTCGCGCCGGGACCAATCGACGAGGTGCAGGCGAAGGTTTGCAGGCGATTCTTCATCTTGGCATAGGCCACCGCCGTATGCACCTGCGCCTGTTCGTTGCGCGATTGGTAGTAGCGGATTTTGTTGGCGTACTGCTGAAGCGCCTGCCCTACCCCGGCGACGTTACCATGCCCGAAGATGCCCCACACCCCGGCGAAAAACGGATTCTCCTTACCATCCCGCTCGACATACTGATTGGCGAGATACAAGATTAAAGCCTGAGCCATTGTTAAACGTTTTGTGTTAGCCATAGGTCTCTCTTTCAGGAAAGGTTCACTAGACACTTAGCAGGTTAGCCTCTTGGCTACATGATAAACGGATATGGCAGCCAACCGGCTATCAGCCAGAAGGCTACTTCCTCGGCTCCATGCCCATATCGACAATCGGCAGGCGCGGGTCTTTGAACGTCCACGTATCCTTCACCCACGCATAATCCGGGTCATCGCTGTTTGCCAATGACTGCGCCGAGCCTGCCAGAAAGTTCAGGTAATAGGTCGTGATGCCGTGCGCGCTCACCACCGGATGATACCCCTCCGGCACGATCACCACATCGTGCTGCTGCGCCATCATCACCGCGTCGATGCTGCGATCATCATTGTAAACCCGCTGATAGGCATAACCGCGAGGACGGTCAAACTTGTAGAAGTAGATTTCTTCGAGATCAGCTTCCAGTATGTTGCCTTCTTCATCTTCCCGATGCACGTCATGCTTGTGCCCTGGATAGCTCGACCAGTTGCCGCTCGGCGTATACACCTCCACCGCCACAATCCGGTGGCAGTTAAACCCCGGCGGAATAATCCCATTAATCTGGCGCGAGGCGTTACCGCCGCCGCGCAGTTCGATAGGACAATCCTTGGGCGTCACCAACTGCGCCGGAAAATCCTGATCGGTCGGAACCCAGCAGGACGCGACTTCAAAGCCATCCGTCACCGCCTCAATCTCGAAGTCTGTACGGCGCGGCAGGTAAACCGCATAGGGCATCCCGCTGAACACATTGGGGCGGCGGCCCACGTACTCAAAGTCGCCCTTGCTGCTGCGCACATGACACACCCCTCCCAGAATCACCAGCGCGTTCTCATGGTCACCCGTGCTATCGCCGAATTTCTCGCCCCGATTCAGCCGCAGCGCCGCCATATTGAGATAGTCCCAGCCGGCTTCTTCAGCGCGCACCCGCGCAAATACACCCGGCCCGCCGCTGTCCTGTGATCGTATCAGCATATTTTCTGCGGTATATTTCATGATTTTCTCCCCTGATAACGCTGAGGATGCGGTGCTTATTCCAATCCTCCGTACGACTTGACGAATGCTTCAACCTCTGGCATCGTCGGCATGAAGTTCGCGCAGCCATGTTTGGTCACGACAATCGCCCCGCAGGCATTCCCCAGCCGGGCTGAACGATACCAGCCCCAGCCCTGCACCAGACCGTACACAAATCCTGCGCCAAAGGCGTCCCCCGCCCCCAGAACGTTGTAGATTTCCACCGGGAAACCGGGCGCGTCGATCACCTCGCCTGATTTCAGATGCACCCGCGCACCTTTAGAGCCGATCTTCTCGACGACAGCCTCTGGCCCCAGCGCCAGCATCCCGGCAATCGCGCGTTCGGTATCGCCCGTGACTTTTGTATCCGAAATTTGCGAGTGTGTCAGCTTCATCTGGCTCAGGTCGCGTATGGTCGAAGCATTGACCTCGTCTTCTGTGCCGATCACCACATCCACCAGCGGAAGCACAGACCGCACGACAACACCAAATGCCCGCACGTCATGCCATTGGTCGGGGCGGAAATCGAGATCAAAGATTATCTTCGCACCAGCCTGACGCGCCTGTTCTGCCGCAAACATGGTGGCGCTGCGGCTCGGCTCTTTGCTCAGATTTGTGCCCGCAAACTGAAATATCGTGCAGTCATCAATCGGCGCAGCCAGCACGTCGTCAATCGTCAGGTTGATGTCCGCGCAGTTATCCCGATAGTACACAAGCGGAAATTTGTCCGGTGGCTCGATACCCAGCACCACCGCACTGCTGCGATGCTGCGGTTTGCGCGGGATATACTTCGTCACCACGCCTTCGTTGTCGAGAAAGTGGAGGACAAAATCGCCGACCGGGGCTTCGCCAACGGCGGTCAGCAGGGCCGTATTCAGGCCGAGGCGGCGCGCCCCCACACTGATATTCAGCGGCGAGCCGCCCACATAAGCCGCAAAGCTCTGAATCTCAACAAACGGAGAACCGACATCATTGGCGTACAGGTCAATCGAACTGCGCCCCATGTGCAGGGAATCGTATGTTTTGCTCAAGGTCGTCTTCCTCAGATATTCTTATGGACTCGTAAATTCTTGATTATAGTCTGCCTATATGATCTCATCCAACCGCACCGGTCGATTTTCTAGATACGATTTACGTGCCGCCAGGCCCATCACCACCGGCACTCGGCCTTCGCGCCCGGTAACCGGACTGGGTTTATCATTCACGATCATGTCAATAAAGGCCCGCATCTCGGCTACGTAGCTCTCAGTGTAGCGGTCCATAAAGAAATTCAGCGGCAAATCGCGCCGGACGCTGTCCCCATCACTGATCGTGACCGCATTCGGATACCAGTTCGCAGTCGTAGCTGCACCTTTGCTGCCGAATACTTCTACTCGCTGGTCATAGCCATAAACGGCCTGGCGGCTGTTGTCAATCACCCCGATCACGCCGTTATCGAATTTGAGGGTAATCATCGCCGTATCGACATCGCCTGCCTCACCAATTGCCGGGTCCACCATCACGCCGGCTGCCGCATATATTTCTTCGACCTCCGAGCCAATCAGGAAACGCGCCATGTCGAAGTCGTGGATGGTCATATCCAGAAATATACCGCCCGAAACACGAATATAGGCCAGCGGCGGCGGGGCCGGATCGCGGCTGTGGATATGCAGCAGATGCGGTGTTCCGATTTCACCGCTTTCGACAGCGCGTTTAACCCGGACGTGGTTCGGATCGAAGCGCCGGTTGAACCCGATTTGCAGCTTGACCCCCGCCTGATCCACAGCCGCAAGCGCCGCATCAATGCGGGCCAGATCAAAATCAATCGGTTTTTCACAGAAAATGTGCTTGCCCGCCTGCGCCGCCTCCGTAATGAACTGAGAGTGTGTATCAGTCGACGAACAGATGACGACCGCATCAATGCTGCCATCAGACAGAATCGCATGATGATCGCTGGAGGCCTGCGGTATGCCGAATTCAGCAGCGGCGGTCGTTGCGGCGGCTTCGTTCACATCCGCAATCGCCAGCACCTTCGCATCGGGGATGCGTCGCGTCAGCGCATCGGCGTGAACCCTGCCAATCCGCCCTGCCCCGATGATCCCAATATTGACGACCATATTGGTTCTCCAATTCGTAGAGCTAAGTGCGGTCTATTATAGCGACAGTTTGCCAGCAGCGTGAAAGCATTTGCTGTCGCCTGTATTGCCTGATAATATCCTTTCTAAATTCGCGGAAGCAACGACTCTTGTAAGGAGTTTTTTTGATGTCTGACATATTGCGCGTGGGTCTCATCGGCTGCGGCAATGTCGCCGGCGGCGGACATCGTCCTGCCCTCACGAACTCTCCAAACTTGCGGCTGGTGGCACTGGCGGACATCACCCCGGCACGGCGCAAGATCGGACAGGAATGGTTTGGGCTGGCAGAAGCAGACCTGTACGAATCTCATCGCGATCTGATCGCGCGCGATGATATCGACGCCGTAGCCGTAACTGTACCTCAGCAGTTTCGCCGGGAGATTGTGCTGGAGGCCATTGCTGCCGGCAAGCATGTCCTCAGCGAAAAACCACTTGCCACAACCCCGGCTATCGCTGCCGAACTGATCGATGCAGCCCGCAAGGCGGGCGTGACCTTTGGCATCGTGCACAACTATCACTTTTTCCCCGAATACCGTCAGATCAAGCAACTCATCGACGATGGCGCAATCGGCCAGCTACGAGTTCTGACCATGCACTTTCTCGGCGTTATCGACAACCCCGGCGCTGCTGAATATCAGAGCGACTGGCGACACACGATGGCCGCTGGCGGCGGTGTCCTGATGGACATGATCCATGCAGTCTATCTGACAGAATGGCTGTATGGTGAGCCTGCTCAGCAGGTCATGGCCTTTGTCGATGCGCCCACCTATTCGGCTCGCCAGCCGCAGGTTGAGGACCTGGCGCTGATTCAGATCGCCTTCCCGTCAGGCTACGCCGTTATCCACATGGGCTGGGGGCAGGGTGTCGGCGGAGTCGATGCCAGCGGCACCGAAGGCCATCTGCGGATGCGCTACAATCAGTATCAGACCAGTGGTTTCAATCAGCCTGCCGAACTATATACTGTGCGCAACTGGGAACGCACCGATCACGAACTTGATAACCTGCCCACTCATCGGGATAACATCGGGCGCTCGTTCACCGAACTGTGGCAGGATTTCTACAATGCCATTCGGGATAAACGCCCACCGCTCGCGTCAGCAGAAGCTGGTTTGCGCGCGCTGGAAATCGCGCTGGCTGCTTATGTCTCCGGCGCGACGGGACAGGTTGTTACCCTGCCACTCGACCCGGCTAGCCCGGTCTACCATCAAGGTATCGCGGGGCTGTCAGAGATCAATATCTGGTCAGAAAGCCGAACGAAACGGGCCGGCATTTTTGGCCTGCGCGCGTAAGCTGGTCGCACAGGGTCAACATCTTTTAGAAGCGCATAGTATAATAGCATATCGGCCCGGTGTTAAAAGTACAGGCAGGTCTATGAGCCAACCCTTTGAAAACGATAAGTTCTCAATGACCGAACCTCAGGCAATCGGGACGCGCGCACATTATGCGTTCTGGTTAACGGCGATTGAAGACCGCTTCTTCGATGTGGTACGCACCATGCGTTGTGTGGTCTCTGTATCGGAACCCGAAAATAATCGTGTGCTGGTTGAAATCAGCAATGACCATGACGCAGATGAAGCCTGGCACTGGATACGGGCAGAACTCGAAGAAGAAAGCCGGTACGTGAAACTGGACAAAATCTGGGAAGACGCGATTTCTTGGCTTCTGTAAACACATCGTTTATCCTGCGCCCGGCATCGGCTGTGCCATTCGATGAATTGGTGAAAGCCTTCAATGACGGCTATGCAGGCTATCATTTTCCTGTGCAGGTCGATGCGCTTGAGCTGCGGCATCATATCGAACGGCACAGCATCGACCTCAATGCGTCGCGGGTCGCCATCTGGCAGGGCATCATTTCGGGTGTTGCCCTGCTGGGCATCCGCAATCAGCGCGGTTGGATTGGCGGTCTCGGCGTTCATCCAGACTACCGGCGCCGTGGCGCCGCCCGTACGCTCATGCAGAATATCATTGCACACGGACGCAAAATCGGTTTATCCACCATCCAGCTTGAAGTGATTGTTGGTAATACCGCAGCTTATAATCTGTATCGCGCCCTGGGATTTACCGACAGACGCCTGCTGTTGGTGCTGGAACGTCAGCCTGCGCCAATGCCTCCGGGGCAACAACCCGACATTCAGGATTTACCGCCTCAGGATATTCGGCAACTGCATTCTGCATTTCACAGGCGGCCAGTGCTATGGCAGCGCGATATTCGTTCGCTGGACTCTTCCGCCCAGACCTGGGCTGTGATCGAAAATACCGGGCCGGCCGCCTACGTGCTTGGCTATGCTGTAGGCAAGACCCTCCATATCCTTGATCTGGCCTGCGCCCCGGAACGGGAAACGGCGCTTCAAAATCTCATTATTCATTTGCATAACAGCAATCCAGACGCTACCGGCAGGCTGGTCAATCTTGGCGAAGACGAACCCGCCGCGCCGATTTTGGCCTCACTTGGCTGGCGCGAAATCGTGAGCCAGTATGAAATGGTTCTCCAGCTTTAGCCATACCCCGGGGCGATTTTCGCTCCGCTGCCCGGATTTCGGTATAGTCTGTACAGTTGTTTTCCTGTTCAGGAGGCCTTATGCCTTACACAGCATCCGCACAACGCTATGACACAATGCAGTACCGGCGCAGCGGACACAGCGGTCTGCTGCTCCCCGCCGTGTCGCTGGGGCTGTGGCACAACTTCGGCGGCACGGACACGCTGGAAAACGCCCGCGCTATGATCCACCGCGCGTTCGATCTGGGCATCACACACTTCGATCTGGCAAACAACTACGGCCCGCCACCCGGTTCGGCTGAAGAATCCTTCGGCAAGATTCTGGCGCAGGATTTGCGACCCTACCGGGATGAACTGATTATCTCCACCAAAGCCGGGTATCTGATGTGGCCCGGCCCGTACGGCGAATGGGGATCACGCAAATACCTGCTCGCCAGCCTGGACCAGAGCCTGAAGCGCATGGGCCTGGAATATGTCGATATTTTCTACAGCCACCGGCCTGATCCCGATACCCCGCTGCAAGAAACCATGTCGGCACTCGATCATGCAGTACGACAGGGTAAGGCGCTCTATGCAGGCATTTCCTCATATAACCCGGAACAAACCCGCCAGGCTGCGGCAATTCTGCGCGAACTGGGAACACCCTGCCTGATTCACCAGCCTTCGTACAGCATGTTCAACCGCTGGATTGAAAATGGCCTGCTGGAGACGCTGTCTGACGAGGGTATCGGCTGCATTTGCTTTTCGCCGCTGGCTCAGGGCCTGCTGACAAACAGGTATCTTCATGGCATCCCTGAAGATTCACGCGCCGGCAGAGACCCGCGCTTCCTCAGGCCAGAATCGATCACTGAAGATAAGGTGCGTAAGGTACAAAAGCTGAATGATCTGGCGCAAAAACGCGGCCAATCACTGGCACAAATGGCAATCGCCTGGACCCTGCGCCACCCGGTAATGACATCAGCCCTGATTGGAGCCAGCCGCCCCAGTCAGATCGAAGATAATGTCGGTGCGCTCAACAATCTGACCTTTTCGGCGGAAGAACTCCAGCAGATCGAGGACATTCTGGCCTCTTAACAGGTTCAGGTCGTGTTCTGAATAACACCCTGATTGCACGCCGGCGCTACCAGTTGGTAAAAGAGCCATCCGGGCGATGCAGGATAATTCGTCTCTGTTCCTGCATCGGATGTTTTTTCGCTGCTTCCCGGTCAAACTCCACACCCAACCCCGGGCGCTTTGGCGGCAGCAGATAACCATCTTCCCATTCGATCTGCACGGGCACGACATCGTCCAGCCACGTCCCCGGCATACGTGGTTGTTCCTGCACCCCCACATTCGGGCATGACAGATTCAGATGCAGGCAGGCCGCCGATGACACCGGCCCCAATGGATTGTGAGTCGCCAGATTGATGTAATGAGTCTCACACCAGCCCGCGATCTTCTTGGCCTCCGTCAGCCCTCCGGCGATACACAGGTCAATGCGCGCGTAATCGATCCACTCCTCCTCGATCAACTGGCGAAATTCCCATTTGGAACTGAATTGTTCGCCGGCCGCCAGTGGGACCGTCGTCCGGGGGCGCAGCGTCTTGAACGAATCGGGGTTTTCGCAGCGCAGCGGGTCCTCGACAAAGTATGGTCGATACGGCTCGAACTCCTGACACAGCCATACCACATCGGCCAGGTCGAGCCGCGTATGTACATCAAACGTAATCTCGATCTCTTCGCCCACTGCCTCGCGCACCGCCTGCATCTGCTTGATCGCCGTCAGTACCGAACGGCGCGGCTCAAGAATATCGCCCTCGTGTGGGAGTCCCCAGCGCACAAATTTCCAGCCTTCTTCTTTTGACTTCAGGCAGGATTCCACCAGCGGCTCGATTTCCATCTGATGGCCGACATTGTGCGGGTAACAGACCACCTTGTCGCGGGCCAGCCCGCCGAGCAGCTCGTAAACTGGCACATTAAGTGCCTTGCCTTTAATATCCCACAGGGCAATATCTATCGCCGCGATGGCTGCCGTCTGAATTCGCTGCGCCGGGAAAAACCCACCCCGAAACAGCACCTGCCACAGATATTCGGTTCTGAACGGATTCTGGCCGATCAGCAGTGGCTTAAAATGCTCAACCGCGCCTATGATTGCCAGTTCGCGCCCGGCAATTCCACATTCCCCTACCCCGTAAATGCCCTCATCGGTGTCCACGACGACAAACGTGTAATTCCGAGAACCATGCCAGACCGGATATGTTTCGATATTGGTAATCTTCATCATCAATCCTTTTCCCCAAATGATTAAGGTCGCTCTAGGATACCCTGCAATGGCTGTCAGATCAGCGAAGAGGCGGTATCATTGGTCTGCTCGGTATCACACGCCTTCAGAGAGCCACCCATGCAAACCAATCACGCCAAACAAAAACTGAGGAAT
>Ga0079224_100012077_pt1 | contig 11940 bp, 8 predicted proteins | sample Stecom2015_FD_80414 | JGI IMG/M metagenome (GOLD analysis project Ga0079224, IMG submission 80414) | Agricultural soil microbial communities from Utah to study Nitrogen management - Steer compost 2015 | ecosystem: Environmental > Terrestrial > Soil > Agricultural land | place: USA: Utah... | reverse complement strand
TTCGGACCCGTGCGGCGCGCCGACGAGGCGCGCGGCGCGGCCCCCGCGGAGCGCTTCGCGCTCGCCGACGGCACGCGCTTCGGCGTCATCGCGAGCACGACGCAGCCGTTCTGCGGGAGCTGTGATCGCGCCCGCCTGACCGCCGACGGGACGCTGTTCACCTGCCTCTACGCGCGCACCGGCCTCGACCTGCGCCAGCTGCTGCGCTCGGGCGCGAGCGACGCGGAGCTGGCGGCGGCGATCGCCGCGGTGTGGCGTCGCCGCACCGACAAGGGTGCCGAGGAGCGCCTGCGGCTCGCCGCGGCGCGGCGTCCGCTCGCGGGCGTGACCGAGCTGCGCGAGGAGCCGCACCTGGAAATGCACACGCGCGGCGGCTGACTCAGGAGTCGCTGAACGGCAGGGTCAGCGCGTTGGTGAGTCCGAAGCCGCCGCGCGGGCAGACCAGGACGCCCTGCGCGCAGAGCTGCAGGCCGCACAACCCGGGCGCGAGCGGGATCGGCAGCCCGAGGGTGCCGTTCGCCGTGCACGCCGCGCCGCCCGCAAGCGGAACGGCGAGCACCGCGGCCGGCGGAAGCGCCGCGGGGTGGTAGACGCCGCACCACAGCGGCACGCCCGCCGTGCACGCGCCCGGGTGGAGCGCGACCGCCGCGAGCGCGCCGAGCGGCGCGCCCCTGATGCGCAGCGCGAACAGCCCGTTGCCGAGCGCCGGGTCGCCGACCGTGTCGAGCGCGAGGTTCGGGCACGCGGCGCACGGCGCCTGCAGGCACGACCGGCCGACGGTCACCGGGTGGCGCGACTCGACGTCGAGGCCGTACCACGGCGCGACCAGCGGCGCCGGGCAGCACGCGAAGCGCGACGCCGTGCACGGCGGGGTGAAGGTCGCCGCGAGCGTGCGCGTGCCGTCGGTCACGAAGAGTCGGTCGGTGCAGTCGTCGTACGCCATGCCGGTGACCGGTCCGAGCGGGACGCCGGCGCAGCCCACCGTGCCGAGCACGGTGATGCGGCAGACGACGTGGCACGGGTCGGCGGCGGGCGCGACGAACACGACCGTCGCCGGCGCGCCGCCGCCGAACACGCTTGCCGACCAGAACACGAGCTGGTGCGTCTCGCTGACCGCGAGCCCGCCCGGCCGGTGTGTCGCCGGAATCACGTTGGCGAGCGAGCAGCGCGACGCCGGCTCGGGGCAGCGGCTGCTCGACGACGTGCGGAGGAGCGACAGCGTCGGTGAGCTGTCGATCATCCACAGCGCGTTGCGCGTCTCGTCGTACGCGAGCCCGCACGCGAGCGCGCCGACCGGCACCGGCACGGCCATGGGCCCGCAGAACACTTCGCGACAGGGCGAGTCCGCGAGCGCGCTGAGCCCCACGAGCGACACGCCGTCGGTGTTCCACACCGCCTGGCGCGTGGGGTCGTAGGCAGTGCCGCCGGCGAACGGCGCCGGCGGCGGCGCGAGCAGCGGAGCGCACAAGCGCTCCGAGGCCGTGCACAGGTCCTGCCGGGCGAGGATCGGCCCAGTGGCCGGCGAGTGGGCCCCGCCGATGAGGCTCTGGGCGGAGGCGTGCGCGCCGGCGAGCGCCGCGGCGAGCAGGCAGGACAGCGGAGGAAGGTGTCGCATCGTGGGCATCCGTGGATCGATGGGTTCTCCGCGATCAGCAGGAAGACGCGCCGAGGACGACGGGTGCGGGTGCATTTCCCGTCGCCGCCACGCGGCGCGGGTCGCGCGGCGCGCTCTCCGGCGCGTGCGGCGCCCGCCCCGGCAAGGCACCGCCTTCGGATCGCGCACGCGTCACTGGTACCCTCGCGGCGTGCGCGACCTCATCGAAGCGCTGTGCGCCGCGGACTGCGCCGGGCGGGCGACCGGCAGCCCGGGCGGCCGTCGCGCCCGCGCGATCCTTGCGCGGGCGTTCGCCGACGTGGGCCTCGAAGTCCACGAGCAGCCCCTGCCGGACGTCGGCGGCGCGAACCTGCTCGCAGCCGTGCGCGGCACGGGCCCGAACGCCGACCGCTTCGTCGTCGTCGGCGCGCACTACGACCACCTCGGCGTGCTCGGCGGCACGATCCATCCCGGTGCGGACGACAACGCCACCGCGGTCGCGATCCTCATCGACCTCGCGGGAGCCCTCGCGCGCCGCCGCCCGCAGGGACGTTCGGTGCTGCTCGCCGCGTTCGACGGCGAAGAGCCGCCGCATTTCGCCGGCGACACGATGGGGAGCGAGCAGTTCTGCCGCGCGCCCACCGTCCCCCTCGCCGCGATCGACACGATGGTGTGCATGGACCTCGTCGGCCACGCGGTGGGTCCGATCGACGCGCCCGAAGAGCTGCGGCAGTCGCTGTTCGTCCTCGGCGCGGAGCGCGGCGCCGGGACGCCCGCGCTGGTCGACCGGCTGGCGCGCGCGGTCCCCGGCGTGCTCGCGCGCCGGCTCGACGCCGAAGTGATTCCGCCGCTGTCCGACTACTGGCCGTTCTGGCGGCGGCGCGTACCCTTCCTGTTCCTGACCTGCGGGCGCTGGGCGCACTACCACACGCCGGACGACACGCCCGACCGGCTCGACTACGCCAAGATCGCGGCGACCGCCCGCTGGCTGGAGCTGCTCGTGCGCCAGGTCTGCGCGCGACCGGAGGAACGCGTGGCGTTCGCCGACCGGCGCGACGACGCCGCGACCCTGCACACGCTGCGCGCGCTCCTCGCCCCGCTGGCGTCGGCGCACCCGGTGGCTGCCGAGGTCCGTCGGCGCGCGAGCGAGCTGCTCGCCTCGTGTGACGAGCACGGCGTCAGCCGGGATCCGCTCGCGATCTCCGCGCTCGCGATGCAGGTCGAAGCGGCGCTCTTCTGACGTGCCGCCGCGGAGTTCAGGTCGCCGGGCCGGAGCCGGTCCTGCGCCGGAAGCCGCGCGCCACGAGCACCGATGTCAGGATCCAGGCCGCGGCACCCGGCACCGCGACCCACAGCGCGGCACCGGGGGTCGCGCGCGGCACGGCGGCGAGGAGCCACAGCACTGCGGTGTCGGCGCCGCGGTTGACCGCGGTGTCGAGGAACGCCTTCGCCTCGTACTTCTCGTGCCGCGCGACCGCGGTGAACAGCACCTCGCGTGCGGGTTTCGCGATCCCGAACTTCACCCCGCGGTGCACGACCTGCGCGCACCACAGCACGAACAGGCTCGGCGCCGCGGCGAGCGCCGTGAGCGCCGACAGGCTGGCGAGCGGCAGCGCGCCGAGCACGACCGCGAGCCCGAGACGCCGCATCGCGCGGGCGGCGACGAACACCTCGAACACGAGGGCGAGCACGTTGACCCCGAGGTCGATCCTCGCGAAGAACTGCGTGCGCGCGGCCTGATCGGCGAGCAGGGCGCGCGCCATGGCGCCCTGCGTCGCGTAGAGGAAGGTCGAGGCGAACACGTCGAACAGGGTCAGGGCGGCGATCCCGGCCAGGTACGGCGAACCCGCGATCTGCCGCGCGCCGCGCCAGGCGTCGGCGAAGGTCGCCGACGCACGGCCGGACGCGATGCCGCCGTCGTCCGCGTGGTGGGCGCGCGCGAGCGCCCGCATGCACCACACCGAGGCCTGGATCCCGGCCGCGGCCGCGAGCAGCACCGCCTCGACTCCCCAGAGCGCGACCACGCCCGCGAGGCCGGAGCCGGCGACCGAGCCCAGCGTGCCGCCCGCGGCGATGAAGCCGAACAACCGCTTGCCTTGCTCGGGCCGGTACAGGTCGGCCAGGAAGCCCCAGAACAGGGCGCTGAGGCCCAGCAGGTTGTAGACGCTGACCGCGACGAAGAACACGTAGCCGACGGCCACGCGCGCGTCGCTGCCCGGCGGCAGCCACCACAGCACGGCCGCGAAGCCCACGCAGGCGGCGGAGGCAGTGTGGTAGACGCGCCGCAACAGGCGCTGCCGCGGCAACCGCCCCGCGAGCCAGGCGTACGCGGGCACCACGACCAGCGTCGCGAGGAACGTGGCGAGGAACAGCCACTTGAGCGCCGTCTCGCCGCGCTCGACGCCGAGTGCGTCGCGCACGGGCCGCAGCAGGTAGTAGCTCGCGAGCAGGCAGAAGAACCACGCCGTCGCGAGCAAGAGACCCCGGCGTTCGCCCGGTTCGACGGCGACGACGCGGTGCAGCAGGCGCAGCATGGTGCGCGGAGGAGATCGCCGGCTCGCGGTCCGGTCGAGGGCGCACACGGGAATCGTGCGGTCGGCGGCGTGCTCCGCATGCTGGTGCGCGGGCGTCAGCCGACGGCACGGGTGCGGTCGCCGGCGCGGCGCGTCCCTTCCGCCGGACGGACCCGGCGGTTCAGAGGTTGGTGTCCTGCGCAGGGACGGTCGGCTCCGGCATCCCGGCGGCCGGCCGCGGGTCCGCGCCCGCGGCGGGGCCTTCCTCGTCGAGCGCGTAGGCCGCCATCGACAGCGAGCCGAACGCGAAGCCGTCGACCAGGACGCGGAGCCCGCGGCCCGCCGCGGTCGCGAGGCCGGCGACATAGAGGAGCGGGAGGAAGTGCTCCGGCGTCGGCGCGCTGCGCCGGTAGTCGGGATGCTCGCGCAGCTTCGGCGCGTCGGCCGGACGCTCGGTCAGCACCTCGCGCACCGCCGCGTCGAAGCGACGCGCCCAGTCGAAGCCGAGGTCCGGCTGCGACCAGTCCAGCGCGCGCAGGTTGTGCACCACGTTCCCGCTGGCAGCGATCAGCACGCCGCGTTCGCGCAGCGCCGCGAGCCGGACGCCCAGCTCGAAGTGCGCATCGAAGTCCGCGAGCGCGTGGAGCGAGAGCTGCACGACGGGGACGTCGGCTTCCGGGAACGCGTGCACCAGCACCGACCACGTCCCGTGGTCGAGGCCCCACGAGTCGCGGTCGAGACCGACGTGCAGCGGCGCGAGGAGGTCGGCCACTTCCTGCGCCAGCTCGGGGCTACCGGGCGCCGGGTAGCGCACCGCGAACAGCTCCGCGGGGAACCCGTAGAAGTCGTGGATCGTGCGCGGGTCGGGCATCGCGGTCACCGCGGTCGCGTGGACGTACCAGTGCGCGGAGATCGCGAGGATCGCCCGGGGCCGCGGGACGCTGCGTCCGAACGCCGCCCAGGCCCGCGTGCAGCGGTTGGTCTCCAGGGCGTTCATCGGACTGCCGTGCCCGAAGAACACCGCCGGCATGAGCCGGGTCCGGTCCGCGCGCCGCTCGGTCATGACGGCACGGTATCCGTACCCGCCGCGTCCGTGCCCCACCACGCGACGTCAGCGCCCGCCCGCGCGCAGCAGCGCCAGGTTGTGGTGCGCCTCCATCATCTGTGGCTCCAGCTCGAGTGCGCGGAGCAGGTGGCGCTCGGCACCGGCGCGGTCGCCGATCTGGGCGAGGCACGCGGCGAGGCCGACGTGCGCGGGCGCGTGCGCCTCGCGCTCGGCGAGCACGGCCGCGAACATCTCCGCCGGCCGGCGGAAGTCCGGGCGCGGCTTCAGCTCCTCTTCGAGGAACGCACACCACGCGAGGCCGACCGCGCAGTCGGCCGCGAGGCGCGCGCGGCTCTCGGCGCCGCCGAAGCGCGGCGCGCGGGCGGACGCCGCGGCGTCCTCGAAATGGCGGCGCGCGCGCTGCAGCGCCCGTTCCCGCTCGCCGCTCCGGCCGGGCGGCGGCAGGTCCACGAGCGCGAGCTGCCCCGCCATGTAGTGGACGCGCGCATCCGCACCGCGCGCGAGCTGCGCCCGCACGAACGCCGCCTGGTCGGACCACGCCCCGATCGCGGTGAACGAGCGCACGGCGAATGCTGCGGCGAGCGCGACGAGCAGCGCGACGCCGCCGCGGGCGCGCACGAGCGGCGCGAGCGCGAGCGCGAGCCCGAACGCCGGAACGTAGAGGTAGCGGTCGGCGATCGGGTACTCGCCCGTGGCCGCCGGGCGCAGGGCGGGCACGGCGAGCACGACGAGCGCGATGCCGGCCCCTAGCGCGAGGGGCCGCGGACCGCGCGCGCGCGCGAACGCGAGTCCGACGAGCGCGACGCCGCCGAGCGCGGCGTACGCCATGCCGCGCCCGTCGAGGTCCACGGGCACGGAGCGCATCGCGTCGGGCGCGATCGGCAGCAGCAGGACCGCGCCCAGGCGGCCGAGCAGCTCGAACGACAGGAGCCACGCCGGGCGATTGCCGAGGTCGGGTTCGCCCACGCGGTCGAACCCCGCGCCGACGTCGCCGAACACCGCGACCCGCAGCAGGAGCCAGGGCACGAGCGCGACCAGCGCGCGCGCGTGGCGCCGCCAGCGAGGTCGCGCGCCCGCCGCGGGATCGAACACGTCGGCCAGGAGCCACAGGAGCGGGATCGCGAGCGCCTGTTCCTTCGCGAGCAACGCGACGCCGAACCAGCCGACCGCGCGCCAGGGCGGACCGGGCTCGCCCCGCTGCCGCGCCGCGACGTGCGCGTCGAGCGCGAGCAGCGCCCCCAGCCCCCACAGGACGTCGCTGAGCGCGGAGCACCAGGCGACGCTCTCGACCTGGGCAGGGTGCAGCGCGAACAGGAGGGCGACGAGGAAGCTGGCGCGCGCGTCGCCCAGCAGACGGCGCGCGAGCCGGTACGCGACGAGCGTCGCCCCGACGTGCAGGGCGAGCGCGAGCGCGTGGATCGCCGCGGCTCCGCCGACCCGATCGCCGAGCGCGAGGAGGACCTGGGTCAGCGGCCGCCAGTGCGGCGACCCGGCGGCCAGGAACGGCGACGCCAGGACCTGCACGAGGTCGCCGGCGGCGATCGCGGGGTTGCGCACGACCACCACCTCGTCGTCGTAGACGTAGGTGCCGGACAGCGCGCGGACGAAGGTCGCCGCGACCAGGCCGAGGAGCGCAAGCTGCGGAAGGGGGCGCGCCAAGGAACGCGATGGTAGGCGCGACGCGACGCCGAGCGTACGAGGCACGGCGAAACGAGCACGCGCTCCTTCCTTCGGCGCGAGTCCGGCCCCGGAAGCGCCTCCGCACCTCGCCTGCTCCGCGCGGCGGGCGCCGGCCGCGGCTTCTACGGTGCGATGACCGTGATCTCGAGCCCACGCGTCGCCGACAGGTTGAACGGCCCACCCGGGTCGAGGACGAAGCCTTGCGCGTAGAGCTGGCGCCCAGCGAGCTGCGGGACGGCCGGCACCGGGAGCGGCACGCTCGCCTCCCCCGCCGCATCCGTGGCGAGCGGCACCGTGACCGCGCCCGCGGACAGGTCGACGTGCAGATGCAACCCGGCGACGTTGAGGTTCGAGCGGGTCGCGCCGAGCGCGAGCACGCCGGGCGAGAGCGGCAGGGCGTCCGCACACTGGACCTGGAACCTCGTGTTGCCGAGGTAGGCCGCGCCGAAGCCGAGGATCGCGGGCTTGCGCCCGCTGCCGCCCGCGGTCGCCTCGCCGTAGCGCGCGACCGCGCTCGCGGGCCGCAGCACGAAGAGCCCGCTCTGCATGTCGCTGATGTAGACCACGCCGTCCTCGCGGAGCGGGTACACGCCCCACGCACCGTTGAACCCGCTGCTCGCGCCGGGATACGTGTCGTAGTTCCCGACGACGACCGGCTGGGCCGGGTCGCTCAGGTCGAACGCCATGTAGCCCTCGGTGTAGTAGGCGACGTGCACCACCCGCTCGCGCTCGATCGCGAGGTGGATGACCGCGGTGGCGGGTGCCGGATGCACCTGCGCGATCAGGATCGGCGCCGCCTTGATCCGGATGTCCCACACCGACAGCGGCCCGCCGGCAGCCTCGCTCGTGCCGACCGCGTAGTCGTTGTCGCGCGTCGCCCACGCGTTGTGGAAGAAGCGCCGCCCCGGCGCGGCTGCCGACCCGACCACCGTGATCGTCGGCAGGTTGCTGACGTCGGCGATGAAGTAGCGGTGCCCGTAGATGTCGCACAGGTGCGCGTAGCCGTCCTGCACGTGCGCGTCGTGCACGTAGAACCCGGTGAAGCTCGCGACCAGCGGCGGCGCGGTCGGGTTCGCGGCGACGTCGAACACGAGCATCCCGAGGTTCGTGCCGCAGCAGTAGAGCTTGCCCTCCTTGGCGTCGACCGCGATCGTGTGCGTGTTCGCCCAGCCGGCGACCGTGTGCGTGCCGACGAGCTGCGGCGCCGCCGGGTTGTGCAGGTCGATCACCTGCATCCCGCCGCCGCCCTCGGTGACCACGTAGGCGTAGCTGCCCCACGTCTTCGCTTCGCGCCAGCCCGACTGCGGCCCCGGGAAGAATGCGCGTTGCACGGGCGTGCCGTTCGTGCAGTCGAGCACGTAGGTCCCGCTGTCGGTGAGCAGGAAGGCGAGTTCCGTCCCGCTCACCGGATCGGTCCACCCCCACACCCCGCTGCTCATCTCCTGCGGGTCGAAGGTGCCGAGGAGCTGGACGTTGGTCGAGGTCTGCGCGGGCAGCGCAACGACGAGGAGGGCGGCGGCCAGCAGGGGGCCCGGGATCATGGTGCGCATCGAGAGAGGCGGGGCCGGGGAGGCGTGGGCGAGCGCCGGAGTCTAGCAAGCCCGCGGCGCAGGGTGGCGGACGCGGCCGACGAGGACGCTCCGATGATTCCACGGGTGACGCGTCGCGCCGACGGCTTCGCGGGCGCACGCGCGCAGCCGACCGGCGAAGGGCACGCCGCCCGCATCTCGTTCCGGCCGCATGGTCCGCCGCATCGAGCCGGCGGAGAAGCGCGCTCACCTCACCCGCGCGCAACGCGCGCCTGCACGAACACAGCGCACCGACGCGGCACTGCGGCAAGGGAGTCGCACCGGCCGACCCGCCGCGCGCCGCGTCCGACGTTCGGGTGCAGATGGCGCCGGCGGCCGCTACCATGCGCGGCCGTCGGCGCCCGTAGCTCAGCTGGATAGAGCACCGCTTTCCTAACGGCTGCCAAGTCGGTACCGGGTGCGCCCCGGTGGGCCCTCAACTCGCCCCGGAGCCGTGAGTTGGGATGCAGCGTTCGCCCCGGGCCCGCCCCGGTGGACGCGTTTTCAAAGCCTTCCGGTGGCCTTACGGGAACGGGCGCGCAGAAAAAGAAGGCGCGTGGCAAAGTAAGGGTCGAGCCATGTCCGAACAGGAAGACTGGCGCGACGAGTTCGTCGCCACGCTCGACCACATCGATGATGCCTTCGATCGCGTCCTGAGGAACTCTGGACCGATGGGTGTGCTCACGCCCCCGGACGTCCACAAGCTGTCGGAAGGTCTCTTCCTCAGCGCATGGACGCACTGGGAGGAGTTCCTCCGATGGCTGATGACCCTCGACCTCGCACACCTCCGATGGAGCTTCTTGACCTGGGAGGTGAAGGACTTCCGCTTCAAGTACTCTCGCCGCCGACTGGCACAGGCCATCCTCGGCCATCCAGACGAGAAGAAGTGGGTCGAGTGGTCCAACATCGGCGATGTTCTCACTCGTGCCGATGCGCTGTTCAACAGCCCGCACCGATTCAACGCTCTCCGGGCATCCACTAACGACCTGGACATCATGCGACGCGTCCGGAACGCCGTCGCGCACAAGAGCGACCACGCGTGGTTGAGCTTCCTCAAGCTTGCTCGGGCGGCGCCCTTCTCGCTTGCTGGCCGGCAGATGAAGTTCATCACGACCGGACGGTTCCTCTCAACCGCTACGTGGGGACCGGCCGGAGGGCCGGTTCTGAAGGAGGGAGTTGCTCGACTCAGGACCTTGGCTCAAGGCTTGGTCCCGTAGGCAAGAAAAAGTTTCGCCCCCAACACGCCCCCGCTACTCCCAACTCCGCACCGGCTGCTCCCGGCGCGGAACGGCTGCGGAATCCTGCGGCTCCAGTGCGGGGCATGCTTAGGCATGAACAACCGGTTCAAGCTCACGACGACAAGCGTCAAGCAGCGCTGCCTGCCGCCCAAGCCGGGCGAGACGAACGGGAACGGGACGCCCACGAACGAGAGGTGGTACTGGGACACCGACGACCGCGGCTTCTTCTTGGTCGTGCGCCGCGACTCGGCGACCTTCTTCGTGCAGAAGGAGGTCGCTGGGCGCACGCGCCGCGTCAAGATCGGTCGCTACCCGACCTGGACCGTGGACCAGGCGCGCAAGCGCGCCCGCGAGCTGCTGGTGCAAATGGACCAGGGCGTGGACCCGAACGCCCAGAAGCGCGAGGCCGCCGCCCGCGGCACGACCCTGCGCGAGGCGCGTGAGTGGCACTGCGCCGCCATGCGGGCGAAGCGCGCGGCGCCCCGGTCGGTAGAGACCGTGCGCGAGGAGTGCGACCGGCACCTGTCCGACTGGCTGGACCGGCCTCTGTCGGCGATTCGGCCGACAGAATGCGCCAGCCGGCACGCGCGGGTCACGGAGAAGAGCGGCCCGTACGCGGCCAACCGCGCCTTGCAGACGTTCCGCGCCTGCTGGAACACGGCGGCCCGTCGCCTGGACGACCTGCCCCCCTGCCCGACGCGCGGCGTGGTGTTCAACAAGGTGCGCCGGCGGCGCGAGCCCATCGCTTGGGCGGACCTGCCGGCTTGGAAGCGGGCGGTGGACGGGATCGACAACCCGATCCGCCGCGACCTACAACTCTTCATCCTGCTGACCGGACTGCGCAGCACGGACGCCAAGACCGTGCGCTGGGAACACGTGGACTTCGAGAAGGGCACGTTGCACCGACCGAAGCCGAAGGGTGGCGAAGACCGCGCGTTCACCGTCCCGGTCTCGCGGCCCGTCCTCGACATCCTGCGCCGCCGCCGCGAGCAGAACGCGATCATCTTCCCCCGCGACAACGGCTGGGTCTGGCCGAGCCGCGACATGGCCGGCGGCGTGACCCACGTGCAGCAGGTCAAGGAGCAGCGCTACGTCGCCGGCAGGAAGACGACCACGTTCCCCAGCCCGCACCGCCTGCGCGACACGTTCGCCAGCGCCGCCCACGAGGGCGGCGTGGACTGGTACGACCTCAAGGTCCTGATGAACCACGCGCTGCCCAGCAGCGGCGACGTCACGATGGGCTACGTCCGGGTCTCGGTGGACCACCTGCGCGAGGCCGCGGAGAAGATCGCGGCGTTCCTGCTGGCGAAGATGTGAGCTTGGGCCGGTCGGCGACGCCAGGTACGATCGGCGTCCGCGAGCGCCCGTAGCTCAGACTGGATAGAGCGGTGCTTTCCTAAAGCACAGGTCGCAGGTTCGACTCCTGCCGGGCGTGCCAGTCGCGGTGCCCGGTTCGGATGGCGGAGAACACCTGCTGCGCCCGAATGGCGGTGGGCCCCAATCCGCGTCGGGATCAGGGAGTCAGCTCCTCACGCCGAATCTCGCCGCCAACCTCGTATCGCGCGACAACCCTCGAACGGAGCACCGTGGGCTGCACCTTCATCCACTCCGCCCTGAACTTCGTCGATCCTCCAACCCGCAGGATGTCAACAGGGACCCACGTCGCGCCCTCGGCCTGCACGACCTCAATCTCGAACACAAGCGTTGCCTTCTCATAGAGCGCGACGAGTCGATCAACCCTCGCCCAGTCTACAACAATGGGCTTGTGATCGATGTCCGGCGCAAAAGCCCACTCGCCGGTCGGGGATTCTTGTGCCCAGCCTGATCTGCCGTCTCGAAGGACGCAGTGTACTCCAACCCACGATCTTGGGAGTCGGTAAAGTCGAATCTCCAAGCCGTCCACGATGTAGAATGGTGCCCCTGGTTCTTGAGCTCCTGACGAACCTCCGATCACCCGTAGTTGACGGTCAGAGGTCATGCCTAGGACGAGCGCCGGCGTGGCCCACCAAACGTCTGGCACCCTAAAGCGGATGGGCCCACCTACAGACTCGATTGCAAGTCGGTACCGTCCTTCGCTCCTTTCGATGTGATCAACTTCTTTCTCTATGAGGCGGCCGTCCTGCAACAGCACCACCAGCACGTCTTCCGGGTTAGTTCGCGGAAACCATGGTGCACGGCCCCCGACGATCTGCGTTCTAAGCGAACTTCCCTTCTCTTTCCTCAGAATCGCCACTCCATCCACAGGGGCGACCCGGCCATCTTGTGTGACTTCAAGCCAAAT
>Ga0079224_100012076_pt1 | contig 11940 bp, 13 predicted proteins | sample Stecom2015_FD_80414 | JGI IMG/M metagenome (GOLD analysis project Ga0079224, IMG submission 80414) | Agricultural soil microbial communities from Utah to study Nitrogen management - Steer compost 2015 | ecosystem: Environmental > Terrestrial > Soil > Agricultural land | place: USA: Utah... | reverse complement strand
TACACGGCCACGCCGTCGAGCGCGGCGGCCTGTGTGCCGCGCCGCCCCCCGCGCTCCCCTTCATCCCCCGACCCACACCCCGCGAGAAACAGCGACCCCAGCAGCACCCAGCTCGTCCCGACAACTCTCATCGCATCCGTTTTTGACGGCATGCGTCAGGCAAACTTTAGGGCCTCGAAGCGCGACCTCGCCGCGATCCTCCCTGGTCCTCCCGCTCATCCATCCCATTCCCCACGCCCAGCCGCTGCCGCGCCAAGAACGCCCAGATGCGGTCGCGATACGCCGCGCCTCGGCCGATGTAGTGATCGCCGCCGCGCACGCGCCACAGCACGGGCGAGGGCCCGGCGCAGCGCGGATAGCTGAGCGGCTGCGTTTCATCGCCGGCGATGCGAGCGTCGAGGTCGAAGGGATCACCCGGCGTGAGCGCGCCGTCGCAGCCCAAGAGCTTGCCCCAGCGGGCGATGGTTTCGATCGCCGAGGCGTGCGGTGGCCCGCCGGAGCGACCGAAGAGGTGTCCCCCTTCGAAGCGCACGATCGCGTCGGCGTCGCCGTGCACCTCCAGCACCGCGACGCGGCTCGGGGTCTTGCAGCGCGCGCCCTCGGCGGGGCCGGCGCCGGCGATGCTCGCGATCGCCGCGATGCGATCGGGCAGCTCGCAGCCGAGGCGGTGCGCCATGAAGCCGCCGTTCGAGAAGCCGGCGACGTAGACGCGCGCCGGGTCGACATCGACGCGCTGCCGCCAAGCGTCGATCAACGCGCCGAGCCGCGCGACGTCGTCGGGACCGCGCCGGTCGAAATCGCAGCAGGCGGGGTGCGCGTTCCAGAACTTGCGACCGTTCGCGTCGGTGCTGCCGTCGGGCGCCACGATGAACACGCGCTCGCGCCGCCCGAGCTCCCCGAGCCCCAGCCCCTCGAACGCGAAGCGACCGCTCGAGCCGAGGCCGTGCAGGAAGACCAGCAGGGGGCGCCGCTGCCCGGGCGCCAAGCCCGTGGGCTCGTGGCGCTGCGACGGCGGCAGCTCGAGCGGGGGCGGCCGCGTGCCTCCCGAGCGCCCGGCGCTGGCGGCGCCGTCCGGCGGCGAGACGACGCTTTTGATGTGGGGGGCCGCAGAGGCCGCAGCGCTGGCGGCCGGCGGCGCCTGGGCGCGCCGGGTCGCACCGGGCGCCGCGCGCGCTGCGACGGCGCTCGCCGCCGCACCCACGCCGGGCTCCGGCGCTGGCTCGGGCGCCGCCCGATCGCAGCCGAGCCCGAGGACGCCCAGCACGACCGCCCATCGCCGCCGAGGCCACATCGACCGCAGGCTACGCCGCACCCGCAGCGGCCAGCAATCCCGGAGCCTCGACCATGGTGAGAACGGCCGCCGGTGTTAGGCTGCCAGGACCACCATGGCCGACGCATCGCTGCCCTCCCTGCCCGACACCGGCGCCAACGACGTGCGCTGGGATCTCGCTGACCTGTACCGCGATCTCGACGATCCCGCGCTCGCCGCCGACGTCCAGCGCTTCCTCGAGCTCGCCAAGGCGTTCGACGAGCGCCACCGCGGCAAGCTGCACGGCTCGCTGGGCCAGGCCCTGCGCGACCAGGCGGAGCTCGAGACGCTGGGCGGCAAGGTGATGGTGTACTTGACGTTGCGCCGCAGCACCGACGCCACCAACCCGGAAATCGAGCGTCGCATGGCCCAGGTGCAGGAAGCGTTCAGCGTCGCGGACGCCAACCACCTGAACTTCTTCGAGCACGAGCTGGTCGCGTTGAGCGACGAGCAGTACGCGGCCGCGCTCGCCGCCGACCCGTTCGCCGAGCGCCACCGCCCGTTTCTGGACCACCTGCGGGCGAACCGCCAGTACCTGCTGTCCGAGCAGGTCGAGCGGGCGCTGACGCTGCGCAGCCCCTTCGGCCCCTCGGAGTGGATGGAGTTCACGAACGAGCTCGAGGCGGAGCTCAGCTTCTCGCTCGACGATCGCTCGCTGCGGTTGCCGGAGCTCTTGCACGTGGTCAGCAACGATCGCGACGCCGATCGCCGCGCCCGCGCGCTCGCGGCGCTGAGCCGCGGCCTGCGCGACCAGCGCTTCGACAAGATCATGGCGCGCACGCTGAACGTGGTGCTGGGCGCCAAGGCGGTCGAGGATCGCGAGCGCGGCTACCAAAATCCCATTTCCGCGCGCAACATCGGCAACCGCGTCGACGACGACACGGTCGAGGCGCTGCACGCGGCGGTCGCCGAGGCCGGCGCTGCCCAGGCGCGTCGCTACTACCGGCTCTTGTCCGCCCACCTCGGCAAGCGCCCGCTCAAGTGGTCGGATCGCAACGCGCCGCTGCCCTTCTCCGATGATCGCACGATCTCCTGGCAGGAGTGCGTGCAGACGGTGCTGTCGGCCTACGGCTCGTTCAGCCCCACGCTGCGCGACATGGTCGCGACCATGATCGAGCGGCGCTGGGTGGATGCGCCGCCCTACGCGGGCAAGACCGGCGGGGCCTACAACCTTGCGATGCTGCTGCCGAACGGTGAGCCGCGCGCGTACAACTTCTTGAACTATCTCGGGTCCACCCGCGACGTCATGACGGTCGCGCACGAGGCCGGGCACGGCGTCCACGGCATGCTGGCGGGCGAGGCGCAGGGGGCCTTGATGTTCCGCGCGCCGATGGCCTACGCGGAGACGGCGTCGATCTTCGGCGAGATGACCACGTTCAACTACTTGCTCGAGCGCGCCGAGAGCGATCAGCAGAAGCTCGCGCTCCTGATGGACAAGTGCTCCGATCACGTCAACAGCGTGGTGCGACAGATCTCGTTCTCGAACTTCGAGAAGCAGACCCACGAGCGGCGCCGAAGCGGCAAGCTCACCGTCGCCGATTTCAACCAGATCTGGCTCGAGGTGACGCGCGCCTTCTACGGCCCCGACGGCGACCTGTTCACGTATGAGAACGCCGACAACCTGTGGGCGTACGTGACGCACTTCCAGCGCCCCTTCTACGTCTACGCCTACGCCTTTGGCGAGCTCTTCACGCAGTCGCTCTACGCCGTTCGGCAGCAGTTCGGCGCGCAGTTCGAGCCGATGTACCTCGATTTGCTGCGCGCCGGCGGGAGCCGCAACGCGGTGGAGCTGATGCAGCCCTTCGGGCTCGATCCGCGTGATCCGAGCTTTTGGCACAACGGCATCCGCGGCAGCATCGAGAAGTGGCTCGACCAGGCGGAGGCGATCTCGGCGTCGCTCGGGGTCCGCGTCTAGAGCACGAGGCCGCTCCGGCTTGGCCGGCGCCGATCCGCGCCATTCGTCCGGACAGGCGGGCGGCGTCCAAACCAGGACGAACGGGTTGCGCTCTTCGGCGAAATCGCCAAAGCTGCGCATAAACAGGCATGGCGCGGCTGAGGAGGGTCTCGGCGTGTGGTGCTTGCGGGCGGGGAGCCGACACACCTCAGACTCACCACCCACTTTGTCATGACGCATGTCTTGATCGTCGACGACGACGACGAAGTGCTCGAGCTGGTCGCCGAGCTCCTGCGCGAAGTCTACCGGGTCTCCACCGCGGCGTCGGGCAAGACCGCGCTCGACCTGCTCGCCGCCGACAGCAGCATCGACTGCATCGTGTTGGATCTGATGATGCCGCAAATGTCCGGTGAAGAGCTGGCGGCGGAGCTGCAGCAGCGGGGCGTGTCGACGCCCGTGCTGGTCGCGTCCGCGCGCAGCGATACGGCGCAAGTGGCAAAGCTTATCGGCGCGCGCGACTTCGTGACCAAGCCGTATCAAACCAAGGTGCTGATCGAGAAGATCAACGGCATCTGCGGCGGCGCGGGCGGCGCGGGGCCGGCGCAAGACCCACGCGGCGGCTCGCCGATGGCGGGCGGCGCTCCTCCGACCGACGCCGCTGGGCCACTGGCGCGCCCGGCGCTTTCGCGCGTCGCGCGGGCGCCCGCCCCCTGATGCGCGATCACGGCTGGGCGGGACCCGCGCCTTCGCGGCGACCCGGACCGGCAGCTCCTGGGTGAACCTCACCGGCGACGCGGGACCCGCGCCTTCACGGCGACCCGGGCGGCGGCTCGAGCGGCGGCTGGGAAGCAGGGGAGGGGAGCGGCTCCGGCGGCGGCCGCCCCATCTCGAAGAACCCGATGATGATCATGATGGCCGCTGCCAGCGCGATCAGGATGCCGGTGATCAGCGTCACCAGGCGCAGTCGGGTGCTGGGGATGCGACCGATGCTCGTGGTTGCCACACCAGCTCGTCCTTGCAGACGCCGTGCCGGCGCTCGCTACGTCGCGTGCGCCTCCCGCAGCCCGGCAGCGCGCCCGCGAGGCTCTTCGAGCAGCTCGCCGAACAACGCGCGGTAATGAACGAACGCCTGGCGCAGCTGCTCGGTACCGGCTTGGTTGGCCTGGCCTTCGGCCAAAATCGCCCGCGCCGCTCGGTAGCGTTCGAGCAGGTTGCTGGGTTGCCTGGTGGGCGAGCCCCCCTCGTCCAAGCGCTGCGAGGGCACGCCGCGGGCGGCGAGCAGCTGCCGGACCAGGTCATCGGCCTCGACCACGGCAGCTGCTGGGTCGTCGACGAAACGCGCCTGGAGCGCTTGGTACGCCTTCGAAAAGCGGAGGCGATCGCTCTCGGCCAGCGCGCCGAGCGACGGCTCCGATCCGCCACGCGCCCGCGCGATGAGCTCCCGTTCCGCGCGGCCGCGGCGGCCGTACACCTCGAAGAGCCGATCGTACTCCGGCCCGTAGCGCTCGCGCAGCATCGCGCGCCGCTGGCGGGAGCCGCGGACGGCCATCCAAACGACGACCACCGCAGACATCACCGCAGCCCCGATCCACAAGATCAGCGAGCTCAATGGTGAGACGACCAACCCTTCCAAAAAAGCCTCTTCGCCTGGGATTCTGCAATCGCCATACCCCCCGCCGACCGCCGGCCGCAGCCCCGAGACGGGGTGACCCGCCGATGCCTGCACCCGCGCCTCCGGGAGGTCACAATCGGAGCGAACCGCACGCGAGGCGCCGCGCCTCGATGTGGGGAGCGCTGCCACACGCTCGACGCCGGCCGGGCGGCGCTGAGCGAGCCGCCGCGCACCGCCCGAGGAACTAGAACGTCTCGAGGTCCCTGATGCGCCACCGCCTAGAGCGACCAACGGTCTGCAGCGCAGAGCGTTGGTCGCGGAAAATGAGCCCATCTAGAGCACCGATCCGTGAGCAAACGAGAGGGTTTCCCGATGCGTTCGGGGCCCTCACTCGATGGGGCCTTGAACTCATCGGGATTCTCCAGGCTGGCAAACGGATCGGTGCTCTAGCCCCTATCGCCTGGCTGCTCTTGCTCCTCGCCTGCAGCTCGGAAGACGACCCTCCCCGAGGCCCCGGCACGGGCGGATCCGGGGCGACGAGCGCCGGCGGTTCGGGCGCCAGCGCCACCGGGGGCGGTCCCGGCGCGGGCGGTGGCGGCGCCGCGGGCGGGGGCGCGGCGGCGGCCGGGGCCAGCTCGGCGGGCAGCGGCGGCAGCGCCGGCAGCCCGAGCGGGGGCAGCGGCGGCATGGCGCCGGGCGTCCCCGCCGGCGATCTGACGCTCAGCGCGTACGGCGCCAACGCGACCGTCGGGCTCGAGTGGCCGCTCGTGGCGGGCGCCACCGGCTACAAGATCTACTGGTCCACCAGCGCCGGGGTCACACCGGGCTCGGCCGAGGTGCTCGACGCAGCCGCCCCCGGCTTGATCCACCGCGGGCTGACCAACGGCACGACCTATTACTACGCGATCACCGCGATCACTTCCGCGGGTGAATCGGCGCCGTCGGCCGAGGTCTCGGCGACGCCCGGCGGCGAGTGGGTGCTCGAGCGGCTCGGCACCGGCAGCTTCGACGACGTCGTCAGCGGGGCGCCCGTGCCCCGGGTGCCGATCGAACAGCGGCTGCACGTGCTGCTCTTCCCCGAAGGCTACACCGCCGCCGACCTGGCGATCTTCCACGGCGATCCGGTCGACGACAGCGCGCGCGACAACGACGTCGACCAGTGGATCGATCTGGTGTTCTCGATCGAGCCCTACTCGATCTTCGACGAGGCGTTCGTCGTCTGGTACCTGCCGCGCGCGAGCGCGACCCGCATCGACGGCGGCGACACGGCCTTCCGTGTTCCCGTCAGCGGGGCTGGCAGCAACTGGCAGACGGGGAACATTTCGTCCGACGGCGAGACCGCCACCCTGGCCTGGCAAGCGGTCTCGGCGCACCCGTACCCGCCCACCGACTTCTCCGGCGGGGGCTTCGGCAGCGTCCGAAACTTCACCGCTGCCTTCCTGATCCTCGATCCCTCGCGCGAGCGGGCTGGCCTCAGCGGGCGCGCGCTGTCGCTGCGCCATCCCGAGAGCAACCAGCAGCGCTTGTCCGCCGCGTTCGGGATCGGCCACGCGCACGAGTTCACCCACGCCTTCTCCGGACTGCGCGACGAGTACATGGAAGAGGACTTCCGCTCGCGCACCTGGGACAACTCGCCGACCAGCAACGTCGTCTCCACCAACGTCTGCGGCGAGCTGCCCTGGGCCCACCTGCTGCCGGGCGCCGGCATCCACACCACCGAGGGGCTGGTGGGCGCGTTCGGCGTGCCGGAGATCGGCATCCACTCCGAGCTCTTGTGCTTGTTGAACGGCACGCACGAGAACGGCACCTACTACGCCCGCGACGACGGCGGGAGCTGCACTCCGACGAGCTGTACGCTGCGCGCCGAGGACCGCATGTGCAACCACTGCCGCGAGGTGACGGCGTTCCGCGTCTTCGAGCGCTCGTCGATCCTCGACGATCACGCGACCTGGGCAAGCGACTACCGGGCGGCCTTCTACCAGCGCTTCGGCTTCGTGGTGCCCGATCCGGTCCCTCAAAGCAACGACCGCCGCAACCCCGACAACGGCACCCAGATCTACGAGGCCTGCGTCGAAGCCTGGGCGCCCGAGCTGCGCTCGCTGCCCCAGGCCCCGCCGCCTGCCGGCCCACACTACGAAGGCTGCGTGCTCGTCGAGCCGTGACCGGCCGCGCTGGCGTCAGAACCGGAGCATGATCGAGTTTTTGATCTCCCAGTCCAGCGATCCGACGTCCGCTGGCGGCTCGCTCTCGTAGCGCAGCGTCGAATCGATGCGGCTCGCGAGGCGATCGGTGACCGAGAAGACCAGCGCGGTCACGCTGAGCAGGTGGTAGTTCGAGGGCGCGTCGATCCGCGGCTGGAAGTACAGTGTCTCGCTCAGAAGGACGCGCCGCGAGGGCTCGAAGGTGACGGTGGCGTAGCCGCTCAGCCGATGGGCCAGCGTGGTGCGATCGGCCGGCGCCTGGGCCTCGGTGATGCGCGTGTACTCGAGCAGGTACGCGAGGCCCAAATAGGAGCTGGTCGCCTCCGTCTTCACGATCGCCAGGCGCGACCCGGCGCCGATGAGCTCGCGCAGCACGATGCGACGGAAGCGATCGGACTCGAGCTGGGCGAACGCCTCGCTCCAAAGCCACGGCAGCAGCTCGTAGTTGTGCCGCACGTGACCGAAGGTCTTGGCCACCTGCGTGCTGCCGCCGAGGCGCGAGTAGTCCCCGGCCGCGTTCACGTAGCCGAAGTGCCGGCTCAGGTGCCCGCCCACGAGCACCAGCGCGCCCATGACCACGCCCTCGGTATTTCCTCGGTAGCCGGCGAGCGATGCGCCCACGCGGCCGCCCAGGCGCTCGCGCTCGAGCTCCTTGCGCAGCGGCTCCACGTTCACCTGCGCGCTGGCCGGGCGCGGCATCGACACCGCGCACGCGCTCGCCAGCCAGAGCGTCAGGACGGCCCGCTTCAGTGCCACGTCCCGATGCTGAACGACGTGGCCAGGTACTCGCGGGCGGCGTCGACGGCAGTGCTGAACTGCCAGTCCGTCTTTTCGTCGAGCAGCCCGAACATGCTGAAACGGAACATCTTCAAATCGAAGCCGAACGTACCATGTACCCGGTAGCGTCCGCCACGCAGGCGGGCCGCCTCCCCGTAGCTGCCCGCGCGCAGCTTCAAGCGGTGCGGCCAGACCTCGCTCTCGACGCCCACCCGTGGCGAGAGCGTCACCTCCTCGCCCGCCTCCACGACCTCCTCCTCGCCGACCGAGCTCAGCGCACCGGCGTCGCTGGACGACCCCATGAAGGCCAGCTCGGTGCTCACCAGCACGTAGAAGCGCGGCAGCGCCTCGTATTCCCGCTCGAGCCGTTGGCCGACCTGCTCGTCGATGTCCTCGGGATCCGCGCTCGGGTCGCGCGCGAGCGCGGCTTCGGCCAAATCGCTCGGGTCTTTCCAGCGCGGATTGAACGGGCGGGGGCCGAATTGATAAGCGAAGCCCACGCTCGCCTGCCAGGGCAAGCTCACCCCCTCGGGTGACCAGGTCGCGTCGCTGCTGGTCTCGACGCTGCTCGGGCCCTGGGAGAGGGGCGTCTTGAAGTTGGCGCCCACGCGATACCGCTGCCAGTTCGGCCGCCACAGCACGCCGAGCTCCCCGCCCACCGCCAGGGTCCCGAACAAGGAGTCGCGCTCTTCGGCGGCGATCGTAAAGCCCCCCAGCCGGGGTCCGGCCCCGACGATCAGCTGGTCGTGAGCGAAACCCCGGGCGTACAGCAGCGTGACCATGCCGAAATCCGCGCCGGAGAGGCGCAAGCCGGTGGTGCTGCCGCCGCCGCCGAAGCGCTCGCCCTCCGCCAACAGGCCAAATCCGTTCGACCCCGCCTGCAAGATCGCGCCCAGGCTCAGGATGGCCAGCCCGTCGAGTTGCTCCTCGTCATCGTCATCGTTGAACAGGTCGGCGCCTGGGATCACCGCGGGCAGCTGCAGATCGAAGCCGAAGTAGAGCTCGACGTGGTCGACCGAATGGGGAGCGCGCACGGCCGGCGCCGCGGCGTTGTGGCGCAGGCCGTCGCGCCCCTGCGCCACCGCGACGTACGCCCCGCCCAGGCCGAGCACGCGCGGGCTCGCGACCAGCGCGCCGCGCGCCACCTCGACCCGCCCTGGCTCCTCCTGCGCCGCCGCTCGGCCGGCGACGAGCCAAGCGGCCACGCCCCACACCACGCACGACCACGCCGCAAACGATGAGCGCCGCGCCGCGCCCGGCGAAATACGCTGAGGCATGTCGGGGCGAACATGAAGTGCCCGCCTGGGGATGCAAGCCACATTCGAGCAGCGCTCACGGCTGCGCTGCAGCGCACGCGCTGCTATACGCCGCGCCCATGGTGAAGCACATCGTGATGTGGAAGCTCCGAGGTGAGAGCGACGGCGAGCGCCAGACGCACGCCCGCCGCGCGGCGGACGCTCTGCGCGGGCTCTCCGGAAAGATCCCCGGGATGATCCGCTTGGAGGTCGGCGTCGCGTCCGATACGGGGGAGCAAAGCGCTGACCTCGTGCTCGTCACCGAGCACGAGGACTGGCAAGCGCTCGCCACCTACCGCACCCACCCCGAGCATCAAAAGGTCGCGGCCCTGATCGCCGAGCTCAAGACGGAGCGCCACGTCTTCGATTTCGAGGCCTGAAACCGCGGCCTCCATCCGGGTGAGGGCCCCGATGCCTCGGGACACCCTCAGCTTTGCTCGCGGCTCGGTGCTCTAGATCGTCTCATTTTCCGCGCTAGGTCACGATGGGCGGCGGGCGCGAGCTCGGCGGCGCGCCGTAGCGCTCGACCATATCGATCACCGCGCCGATCTCGAACGGCTTCTGCAACGCCCCCAGCTGCGGATCTTCCGTCTCGTCCACCAGGTCGTCCGCCCCCGACAGGATGACGATCGGGATCGAGCGGAGCTCCACGTCGTTCTGCAGCTCGCGCCGCAGCGTCCACCCGTCCATGATCGGCATCCTCAGGTCGAGCAGGATCAGGTGCGGCCGCGGCGCCTGCGACAGGCGCCGCAGCGCTTCGCGCCCGTTGGAGGCGGACTCCACCTCGTATCCGTTCAAGGCGAGCACTTCGCTCAAGGTGACGCGCAGGTCGGGTTCATCCTCGACCACCAGGATGCGGCGGGGTTGGGCCATGGCGTGAGAAGCTGCGTCTCCTAAAAACCCACGCAAGTCCGTGCGGTTATGTCACGGTACCCGGTCCTCCTACCCCCTCGCCGCTGCACTCACGACCCGGACGCTGCCCGGCAGCTCAGCGGCCGGACCGCCGCGCCAACAGGGCATCCAGGCTGAAACGTCCCGGGCCGGCGAGCAGCACGACCATCGCCACGATCGCGTACGCCAGCGCCAGCTCCTTGCGCTGAAAGGGGTCGCTCGCGTGCACGTGCAGCCCCGCCACCAGCATGGTGCACAGCACGAACGCGGCGGCGGGTCGGGTCAACAGCCCGATGGCTAGCAGAACTCCCCCGAGAAACTCGCTGAAGGCGGCGGCTGGGCCGAGCACGCCCGGCAGCGGGATGCCCCGCTGCGCCACCGAGCCGATGAACTTGCCCAGATCGAGCAGCTTGCCGTGCCCGTGCCCCAGGGCGAGCGCCAGACCGAAAAAACCGCGGAGGAGCAAGAGCCCCGCGTCCACCGCGCCCGGCGAGGTCCGGACCAGCCGTGCCATCCAGCGAGCCATCGTCCCCTCGTTTTCGCGGCAAAAGCCCGCGCCCGCAAGTGGGGTTTGCAGGCCGAGCGGCCTTTCGCTACGGTTCGCGCCCCACACCCCCGAGAGGAGCCGCGTCCGAACATGGCCCGCGTCACCGTCGAAGATTGTCTCGAGCAGGAAGAAAACCGCTTTGCCCTCGTCGTGCTGGCCTCCGCCCGCACCCGTAGCCTGATGAAGGGGCAGCATCCCCTGGTCAACTCGAAGAACAAGCCGGCGGTGACCGCGCTGCGCGAGATCGCGGCGGGCAAGGTGCGTTTCCACCGCGCGACCGACGAGGTCGTGTACGAGTACATCGCCGAGCTGAACGAGCGCGGCTTCACGACCTGATCCCCGTCCGCTTGACGAACCGAAGGGCTCGGGCCGTCGCGGCCCGGTTCGGGGGCTTCCCCGAGGGCGGCGCGCCGTCCATCCACGAGCTCGGCGCGGCCGGCGACGTCGGCGCGGCGGCGCCCTACGTCGACGCTGCCTACTACACCAAGACGTACCGGTCTCGCACCGAGGACGTCGACTTCTACCGAGCGCTGGCCTTGGGGGTGGGCGGACCCGTGCTCGAGTACGGCACCGGCAACGGCCGCATCGCGATCGCGATCGCGCGCGCCGGGGTGCCGGTGGTTGGCGTCGATCTGTCGCGGCACATGCTCGAGAGCTTCGCCCTGCGCCTCGGCGAACAGCCGAAGGCGGTGCAGGAGCGGATCGAGCTCGTGCGGGGAGACATGCGCGACGCGCGGCTCCGGCGCCGGTTCGCGCTCGTGATCGCGCCGTTCAACGCCGTCCTCCACCTCTACGATCGCGGCGACGTCGAAGCCTTCTTCGCCAACGTCCGCCGGCACCTGAAGCCCGGCGGCCGCTTCGTCTTCGACTACTCCATCCCGACCCCCCAGGAGCTCTGCCGCGATCCGGCGCGCTGGTACGGGTCCGCGCCCTTCCGCCACCCGACCACCGGCCAGCGGCTGCGGTACGCCGAGCGGTTCGAATACGATCCGATCCGGCAGCTGCTCTTGGTCGAGATGCGGTTCACTCCGGAGGACGGGAGCCCCGGCTGGATCGTGCCCTTGACCCACCGCCAGTTCTTCCCGCGAGAGATGGCGGCGTTGCTGGCGCACTCGGGGTTCGGCCGAGTGATCTGGACGGCGGATTTCCAAGCGAAGCCACCGGACGAAACCAGCGACACGCTGGTCGCGACCTGTTCGCTCCGCTGAGCCCGGGTCCGAGGGGGGGAGGGCGACGGGCTTTCACGCGTCGCCGGCCTTGCCGCAAGCTCTTCGCGCGTTTAGCGTCGCCGGTGAATCCGTATGGCCTCCGATCTTTACGAGGAGCTCGGCGTCGCCCGCACCGCGAGCCAGGACGAGATCAAAAAGGCGTACCGCAAGCTCGCCGCCCAGCTCCACCCGGACCGAAACCCCGG
>Ga0079224_100012075_pt1 | contig 11941 bp, 8 predicted proteins | sample Stecom2015_FD_80414 | JGI IMG/M metagenome (GOLD analysis project Ga0079224, IMG submission 80414) | Agricultural soil microbial communities from Utah to study Nitrogen management - Steer compost 2015 | ecosystem: Environmental > Terrestrial > Soil > Agricultural land | place: USA: Utah... | reverse complement strand
GTTCGGCTCCGGTTTCGGCTGGAAGTCCCGGTAACGGATGTCGAACGGGTCGATGTAGGGCACCGCCCTGCGCCGCCGCTCCAGCCCTTCGAGCCGCCGTCGCAGCTGCACCAGGCGCGGTGGTGGCTCGTCTTCCGGTCCGTAGCGCGCCTCCAGTGCCGCGATTTCCTCCTCCAGTTCCCGCAGCTCCTCGGTCTTCGGGCGCTTGAGCGAGATCCTCCGGGCATAGCTGTTCCGCATGGTGCGGAGGACGTCGAGATTGGCGGGGATGCCGGAGCTGGTGTATCCGGCCCGACGCCAGGTGACCGCGGTGATCTCCTTGAGGTTGGTCTTGACGAGATCCGGAAGCTCCAGGTCCTCGAAGAAGATGTCGAGGAACTCCTCGCCCGTCAGAGCGAACTGGAACTCGTCCTCGCCATCGCCGCGATCGCTCGCCTTGCGGCCGCCGCCGCCCCCGCCTTGGGGCGGCTTCTTCACGCGGTCGCCGCTGACGAACTCCTTGTTCCCGGGAAAGACGCGCTCACGGTAACCCCCGGAAGAGGCGTGGCGAAACTGCGGCTCGCCGATTCCCTTCGTAGGGATGGTAACGGTCTCGCCATTGGCCGAATCCGTGATGCTGCGGTCGCGGACGGAGCGGTTCACCACCTCCTTGATCTGCCCTCGCGCCCGGCGCATGAAGCGCTGGCGATTGCCGAGGTTCTTGTCCTTCGGGTTCGGACGGCGGTCGATGAAATGGGGCATGGTGCCTCGTTCGCCAGTCTCACCCGGCCTTGTTGACGCGCATGTACCACTCGACCAGCCGACGGACCTGACGTTCGGTGTAGCCGCGGTTCACCAGTCGCGAGACGAATTCGGTGTGCTTGCGGTCCGTTTCGCTGTCCTTCTTGCTGCCGAAGCTGATGACGGGCAGAAGGTCCTCGACCTGGCCGAACATCCGCTTCTCGATCACGTCCCGAAGCTTTTCGTAACTGGTCCAGGAAGGATTCCTGCCTTCGTTCTGGGCCCGGGCACGCAAGGCGAACTTGACCACCTCGTTGCGGAAGTCCTTCGGGTTCGCAACACCGGCCGGCTTCTCGATCTTCGAGAGCTCCTGATCGAGGATCTCGCGGTCGAAGATCTGTCCCGTGTCCGGATCCTTGTAATCCTGTTCCTCGATCCAGGCGTCCGCATAGGCGATGTAGCGGTCGAACAGGTTCTGACCATATTCGGTGTAGGATTCGAGGTAGGCTTTCTGGATCTCGTTGCCGATGAACTCGGCATAGCGGGTCGCCAGCTCGGACTTGATGAAGTCCAGGTACTGTCGCTCGGTCTCCTTCGGGAACTGCTCGCGCCGGATCGCCTGCTCGAGTACGTACATCAGGTGGACCGGGTCCGCCGCGACCTCTTCGGTATCGAAGTTGAACGTCTCCGACAGGACCTTGAAGGCGAAACGCGTGCTGATGCCGGTCATGCCTTCGTCGACCCCGGCAGCGTCACGATACTCCTGCATCGATTTCGCCTTCGGTCCGGTGTCCTTCAGGTTCTCGCCGTCGTAGACGCGCATCTTCGTGTAGAGGTTGGAGTTCTCGTGCTCCCGGAGGCGCGTGAGGATCGAGAACCGGCTCAGGATCGGCAGCGTCTCGGGCGCGCAGGGCGCTTTGTCGAGCTCGCTCGTCCGCAGGAGCTTCTCGTAGATCTTGGCTTCCTCGGTGGCGCGGAGGCAGTACGGAACCTTGACCACGCAAATCCGGTCGAGGAACGCCTCGTTGTTCTTGTTGCTCTTGAACTGCTGCCACTCGGCCTCGTTCGAGTGGGCGAGGATCACGCCCTGGTAAGGGAAGCCGCCGAAGCTCTCGGTGCCCACATAGTTGCCTTCCTGCGTTGCGGTCAGCAACGGGTGGAGGACCTTGATCGGCGCCTTGAACATCTCGACGAACTCGAGCATACCCTGCGTGGTGCGGTTCAGGCCGCCCGAGAAGCTGTAGGCGTCGGGGTCGTTCTGGCTGTAGTGCTCCAGCTTGCGGATATCGACCTTGCCGACCAGAGTCGAGATGTCCTGGTTGTTCTCGTCGCCCGGCTCCGTCTTCGCGATTCCGATCTGGCGGAGCTTCGAGGGGTGGAGCTTGACCACCGAGAACCGCGAGATGTCCCCGCCGAACTCGTCGAGCCGTTTGACCGCCCATGGCGACATGAGCCCGGTCAGGCGTCGGCGGGCGATGCCGTATTTGTCTTCGAGCAGGTCACCGAACCTTTCCGGATCGAACAGGCCCAACGGCGACTCGAAGACGGGGCTGATCTGATCGTCGGCCTTGAGGACGTAGATCGGCTCCTTCTCCATCAGCGTCTTGAGCCGCTCCGCCAGCGTCGATTTGCCGCCGCCGACCGGGCCGAGCAGGTAGAGGATCTGCTTGCGCTCCTCGAGCCCCTGTGCGGCATGACGGAAGTAGCTGACGATCCGCTCGATCGTCTGCTCCATACCGTAGAAGTCGCTGAAGGTCTGGTACCGCTTGATGGTGCGGTTCATGAAGATGCGGCCTAGCCGAGGATCGGCGCTGGTATCGACCAGTTCGGGCTCGCCGATGGCGGCGATCATGCGCTCCGCCGCGGTCGCGTACATGAGAGGGTCGTCGCGGCAGCCCATCAGAAATGCCTGAAGGCTCATCTCCTCATGCTTCTCCCGAGCATACATCTCGGAGAAGACATCGAACACATCGCTCGCGGAAACCATCACGCCAACCTCTCTGCCTCGTGCGCTACCCGATACCCGTTCCTTTCCCCCGATCTCTCTTCGACGGCCGCCGGACGCCCGCTCCGGCACTTGGCCTCGAAATGAATCTTCTTGCCGAAACCACGATTCTGTTTACACCGATCCCTACAACCAAACCCTGAATAAGCTTAATTGTTCCCTAATATCCCTGACGACCTGTCTCATTTCACTACGGCCATCTCGGCCGAGGTAAGCAGGGGGCCTAGCCCTCTCCTGCGAGCATGTTCGGCAGAGGACCGCCTGTCCAAAGTCTGCCTTCCTCGTGTCGTCCTAGCCATGAGTCTATCAGCTATTCAGCGTCTGTGAATCCCGTACCGCACAAAATTTGGCCCCTGATGCTCATGGGGCACAGTCGGTCGATGACCGCAAGCGCCCAACTCGTCTGGGTTGCCATGCCTCCCTGGTTCAGCAAGTTCCGCGCCAGCCGCGCGCCGCCTGCAATGAACGAACGGTTTAGACGCCATATTCCGTCGCCGGGAGCCGGCATGCTGTGACTTTGAACACAGCGGCTGCATCCATGCCGTCCGGCCCCCGTGCGGAGTCGGCCGCCGGGTCACCTAGGACGCTGCGCTTGACAATCGTCCTGTCGGATCAAGACACTGCCGTCTCCACGGTCCGCCTCGAAGCCGAGTTTCGACGCGGGGTCTCCGTGGAACTGGCGGAGACGTGCGGTTGCCGAAAACGCTTCTGGCGGTGCGGGGTGTCGTCGTTCGCTTTGGCGGAATCCTCGCGCTCGACCGCATATCCTTCGATGTCCCGGCAGGGAAGGTCGTCGGCCTGATCGGCCCAAACGGTGCCGGCAAGACCACGTTGTTCAACTGCCTGAGCCGGCTCTACACCCCTGACGAGGGGGATATCCTTTTTCGCGACAGGTCGATCCTCTCGCTGCCGCCCCATCGAATGGCGGGGCTGGGCATCGGCAGAACGTTCCAGAACCTAGCCCTGTTCGAGACGATGAGCGTGCTGGAGAACGTGGCCGTCGGAGCCCATGCGCGCACACGGAGCGATTTTCTGAGCGATGCTCTGGGGCTGCCCGGAGCGCGGCGGCAGGACCGGTTTGCCCGTGAACGGGCCGCAGAGCTGCTGGACGAACTTGGTCTTGACGAATTCGGCGACGTGCCCGTCTCTGGCCTCCCCTTCGGAACGCGCAAGCGGGTCGAGCTCGCGCGGGCACTGATCGGCAGGCCCGAGCTTCTCCTGCTGGACGAGCCGGCGAGCGGCCTCAATCACGAAGAAGTGGGCGAGCTCCGCACGCTGATCCGTCAGATCTGTGACGGGCGTGGCATAACGGTCCTGCTGGTGGAACATCACATGAGCCTGGTAATGCAGGTGTCCGATTCGGTCGTGGCCCTCGACTTCGGGCGCAAGATCGCCGAGGGAAGCCCGGCCGAGGTGCAGCGGGATCCCGAGGTCATTCGCGCTTACCTGGGCACCGCCGCGTGAGTCGGCCTCTTCTCGAAGTCGAGAATCTGACAGCGGGCTACGGCCAGACCAGAGTTCTTCACGGCCTCGGTTTCGATCTCGGGGAAGGCGAGATCGCCACGATCCTCGGGGCGAACGGTGCCGGGAAGACGACGACGCTCCGGGCGCTGTGCGGGATGGTTCGTCGCGAGGGCGACATCCGATTCGACGGCCGACCGATCGGCGGCCTGTCCACCGAAGAAGTCGTCCGAAGGGGTATCGCTCACGTTCCGGAGGGTCGCGGCACCTTCGTCCGTCTGACGGTCGAGGAGAACCTTCGCCTCGCCGCGATCACGCGCAAGGACAGATCGGAGGTGGCCGCGGATTTCGAGCGCGTATACGACTATTTCCCGAGGCTGCGCGAGCGGCGGCGTCAGCAGGCCGGCACGCTCAGCGGCGGGGAGCAGCAGATGCTGGCGATCGGCCGCGCGCTCATGCTGCGGCCGCGGCTGATGCTTCTGGACGAGCCCTCGTTCGGGCTTGCGCCGATGATCGTCCAGGACATTTTCGGCATTCTCCGGACCATCAACAGCGAAGATCGGGTAAGCATGCTTCTGGTCGAGCAGAATGCATCGCTCGCGCTCGACCTCGCCAACCGGGCTTACGTGCTCGAGACGGGGCGCCTGGTTCTGTCCGGGCCGGCCGCGAAGATACGGGAGGACGACTCGGTGCGCAGATCGTACCTCGGGTACTGACCGCCGTGGACGCCTACACGATCCTTCAGCAGGCGATCTCGGGCGTGGCGACGGGCGGCATCTACGCGAGCGTGGCGCTCGCGGTCGTCATGATCTACCGCGCGATCGATCATTTCAATTTCGCCCAGGGCGAGATGGCGATGTTCTCCACGTACATCGCCTGGTCGCTCATGCACGCCGGGCTGCCCTATTGGTGGGCGTTCATCCTCACGCTCGCGATCTCGTTTCTCGGTGGTGTCCTGATCGAGCGCGTGATCTTCAGGCCGATCCACGATGCGCCGGTGCTGAGCCATGTCGTCGTCTTCATCGGGTTGCTTGCGATCTTCAACAGCGCCGCAGGGTTCATCTGGGACTACACGATCAAGCCGTTTCCGAGCCCGTTCGCTTCCGGAGGGTTGTTCGGCAGCACCCTGATCAGCCTGCACAAGGCCGGCATGATCGCCGTGACCCTCGTGGTTCTCGGGCTCGTCTACGCCTTCTTCCGCTTCACCGAGGTCGGGCTCGCCATGCGTGCGGCCGCGCAGAATCCCGAGTCCGCGCGCCTCGTCGGGGTCCGGGTGGAATGGATGACGGCGCTCGGCTGGGGTATGGCGGCGGCGATCGGCGCCGTGGCCGGCATGATGATCGCCCACGACGTCTATCTGGAGCCGAATATGATGATCGGCGTGCTCCTCTACGGCTTCGCCGGGGCTATCGTCGGTGGTGTCGACAGTCCGGGCGGGGCGGTCTTCGGCGGCTTCCTCGTCGGCATCATCGAGAATCTGGTCGGGCTGGTGCCGTTCGTCGGCAGCGAGCTCAAGCTCACGGTCGCGCTGGTGTTGATCGTCGGCGTTCTGATGGTGCGCCCCAGCGGCATCTTCGGCACCCGCGTCGTGCGGAGGGTGTGATGACGGTCGGCGCCGGGCCGCAAGCCGTGATCCCGCCGAAGCCGGTGCGCCCACCATCGGGCCTCGCCGTGGCCGGGATCTCGTTGCGGGCCTGGCGCCGCTTCTGGCTGGTACTCGGAATCGTCGTGGCGCTCACGCTGCCGCTGTTCGCCGGCTCGTTCACCACCTTCCAGCTCACCCAGGCGGCGATCTACGCGATCGCCATCCTCGGTCTCAATCTGCTGACCGGCTTCAACGGGCAGTTCTCGCTCGGGCACAGCGCCTTCTACGCGATCGGCGCCTATACCGCGGCGATCATGATGGACCAGTGGGAGATCGCCTATTACTGGACCCTGCCCGCGGCGGGCCTGATCTGCCTCGTCGTCGGCTTCCTCTTCGGGCTGCCGGCGCTTCGCCTGGAGGGGCTGTATCTGGCGCTCGCCACCTTCGCGCTCGCGGTCGCGACGCCGCAGATCCTGAAGTTCTCCCCGCTCGAGGAATGGACCGGGGGAGTGCAAGGAATCTTCATCCTGAAGCCCGACGCGCCGCCCGGCCTCCCGCTCGATCAGGACCAGTGGCTCTACTACTTTACGCTCGCGGTGACGGCGGTGCTGTTCGTCTGTGCCCGGAGCCTGGTGCGGAGCCGGACCGGCCGTGCGATAATGGCGATCCGGGACAACCCGATCGCGGCGCGATCGATGGGCATCAACACCGCCTTGTACAAGTCCCTGACGTTCGGAGTTAGCGCCCTCTATACGGGCGTCGCGGGCGCGCTCGGCGCGATCGTCGTTCAGTTCGTCGCCCCCGACAGCTTCACGTTCCTGCTCGCCGTCACCTTTCTCGTCGGGCTGGTGATCGGCGGCGTCGGCTCGATTCCCGGCTCGCTCGCGGGCGGCCTGTTCGTCCTGTTTCTGCCGAACCTCGCCGAACAGATCTCGAAGGGGCTCGCCTGGGGCGTGTACGGGGTGATCCTGATCCTGCTGATCTACGTCATGCCGTCGGGGGCTGCGGGGCTGGTGCGTCTCGTCACGATGAGGCTGGCCAAACCGTCCGGATAAAGGCGTTCACACAACGACAACGGGAGGAAGCACAATGAAAATGACCATCCTTGCAATGTCGCTCCTGTCTGCCGCCCTCGCGGGCGCAGCGTTCGCCGGTCCTGCGGCTGCGGCCGACATGCCCGGCGTGACGGACACCACCATCAAGATCGGCAACACCAACCCTTACAGCGGCCCCGCCTCCGCCTATGGAACGATCGGCAAGACGATCGACGCTTATTTCAGGAAGGTGAACGCCGAGGGAGGCATCAACGGGCGCACGATCGAGTTCATCTCCTACGACGATGGATACAGCCCGCCCAAGACCGTCGAACAGACCCGCAAGCTGGTCGAGAGCGACAACGTCGCGGTCGTGTTCCAGGGGCTCGGCACGCCGACCAACTCGGCGGTTCACAAATATCTGAACTCGAAGAAGGTTCCGCAGCTGTTCGTCGCGACGGGGGCCACCAAGTGGGGCGATCCCGAGAACTATCCCTGGACGATCGGCTGGCAGCCCAACTACCAGAGCGAAGGCCGCATCTACGCGAAATATCTGCTGGAGGAAAAGCCGGACGCGAAGATCGCAATCCTCTACCAGAACGACGACTACGGTAAGGATTACGTGCAGGGGCTGAAGGACGGCCTCGGCGACAAGGCCTCCAGCATGATCGTCGCTGAGGAATCGTACGAGACGTCGGACCCGACCGTCGACTCGCAGGTGATCAACCTCAAATCCTCCGGCGCGGACGTGTTCTTCAACGTCGCGACGCCGAAATTCGCCGCCCAGGCCATTCGCAAGGTGGCCGAGCTCGGCTGGGAGCCGTTGCATCTCCTGAACAACGTCTCGAATTCGCCGGGTGCCGTGCTCGAGCCGGCGGGGCTGGAGAACTCCACGGGGATCATCTCCGCGTTCTATCACATGGACCCGACCGACTCGCAGTGGGCCGACCATCCCGGCTACAAGGAATGGCTGGCGTTCATGGACGAGTACTATCCCGACGGCGACAAGAAGAGCACCTTCACGGTGTTCGGCTATCTCGCCGCCCAGACGATGGAGCACGTGCTCAGGCAGGCCGGCGACGACCTCTCTCGGGAGAACATCATGAAGCAGGCCGCGAGCATACAGGATCTGGAGCTCGGCATGTTGTTGCCCGGCATCAAGATCAACACCGGACCCAGCGACTATTTCCCGATCGAGCAGATGCAGATGGCGCGGTTCAACGGCACGAACTGGGAGCTGTTCGGCGAGATCATCAGCGGCGAGATCGGGAGCTGACGCGACAGCGGCGAAGCGCCGATGACGGCGGGCTTGCCCGCCGTATTCGGGCTGGCTAGACCTGGGGCCTAACAGCGGCCGCGGGAGGCCGGATCTTGCTCGGGCTGCCGGGGGGCGGAGTTGGCGAACGACGAGTTGCGCGAGACGTTCGAGCTGCTGGTTCGGCACGTGCTCGACCCGCATGCGAGTTGGAGCGTCGGCTCGTTTGGCGCGATCGCCGAGTTCATGCGCGACGAGGACGAGCCGGTCGACATTCACCGGACCGAGGGCTCCATCTCCGCCGTGACGGACCGCGGGGGCATCCGGCTGTCGGCATGGCCGGGCTTGCGCCCGATCGCCTACGAGACCGCGACGGCCAGCAGCCGGTCCTGGTCGCAGGCCGTGGCACTCTGCCTTCCCGAAGCCCAGTGCGGCATGGCCGAGCGGGATGTGCTGACCGAGATCGGCGCCGATCGGCACGCGCTCAGGGAGCGGGATCGTGATGCGATCCTGTTCGATCTCGGTCTCGCCCAGCGACAGGCGGATATCTGCATCCGAACGGCGGACCCGGCTCTGATCGACACGCTGCGTGCCGCCTGTGGCCGGCCCGTTTTCGACATGGCGAGGCCCGCAATGCCGGCAATCGTCGCTGCTGGCCCGCATCGGGTGTTCTTGTCGCGTTTCGCCCGTGCCGAGGTCTATCAGCCGATCCCGCCCGCCGACGGCACCAGCCCGATCGGCCCGCACACCCACGTTCTGCCGGTCCTGCTCAAGGCACGGCGCAGCCATGCCGCGACGGCACCGATCCCGCCCGGCTGGATCCCTGCGGCGCATCTGTTCCCGGCGCATCCGGCTGCGGACGCGCTCGGCCAAGCGACGGCCTTTGAGCCGGAGCGGCACCGTGCATTCCAGGCGCTGCTCGGGCGGCACGGATTGCCGAACCTGAAGCTCTACAAGCAAGGCGTCATGCATGCCTTGCGGGAGCGGCGACCGGCGCCCGCACCGGCCGACCGTTTCGAGAAGGCGGTACTGCGCGCCACCATGGCGCAATGGCATCTGCAGGCCGCCGGCGTCGGTACAGGCTGAAGGGTGTGCCGTAACGGAGCGGCGAGGACCGTCGATCAGAGGGCAGGCCGGATCGCATTTCCGCTTGTGTTCCCGGGTCTATCTGGTCTTTTTCGAACGCCGCCGGCTCAGGCCGGGGATCAGAGCCGAACATGGGGAGAGACGAGTCGATGAAGGCCCTGCGCAGCGTGTCGCTCGCGGCCGTGATTGCCGCCGCCTTGTTCACCACACCAAGCCGCGCAGACATCGGTGCCGGAGTGACCGACACCATCATCCGGATCGGCAACACGAATCCCTACAGCGGCCCGGCGTCGTCGTACGGCACCATCGGCCGGACGATGGCGGCTTATTTCGACAAGGTGAACGACGAAGGCGGCATCGGCGGCCGCAAGATCGAATTCATCACCTACGACGACGCCTACAGCCCACCCAAGACGGTCGAGCAGACCCGCAGATTGGTGGAGCGCGACGATGTCCTGCTGATCGTGCAGGCGCTCGGCACCGCCACCAACACGGCCGTACGCGAGTATCTGAACGCGAAGAAGGTGCCGCAGCTTTTCGTCTCCAGCGGCGCCACCAAGTGGGGCGATCCGGAGAATTATCCCTGGACCATGGGGTGGCACCCCAACTACCAGAGCGAGGCTCGGATCTATGCCCGCTATCTCCTGGAGAACCGGCCGGACGCGCGGATCGCCGTCCTCTACCAGAACGACGATTACGGCCGGGACTATCTCAAGGGCCTGAAAGACGGCCTCGGCACGCGCGCCGCCGACATGATCCTGGCGGAAGAGGCCTACGAGGTCATGGATCCGACGGTGGATTCCCAGGTTCTGAAGTTGAAGGCCTCGGGCGCCGATACCTTCTTCAACGTGGCGACCCCGAAGTTCGCCGCACAGGCAATCCGCCGCAGCGCGGAGCTCGGCTGGAAGCCGCTGCACATCCTCAACAACGTCGCCAATGCCGTCGACGGCGTGCTGGTACCGGCAGGGCTTGCGAATGCGGTCGGGATCCTCACCACCTTCTACTACAAGGATCCGACCGATCCGCGCTGGCAGGACGATGCGGCGCTGGCGCGCTGGCGCACCTTCATGGCCGACTATTTCCCGGAGGGGGATACCAGCAGCACGCTGACCGTCTACGGCTATATCGCCGCCCAGGGGCTCGAGCACGTGCTGCGAGAAGCGAGCGACGATCTCTCCCGGGAGAACGTGATGCGCGTGGCGGCGAACATCCGAGACCTCGAGCTGGACATGCTCCTGCCCGGCATCACGGTCAATACGGGTCCGAACGATTATTTCCCGATCGAGCAGATGCAGATGGCGCGATTCAATGGCGAACGCTGGGAGCTGTTCGGCCCGATCCTGAGCGGTGAACCCGGCAAGTGAGGAATCGAGCGGCAGTAAACGAGGCGTCTTCTGCCGAAAATTGCGTCAATCCCGCCGCTCCGGCTGCTGCTGATCAGAATTAGGGCACTCACACGAGGCAGTCTGCCCATTTCTTGTTCGATGCCTCGTTTTCGTGCGCTCCAGCGCCGCGGATGCGCACCGTCACTCATTGGCACGCCTCTTGCGCAATCCGCTGCGGGAGAAATCCTGCAACGGATGAGAGGAGTCGATGATGAGGGGCACGAAACGTTGGGGGATCGCGGCGGCTGCCGCTCTTTCGGTCGGGTTAGGAGCGTTGTCGGCCCAGGCCGCAGACACGATCAAGGTCGGCGTGCTGCATTCGCTCTCCGGCACGATGGCTATCAGCGAGACCACCTTGAAAGACACCGTCCTGATGATGGTGGACGAGGTGAACAAGAACGGGGGGCTGCTGGGCAAGCAGGTCGAGGCGGTCGTCGTCGACCCGGCATCGAACTGGCCTCTCTTCGCGGAGAAGGCTCGCGAGCTGCTGGCTTCGGAAGATGTGGCAGTGGTGTTCGGCTGCTGGACCTCGGTGTCCCGCAAGTCTGTGCTGCCGGTGTTCGAGGAGCTCAACGGCCTGCTCTTCTACCCGGTTCAGTACGAGGGCGAGGAATCCTCGCGCAATGTCTTCTATACCGGCGCCGCTCCGAACCAGCAGGCGATCCCGGCGGTCGAGTACCTGATGAGCGAGGACGGCGGCGGCGTAGAGCGCTGGGTGCTCGCCGGCACCGACTACGTCTACCCGCGCACGACCAACAAGATCCTCGAAGCCTTCCTCAAGTCCAAGGGCGTGAAGGACGAGGACATCATGATCAACTACACGCCCTTCGGCCACGCCGATTGGCAGACGATCGTGGCCGATATCAAGAGCTTCGCGTCGGCGGGCAAGAAGACGGCGGTGGTCTCCACCATCAACGGCGACGCCAACGTTCCCTTTTACAAGGAGCTGGCGAACCAGGGGATCAAGGCCGAGGACATTCCGGTGGTCGCCTTCTCGGTGGGCGAGGAAGAGCTCGCCGGCATCGACACGAGCAACCTCGTCGGTCACCTCGCCGCCTGGAACTACTTCCAGTCGGTCGATACGCCCGAGAACGAGCAGTTCATCGAGCAGTGGCACGCGTTCATCAAGGACGATAGCCGTGTCACCAACGATCCGATGGAAGCCACCTACATCGGCTTCAAGATGTGGACGCAGGCGGTGTTGCAGGCCGGGACGACCGATGTCGATGCCGTGCGGCAGGCGATGTACGGCCAGGTCGTTCGCTCGCCCAGCGGCTACGACATCGTCATGAACACCAACCACCATCTCTCCAAGCCGGTGATGATCGGCGAGATCCAGCCCGACGGTCAGTTCGAGACCGTCTGGCAGACCGACGGCCCGATCAAGGCGGCGGCGTGGAGCCCGTACAT
>Ga0079224_100012073_pt1 | contig 11941 bp, 7 predicted proteins | sample Stecom2015_FD_80414 | JGI IMG/M metagenome (GOLD analysis project Ga0079224, IMG submission 80414) | Agricultural soil microbial communities from Utah to study Nitrogen management - Steer compost 2015 | ecosystem: Environmental > Terrestrial > Soil > Agricultural land | place: USA: Utah... | reverse complement strand
TCGGCGGCTTGGGCAGACGTCGATTATCAGCCATTAAGCCTAACTGTTTTATTTGTTTAAACATCTCAGACAGATGCTGCAAACAAGCCAATTGTGGATATTCGGCACTGTGAATCAAAACTGCTGCCATCACCTCAAACTCTAATTGATGTTTACTGTCGGTTTTCACCAACTTTTCACGCATGGTAGCTAGGGCCTTATTTACATCTTCTATCGAACGTGGTTGTTGTAAAATTTCGGCGCGTAACTTTTTAAACTGTAACCTCTGCTGTGTTGTCCCATAGATTAATTTAGATTTGATTAAGGCCGCATGCTCCCAAATCCAGGCACGGTTTCTTTGGTAGCGTTCAAACTCAATTCGACTGGTTATCAAACTACCGGAATTACCATCTGGGCGCAACTGTAAATCAATGTCATATAAATACCCATGATAAAGCCGCGCATTAAGATGATGCGTTATGCGCTTTACCCAACGCTGCATAAAATGCCGTTGTTCATTATTCAACTGTGCTCGATCAATCACAAAAACCAAGTCCATGTCTGAGGACAGTTTCATTTGTCCGGAAGCCAAGGAACCATAAGCAATAACCATTAAATCCTCACAAGCCACCGAAAAATGTGCATCCGATTTCAGTTTTTGCACGGTTTCTTGGTGACTGTAACTGATGACTTTTTGCAATATAAAAGCCGCCAATTGTGATAATTGATGGCAACATTGACGGTTTCCTGTATGTCCGTCCAACCAATCACAAATAATCAAAAATTGGCAACTAAGCTTAAAGTATCGGGCACTTTCCATCCATTGCTCGACATCATCGCGATTGCCTTTTAACTGTTGCTGCCAGTTTGCCTCCAGCCATGATTTTGATAACTTAGTCGGTACCGGGTGTGGTTCAAACAATAACTCCAGAAGCATCGGATATTGAGCAATGGTATCTGCCACATAAGCGTGATGATCGAATAATCGCAATAATTCTGCTAACAGCGGCTGCTCCTTAATAAGCATCGATAAATAGCTGGGGCGTTTTAAAATGGCTTTAATCACCCGCAGTAAACGTGTCCACGGGATATTCGTCGGCTGGGGCTTCTGTTGCCATTGTCCTCGCGTTGTTGAAACCACAGGTTTAGTCGGTTTTTTAAGGGCGATTTTGACATCACTTTCCATCAGCATCACCTGCTCTAGTAATTTATGTACTTTTTCAGTGGTCGATTTAGGTAATCGCTGCAAGGGTAATTCGGCCATGTATTGATTTATCTTACGATGTTGCACCACAGTTAGAGGCATTTCATGGGTCATTAAATCATCAAACAAGTGCTGGAAAATAGCATCAATTTGGCTGCGATAAGTTTGTAATTGATGACAAAACTCATGCCAGCTTGGCTGCCCCATAAAAGTAGCCATGGGCTTCCTCAGCGCCGGCTTTACGTTAAACTCATGAGCGGGTATGTCTTCACTAATTTGGAGAATATTTTCGCTTTTACGCAGCCACAACCAGCCGTAGGTCAAAACCTCAGCATCTTTACTTGAAAGCTTATGAGATTGGTATAAATTCTGCAATTGCTCAAATATAGCCACCCCTTGCAAGGTTTCATCACGGCCGCCAAATGTCATTTGTAATGATTGCACAATAAACTCTACCGATCGAATCCCACCTAAACCATACTTTAGATCATCTGCCTCATAATCAGTCAAGAGGTTCATTTCCGCTTTAATCTTCGCCAATGATTCAAACACTGAATAATCTAAATGGCGACGATAAATAAAGGGTTTAATCGATTGCATCACCCGCTTACCGGCGGCTTTATCACCAACGATTAAACGCGCGCGCATCCATGCAAAACGCTCCCATTCGCGACCCTCGTAAAGAAGGTATTGCTGCAATGAATCCAATGAACAGCTTAGCGGACCGACCGACCCAAATGGCCGCAATCGCATATCCACCTGATAAACACGGCCTTTGGCAGTGTATTGGTCTAATAATTGAATAAGCTTTTTACCAATGCGATTAAAGTACTGGTTGGCATCAATACTTTTATCTCCATCTGACTGACCACCTTGCTCATAAATAAAAACCAGATCAACATCAGATGAATAATTAAGTTCAGATGCACCGAGCTTACCTAAGGCAAACACCAATAGGCTAACTGGATTACCGAATCTGTCACGAACCTCTCCATAACGTGTTCGCACTTCCTTTATAGCGGCTTCATAGGCTACAGTAATAAGCCAATCAGCCAAGTTACTAACTGCGTGTAGTGCATTAATATGTTCGACTACCGGCTGTTTAAAATCTTGGCCGGCAATATAGGCAATTCGGGATTGACGAAAGAGTCGTAAACGATCCGCCAAGTCAAGATTTTCATGGTCCAATGCATGCTGCTGCCAATCGGCTTCTAAACGATAGTCGGATAACTGCGGAAAGCGAATATTGAGCGCTGCAACTGATGGCCATTGTTGCTCAATAAAAGGAAAGGCCGGTAACCAAGCAGGTGTTTCACTCGATGTTAACACCTTAATTTTGTCGCCGGCTTAGGTATTTAATCACACCAGCAACTTAGCGACAGTGCTCTTTAATGTCTTGTTCTGCTTTTTGCAAGGCATTGACACGCTCATCATCACTCATGCGAACTTGTTCGCCGGTTTCCGGGTCAACCTGAGACACCCGAACACTGCTATTTAAGGCCAAACGATTGGCTTTTGCTTGCTCACACAAAATTTGGCTGTTTTTACGTTCTAAGGCGGCCAAATCTGCCTGCGCCTTGGCCTTTGCAATCGGATCTTCTTTTACATCTTCATTTACTGCAGAATTGTCCGTTTGTAACGTTTGATCCGCCTGCACTGACTCCACTGATGACGGTGCTTTTGCACTTGGCATTTTCAGCGTGGTCGCTTCTTGATTGGCCGGCTTAGTTTCTGAATAATGGGTGTTACCCTCATTATCAACCCACTTATAAACCTTACTAGCAGCCAATGAAACTGTACTGAAAGCACAAAGCAACAAAATGATACTTAATCTCATGGTCTTCTCCACGTATAATAAACAATAATCATAAAAATATTCCCGCTAAATAGCAAGCGAGACCATTTTATTTTCTGTACAATTAATTAACTGTTAATAACCCCAAAAAATATGACAAAACTTGACACTGCCAAAAAGAAAGGCATTTACTTATTGCCCAACTTATTTACCACCGGCGCATTATTCTCCGGTTATTATGCCATCATTGCGACCATTGGTGGAAAATACGAGATGGCCTGTCTCAGTATTTTCATTGCCGCTCTGCTTGATACCCTAGATGGTCGAGTCGCCCGACTAACCAACACCCAATCAGAATTTGGTGAACAATATGACTCATTGTCTGATCTGGTATCTTTCGGCATTGCGCCATCGATTTTAATCTTTCACTGGTCACTCATTCATTTGGGTGAAATTCATCCGGTTCTCGGTAAATTAGGCTGGTTAGCAGCATTTATTTACGCGGTTAGTGCAGCCTTAAGATTGGCACGCTTTAATACTCAAATTGGCAATGCTGATAAAGCCTACTTCCAGGGTTTGCCGTCACCCGCCGCCGCTGCCGTGATTGCATCTTTTGTATGGGTCTGCTTAGATTTAGAGCTTATAGGTCGTGATTTACGTTTTATTGCGCTGCCCTTAACCATTATCACCGGATTACTTCTGGTATCGAGATTACGATACTATTCATTTAAAACCATTAACTTTAAGGAAAACGTTTCCTTTATTTGGGTCTTGGCATTGGTTCTGGTGTTTGTGCTGCTGTCGATTAAAATGCAATGGGTTTTGTTTATCACGTTCAGCGCCTATGCCATTTCCGGCATTGTTATGACCTTACGCAGCGTCCGTAAAAAACGGCAACTAAAACAGGCTAAAAAAAGTCCAGTAGACCATGCCGACTAAACACTCTTTATTCACCGGTGAAGACGGTCAACAGTCCGCCGGAACCTTAGAACAACTTACGCTGTTGGCTGATCTTAGCCAAGACTTTGTTAACACCATGAATATTGACGAAGTCTTAAAACGTGCTGTTAAACGTATTCGAACGTACATGGAAGCTGAAGCTGCCAGCGTATTTTTGGTAGATAAAAATCAGCAGCATTTAGTCTGTCGGGCCAGCTCAGGACCAGTGGACATCACTAATATGTCGATGAAGCTGGATAGCGGTATCATCGGCAGAACTTTTATGGAAGGCGAAGGGCAAATTATCCAAGATGCCCAGAAAGATCAAGACTTCGTCTGTCATGTAGATAGTTTAACAGGCTTCCAAACCCGCTCAGTCATCTGCGCCCCATTAATTAATAATAATAAGACCATTGGAGTCATCCAGGTATTAAATCATTTGGACAATGAACTGTTCCAAAGCCGTGATATGGATATTTTGCGGTTACTGGCAACCCCGATTGCTTTGGCAATTGCCAATGCCCGTTACACATTGGATTTTGTTGAACAAAGGCGATAAAAAAAAGAACTGACCCTGGCTCGACGTCTACAACGCTCACTGTTACCTGGTCGTAAAGATCCACCTTTCCCGGTGGTTGGTAGCAATCTATCTGCAAACGAAGTCTCCGGTGATTTTTATGATTATTTTGAATTAAATGACGGCACTGTAGGCTTTTTTATTGGCGATGTATCAGGCAAAGGTGTGGATGCTGCGATGCTAATGGTGCGTGCGAGCAGTTTACTACGCTGGATAGGTAAAGATCAGTTGCCGCCGGGACAATGGTTGGCAAAAGCCAATAAAGAGTTATGTGAAAAATCTTCCCGTGGCTTATTTGTATGTGCTGCTGTCGGTTATTATTACCCCAAAACGGATACCGTAACTTGGTCCAATGCCGGGTTACCACCGGTCATTTATAAATGCCCCGAATGTGAAATAGAGACTTGGCGTGCAGACGCACCACCTTTGGGCATTAAAACCAGTTCGTTGTCCTATGAGCAACAATCCAAGCAGCTTAATAATGGCGGTCTCTATCTGTTAACCGATGGACTAACCGATGCCCGTGACGAGAACAATCAACGCATGGAATTGTCAGGTGTTATTGAGCACATCAAAAAAATTGAATCCGAATCACCGGAAGTACGCATCGGTAAATTAATTACCGCTACCCGCCGAAATCGACTTAATGATGATGCCACTATATTATTGATTGAAAAACGAGCGCATTTAAAAGAAGATTTATTACTTAATATTCAGTTTATTGCCCAACCATGCGAACTTAAAAAAGTTCGTAGCCAAGTGAATGAAATCGTGCAATCTATTGGCTTTAGCCAAGAAGAACAACAGAAAATAATTGTCGCCCTAGACGAGGCGGTCACCAATATCATCCGCCATGCCTATAAAAACACCACTGAAGGCGAAGTGGAGCTGGCTATTTTACGACAAAACAATACCCTGGGTTTTTACTTACGTGACTTTGCTCCCGAGGTGTACGACAGCGGCATTAAACCCCGCAGTTTAGATCAGTTAAAGCCCGGGCAAATGGGTATCAACTTTATTGACAGTGTTATGGATTCATGGGAATTTGCCACCCCTAAAGACGGCTACGGTAATTTACTGATAATGAAAAAAGAAATTGCCAAACCTGTAATCGATTGATTATCATGCCTGTGAAACAATTTTAACCAACTCTTTCTCAACCCTCTAACCAGAAGATATTATGTTACATAAAATTACACTAATTACGTTACTACTGTTCTGCTTGAACAGCCAATCCGAACCAGTTCCGGTCGAAAACTTTGCGGCCAAGTCTGATTTTATCAGCATGAAAATATCACCGGATGGAAAGCACATGGCTTTCACCTATGAACAGGATTCCTCTATTAATTTGGGCGTCATGGACATGAAAACCAAAAAAGGTATTTTTTCGTTCGAAATGGGCGCTGATCGGGAAGTGGCGTTCTTTTACTGGGGTAATAACAAACGCCTGATTATTCAAAGTCAACGAATTACCGGCTGGTTAGATGGTGCAGAAAAAAAACCGGAATTATTCAGTGCCGATTATGACGGCAAAAAAAGGAAACTGTTATGGGATTTTCAACGCTCATTTGTGCGACCGGTTTCGTTGTTAGAAGATGATAATGACCATGTGTTAATTTCAAAGCACCATTATTCTGATAATTACAGCGCTAAACTTCAGCGGTTAAATATAAACACCGGCAAACTATTGTATGTCGCTGACTCTCCAAGCATTAAAGGTGGCATTGATTCTCGGATTACGTACATCGCTGTTGACAGTAATGAGAACCCACGTTTTGCTTTAGAATACGATCCGGTTGATAGGAATAATTTTGATGACGACATCACCTATTTACATATTAAAAACAAAAAAGATAATTGGCAGGTACTCGAATTAGACGTAAAACATGACAAGCAACCAACCATCGATGGCTTAGGTTTTAGTAAGGACAACACAAAATTTTATTTCCAGTCCAATCATGATTTAGATCATAACGGCAATACAGGCTTGTTTGTTTTAAACTTCAAAGACAACAGCATCACTAAATTATTCCGCCATGAAGATGTGAATATCGGTAATGCATTATTCGGTCGCGACAAGCAAGTTATCGGTGTTACCTATGAGGCCGGGTATCCGGGGTATTTTTACATCGACAACAAAGACAATGCCGATGACATCCAATTGCATAAACAACTTCGCGCCACCTTTAAAGGCCAAGAAATCAATATCAGTAGCTACACCAAAAAACATGACAAAGCGACCTTGAGTGTCTATAGCGACAAAAACCCAGGCACCCATTACTTGTATGACTTAAAAGCTCAAAAAATTGAGTTCTTATCAAACAGTAAAACCAACATTGACTCAAAACTAATAACCTCTGTTGAGCCGTTTACTTTAGAAGCACGAGATGGCTTAAAAATGTACGGCCAAATGACCCTACCGCCAAATAAAGAATTAAAGAACCTACCTACCGTTTTATTCCCCCATGGTGGCCCCTATGGCGTAGCAGATAGATGGGGTTGGGACGCACGAGCCCAGTTACTGGCTTCGCGAGGCTACTTAGTAATCCAACTAAATTTCCGTGGTTCAGGCGGCTACGGTGAAGATTTTGAAGATGCCGGTTACGGTGAATGGGGCACCACCATGCAAGACGATATTACCGATGCCACCTTGTGGGCCGTTAAAAAGGGCTATGCCGATAAAGATCGTCTTTGTATTCATGGCGTCAGTTACGGTGGTTACGCGGCTTTAAATGCGGTAGTGCGTGAGCCGGATTTATACAAATGCTCAATCCCTGATGCTGGTTTGTATGAAATTGAATTGCAATGGAAAAAAGCCGATTCATTTAAAGGCAATATCAAAGCCCGCGAAAACTACATGAAGAAAAGTTTTGGCAGCACCGATAAATCAGTATTAGATGCGCGTTCACCGGCACTTCATGTGGATAAAATAAAAGCCGCGTTGTTATTGGTTCACGGTACTGAAGATGTGCGGGTACCAATTGACAATGCTTACTTTTTAGAAAAGCAATTACAAAGTGCCGGTAAACCCTATGAAAAGATTTACCGCAAAGACGGTCATGGCTTCCAAAAAGTGCAATACCGTGTTGACCTTTTTAATCACATGCTTAAGTTCTTAGATGAACATATTGGTGAAAAGTCCCAGAAATCAGACTAAGCAAGTAGTCCTTTCGTATAGAAGTTTGCGGGCGCTCATGAGATAATAGACGGGTTTTATCAACCGCTATTACCTCATGACTCAAGCGCCCGCAAAAATTCGTAAAATTCTAATCACTTCAGCTTTACCCTATGCCAGTGGCTCCTTACACTTAGGCCATATGGTCGAGCACACCCAGTCCGATATTTGGGCACGTCTAATGCGAAGCTTTGGACATGAGGTTAAATTCTTATGTGCTGATGACGCTCATGGCACCCCGATTATGCTAAATGCAGAGAAACAAGGGCTGACACCAGAGCAACTCATTGAGTCGATTCGCAAAGAACACTGGCAGGATCTACAGGATTTCGCTATTTCCTATGACCATTACCACTCCACGCATTCAGAAGAAAACCGTGAATTGGTCACTCGCATTTATAATAAATTGAAGGCAGCAGGTCATATTGATGAAAAAGTCATTGAACAATATTACGACCCGGAAAAGAACATGTTTCTGCCTGATCGCTTTTTACGCGGCACCTGCCCTAAATGCGGAGCTGATGATCAGTACGGGGATAACTGCGAAAGTTGCGGGGCAACTTATGACTCTTCTGAGCTAAAAAACCCACGTTCAGCAGTCAGCGGTGCCACACCCATCTTAAAAGAATCAAAGCACTTGTTTGTTAACTTACAGAATTTTGAACCCATGTTGCGTGCCTGGGTGCACTCTGGTTCACTGCAAAAAGAAGTCGAAAACAAGCTAGAAGAGTGGTTTGAGGCCGGCTTACAGTCATGGGATATTTCCCGGGACGCACCTTATTTTGGTTTTGAAATACCTGGCGAACAAGATAAATATTTTTATGTATGGATGGACGCACCGGTCGGATATTTAGCTTGTTTAAAATATGTCTGCGATCAAAAGGGTGAGGATTTTTCACCATGGATTGACCCTGATAGCGATCATGAGATGTATCATTTTATTGGCAAGGATATTCTCTATTTTCATGCTCTATTTTGGCCGGCGATGCTGCAAGGTGCTGGTATGAAGCTACCTAATGCGGTTTTTGCCCATGGTTTTTTAACAGTCAATGGTACTAAAATGAGCAAGTCACGGGGCACGTTTATCAAAGCCTCAACATATTTAGAACACCTTAACCCGGATTATTTACGCTATTACTTTGCCGCTAAATTGTCAGATGGTTTGGTTGATATTGACCTCAACATGGATGATTTCCGGCAACGCGTTAATAGTGACTTAGTCGGCAAAGTAGTTAATATTGCCTCACGTACCGCTGGCTTTATTAAAAAGAAATTTGATCTTACATTGGCCGATGAACTGGACAGCCCTGAAATTTATCAAAACTTTTTATCGCATCATACAGAAATTGGACAGCTTCTTGAGGCCCGAAAATACAACGCAGCTATCCGTCTTATTATGCAATTGGCTGACCAAGCCAATCAATATATTGCCGAAAAAGAACCGTGGGTAGCAGTTAAAGAGGAATCTCGATTGACTGAAGTGCATCACGTTTGTACCACCGGCATAAATCTTTTTCGGATTTTAATGACCTGGTTGGCTCCAATAATTCCTCATACCGCGCGTAAAGCCGAAGCCTTTTTAAACACCCCACTGGATGACTGGTTTGCTATTGAAAAACCGTTATGCGGACATAAAATAAGTACTTTTAAACCCTTGTTACAGCGTATAGAGGCAGACACATTAGAGCTTATAATGGAACAAAGTAAACAGGATCTGCAGACTCAAGGCCAACTACCAGCTCAAGAAAATGACCGCGCAAAGGAGACAAATCTTTTACATAACGACCCCATCAGTCCTGAAATCACATTTGATGATTTTGCTAAATTGGATTTTCGGGTGGTGAAAATTATAAATGCCCAAAATGTAGCTGATGCCGACAAACTATTGCAATTAACGCTCGACTTAGGCGGCACTCAAAAGCAAGTTTTTGCCGGTATTAAAGCTGCTTATAAACCGGAAGATTTGATTGGTAAATTAACCGTAATGGTAGCCAATTTAGCACCTCGTAAAATGCGTTTTGGTGTATCTGAAGGCATGGTATTGGCCGCAGGACCTGGCGGTGAAGATATTTTTATCTTAACGCCTGATACAGGCGCTCAACCGGGCATGCGGGTTAAATAACACTTTAAAGAAAAAAGTATACTCAATGACTCAGTGGTTTATTATATTTATCAGCGCTGCATTTGTGAACAACTTCGTTTTGGTTCGCTTTCTGGGGCTGTGCCCTTTTATGGGCGTTTCGAATCAATATAAATCTGCACTTGGCATGAGTTATGCCACCGCTTTTGTGTTAACTTTATCGTCTATTGTTAGTTATTTGGTCAATGAGTATTTGCTAGTACCGCTTGGCATTGAATACCTGAAAACCTTAAGTTTTATTTTGGTTATAGCGGTCACCGTACAAATTACTGAAATGATATTGCACAAATCATCGCCACTTTTATACCAGGTATTAGGTTTGTTCTTACCCTTAATAACCACCAATTGCGCTGTATTAGGGGTTGCGCTTTTAAATGTACAACAACAAAACAGTTTATTGGAATCAGCCTTTTTTGGCTTTGGCGCCGCTTTCGGTTTTGGTTTGGTACTGGTGCTGTTTTCTGCCATTCGTGAACGACTTGAAATGGCCAATATTCCAAAATCATTTCGCGGCATTCCGATTGCCTTAATGACCGCTGGCATTATGGCTCTGGCATTCATGGGTTTTGGCGGCATGGTGAATGCGTAATGAACTATTTCTTGGCACTTACAAGTATGTTGTTATTGGCCACAGGCTTTGGCTTGCTGATTATTTGGGTCTCACGTAAATTTAAAGGCGAAGGCAATCCGGTGGTCGAACAGATTAACCAAGTTTTACCTCAAACCCAATGTGGCCAATGCGGTTATCCTGGTTGTAAACCTTACGCTGAAGCCATCGCTAAAGGTGAAGCACCCATTAATCAATGCCCACCGGGAGGTCAGGACGGCATTCGTAAATTGGCTACACTGTTAGATGTAGAAGAATTAGAACTGAACCCTGAAAACGGTGAAGCCGAGGAACAGGATACCATTGTTGAAATTATCGAAGCGGACTGTATTGGTTGTACTAAATGCATTCAAGTATGTCCGGTAGACGCCATTGTTGGTGCCGCCAAACACATGCATACCATTATTGGCGACGAGTGTACCGGCTGTGATTTATGTATACTGGCCTGTCCGGTTGATTGTATTATCGTTATTCCAGCACCGTTACCGGCTCAAATTCGACGGCAACAGAAACCTGATCTTTTAAAAACCATTCAAGAGGCCAGCCAATGGTAGATAAAAACCAAGCCTTATCTACTTTTCATGGTGGCCTAGTGCTCAAACATCACAAGGATTTATCAGCCCGAACACCGGTGGTCAAGGTGGCTATTCCCAAAAAGCTATTCCTGTCATTACGTGTTAATCGAGGTCATGTGGCAGAACCGGTTGTTGCTGTCGGTGACTATGTCTATAAATACCAAGTTCTTGCCAAGCCCATACACCCTTTTGGTGGAGTGGTTCATGCACCTACATCAGGTACCATTACAGCCATTAGTGAACGTCCAACAGCCACTCCCGATGCCCAAATGGCACGCTGTATTGAAATCACTACCGATGGTCAAGACCAAGCCCAATTACCGCCACCACAAGCTGAACCGGTTGATCGTAGTAGCATTATAGAAATTATTAAAGAGGCTGGAATTTTAGGCATGGGAGGAGCCGGTTTCCCCACGCATATTAAGTACGACCATCACACGCAAAACTCAGAAACACTGTTGATTATCAACGGTGCCGAATGCGAACCTTACATTACCTGTGATGAGCGTTTAATGCTGGATGAATCTGAAGCACTCATTAAAGGCATTGAAATTTTAATGCAAGCGGCAGCGGCCCATAAAGCCATTATTGCCATCGAAGATAATTTAGGCGCCGTAAAATCTAAGTTAGATGAAACCATTAAGCAGCTGAAAGCGATAGATATTGAAGTCATCAAAGTGCCCACCATCTATCCCACAGGCGGTGAAAAGCAATTGATCAAAGTCTTAACGGGCAACGAGGTTCCCAGTGGCCAAACACCTTTATCTTTAGGCATCATCATGCAAAATGTAGCCACGGCCAAAGCGGTTTATGATGCCGTGGCTTTACAACGCCCCTTAATAGAGCGTTTGGTTACTGTTACCGGTGATAATGTCGGCAAACCGGGTAATTATTTAACTTTAATTGGAACACCTTTTATTGAGTTATTGACTTTAGCTGAATGCCAACTA